>ENA-ORBV01014605-ORBV01014605.1-microbial-mat-metagenome-genome-assembly--contig:-NODE-14605-length-11703-cov-4.491571_pt1 | contig 11703 bp, 10 predicted proteins | sample MGYA00237777_ERZ505514 | MGnify/ENA primary metagenome ERZ505514 (study PRJEB26160, sample SAMN06269048) | microbial mat metagenome | isolation source: Oligotrophic lake microbial mat | place... | reverse complement strand
TGTGTATAAGAGACAGGCTTCCTTCCTCCGATAATAATGGTGACGACAATGATAACACTGAAATGCTCGATAATGCTAGAATCATTCGGCGGAATCGTCTCTTTTTGGCCTGTGGGGCCGCGGCGGGTGTATCTAGTGGATTCAATGCACCGTTGGCGGGCGTTTTCTTTGCTCTCGAAGTCATTCAGAAAAATTTGCCACCCATTGATCTTCCCGTGCCTGCTGAGAAGCGCAGCAAGAGTGATACTGCAACCACCACCACAATCTACGAGTTTCAGCAAGATTCTCTTTCGACCGAGGCAGGAACCATCACTCCGATCCTCACGTCGTCGGTCGTGTCGGCCTTGGTAATTCGCATTCTGCTGGGCAATGAACTGGCCCTAAGACTACTCGAGTACGAAATTCCAACACCACTACGAGAGCTACCCTTCTATCTGCTTTTGGGTGCCACATCGGGTCTAGTGGCTGTCGTCTTTAGTCAAACCACCAAAATGGCCAAGGCCGGGTTTGATGGAGAAATGGGTCCGCAGCCATTCCGGGACGCCGTAGATGCAACTCCTGAACTGGTCAAGCCAGCGATTGGAGGTTTGACGTGTGGTATCGTTGGGTATTTCTTTCCACAGATCCTCTTCTTTGGCTACGAAACGCTCAACGGCCTTTTACTCAACAACAAAATTGAAACAGGTGCTGCCCTTTCCCTCCTGTCGGCCAAGATATTTGCCACGGCCGTATGCGCGGGCAGCGGGTTGGTCGGTGGGGCCTTTGCTCCGTCGCTCTTTATGGGTGGAATGGTGGGTGTCTCCTTTCATAACATTTTGGTCCAAAATCTCGATGTTTCGTGGCTTGACTTTACCACATCCGGCTTTGGGAGTGCCTTTCAAATTGCCGATCTTCCCGCCTATACCATGGTAGGAGCGGCTAGTTTCCTGGCGGCAGTCTTTCGTGCCCCCTTGACGGCTTCGTTACTCGCCTTTGAGCTGACCAAAAATTACGATGTCCTCGTACCATTGTTGGCCAGCGCGGGCGTTGGAACCTTGCTTTGTGATCTAGTGGAAAGTCGTATCGATCAAGACACGAATTCGAGGTGACGCTGCTACTGCTTCTGCACTTTTGCTCCTTTTGCTCCTGCAAGTAAACCGAGGGTTTACTTACCAGTTCAATCATAAAGGAATAACTTTTCAAAATGCCGTAATGATAGCATTCTACAGTTTTAAATCATTCCTTTATCCCCGAAATGAAAGCTTCCCGTTGGTAACAAAAATTGATCATGATTCCTGTGAGTGTTTTTTTCACTAAACACATCTGTTAATTTATTTTTACAAATATGATGCGCACTGCCGGTATGTGGCTACTCGTGCGGCTAGAAATTGAGTCGCCTTATCTTCCTTAGCAACGCCACTGCCACTTCTTCAACAATGTCCATCGAGGCAAGTTGCATGTTGTTACTACCAAGCTTCGTTGCAAGACGTCGTTCTTTTCCTCTTCGGCAGTTCCAAAACTGCCTACACGATGACACAAGTTCCTTCGGCCCCGTATTCCTCGACCTTCTTGGCAACCAAGAAGCCAAAATTCTCTCCAAGACCCTCCGAGAAACCCGCATGAATTGCAATGCGCTTCATATGGTGTTCGTCTCCACCTGTCAACAGAAACACAGGGGCCCCAGAAACCCCAGGGACAGTGTTTACTGAGCACTCGACGTGATCTTCCCCTACATGAGTGATGGTTCCAACGGTAATGAAGGTGCCTCCTTGTTGGGCCTCGTAGTCTTCGGACCCAGAGTTGATACTACGCTGCATGCTCGTGGCAAGTAAATTGACGCAACTACAGGCCATGATACCCACTTGCATGCCCACCTTGCACTCGAACGCGGTGCATACAGCTTCGAAGGTGTTAATATTCCCCTCTTCAAGGTCTTTCACCAACCAATTATCTTGATCTCTCAGAGGGATAAACTCCAGCTCCTTTCCATACTTCCAGGCCGCGTTGGGCTTTTCGTTAGAGTTGAATTTGAAAGCTCCATGGTCCTTGGATGTCAAAGATCGCGCATCCCAGTTCATAAGCGCGAATCCTTCCTGCATGGTAGGGTACAACTTACCCCCCGGAGTCGTCACGTAAACAAACCTACACGCTTCAAGGTGACCCTCTTTGCTAATTTCCTTGCAAAAGTTGTGTTTCATGGTCGCCATAACAATGCCATTTGCTGTCTGAAGAAAGCACCCCTGGCCTTCCGCGTCCTTCTCTTGAAAACATTTTTTTTCTTGGTGGGTCAAAGTAATCATGCCAATTTTGAGAGAAACACTGTATTTCAAGAGGTCTTGGATAACAAGCTGGTGAATGTCGCTGTTGTCCACGCTCAATCCAAACGGGACAAGGTTTTCGTGATCGGTAAACAGACGACGTTCCTTCGCGATCTTCTGAATATTTTTGTCCACGTTTTTGACACGTTCCGCAGACGAGCGGCTTTTGGGGGTAGACGGAGGTTTCGGTCTCGACTGCGAGCGCTCGATGGGGTTGCCAGAGTTCGGGCGGGCCGTGGTAGGCTACCAAAGTCTTCAGAAATAGAGGACATCATCGTCAGAGACGACGGCGTTGCCGGAATATTTTGTTTTAGATAGCTCATTGTTCGTTTTGGTCCACCTATTTTGAAGTTGCCGAATTTTTTTATAGGAAAGAAATCGTTTATCCAATTGAGCGTGTCTACCGGTACTATAACTGGTTGAGCTCGAGGGCCTTGGTTTTGAACGCTGAGAGCGAAACTGTACGCACGATTCATTAACTCGCTCGATTGGCGTGGTCTTCCGATACGCATTGGACGCATAGATGCTCTAAAACCGAAACACAATGAACGTAACTAAGAAGCAGATCCACTTCTTCCTCTCCAGAGTAAAATTAATGAACTCAACGAAGGAAGTTGTTGCATCTCTAATAATTACTTCACATTTTACCATCAGATAGACTAGTGTAGCGTTGAGTGGACCACACTGAACGAGGTCTGGAAGGAAGGTGTCATTGATTGTTCTTTCAATGCCATGAGCTCCTGGGCACGGACCGGGCCATTCATGGACGTTTCCATTTTTGTTCTTTACCCTATTGTCTAGCTAGGTATTCGCACAATAGTTTCGAGTCGATATCTTTTGCTGGGTCTCATCATTACTGTATCCACTCTTTTTATTTTACGTCGACTTAAATTGTAATATTTTCTGTGAAGTATTACCCGTGGAAAGTTGGAAACTCAAAAACAACCGTCAAGGCAAATGGTGTGCACGCAATGGCGACCACAAGCTCCTCTTTGTTCGGCATCCTAAAACACCAATCCAGGGCAATCGGGGCAGTTCGTTTCCACAACATGCTTGTCACGATACTCCCGCGACATCATGGTATGATAAACCTCGGGATTCGTCGGTTCGATGATAAATAACTTGCCGTCCTTGAATTTTCCGAGGGAATGAATCTTGACATTAAGACCGTCCGGCGTACAAAGACGACCCTGGTAAATGACTCCCTCGGGTGTCTCCTCAATGAGCTCCATTTCGGCCTTGCCACCGGCATTATTGAAACGACGGACAAAGGCAATCATTTCGTCTCGCGTCTTGTCACCGGTGTGTTCGGAATAGACCTTCATTTGGTCATGGTAAAGAGCCTCTACGGCTGGGCGTACAATTGTCGCCCAGTCTCTGGCAGTGCCATCAAAGAGGGCAAAGTAGTCTTTGAGCTTTGTGCAATTATCCGACATGGTGGATGATATAACGCTATTCCTTGTTTCTATTCTTTGTTTTTGCTTCTTGATGAGAGGTTATCATCCTTCGGTTGCAAATTGTTTTGTTTTGCTTGTGTTCTCGGTGAGCTTCTCGGTGTCAGGACAAAAAATGAGAGCCGCTTCTGGATTTGGAAAAATGAGCGCGCACGACTGACCCTCGTCATAATAGTGTATTCATAACTCGAAATTCATGACTCGAAATTCATTCCCAACACTTTTTGTTTTTCAGGTAGCTAGCTAGCTACTCTACTAGCTAGAGCTAGCTAGCTAGCAGATACTATTAGTAATTGGGGAGTGTATCACTACGAGATGAGCTACTTTTAGTAGTTGTTATGATTTGTATTTGTTGGCTCTGTTCAAAGGCTATTGTCTATTTTCCTTTCAATGAAAGTACTCCAGCCACTAGTAGTAGAGTAAACGGACCAGGAGATGAGAGTAGTCGCAACATACATAAACAAAAAGTGGGAAGTCAATCCTTAGAAATTCACCAGTACTTTATTCTGACCCAGCCCGAGATTTCTCTAGATGTGCCTCGTCCAATTCTTCGAGTTCCTCACTAGTAGGATCGGTTAGGATCGTGGACACCTCCATGGCGATGGTACGATTGTGATCCTGTGGCGGGTAAAGTCGAAGCTCGACATTGATAGAGATATGGATGTACCACTCTTGTGCCGTTTCGGCAACACGAAAACTCACACCACGATGCAGTGTCCAAGTGGTCCTGTCTTCGCAAATCTCGGCAATCTCCTCAGTCACTCGCTTGCGAACGACGCGCATGTAGCGACTATGTGTCCACCCAAGAAGAAAGAAAGCAACAATGGGAACGAAAATAATGGCCAAAAGAAGGTCTGCCAAGTACTCCCATCCCCAAAGGACTTGAATCGAGCCAATGGCCACAAGGTGAGAAGCGAAAAAGCACACCATCCAGACTCTAAGACAAATTTCAGAGAAGCGAACTGCCTTTGTCAAGGGTTTCATAGCCACATCAACATCGTTGCAAAAGGTTTCCCATTCCAAGTTGTTTACGTAGTCGACACCATCATCATGATTCGTGAGCCGTGCTGGCTTGGGCTCCCGTTCGATCGTAAACTTCTTGGCGGCGCCGCAAAGCGAGACTGTGCGTGTTTCAACTCCGGAAAACAGTTTCACGCGTGTCGAAGTCATGGCTTTGTCTTGTTCGTTTTTTTCTTTTGCGGTTTACCGTACGGGGACGAACAGGGAACCATCTGTGAGAGAGACGTGTACGGAACGATGGCGCGCAAAAAACAGAAAACTCTTACTGACGAAACAACGTACCTACCAAGTAGCAGTGAGGGATCAGAGAAATCTACTATCCTCCACAAAAGAAGGACACACACGTTAATGCTTGAATGAGAAAACACCACAGCAGTGCGAGTAAAAGGTGAAAAAACGAAAAAACGCTCTCGATGGATTTGAAATTGTTCGTTACCGTCGCCTCTCGCGAAAGAAAGGGACGTGTCGCGTAATTTTGGATATAGTGTGCGTGTCCTAGTTGTCAAAATGTCACGCACAGTTGTTCATCATTTTAAAGAATTGCTGACGTCAAAAGCTGGCTCCACGTGCCATCAATATTTGAACTTCATCCCTTTTCTTCTCGATGAAGATAGTCAAGTGCTTCTTTCCGCCGCCTTCTTTCTCCATGAGTGCGCACATCTCTCTTCTTCTTTCTTGTCAACGTTGCTGCTGCTATTACTCATCATTCATTCATCCGACTGACACACACCAGTCCTTCCTTGTGCAGATTCAGCGACCGTGCCATCTAGCCATCTAGCTAGCTCAAAATGCTACAAATTAATTGATTGATGGATAGATCTGCGAATGTGAATGTGATTGAGTTTTGAGTGTGATAGTTTTTGTGTTGGAACTACAAACAAAAGAGCGACTTCGTCGAACGGACAATCCAGACTGGCGAGACCATGATGAAACGACAGCGCGTTCGCTCTACTACTGCTATGGAGAGGAGCAGAATACGGCGATGGAAATGGCTTCTTTCTACGTTTCCCGTTTCCATTTTGTTGTGGTTGTTGGCCCATGGAACAACAAGTACCACAATCTGCCATGCGTTTGTGGCTACGCCATCCAAGTCCACGACGTTTTACGCTAGTAGTACCAAGATCAAAGCAGACGCAAGAAGGTTTCAAAACATATTCCACAATGTGCCTCTGCGGGCAGGATTTCCTCCACTACCAAACTCAAAGGTCTTGGTTCCTCAGACACTGCTACAAATGGCCATGTCTTCTTCGTCTTCTCCCTCGGCTTCTTCCGCATCCGACAAGTTGGAGTCTGCCAAGCAGTCACTATCCCAACCTTTATCTTCGGTTCGTAATGGACTTACCGCCGCTCTCAACAAGAACAAAATTCAAAACGACAATTATGAAGGCTTGTCCAAGTACCATCAAAGCATTCTCAGTCGCATGGCGACGGATCGACAACGCTTTGTTTCGGGCAAATATCCAGTCATTTGTCAAGTCGTGGAAACTCCCACATTGAAATGGCTGGGCGCCAATGCCAATGCTCAGTTAATGGTCAATGGCACCACCGTAGAACGATCCTTGGCATCCTATGATCGATTCCAATGGCTCGATGACGAAGAACGACTTGCCTTGCACCAAACGTGTGCCTTGGTTAGTTGGGAATTGTTGGCCGTCATTAGTCTTCCCAAACCAGCCTATGTGAGCATCTTGCCAGGAAATGGTGCTGGGTCTACAGCTGCTTCGTGGCGCGTCTTGGAGTCCACATCGACGGAATGGGAACGATGGAAAATGGGAACGGCCATCCAACATTTGTTCAAGGACGAATTGGAGCAAGAACAACCCACACGTGTCTTTCGGGATCGATTGTGGGTGACGGGATTTTCCTTGACGGGAAGTGCGGGGCACGTGAACAGTATTGAGACCGATACAGGACATATTGAGTCGGTCAATGCTCGGACGGCCAAATTTCTCTTGTGGCCCAATGAAGTGAGTCCGGTGCCTTCCAAGTTATTTACAGAACGGACCAAGCCACTACTACAACCACAGCAACCATTGAAGAAGCAACATCCAGGGTCGTCATCGACCACCAGCGCCCCCCCCCAAATCCATAACGACCTGAAGGATGCCCTTTTGGTCAGCGATGGTTTCTTGGTACCCGGTAAAGATCGGGGTGGTATCTATGTCGTCACACAACCGGGAAATCCAAACACGGAATGGACGGTTTGTCTTACCGATACACGACATCAAGACCGATGGTTCTATCACAGGTACGTACATGTAGATACACTATGGCAGGATAAAAAATTAGAGAGGTAATGCTGGTCGGCAAATCATGTGTCTATTCCTTCCATTTCTTACTTTGTGTTTTTATTTTTCGACCTCAAAGAGCAATATGGGTCGATTTGACGGGAGATGGCAGAAAATCTATTTTAACCGCAAGAGCAACATTTCCACTTGTTAGCAGCAACAACAAGAACAATGAGAAGAGGAGGTATGCTAAAGCTGCCAACAACATGAATACCCATAACGACCGTCAGGCTATGAACAGAAATAGCCCCCCAAAAGGAGCTCGCGGACAGTTGGTATGTTTGGAAATGCCAAAGCCCTTTCGCATCGACGAGGCAACCGGTACACCACTCGAGCGTGACGGAACCGTATTTGATCCTCTTAGTTCCAGGCATCTTCCTTGGAAGGTCCAGTAAGTTCTACTGGTAGCTAAGAGCTTCCTTGTTACTCCAAAAGTGTTGTTGTTCTTGTCGGAAAATGTTTCTAATAGTGTCTCATTCCTTTTCGCTTTACTTGTGTTAACTATCAGCGTCTTGAGTGAAGGTCCCGATGTCATGTTTAATGTGGTGGATATGGATGAGAGCGATGACACTGTTGAAGTTATCTCGAGTCAGTTCTTTGGCGAAAAAGTCACCATTAAATCAATTAAACGCGGGCCAACACCACAAGTCACATTCCAACGAACCATTGATGATAAATGTGGAAAAGCCTTTGGATGTGTTGTTGCTGATTTGGAAGAAGGAAGCGACCAATCCATAAACACCGCCGCCGACCCATTACAGCCACACCCACGTGTCATAGACTCGGGCAGTACCGTTGAAACACTGATCGCGGGCGATACTTTTTCGCACTTGTTGGTGACTAGCCATGAATGTAGTTTCCGGGAAGAGAATGATTCCAAACGCGGTTTTCTCAGCAATGTCAACTTTCTCAAAAAGAAGAAAGGATCTGGCAACGAAGACGATGCAACCACTACCACAACAACGACAACTCGACAATATGGTTCTAGGCAAAGTGGCGCCCCTATTACGGATGGAGGATCCTTGTTTGCCTACCGTGTACCAAAAGGGAAAGGAAAATGGAAGACGGATGAATGGCTCCGGACTTCAGTAGCGACAGGATTCAAAGTTCAAGGGCAACTCAACAATATGATCAATCCTGGAGCACCTGGATTTGTATATACGTTTCATGCCAGGCAGCAAGACAAATACGGCGAACATAAACGGAGACCCTTGATTGCTGTTGCGGGTGATTGTGCCGACTCTGCCTACGTCTTTCGGCCATCCAGAAACACGGATGGCTCCGACAAGCAGGATCCGTCGGCAAGTTATGATCTCATGACGGAGATCAAGTGCGGCTCCACTGTGGGCAGTATTGGAGTCGGCTATGGTGATTTCTGTGAAACCGATCCAGAGTCGGACTATGCCAAGCTCTATATTCCATGCTACGAGAACGACAAGATCCTGGTTTTCGGATTGGGCAGCGGAAACGATTGAAAGCCACGATGGATTCTAATCGAATTTAGTTTATAGCTGCTTGCTAGTAGTAGTATTGGTGGTCGCCATGCTTAGACGACAGCCATTGGAAGATGGAGCGATCGTTTAGGGTGGAGCGACCAACCAAACCTGTTCGCACCGCGATGCCTGACGTCACAAACCCAAGCGAACAAACGAAATTGCGGCTATCAGCGCAGTCATGATACTGCATGTACAAAATGAACATTGTGAGGCTAAAGAGATTAATTTTGAAGATATCCTCACCCCCATCACCATGGCACGCGGAACCCATCTGGTTTTTCCAGCCAGCTGGCATGACAGGAGCCCCATATCCTCCTCGAATCCAGGTGCGGGCCTTTTAGCTTGTGTTTGGATTCAAAGGTTGATGTTTCTGCCATGTTATTTTAATTAATTAAATTATGATATTATATCTAAAATTGTTTTATCATTATGCAATGGGTTGTTGCCCCCCAACAGGCTTTTGCTTTTAAGGATGTAGCCAAACTGTGACACACGTCTTCTACTTGTAGCGCTAACTTTTATTCGAATTCTCCCCGACCATAGACCGGTTTGACGTGCAAAAGATCATGGGCCTTGTGGCTGCCAGCCTCGCCCAAGAATCTTTCATAGAATTCTTGGACAATGGGGTCTTCGTGCGACTGTCTCCTTGGCATGTTTTTGTCTAGGTTGTACATGGCATCCAAACGTCGTTGCACAGCGTCCTTGTCTTTGTTTTGTGGCTGTCCTCCTCCATTGATGCAACCAGCGGGGCATGCCATGACTTCGACAAAATCATAGTGTTCTCCTTCCTTGATTTTTGCCACAATCTTTTTGGCATTAGCAAGTCCATTGACGACGGCAATCTTCAAGTCAACCGGTAAGCCTTTGCCATCTTCGGTATGAAGGGGAACGACACATTCCTTCCATCCCTCAAGGCCTCGAACGGGTTCGAATTCGAGTTTGGGCAAGTTTTCACCCGTCGCCACAAAGTAGCAGGTTCGAATGGCGGCTTCCGTGACACCTCCTGTGGCACCAAATAGTTGTCCAGCGCCGCTTCCAGCTCCATCGGTCTGAAAGGGTGAATCAAAAGTAACGGGTTCCAAGTTGGGTGCATCAATGCCCTTGAGTCGGCAGAGGGTTCCCAAGTCCTTGGTCGTAATGACATTATCAATATCGCGAACACCATCGGGTCGGACAAAGGCGGGTTCATCCGATTCGGCACGCTTTCTCACACAAGGCATGACGGAGCAAAAGTAAATCTCCTCGGGCTTGACGCCCAACATTTCTTGCGAATATTCCTTGACCATGGCACCGTACATCATGTGAGGTGATTTGGAGGTACTGATTTCTTGGACCATTTCCGGATCAATTTTTCCAATGGTATTCATCCAACCGGGGCAGCATGACGTAAAGAGTGGGTAGTCTTTTTCCGGTGGGTTTTCGAGCCTTGATTTGACTCGTGTCAAGAGCTCGGTTCCTTCTTCCATAATGGTCAAGTCAGCAGCCACATTGGTATCAAATACCAAATCAAAGCCAACTTCTTTGAGAGCCGCGACCATGTAGCCGGGTGTCAGCTCCATTGGACCAAGACCGAATTCTTCAGGAAAGCCAACTCTGTAAAGTGTTTGAAAGACAGACAGGTCACGGTGAGATAAAAGTGCCACCATACGGAAGCTCATTAGAGAGAAACACACCACAAACATTGAACGTACCTCACAGCTGGGGCTGTTTGAGCAATGACCAATTTGTAATTCGTCTTTCCTTCCAAGACATCCAACAATTCTTGAGCTTCCTTGCTGATTTTCTCGGGTTTATCATCTTTGGCTGCGGCTTTCGGTGGGGCTGGTGGCTCTGCCGCAACCTTGAGTGCTGTCTTTAGTCGAAAGTTGGAGGACTGGGTAAAGGCAGTCGTGGCCCATGGTAGAAGTGGCAAGAGAAAGAAAAATCTCATGATGGTTTTATTTATATTTATCGTTGTTTAGAAAGTAATTATTTTTGCTTTGTGTTTGGTGTGGTTGTTTTTCAACTTGTTTTGTAATTTATGGGCGAGCCGAAAACCATTCGAAACGAAAAACAAACAAACGACCCATACTTCTAAAAAGTGGTGAGCGTGCCTGCTAACTGCACGAAACGAAAAAATTGCATTCGGCAGACTTCGATTCGGGTTATAGCTTTTTAAAATGCCAGTCGAACGGAGGCAAAAGAGCTGCATTGCGAACACACAATGAGAACACAAACTTGCTAACCCGCCTAACTGTTATCAATGAGAACCCATTTTTTTGTAACGGGAGTAGACGAAGAACATACACGTGTGTGAAGAAACGTTAAGACACAAAGAGCAAGCGTGATTGTGATATTCGCATCGCCGATGACTGTGCGTAGCATTTCTGTAGCAATGTACTGAACGTGCCTATCGTGACGTTCATGCTAAAGAACTCTGACGAACAAACAAAAACGAACGCTGGGACGCGAACGGCTCCCCCATGTTGAAAATTGTTACTATGCGCTTCGTACTCTGCTGGTGGGTGCTGTACCTAATTGCTTTTCATGAAAAGCTCAAAAACTCTAAATAAACTTGCAATGTTCAATAAGAAATGACCTATCGAAATGAGCATCGGAAGAAAAGTAGTGATGGCGAAGCTCGGGTTGGAACAATGACTATTGCCGTGGAAAGGAGAAAAAAAAGTTCGGTGACAGCAATCGTGGGGCACGTTCAGTTCGCATATCAGTCATACATATTGGTACTCCGGAGTACTTCATACGTACTTGGTAAGCGTTTGGTAACGTGCATGGTAACAAGACATTACAAGACCGGATCAAGGACCCCTCAGCGCTTGGCAATCCAAATTTTGCCGCCGATAGAAAAACGGAAGTTGTGAGGTCCAGTCTCCAGAAAATATCAATCCGACCCCCTCTTGTACGCACTAAAACCGTAAAAACAGAGTGGTCGCATTATTACAAAAACCGAAAGCGATCCCGGAGAATACACGGAACAAGGAGTAGGCAACCCCAGCCACCAAGACCATTAGACCAAACGCCTATGTCTACTCCAACTGAAAACAAGGCAACAATTATTCGCATCGCATCGCATCGCATCGCATGGAACGCATCGCATCGCATTTCATACATCGCGTCGCCACATATACAGTCCCACAACGGTCACAAGCAC
>ENA-ORBV01014604-ORBV01014604.1-microbial-mat-metagenome-genome-assembly--contig:-NODE-14604-length-11703-cov-5.842336_pt1 | contig 11703 bp, 12 predicted proteins | sample MGYA00237777_ERZ505514 | MGnify/ENA primary metagenome ERZ505514 (study PRJEB26160, sample SAMN06269048) | microbial mat metagenome | isolation source: Oligotrophic lake microbial mat | place... | reverse complement strand
TCGTACAATTTGTACTACAATCTACGCACACCAATTCGCAAACAAATTCCCTCCACAACACGTTCACTAAATGTGGGGGACCTCGCTTTGGTATGAGACCGTGCTCGCCCTTTTTTCTCTAAGTAACCAGTAATGCCAAATCTCGGTCTAATTTCGCAGTAAACCTCGTTCCACTCGGTTTACTGCTCAATTCCACATTTAGTGACGTGTTCTTGAGTAGAAAGGAAGGCAGGAAAGAAGCAATTCCTTGGCAGAAAAGCAAGTCAGCTAAACAAATCTTTAATCCTGGGACATGCAACACCCTTTTTTCTTTTTCATCCAGCATGTTACAGCGCATGTTGTTCTTGGTCTTGTTGTTGTTGCGTGAGTATCTTGTTCAACCAATGGAAACCCTCGTGAATGCTTGCAGGGCTTCTCACACTACACCCCACAGCCAAAAAATGTTGGCCACGTTCCACAATTTCATCTTTCAGTTTTGGAACAATATCTTCCACCAAAACGCTTCCGGGCAAATCTTGTTTGTTGCACAAGAGAAGCAAGGGAAAGTCATTAAAAATCTTGTCATAGGATTGATTATTGTTGTTCCTGGTTACTTTCGCTTGGCGACATTCCGCAAACAGTGGAAGTATTCGCTCGTTCAGCTCCTTCAAACTCCCGTCGATGCGTGCCTCGATAGACGAAGCATCGATCACCCATACCAAAGCATGGGCTTGTGCAAAATAGTATTTCCAAAGCGGCCAAAGCTTTTGATCATTGCTTTTGCTGTCGTGTACGGGTACGTCCCAAGCTGTCAAGACAACATTATGATTATGGAACGTCAAGGTTTCCACATTCCAACCAGGAGGTGGAACAAGCGGTTGCGTCTTGGAGTTGGATTCTTCCTTCGCTAGTGCCTGCAAAAGGGATGTTTTCCCACACCCCTCCAATCCAAGAAGGACCACATAGTAGTTCATGGGTGCCGCAGACTCGTCAGTGGGTCTAGTGGATCGGTTCTTCCAGCCAGCCTCATTCATCTTTGGGAACAAACAACCATTTTGATTGCCCATCCTTCCTTCATCCTTTTAAATTTATCTATTGATTTCGCTGTTGCTTCTTCTGTGTCGTTTAGCAGTGAAGATGTATTCCATCGGGCGGACGATAGCAAATAGCTACAGTAGGAAGCTTAATTGTAGCTATTTCAAAGCGGCCAACAAAAGTGTGGTATCGTGCACGACACCTCTAAGCATGATAATTACAGTATGATGATTGTAAATAGCGCTTGTTTTCATGGAGGGGAATTGAGCGATCAATTTGAAAAATACGAGTTTTGACTGCCCGGGTGAAAGATATTCCGTGTCCCCCGCACTTCCCACCTTTGTACATGGCTAGCGTAGAAAACCACGTATGTAGAAGTACTGTAGAAAGTCTACTAGAAATTCTTACTCATTATCTGATACTAAAGATACAGTTTAGCTAGCACACTTGTACCTAATTTAACTACATGTTTCGCGGAAAATAGAAAACGGCGACAATGGTCTAATGCCGACGTTGTTTTGAGCTGCAGAGATAGTTGTTGAGAATTGTGAGCGAGATAGAGCTTCTTTGCACCATGGACGAGGCATCTGTGGCTCACAATTCTGGGCAAAGCCCTGTAGCAGGAGCAGCAGTGAATAGTTTCTCTGCACAAGAACACATTGCAGCCGGGATCAATCGTTTGGTTGCTGCCACAGTTTGTTATTGGTGGAAGCTCATGGGCGACGATCCTAACAGTCTCTGCAGGTTCTTGGACGTGCCATGGAGCAACTTGCGGTTGATCCTGCGCAAATGCAACATACTCTATGGCCCGAATGACAGTTTTCGGACGGAAGAATTTGAAAATTTAATGAGGTGTGCCGATTTGGACTGCACGAGATGCAGGCCAACCGGAAAGGTTGATTACTTCCTGCAGATTGGAGACCGGAGGGAGGGGAAGGACTCATTTGCTGTTAATGTGCCGAAAGAGATGTATGGTTTGGGTGGCGTGCTGGAGAAATGGCCCGTTGCTGGAGTTCATTTGCCTGGCATGAGAACTAAGCAATCCCGCCGACTTTTTTCGACTCTTTTGAATTTGTCGGCCGCTTCCCTATCCGCCGAATCTCCGGCTGCAGAAGAGCATTCTGATAAACCAAATAACAAAGGCACTATGACAATCTATGTAAATGACTTGCTGGAAGTAATCAAAAACGAAATTATGGCCGCACAACAAGGCCAACATTCGTACTCACAGCGTGCGGAAAGGATGCTCCGAAAGGCAACGGTTAAAGCGATCAAGGGATCAGTAAGAGCATTCGTTGATACTTGGGTTGACCGCATTGGCGACATGAAAGAAAAGGAAGTCGAAGAATGTCTCAGCACACCGACAATCATAAGGCGAGCCACCCTTTTGTCTTCTGGTAATGAAACTGAATGTCCCAGTGGCCAAGCAGGCAACAACCACATAAGCAACAACACAGCGATTGAAACACAAGTGCTTGTGACGCCACCGCTTAACTTAACAACAATTAACGTCGATGATGACGAAGACGAACGTGACATTGACATTGTTCTTTCTAACATAAAGGAACAAACAATCTTACAAAATCTCCTTCATAAGAGGTTGTTGAACAAGAGCCAAAGATCATGGACTGTCGAGCACAAAAACGGAAGAAAGCTCCGTGTCATCATTCCACCCGATACACAAACGGCTAAAGCTTTCGTTGAAGAAGCCAAAAAGACCCGGTGGGTTTCTGACATGCTGAGTGGCAACACCCACTTAGAAGGGATGCTCCTGTACTTGGCTCAACATCATGCTGCCGATTATGTGAGAGTGGCGGAGGAAAAGAAGATTCGAATCACATCGGAGGTACTTAACACTCCACAAACAATGGCCTTGGGACGTTTGGCACGCATCAACGACACCCAAATGTACAAGCTTCGATCCTTCTTACGGCATGTTGGTAAAGTCGACTTGAAACTGTCGGAAAAAGAAATTTCGCGGATTGATCGGGATGTTGGTCTTTGCCATATGCCTGAGGCAATATATAACACGTTCACTTTTGAATGGTCAACGACCCGATCAAATGAAAAGAAGCCGCCCGAAATTTGCTCTTACTGGAACAGTGACTTAAGTGTAGAGGTTGCCGCTGAGATTGACATGGTACTACAACAGATGTTCCTAGAAAAACCCGGGTTGAGAACAGTACCAAGTCTCGACTATATTGCCCCTGGATTCGACAACATTCCCGGCATCACTGTGCTGTTTGGAGGGGACCATGGGCAGGGTTCTTGCCCTTGCAGTTTGAAGTTGAATTTGTCATCGCCTCAAGAGAGGAAAGCGCGCGGCGAATTGAACTACCGATGCCCAACGATTCAAATCGCTTCCATTGACTGCACGAAAGATACTTTGGAGTTATTGTCCAACACAATTATGCCCCAGATTAAAGCCCAGTTGATTCAACTGAGAAACAGCAGTGTCTTCGTCGTGTGCAGTGTCAGCAATCCAGGCAAACACCGGAAGGCCTTTCTATTTCCGAAGACGCTTCAACCATCGTCTTTCAGGATTCAACACAACCTATTGGTGTACAATTACAGTGGATTAGACAAATCAATCGATCTAAGTCCTTACTTCAACAACGAACAGGCGGGCTTCTCGTACAGTGATCTTCGCGTCTGCTGTGTTGTGTCAAATTTTCATGACTTGTACGTGGGAGATCTTGCCTTCTTATCGATGGCGATTGGTATGAACAACTCGTCCGGTGCACACTGCATTCTATGCAAGAAAAAGGCAAAACAGTTCAACTGTGACTTAATTAATGCAGAGGAAGTGAGAACGAAAGCATCACTCACCCAATGCTTAAATGAATTCAACCGACTCAGGCAAACAAACCGGTCTGTGAACAATCACTGTGGCGTTAATACTGTTGGGCTCCTTGACATTGATCCTCAAAGAATTATTGTTCCGATCTTACATTGTCCAATGGGATTGGTCGACAAAGTCCTCACAGCATTCAAAGACTGGACCGTGTTTGAAGTGGAACAGCTGCCCGCAACCGAAGAGGCTCTTCGTCAGGCATACAAGAATGCCGCAATCACGCACAGGGACTCAATTGCATTTGAAGATTCGGCGCGGCAACTAGACATAGAAGCGGGCAATGCAGTGGTGTCAATGGCTCTGCTCCAATCGGCGAGAACTGCAAGAGCGAAGGCCAAATCAGAAGAGACCAAAGCAAAACAAGTGCACGATGAAATGGTCAAAAAGCACAATGCCAGAGTTTACTCCTGCTCTCAGGAATTTGATGTGATCTTTCGGTCACGCAAAGTAAAGAAGGAGCACTGTCACGGAGGGAATGAGGGGTGAAGGAGCCCCTATTAGCGTTGTCACGCTGACACAAAGTGCGAAAATGTCAGCGTGACACTAACCTCAATGGTCCATGTCACCATGACATCATCAAAACCGTGTCATGCTGACATTTTTGTGAAAAATGTCAGCATGACACGTCCACCCAAAGTCTGTGTCACAATGACATTTGTGAAGTGTGTGTCACAGTGACATTTTGCGTCATGCTGACATTTCCTGTCATGATGACACACGCCAGGACAACTTGTCATTGTGACACTGACTTCATTGTTCTCGGCTTGACACTTGTTTCTCACAAATCCCAAAACCTAACAAAAACGTTGCAGATTTCTACAATGACTGATTTCATTAAATCCCTTCAATCTCTTGATGCGCTTCACAAAGAAGCTGAATCTTGGACATCAGACAACATAGAAATGACAGTGGCTCCATCTTACGACTCAGATGAGCCTGTAACCATTAACTTAGCTAGCACATTAGGCCACAACAAATGAATCTAGGCAAGGATGCAGAGAGTGACTTCAGTGAGAGGGATTGCAGTGATGAGTCTGAGATGAAGATGCGGGCACACAGTCAATCAAGTGTTCACACTGATTTCATGCCTCACTACACAAAAATTACAAGTTGTGTCAAAACTCCCCAAGAAAGAGAAATTCTGCGCAAGGGTTTGGATAATTTGCATGCTGAACTCATGTCAGCACAAGCTTCAAGAACTGGAGCTGTTGCAGCTGCTGCTCGGGCTCCAAAAGGATGCATGGGTCTGCCTGAAGATGACAACAAGCACAAGGGCAAGAGGCAGAAAACTCCATGGAGTGCAAGCAAGGAAAAGAGACACACGAAAACGAGGACCACGAAGTGAAACATTCAACAAGCAATGCACTGAATTCATTAACAATTAGATTCTTTAACATTTGATTATTTGATGACTACACAAATGGGGGCGAGAAAGTTCATGCTGGCTCGTGTTGGCTTAGAAATCAACCATGTTGACATTCCTTGCCAAAAACTCACAAAACGCTTCATTGAGCATGCTGTAAGGAAAATCTCCTCATGTTTCTCACCACAACCAGTGAAGGTGCTTGCCAATGGAAAGATCTCAATCTTGTTCACACAACACTTTTCAAGTGGCACAAGACTGTCCTTCAGCTTCCACTTCAGCATGAACCCATCCACACGAAAGACAAGGGAGGCAAACATGTTCCAGTCTTTGTTGGTCTTCTCCTCCAGCTTGCACATCACCTTCTTCACATAAGCCTCCAAAGTCTTGTTGGTCACTGGATGAGGATGTGCAGCCTCAATTTTGCCATCGGGTTTGAGCTTGGTGTCAACAATGTGTTTGATGGACCAGTGACCCTTCTTCACACGCTTGATGAAGACACGGGATTCCTTCTCACGGCAACTCTTAACATAGGCTCAAAATTGTAGCGCTTGAAACTGCCCAACCCAGTCATGCCAGGATTGGGATTTTCGCCAAGGACCTTAGCCACAGTGTTGATTTTCTTGCCATAAATGTCCTTGACCTCCAGCACACTGCCATCAGACTTCTTGAGGAAAGCAACACCAAAGCCAGCACAGCCTTCAACAGGCTTGCCGACAACTCCATGCTTTTTCATGTGTTTTTTGCCTCCATGAAAGGGAAGGTTGGTGCTGCTGCGGTGATTCTTTATCTCGGCCAATGCCTTGTCATAAATGCAATCCCAAGGACCTTCTTCCTTGTCATCTTCAGAGTAGTCCAAATCATCAAGTGGAATGATGAAAGTTGCCCGTGGAAGCTTGAAGTCAATGATGGCCGCATCTCGGACATCTTTGTTGGCAAGAAGATGAATGGCCTTCAGGGGAGGATAAACAGATGTCCACCATTTCTGACTGAGATTGTAGGCCATGAACTGATAGAAAGTGTCGGCAAAGGTCTTTCCTGCTTGCTTGGGATGGGCAGCCTGGTGACAAAATGGTGAGTCATCACACAGGCACACACAATCAAAGTTGCGCCCAATGAACTCAGCAAGGCGGTCACCATTTGCTTGGATTGTGCTCTCAACACTGCTGTCCTTGGTGAAAGCAACCATGACATCTGCGTGATGACTCTCCTTCTTGCAGTGCTTGAAAAGGAAACCAAGAACATGGTTGGTAGCAGGGACTGAATGATTTTCCTCTTCCTCCATGAGCTCAAAGAAGTTGAAAGGAGTGACACCATTCTTGTGAAGTTCATCCGTGTCCCAATCATCATCCCACCAGGAAGAAAGATCTTCACGGTTGTCACCTTTGTCAAACTTGACCATCTCATGAACCTCCAAGTAGTCAAACTGACACTTTGTGTCTCCATCAAACGTGTCCTTGAAGATCTTGCCAAGTCCACTCTCCTGGTTGAAGAGATTGACAGGCATGAATTCAGTGTGAGCCATGACAAACAGGATGCGAATGTTTCCAAGGTGAGTGGAGATGGCTTCCTTTTTCTTGGCATTGTAGACCTGAGTGGATTTCTTGCTGTTTGCTTTGATTTTTGCCTTCTTGGTGGCCTGCGTTACTTCCTTGTCATCCTCCATGACCTCCATGACTTCATCTTCACCACCGCCACCACCATGATTGGAGTCCTCTGCACTGTCGTAAGCATCATCACTTTCGGCCATGGTCACAAAATTAATTGATTTAGTTAAAAAATTGAGTTTTTAAAATGTTAGAGATACGCTGACTTGGAGAAATTTGTGACCACATTGTGTCAATGTGACTAATTGTGAAGCAGGTGTCACGCTGACACCAAATGTCACGCTGACACCACATGTCACGCTGACACAAGATGTCACGCTGACACCAGTGACACCCCATGTCACGCTGACACCAGTGACACCCCATGTCACGCTGACACCAGTGACACCCCATGTCACGCTGACATCACTTGTTGTTGAAAATGTCACAGTGACAAACATAGCAAAATGTCAGCATGACACGGTTTTGATGATGTCATGGTGACATGGACCATTGAGGTTAATGTCACGCTGACATTTTCGCACTTTGTGTCAGCGTGACAACGCTAATAGGGGCTCCTTCACCCCTCATTGCCAAGTTAGTTGCCTAAAATGACATCGTGAGTTAAATGTGTTGAACGTGACATTTAGTGCATGCAAAAGAACAATTGAAATTGTCAAATGGAAAAGCAAGGCAATGATGAATCAAGACCAGTGTGGGAACTTTGTAATGCCACAAGCACAGCAGGAGCAAAAGAAATGGCAACTGTGCCAAAATGTGAGATGTCATTGTCCTTTCCAAACAACAACTAAAAAGAAGGATCAATGTTTTATGATTACAGCATGAATGAAGACAAAGCAGAATGTCGATGTGCAATGTCTTGTAGAGAATAAAAAATTAACATTGATGCAAACATTTGGATTTTAAATGATTTGTGCGGCAGAACGGTAAGAATGAATTGCTGCAACCTATTTTTACGTTTTTGTAGTTTTTGGCAATGAATGTCAAGCTTGGTCTTGTTGCAAAAGAAGGAAAGCGGCAACAGATTGGACAATGTCGAACATGCTGGAATTGACAAGAAATGCGTTTGATCTTAGCAACTTGCAATTTTTATTGTCAATTGCAATGCTCATTTTTTTTAATAGAAATTTTAGATTTTGTGTTACAATTTCAAATTGGTGTCATGTTCATCAACTGTTCTCAAAATTTGTTGTTCTTTCAAAATGAAATAGTCTTGATGTCCCAATTTCTCTTCGAAATGCAGATTCAGTCACATCTCTTCTGGTGAATGCTTCCACAATGCGGGTCGCACATTTCTTCCTTTTCATGATGCTCTTGATGTGGATGAAACGCTAGAAATGAAAGAAAATTGCATTGTGTGCCCCCTTGCAAATGTGTTCAATGATCAACACTTGACAATGACGTCTTTCAAAGGATGATTGGAACTGACAATTGAAGTCAAGTCTGTCAACAGTTGACATTGTGACACCAAACATTTTTGTTGAGTCTCATCACCCTAGCAGAATCACAAAAGGTCAATTGACCGTTCATCACTAAGATCTTGCCTTGCCAAACTAGCAAATAAAAACCTTCCACGGAATTCTGCGATTTTTGGTTGGAAACAAAAACAGTTGCTTCTTGGTCAGAGTTACTGTTGGTTTTACACAGTCCCCAAATTCTTAGATCAACAGCTTGCAACATGACTTCAATGCAGTTTGTTGTCAAACCCCATTTTCAAGTTTTCAAAACATAGCAGTGTGTGGTGTGTTGCTGCATTTCTGGGGGAAGCAGCAGAAAATGCATCCTCTGCAAAAGCAGTGTTGTGAACATTCTGTTTTGAATTGCCATTGTGCTAACCTCTAAAAGTTGAAGTTCCTTCAAACACTGATTTGTCTAATTTTGGTTGTTTGACATCATCAAGTTGGATTTTGTCTTCGGAGGGACCGTTCATGGTCCCTGTCGTCAAAATGCTCATTTTTGGTAGATGCAGTTTTGGATTCTACCAAAAAGCCATGTAGGCAAACCAGCCAAAAGTTCCAGTGGTCACAGACATTCAATTCCGCAGAGGCTCTGCTGTGGTTGGCTGGGAAATTTCACATGTAGCCAATCAGGTTATTGGCTGCAGTGTTTCAACGGCTCTATGGAAGCCGCCTTCTCGCGATCCTCCCTGCATGAATGAATCTTGACAATCAGAAGATAAATTTAAAGAAGTCGGACGCAGATCAAACATCCCAATACCTATACATATTATAGCTAGCTCGCCGTTGCGATTTCTTGCTCTGAACTGCCCTAAGCCCAACTGCCCTGCCTTAGTTCTTGACTAGCTAGAGATTAAAGATGACATCCTTTCCAAAGGTTTCCACCACAGCTCGCCTTGGAGTAGTAGTAACATCCTTGTTGTTGTTGCTGCCGAGGTCTGCGGAATCCTTTTCCCAGAATCACATTTCGTTTTCGTCACGCCATCCCATCTCTTATTTTGCCGCATCATCGTCCACCAGCAGTGACAATGGCAGTCCTGCCAATAATGAGAATGGCAATCCGCCTGTACCGCCACCAACCATAACCTTGGAACGTTTGGCTCACGATCTCGCCCAATCCAAATTCCAAAAGATTGTCGTCTTGATTGGAGCGGGCATGTCGGTGAGTGCGGGCATTCCCGATTTTCGAACGCCAGGAACCGGGCTGTACTCGAAATTGGACGAGTACCAGTTGCCTTATCCGGAAGCCATTTTTGAATTGTCCTACTTTCAACAAAATCCAGCGCCTTTTGTGGATGTCGCCCGGGCCATTTGGCCAGGCCAAGCCGAGGGACCCAAACCAACCCTGGCGCATTCCTTTGTGGCGTTATTGGAACAACGCGGCATGCTGAAGCGAGTGTACACCCAAAACATTGACGGCCTAGAACGATTGGCGGGTGTCTCGGATGAGAAACTGATTGAATGTCATGGCCACTTTTCCACTGCCTCGTGTACCAAATTCATGTGTCGGCGCAAAGGTGACATTGATATAGAGGCATGTCGAGACCTGTACATGCAAGGAAAAGCCATGAATTGTCCCGATTGCGATTCCTTGGTCAAGCCGGACATTGTCTTTTTTGGCGAAGAACTGCCGTCCATTTTTGTGGACCACATCAATCCCGACATGGACGACTGTGATTTGCTCATTGTCATGGGCACCAGTCTATTAGTGGCTCCCGTGGCTAGCATTCCCAATTGGGTGGGAGAAAAAGTTCCTCGAGTATTGATCAATCGAGACTTGGTCGGATCCTTTGCTACGGCAGCTCGGAGGGCAAAGCAAAACCCCGAGTTTTTATCGAGAGACGTCTTTGCGCAAGGCGATTGCGATGATGGCGCCCGCATAATATGCGAGCTGGCGGGGGACGATTGGATAACACAGTTACAAACAATGCACAAGACTTCGTCGTCGGAATGATGTGGATCCACCAAGGCAATTCACTACATCCATCCATGCATGCATGCAGTACAAAATCATAGATGGCAGCCACTGCATCCTTTATGTCTTCTCTGTCTGAGAAAAGCGTGCCGTCCATCCATCCACAAATATCGCACATACAGATGATGGTGCCTCCACATTGGCCACATGACTACTCTACAATATGCGCATACATAAAGCTAGAGACGCAAGCTAGCTAGACCAAACGTGTCCACCTTCTTTTAGCAATAAAAGAGTATCCGGCAGACGCTGCTCCATTAAAAGAAAATGCGTTACCCTTGTCTTATTTCTGTAAATGCCGCTTCAGCCTCACGCATGCTTCCGTAATATCCTTTTGGGATCGACAAGCCGCAAACCGCAAATATTGTTGGCCTTCGGTCTCTACGGCCTTGCCATAAAAGTTGTCGCCCGGGACACAGGCGACCCCCACCTCTTTCAAGAGGTGCATGGCCGCGTCCACGGGCGCCTCCAAATGTTGCAGCGCCGGGACGCCCTTGTATCGGACAAACAAATAATAGGCTCCTTCCGGAGGCAAAACTCCAAATCCCAATTCTCGTAAACACGTCGCCAGTTGATCGATCCGGTCCTTGTATTTGCTTTTGAGGTCTTCTCGAAAATAGGCATCGGGCAAGTCGAGGTAGGTCAATGCGGCGTATTGGACCGGATGCGGACTCATGACGGCAATTTGATCGTGAATTCCACGGTAGGCATCCGTCACGCGAGGTGGATGAAGGCACCAGCCCAATCGCCACCCCGTGGCCGATGCCGATTTGCCAATGGAATTGCAGACCAAACACTGATCGGCAATTTCGGGAAAGTCGCGGGGCAACAACAAGTGATGATTGTCTCGGGAATACGTCATGAATTCGTAAATTTCGTCCGTGACAATATACACCTGATACTGTAAACAGAGATCCACAATGCTTTGCAATTCACTGCGGGTAAAGATTTTTCCGGTGGGATTGTGAGGCGTATTCAAGACCAACACCTTGGCGTCTTGCAAGGCCACTTCCAATTCTTGGACATCAAAGGTCCACGTCGTTTGATCCGAGGTAGTAGATGGTCGGAGTGTCACATAGGTGGGTTCCAAATAAAACAAGTGACATTGACTCGGATAGAGTTCGTGAAAGGGTTCAAAAATAACCACTTTGTCGCCGGGACTTCCCAACGACCTTAGGGCACACGCCAAAGCTTCGGTAGCCCCCAGTGTCACAGTAATATGGTCGGGGTCGGGTTCATAGTGGTAGAGGCGTTGGTAGTGGGCGGCAATGGCGGTTCGAAGGTCGTCTCGTCCCATGGGAGGTGAATACTGATTGAGAATGTCCAAACTTGGAATCGAAAGGTTGTCGTCGTTGTTACTACTGCTGTCTCTTATACACATCTGACGCTGCCGACGAATAGAGAGGTGTAGATCTCGGTGGTCGCCGTATCAT
>ENA-ORBV01014603-ORBV01014603.1-microbial-mat-metagenome-genome-assembly--contig:-NODE-14603-length-11704-cov-4.159542_pt1 | contig 11704 bp, 8 predicted proteins | sample MGYA00237777_ERZ505514 | MGnify/ENA primary metagenome ERZ505514 (study PRJEB26160, sample SAMN06269048) | microbial mat metagenome | isolation source: Oligotrophic lake microbial mat | place... | reverse complement strand
CCACATGCTGAATTGGCTCTGATCCACTCCACCAACACAAAAGAAGTCTTCGAAGCCAACCTCAGTCAACTTGCAACGGGAAAGAAAAATCCCATGTTCTCTTTCAGATCCTTCCCATGTGATGAAGACATCCCAAGTTTGCTCTTTTTTGCGCCACCAACACCAAAGAAGTCCCCAAGGCCAACATCAGTGGCCCTTGTCTCATTGACAACTCAAGACAGACATTTGTTGAAAGCCAAGTGTTTTTTTTTTCTCCTGTCAAATTGTGTGATTTTTTCAACCGGGCAACGATCGCACAACGTGCCTGTGAAAAACATGGTGAAGATTGTGTGATGATCATGTGAAAAACACACAGTGCAAATCGCATGATGTCCCGGTGAAAACCATGGGCAAGATCATGTCATGTCCTTGTGCAAAACGCTGTGAGAATCGCTTGATCTCCTTGTGCAAAACACTGTGTGAATCATGTTGTGTCCTTGCAAAAAACACAGGCAAGATCGCGTGATGTCCTTGTGATGAAAACTTGAAGATCGTGGGATGTTCCTGTGAACAACACAGTTTGGATCGCAGGACACACTTGTCCAAAACAAAGTGAACATCACATGGTGTCCTTGTGAAAAACACAGTGAAGATCACGTGATGTCCTTGTCAAAAACATGATGAAGATTGAGTCATGTTCCTGTGAAAAACACAGTGTGGATTGCGTGATTTCTGTGTGAAACACATGGCGAAGATTGTGTGATGTCCTTGTGAAAAACACGAATTCCCAAGTTGGAAGCATCTCAAGTGACCCAAAACTTGTGGTTTTGCAACACCCTAATTTGCCTGCAATTGGCTATGCATGGAGCATCCTCACACGGGACTCACAGGGTCGTGACTCATTCACGAAAGACACGCTTCCCAGCGCATGGGACTAGTTGTGCGACTAGCCCTGTCTTTCACAACAGCAAAGAAGCTTGCTCAGAAGAGCAAGGAACCATCGTCAGCAGACACTGGTCTACACATCGCAACGGCTATGTCTTTTAGACCGTTGCAATGACACATGTGCAAAGGAACACGTTTTGTTCTGTTTCCTTTTTAACACGAGCTATCGTTGCATAACAAAGTCACAACAAACTGCACAAGTGGCACGCCAATTCTTCACGTAGAAGCATCGTTCAACTCAGCAGAGAGAGGACCACGCCGAGGATCTCGAGCTGAACCTCTCTCAAATGTTACATTCATTCTAGCTTCATTCTAAAGCTTACAATTTTCATTTACAAACAACTCAAAAGGCCTGTAGCTTTTAGCGCAGTGCACATTTCTTTTGCACATTTCAATGCATGCTCATTGGGTTGTTTTTGTTGTTTGACTGGGTGCAACTTGTCTGTTGTTTCTTCAACATTGTTTTTTGTCACTCTTCCAGATCCCAGAGAACATTCCATAACAATCTCTTGGAATTTGTCTTTCCACCATGTTTTTGTTTTGGTTAAGAGGTTTGACAGATCCAGGCTTGTCTTGGATGTCATTTGCCCCAAGAACACACAGCAAAAAAGAGTCTGTGACTTACTGACACTAACACTAAGAGATTCAGCAAGTAGAAAGCTATGTAGATATGACTACCACGGCTAATAGCTAGCTATCCACACAGTACGTTTCTTGTAGTTTTGGTACGTACCGTACTGTAGCTGTTGTCAGCATGGTGACTGACCTCTCTGAGTCATTAGCTCATTTTTCTTTCTCATGCTGATCGATCCTGTTGTGCAAGCATGTGTGTCGTCGCTTGCTCCCAAAAATCCCGACGTTACCGCACTATTGGTTTTTCTCTTTCAGCATGAATCGATCGTTCCTACTATTGGCGCTACTGCTCTTCGAAAGCTACTTCAGTCAGCTTCCAATAACCATGGCCTTTTCGAGTAGCAGCATGTCTGGAAAACAAGCAGCAGCACAAGGACAACGTCCCAGTCAGTATTATCCCGCTTTTTTCGAGTCGTTACCTTCTCTTCAGGACAAGACGGTGGTCATTACAGGATGTTCCCGTGGACTTGGGTATGTGACAGCCTTGACGGTGGCCCAAAAAGGCGGCTCCGTGATTATGCTCAATCGACCCAGTGAAAGATCGCAGCAAGTATTAGAGCAACTTCAAGAAGCAACAAAAGAACAAGAAGGCAGCACAAAACAGAGGCACCATGCCATTGACTGCGATCTGTTGAGCTTTGAGAGTGTTCGACAAGCTTGTCAAAAAGTTCAAGATCTAACAAGAGAAACGGGAATTAATGTCCTCTGTAACAATGCCGGAATCATGCTACAACCCGACGAGGCTTCTCAGGACGGATATGACATTACCGCTTCGACCAATATGCTATCCCATTTTGTAATTACCCAACAACTCTTTCCCAGTCTTCAAAAGGCCTCCGCCAAAAACAAGAAAAGTCCATCCCGCATCGTGACCATGTCCAGTGCCAGTGGCTATGGTGGTCCACCCCTGGATGTTCGATTTTTCGAACAGCGAGGTGGAAGCTTGGGAGGAGCTCCGGCCAGTTATCAACGATATCATCAAACCAAATTGGCCAATCTACTCTTTACATCGGCACTTCATGACAGATTTCAACTAGCCCAAAACAACAATACCAATATATTGGCATTGGCTTGTACGCCAGGTGTTTGTGGGACCGACATGTTTACCCATGCCACCACTGTCATGAATGGGCAACCCGCCGATACATCCATGGTTCCATCCGTCGAAGATGGAGTCATGGCACAATTGAAATGTATATTTTTGGCAGACGTCACATCGGGCCAAGTGTGGGGACCAGGACGGAATGGAGAACTTGTATGTACGCCATTGGAACCGCCATTGATTCTCATCGATGAAACATCCAAAGAACAACTCTGGGAAGCCTGTGAAAAAGCCGTGGGAAAGTTTAATATTTAAAAGCTCAAATTTAATAAATAAGTAGATCTAAAAACTCAAACGTTTACAAGCAAATATCGTTTTTCCTAACTGGGTATCCTCGGTGTGATGACGACGGCCTATGTTTTGTTTCATTCCGAATGGGGTTTGTGTGGGATGCATTTGCTTGCTTGCGTTTTGGGGACACGGTCGCGTCCAAGTCTTATGCTAGCACCACCAGTCCAATTTTACCGTGACTCAGACGCGGTCTTCGCAGGCAGAGTCTGGTTACAATAAAAATTGGACACTCATAATTTGTACCACAAAAAGTTGACACAGTTTTTTGACTTTAGACCTACTAGGAATTACCACAAAAATTGGACACTGTTTTATGACTTTGGACCTAAGACAGAAAGAAGCACACCCTCACCACTCATCTGGTGCAAAATCTGTGCAGACTCCACCAGTGTCAAACAAAATGTGACTGTCCAATTTGTGCATTCGGCAGCTGGCACACAAAATGTGTGTGTCTTGATGGTGTGGAAATGAGGCCAGTTCAGTCAGTGCTAGTGAAAATTGGTCCATGGCCTGAGGAAACCATTTTGAACCTTTTGTGTTTTTCTCAATCAAACAATGAGCGGCTTCCATGGTCACTGCATCCCTAGCAGATGCCAGGTAAAGTTCCATCAAAGCTTTGGCAACCAGAACATGGACAGCCAACGAATTGACATTTGGATGTGTTTGAAGGATGTTCACGGATTGTCCGACATCAAAGGGCATTGAGTCAAGTCCGGATCAAAGGATGGCCTAGATTTCAGGGTGGCCCAGATTTCAGGGCAACCTGGATTTCAGGGTACATGGCCTGGATTCCAGGGTGGTCTGGAAAGAATGGTTTGGATTGTGGGCTGGCCCAGACTGCATGCAGGCTTGACAAAGAACGTCAAAATAAATGAAATTGATGCAATCACAACCCCAAATTACAATGATGATCCTGAGCAATCTCAATGGAGTTGAGGATGCTTCAAATTTAATGAATGCAAAAGATTTGCATGCTTAAAAATGAATTTAATTTGTGTTCCATTCAGGACTGCAAAGCACATTTGCAAAATGGAATTTGCAAATGAAACCTCTTCTGTCACCTCTCAAGAGGACGGCTAGCAAAGTCGCACATTTGAATCCTCTTTTGTTTCCATTTTGGACGCACAGTTGTTGGCGTGTTATGTCGCCAATGCAAGGATCGAGCTGTTGTGGTTGATCGATGGATCCTTCTGGAAATCGTCATATGCATGCAGCGACCACGACAATTGATACTGTACAAATTGCAAGGGCTAATCTACTAGGGAAAAGCGCAAAATACATCTTTCACTTGCTCCTCCTTTTTTGGTCTTTCCTTTGCCTCTGTGTATAGCATCGACTTTGCGGTTTAAAAAGATACAACAACCAGCATGGAACAACCGCGTACTCGCCTCCCTACGACACCCCCCGAATGGGATGAAATCCTCGTGGCCGCCATGAGAAACAATGCGGACGAAATTCATCGTCTCGTGGACGAAGAAAAAGTCAGTCCCAGTCATGCCAATCAAGTGGCGCAGAGTGCCTTGCACATTGCTTCCTTATGGGGGAATGGTACGTAATTTATACAGATAGTGCGGCACAAATGTTCCTTTTTTGTTCAAGTTCTTGATTTTCGAACCGTATTTTTATTGAAATTAATTTGAATTTTTTATTTATTTCATTTAATAGTGGAAGCCGTCGAAGCCTTGCTGCAACACGGAGCCCACGTCAATGTCCAAAACAATTTGACCGGTGCCACGCCCATTCATTGTGCGGCCCAATCCAACAAGGGCACCGACGAACGGAGGGTGGCCTGCATTGATTTGTTGCTCCAACATGGGGCCGATTTGGCGACGGTCGATTATTTTGGAAAAACCGCCTTGGCGTATGTCACGACCGAAGATACCAACCACCACCAAAACCCACAACTGCTGGCGAGCAAATTGCACCCCCAAACACCTCCCCTCTTTGCGGCGATTCAAGAAGGGAATTTGCAGCAAGTCCAGGAACTACTACAACAACAAGAAGAAGAAAAAGATGGCTCTGCAGCACACTCATCCTTGTATCTGGGACAAACTCCCTTTTTATTTGCCGTCCATAAACTCTTGGACGACGCCGAAAAGGATGAGAATCTGGAACAGAATCATGTCCGAATTTTGATGGCGCTCTTGGAAGCGGGAGCCGACGTCCAGAGCGCGAGTGCTTCTTTGGGGGGCAACAACCACAAAAATCCCATGCAGGCATTGGAAGGCGACGGACCGTCGCCACCTCTCTGCCGTATCTGCACGGCCCTCCAATCTGCCTACAAAAACCAAAACAACAACAACAATGGCACTACTACTACGACTGTCTCCATTCTAGAAAATTTGGCCAAATTGTTCTTGGAGCATGGTGCCGTGGTGACGCCCGAACTCGAACAAATGTTGCACACGGCCTGTCGGAAGAACGAATTGCCCTTGACCAAATTTCTCATCGAGACCATTGGCATCAACCCCAACGTCAAGGGTCGACAGGGGATGACGGCCTTGCAATTTGCCGCACGATCGGGAAAAATCGATGTTGTCGGCTTTTTGCTCCAGTGTCCAACCATTGATGTGGCCATCAAAGATGATCGAGGACAAACCGCCCTCGATGCGGCGCGGGTCAATGGCAAGACGGAGATTGTGGCCTTGCTGGAAAGTCATGGCAACAACAACCACAACGCGTAATACTTATCTGGCATGGCTATATAGATGCTTCAGATACAAACCATCCACAGCGGCACTACATGATAAACTGCAACTTCCCCCCAAAACAAAATATGGCTTTGGTGTGCATTCTGGGAGCTTGTGGGACCGACGCATGCCACGACCCTCCCACCGATATATCCGTCCGTGGAAGATGTATTTTTTGGGCGCACGTATAAATCGGGGGGGTCGCAACGGGAGACATCGCATGCACTGCCATGGAACCTTCTGTTTGACGACGAAACAAAGGCAGTCAGAACGTTTGAAAATACAAAAATGCATTATTAAATAAATCACTTTTTTTCTTCTTCTAATGAGCGAAAAGTTGGGGTGGTACGATACAGCTAGAGCTGCCTTCGGTACCCACAGTTAGCCAGCTACTAGTAGGAGTAGACAAGAGAAAGGGAAAAGAGTGTCACGTCCGGTCGAGTCTCCGCATTCATCCGCTATCCAGTATCACTCCAGAGCCAGTCAGTGCCAAGACTGCCTTGTCCTGCGCCGACCAACAACCATAAGGGCGGGTCGTTTCGGAACAAAAAGGCGGATCCGAAAGAATGGCTTTCTAGATAAGAAGGAGGACAATTCGCACTGAGCTAAACTTGCACTTTCTCGCCATGCCGCCCTCCTTCCTGCCCAATTGTGGCTTCGTTTTGATACGTTTTCATGTCACACCACTGTAAAGAAAATGCCAAGTTCTCATTCTCTCACAGACAATATCAGGTGCAAGTCCAGAACCCCCCAAAAAGAAAAGGAGATAATTTGTTCATCGACTCCTAGGTTGTTCGTTCTATGATAGTCCGCTGACCGTGATTTTATCTCCACGAAGAACACTCTAAGCTTATCCCACACTCGTAGAGCTTGTGACGGAATACGTCTGTGTAAATGGATGTCGTCATGGACCACGTGTAGAAGAAGGAAGATGGCATGTTTGCTGGAAATGTTGGAATTTTCTCGTGGGTTGCGCCCGTTGCCTTTGTGCATCGAGTATGCTGGGTGAGATATCCTTCCAGAGGGCTCTCATAGCACTCTGTGGAAGCTCAAGACTTTGGAAGAAAAACTTGCCATAGTAGATAGAACCAATGGCACAATTTTACTATAGTTCGGCGAATGTGTTTTGGCCAGAGAAAAAATAATAATCTGGACAACACATAATGATAACAAGACAACGAAAGCAAGCCACCTTTTGCACGAGCAAGCAAGAGAGAGGAAATTTCTTTTTTTAAATAAGAAAGTTATGCAAATTGGATACATAGAAAGAGCCGTAAAATGATTCGTTTGTTTGTTGTAGGCGAGTGCGAGTGATTGCGTTGCGTGAATGTGGCTGTGATTCCCTCCGACCCACAGAGACATGCTTGTCGTTTTTCTTTTAGTGTGTGTGCAAATTTTGGAGATGTAAGAGTGCGGTGAATGTGGGCGACAACAGACGTCGTCTGTGGGTCATGATGATGGAGCAGGGAAATCAACAGAGAGACTGACAAAGAGAGCTGTTCTTGGGGGTTGTAACTGCGTAGCTTCGGTAGATCCTTCCATCCATCACAACCGGAACATGTAGTTTTCGTAGACATATAGTAATTATTATAAGACAGAAATAGCCAACACAATAATGGATGAATGGGTAGGTTGTGGTGGCGGTGGTGCGCTGGGCTTAACGTGGCCGTACACACCACCAAAACCACCTCCTGTACGTGCGCGTGTAGCCCATCCATCCCATTCTTGATGAATATGAAAGGATGTTCCCGTGCACGTAGTATTATACCCGTTTCACCTTGGGTACTACCGAATCTGACGTTGCAAAGGATGATCCTCCCTGGAGACTCTTTCCAGGACTGCTAGGCCTCTTGGTCGTATCCACAATGACATACCGCCGCAAAAAGAACTGCATGAATAGGAAAAAGTAGCTGACATACATGATCAAAATACTGGCACAGTTTTCAAACTTGGCCCAGCATCCGGGTCGTCGAATCAAATTGAAGGATGCCAGGCTGACAATACTTCCACAGACCATTTGCGTTATTTGCAGAATGGTAATCCACTTTGGGTTGAACCACTTGGGTTTTGCCTTGATGGACATGAGGAAGTAGTAAAAGTACATGACGGCATGGACTCCATAGTTCATGGTACTGTAAATCAATCCGGCCGGATTGTGGCTCGAAAAACAGTGCCAGCAACACAGCAAGACGGTAACGTGATGGTACCAGTGGAGGAGAAGGAGTTTCTTTTTGTGTGCCACAATAAACAAGGTATCAAAGAGCTCACTGTTGTAGTAGGGTGTGAAAATCATTTCATTTCATTCAGGGTACGTTGTGACGGCGGGGGAGGTTGTAGCAGCAGGGTTGTTGTTGTTGTGTAGGGAATCGAGGAGACAAAGGAGACAGCACTGTGAGATTTACGACGATAAAGTAAAGTAGTACAAGCACAAAGAGTTTCAAAATGAAACTAGACGTACGCTGGTTTGCTCAAGACAAAAAACATGCCCCAGACGGTCGTGGCGGAGGATCCCAAAGAATTTTGAGGATCATTGCAGAGAAATTCCTCAAAGCCATACGTGTAAAAGGAGTGCACCAAGGTGGGGACACTCCGAAGGACTCCGGCAATGGAGAAGAGTGCCAAGCCCAAATTCCAAGCGGCCAGCGTCTTTTTCATAACGTACGGGGGTCGGGATTCCATGTATTTGGGTCCCGCCACAATACAGAAGAGGTACAGGCCGACGCAGACAATGGGAAACCAGGGTTCGTCCATGAGGAAATCGTAGAGCCACATGGGACGCCAATTCAGTTCCCAGCTGTAGAGCAGTAGTAGTAGCGTAGTAGCAGCAAATGTTTGTGGTTTGTTGTGTGTTTGCGTTGAAGCAGATTGCCATGAAGGAAGGGTACCATTGTGGAAGGAAGGAATAGAAGGAAGGTTTGTTAGTGGGACAATAGACGTAATGGAACAAAACACACACCCAAAGAAAGAGTTGCCCATTCGCACACACAAACCACTTGGAAACAAGCAAGCAAAATACAGCAAATAACACTCACTTCATGTAGTACTTTTTCAGCCACGGATAGACACAATATATTTCTTCGAATTCTCGGCCATCGCGTGTATATTCCACACAGCTTCTGTCTTCCACAGATGGAAACCACGGTCTTATTACGTTCGCCATGTCAAGAATCTTCTGGGTGTTCTCAGCTGCTGGGATTGTCCAATTATTGGCAATGCTACTACTGGCGTAAGTTGTGTTGTCCATGGATGAAACAATAGCAAATTAGGACGGCGGCAACTGTCTGTCTATCGAGGTATTATAGATAGGTTGGTGTCAGTTCGAACTGTATATATATTATAGCTAGCTAGCTAGTTGTGTACTTGGCAGGTTTGGATTATACTATTGAAGTTAGTAAGGCTACAACGGCTTCAATAATGGCTATTAATTTTGTCGATAACCATATTGTTGTCTCGTGGGGTACGTAGTACTGACTGCACAATAAGCAGTTAAGTAGACAACTACTATTATTCGTCTTATCGGCTTGTTTGTTGGCGTGGTGGCGCAAAGGCTATCATTATTTTCCACAAAGTCGCAGACAACTTTGAAGGAAGAAAGATGACGTTTCGCATACTGTCATTGTAGGAGTGTGGCGGGCGATTCCCGTCCGGCGTCGCTAAACTTTTGAGAACCGCAAGCGTTGAGGTTGTGGCGTGTCAGCGCACCTTCAGCGCGCCGGTGAGATTATGAGTATTTAAATTTTATTGATTCTTCAGGCATTGAGGTAATAAACCTACGACTATGCGTCTTTTTATCGACCAATTCGTGTTTGTCATCCAATGAAACGAACCATCGCAACTCAAATTTATCCCTGGTGGGTTCGGGCATAAGTTCGTAATAGCCATTGAAAAAATGAACAATTATGCCGGTCCCGGGTCCACCAGTCAGTCATGCCAAACACTAGTTCTGATTGGACACCTCTTTGCTGGAAGGATCGGAAGTTGTGCGGTAGCGTCGCTGTTTTTTGTAATTATTTTTAAGGACACGCGCACCCTGATCCTTGCTCGTGGCAAATGTCAGGATCAACAACATTGTCAATTGACACATGAGTGCGACAACAACTCTGCATGTTGGGTCACCAATGATCTGTTGCCAATTCAAGGACAGGTGTTTGAAGTTGCGGGAAATCGCTTAACTGTGTGGTCAATTCCAGAAGAGCAAAGTCAATGCACGAAAATGATTGCTGTTTTTTTTTAGCAACCAAAAGCTACATGCCACAATGGTCTAGTTGGATCGACGGGTCAGCACTCTTCCATGTTCTCGCCATCCACATTTGTTGCACATGTGCCTTTTCTTGCTGCACGATTTGTTGGAGCCAGCGATTGAACTGGTGATCCAAATGCTCGAGTGCAACCTTTCTTCTTCTTCTTCTTCTTTTTCTTGGCTGCATCGACAAGATCACAAGAAAGCCCATTGAAACGCGCAGTCGCGCATGTGTCATTGATGTGCTCTTCATCATTGTTCTCAAACAACGGACAATCCCAGTGAACCGTTCTTTCTTCACAAGCAAATGGAAGCTTGACATGTTGTGGTTCTCCAATGATGATGGTTGTGTCGGCCTTGACATCCCCGCATTGCTTCTCAGTGGCATGGTCACAAACCTCCCTCATTGTTGCGGCTCTGTGAGTGTTTTCACCAAAGCATTGCTGCCATGATGGCAACGAAGGGGGGGTGGCTGTTGAAAAATCAAGGGATTGTTCAGAGACGCTGACAATGTGAGGGAACGAGCATTGGGTCACAGTTGAAACAAGAAAGTCAATGGCACACACAGTCATGCACCATGCACGGGTGAATGGACCGGCAGTGTCACTCATGTTGGCTGCGCTCTTTTTCTCCAAAAGAGAGGCCGAACTGAGCTTTGCTGTCACGGATGGAAGGCCAATGCGGTCGTTCAATTGGTCTCACACAAGCCTGTCTGGCTCCCCTTCGTCTAGCTAACGAAACAGGAGGATGAGCCCTGCAGCTGCAGTCTCCTGTCGACTGTTAGAAGATGAACTGTGAGGCATGTTGACAAGATGGCGGAGGCGCCGCGGTGGAGCTGTTAGCTGTGGAGCTGTTAGCTTTGTCATCGAGTCTGCTGGCGTTGTTGGTGGTGTTCGCGTTTCGGCTGCTCTGCAGGTTTCCTAGGGGCAAGGTCTGTCATCCATCCGCATTTGGGCACAATCCATTGAAACACCAGCATCAGAGAGAGCAATCACACTGTGGGAGAACCATGGGGTGGGGCCTCTCTGCCTCAGCTCTTGCACAAGGGCCCTTGTGCAAGGGTCGGAGGCACCCCTAGCTGTGGGTGTGCAGACACTCGTGGCAGAGGAGGTGTTGCTTTGTTGACATGGAGGACCCCTTCCGGATGATCAACTTCCACGAGTTGATTGACTCCACGAGTTGGAGGAAGACAACAACCTGCTTTTCTGGTCCTTGGAGGGAGGCAATGCATCTGTTGTGAGATTGGTTTTTGGATGTTCTAGCAGGCTGGTTGGCGAGGTTTGGTGGTCTCAGGCTGGATGGACGCGAGGCAACAATGATGGAGGCGTCGAGTCGGTTGTTGGGTTGGAGTTGCCTCGCATCGTGTTGTGTTGGGTGGATGGAAGCCGCTTCTCATGGCTTGTTGACCTGCAAAGGGTGACAATGGGCATGCCCATTGCTCCCGTCGCAGTGAATTAACTAATTGTTTAGGAGCAACCCTGGTGGGACCCTTGGAGCAGCTGGGCTGCTGGTTGACCCCAGCTTGCCAGGCGGGCAAGCTGCCAAGTCCTGCATCACTGCCATGGCAGTGATGTGTCCTCTAGTGGATGGCCTCTCAGCAGAGCAAGAGTGCTGATTGGACGTTCCATCATTGGACACCGGAGGGCAGTTAACACACATGCATGCACACACACATGCATGCATGCATGCACACATGTCATAGCCAACTGGTTGGAAATCCACTGGCTTACCCGACATCCATGGCCTGCAGAAATAACTGTGGACAAGGGAAGTGAATTCGCTAGAGAAGTCAGCGAAACACTTAAGAACGAACATGGCATTAAA
>ENA-ORBV01014598-ORBV01014598.1-microbial-mat-metagenome-genome-assembly--contig:-NODE-14598-length-11707-cov-3.563027_pt1 | contig 11707 bp, 8 predicted proteins | sample MGYA00237777_ERZ505514 | MGnify/ENA primary metagenome ERZ505514 (study PRJEB26160, sample SAMN06269048) | microbial mat metagenome | isolation source: Oligotrophic lake microbial mat | place... | reverse complement strand
ACCCGATCGAAACCACACCCGCCGGAGCGAGGTAATACTCCACCGAGAGGTCGAAATTGTCCGCTGTCTGCGGTTTCAGGCTCGGATTGCTGGTCGAAATGGTCTGGTTGTCGAAATTCACGTTGGTGCGAGGAATGAGCTGGCCGATGCCCGGCCGGCCGACGTTGGTCGCGTAGCTCAGGCGCAGGATCAGCTGCGACGTCGGCGCGTATTTGAAATGCACGCCCGGCAGCACGTTCTGGTACTCGCCACGGCGAACCTGCCGACCGCTGAACTCCGCCAGCGTGCGCCGTGTAATCTCTGTCGCAGTCAGCGAGCCGACGAAGGCCGCGCGGCGGGTCCGCTCCTCGGGTGTCACGGCCTGCAACGCCCCTTCGCCGGCAGTCTTGGTTCGCTCGACGCGCATGCCGCCCAAAATGGAGAGCCGCCCGAGCTGGACGTGGCCCATCAGGTACGCTGCCTCAATCCGCTCTTCGAACGTTTGATCCCCGACCAACTGCGCCTGAAGATTTGCCGCGAGGTCCTGCACGAAAAGGTTGGGATTCGTTTCGAGCGCGCTGTCGACGAGCTTGTTCGAATGACCCGGGAACACCGGCAGCGGGACCGGAGGAAAGCGAACCTCGTCCGTGTGCAGCCGCCCACGCTTGAGGATGCCGAACTGCGCCAGGTCGTCATCATTTCTTCCGGTTGCCGGATTGAGACCCATCACCCCATCGGGCCCAACGTAGTTACCGCTCCATTGCGTGGCCTCCAAAACCCGGTTTTGCTCCCGGACGCGCAAACCCATCTTCAGATAGGCGGGAACCGGCAGGGCGAAATTCTTCCGCGCATTGAGCGAGACACCCTCGTAGCCATCCCAAGCGGCGCGTCGATTAATGACGTAACGGTTTCCCGCATAGCTGGCGAGGTCCGTGATGCTCGGACCCGCGACTTGCGTGACGACGGGAAAGTCGCTCCTTCCGCGCCGATCGACCGTGAAACCGATGCCGCGCGCCGTGAATTGAAAGTTGCGCTGGCCCGAGTAGTTCGTCTTCGAGTCCGACTTGTACAGGTTCCAATCCACCTCGAGCGCATTCAATTTGTGGACCGCACCGAACTGGTGATACAGGGTTTCCGCATCCTTGTAGCCAACGTCGGCCGAGACGTTGAGGACACTGTTCGGCACCGCCCGCACCGTGGTAAATTCATCCGTGAACCCCGGTAGAATGCCTCCGTTGCCGGTGGGATTGCCCGACGCGTCCAGCGTCGCGATCGTCTGCGGCGTGGTGAAATTGGCGATACGGTCCGTGTCGCGATCCGTGAGCCGGTTCACCGTCGAGCTGAGGTAGAACCGCGTGACGTCGTTTAACTTGTAGTCGAGGCGCGCGCCGCCACCCCAGCGTGACGTGAAGAGGCGCTCATCGGTGTACTGGACTTGATTGGTATAGGTCTGCCCCGTGACGCCATTCGGCAAGACCTGGCCAGTCTGCGTCACGGTGTCCTGCGGTGTGAAAAGCTTTCGATGCCCAAAATTTACCGCCACCGCCAGCTTCCCACCGAACACCTCTGAATAGGACACCGCGTAATTGTACGGCAGCCCGGTCATCCGTTCGTCAAAAGGCCGGTACGTGAGACCGGCCGAGATACGGACCATCCGGCCCTTGGTGTCGAATCCGGTCTTCGAGACCATGTTGACCGCGCCGCCAATCGAATCGCCGTCCATGTCGGGGGTCGGCGATTTTACGACCTCCAGGCGTTCGACCGTGTCCGCGCTGACGGTCTGAAACTGGTACTCGCGGGTCGACCCCGCCGAGGCGGCGTCCGCCAGCCGGTTGCCGTCCATCGTAATGGTCGTTAGATTCTGATGCAATCCACGGATGCGCACGTAGCGGATCGTGCCGTCGACCGTATCGCCTTCGACGCCCGGCAATCGCACGAGCAAATCCGCCGGGTTTTGCGCCAGATTTCCGAAGGCGTCGGTAGACACGACATTCTTCACTCCGTCAGACAATCGCTGTAGAGTGACCGCCTGGGCATTGCCCTCGCGTTCGCCGGCCACGACAAATTTGTTCATGGCGTAGATCTGAGACGAGAGCCGCACCTCGCGCTGCGTGGGCTGCCCCGCCACAACTGTCAGCGGCACAGTCGCGGGATCCAGGCCGGCGTACGCCACCACGAGGGATGCCGGTCCGGGTGCCACATTGTCGAAACGAAAAGCGCCCTGGCGATCCGTGAGCGTTTCGCGCTCCGTGCCGTCGAGGACAACGCGTGCGCCCTCGAGGGCACGGCCAGTGGCGTCATTGACGACAACGCCGGTCAGGGTTTCCTAGGCCAGGAGCGAGGTGGCCAAGGAGGCCAGCGCGAGCACAAACGACATGCCCAAATGCAAAGTGGTCATAGTTTTCATGAGAGTGACATAAAACCGGAGAATCGAGCGGTAAAAAGGGGGTGCCGATAACTACGCTGAAAGGTGTGCCGATGGTACGTCTTCGCGGGCTCGGAGCAATCCCCAACCTCCGACGTCGTCTATGGCGTGGTGCAGGTGACCCTGTTTAAATCAGGGGAGGGAAGGGGTATAATTAATGTATAGTGGGTCGACAAATTATATAATGAATCGATGATTAACGATTGATCTTTACGCGCTTTATCCACGGTGGGATCGAATCCTTGGCGCGTGTACTCCAATGGCAGTTTGCGTGCCATGCCGACAATCGGGGAATAGCGGTGCAACAGCCGAAGACCTCAGCCTTACCCTATACCACGCCCCAACGACGCCGGTGCTCCAATAGGTGAAAAGGAAGGCCTGAGGTCTTCGGCTTCGTTCAATACCCAGCGACGAACGCGATAGCCAACTCCTCGCCCGCCGCCGCTCCGAACAGGAATCCGTCCCACTTTTCGCCCAACGCTAACTCAACCGCGAACCATGAAGATCCTTTCCCCGCTCAACCGGACATCGCGATGCGCTTTACTCCGCCGCCTCGGCCGCGAGTCGCTTCACCCGCTCAATCGCGTCCGGCTCACCGGAGCGCCATGCTTCGAGCGGCGTCCTGCCCCGTAATCGCGCCGACGGATTCAGGAAAAAAGTCGCCGGCAACAATCGTCTCAGGCAATCGAAGTACCGGTTGAAAAACTCAAAGCCCGTCCTGTTCGGCCGCCGTCGATTGAGTGCGAGGGGAAGCAGACTGCCTTCGAGGAGAACACCGAAGTGCGCTCGAGCAGCGACACGATTCGCGGCTCCCTCCTCCGGTGATCGTTCACCTCGTCCACCAGTGGTGGGTTGTCAACCGCGTGTAATTCAATCCAGCGAAACCGCGGAACTCGTCGGCGGGCCGAAAACTAATCGGACTTTCTGACGTTAGCCATGTCAGGCCTTGCGCAACATTCGCTCCATGGCAATTTTCTGCTCGATGCCTACCGTCTGGGCGGTCGCCGCCCTTTTCCCCGTCTGCCCCATGCGTAATCATCAGGCATAAAAATGATCCGTCCCGCGACTTCTAATGATGCTGCAGCGATTGCCGCGATTCATGTTCGAGCATGGCAAGTCGCTTACGAGGGGATGTCGCCGTGGATGACGAGGTTGCCGTCGAGCGCGGGGACGGTGCCCTTGGGCCGGCAGGATTTCTTGGCATCGGGCACCAGCTCGCGAAACGGAACGGTGAGGTGGTGGGCGTAAACGAACGCTTTGCCTTTGAAATCGAGGGAGGGCATGAAAAACCAAATATTGAAGTAAGATTATCTGCTCTGCAGGAAGCGCACACGATGCCTTTTCAGAATTTGGGGCGAAGTTTTTTCGCCGAGATTCAGCAAATCGGCCCGACCCTTAATCCATTGCTTCAGGAATGCTTCCTGCACCGTTGGGAATCGTAAGGCAGCGGCGTATAAATCATCGTAGTCGATCTCGGCGTCTTTGAGTCGTAAACGTTCGAGTGCTTTTTCGGCCTTAGCCTCGAAATGCACCTGCAATTCGGCCAGGTAGGCTGTCTCCGGAAGGTCACTGCCGCCAAAAAGTTCCGGTTGTCCTGTCGCGGTTTCACGTGCGCGACGCTTAGCATCGGAGCGAACGGTTTCAGAAAGCTTCAACGCCTTTTTCTCTGCATCTTTGAATACCTCGATACCTCGAAGGTTCCGGGTTGCATAAACCAAATGGTAATGGGTGCGGTCTCGTTTGGGCTGGAGCACCAGAGCGATGGATACAAAGGGGTATTTGCCCACAGCGGCTATGCGATCGGCGTAGGTTTCGACAATAGCATCCTCCTTTTCACGCCCAGACAGCCCTTCGATACGGGTCTCAAAGGAATCATCGCCAAATAAACGACGGAAGCTGTCCCGCAGCCCTTCGCGTTCATCTTCAATAAAACGCTGGATGTGCCCGGTCATGAAATTGACCAACACCTCACACGGCTGGATTTCAATGAGCGGTTTAATGACGTTCATTGCGAAACCCTTCCAGCCTTTGGGATCGATCAAGATAAAGGGGAAATGATCCGCCTTCATGCTCTTGATGAGTTTCACCAAATCGGGAACGACCTCCTCGAATTTCTTATTAACGGCGAGGACACTCACATCAGTTTGGGCCCTCGCAAACGTATCTAAATGGGCAAACGCCACCGGGTCTTTCTCAAGAAACAGACACTGTATCGCCAGATCCTTACCCTGGAAATTTTGCCGGACGGTTTCCTTGGCATTTCGTAGCTGCTTGAGAGCAATGGCAAAAGAGGAGTCGGCAAAATCCGATGAAATCGTATTCCAAGGACCGGAAAACCCATCGACATAGATGATGCCTTTCTTGTGTTTCCCAACGATGATAGCGAAACGTTGGAGATATTTATCAAGAATGGCGTGTTTGATACGCGACTGTTCGCGATCAAGATAAAGAATATCTTCCTCAGATTCCATGACTTCAACCTATGGTGAGCGACTGTAGCAGGCTGGCGCGGCGGGCCGAGGACGGCACGGGGTTGTCGGTAGCGAGGGGGAACTCATCGTAGGTGCGGCCGTCGAGTTCGCGGCCGGTTTCGGCTTTGCGGACGCCGCCCCATTGTTTGAAGAAAAAAGGCACGTCGGCGGAGTGGCATTGGGCACGGATGGAGCGCACCCAGCTTTCTTCAATAGGGCGGGCACCGTGGCCGCTTTCGCCACCGACGATGGCCCAGTGTATTCCCTTGAGGTTGAATTTACCGAGGTCTTCGAGCAGGGGTTCCACGGAGAGGAAGGCGACGGCGGGCTTAGCTTTGCGGAGCAGGTCGATACGCGGGAGGCCGTGCTGGCGGTTTTCCACGCTGACGCCCCACCAGATATGGGACGCGGCGGCAGCGGTCTTGAACTTCGTGCGCAAGAGCGTGCTCATGCGGTCGGCGCGCTTAGTGAGAATCTGGTAGGTGTGCCAGTTGGCGGCGAGCATTACGCGGCAAACCTTGTCGATGTAGTTGTCGGAAACGTCCTCATGGAAAAGGTCACTCATGCTGTTGACGAAAATCCGGCGCGGCGTGCTCCAACGGATGGGATCGCCTAGTTTTTCCGGCACGAGGCGAAGATCGAAGCCGAATTCGAACGGGTGACCTTTCGTGCCGCGGAAGCGCTCGGCAAGCGTCTCGGCGTAGCAGTGTTTGCAGCCGGGACTGACTTTCGAGCAGCCGCGCACGGGGTTCCACGTCGAGTCGGTCCATTCAATCTTAGAGGAAATGCTCATAATATAAGCCTGATTCTAGCAGGCAGCGTGGGACAATGACGGGGCCATGCGGTCATCAAACTGCAAATGGTTGTGAGCACCCTGGGTGAGCGGGGCAAGCGTGGATGTCATAGGACACGTTATGCAGGGATCGATCATAAAGGATTGATCCCTGGTTCGGCGTTTTATCCTGGTGTGATCGAGGGCTTGGCGCGTGTACTCAGATGGCAGTTTGCGTCCCATACCGACAGCCGGGGAAAAGCGGTGCGCTCGATTCCACGAAGGCAATGTGAACTCATGAAACCTCGCCTTTCCGTCATCAGCCCGGCACCCGATGGACGACGTGGTCATCGTCCATCGGGTAGTCCAACCTTCTCAACCGTCTCGCGCGGCGGCTATTTTTTCTTTCCCTTGGCGTTGGCGGCAGCGCCCGTCGGTCGCGCCGAGAACCGCCCGCTGGGCTTGTCAGGCGAGAAGGTCGGGTTGGCGGTGGGATACTGCGCGTTGATAGAGCGCTGCCAGGCGTGCAGCTCGGCTCGCAGGGCATCGGCGCGTTTCGGGTCCTGCCGGGCGAGGTCGTTCTGTTCGCCGAGATCCGTTTTGACGTTGAAGAGTTCCACGCGTTGGTCCTCAAACCACTCGATGAGTTTCCAATCGCCCCGGCGGATCGCGGCCGAGGGTGCGCCGCCTTGATTGCCGTAATGCGGGTAATGCCAGAAGAGCGCACGATCGGGCTGCGCGCCGCCTTTAAACAACGGCAGCAGGCTCACGCCGTCGAGGGTTTGCCCTGCCTGCGGCTTTATTCCGGCAACCTCTAAAAACGTGGGGAAAAAGTCAGGGCTGCTCACGGGTGTGCCGATGACGGTGCCAGGCTTGATCATCGCGGGCCAGCGCATGATCAGCGGCTCGCGAATGCCGCCTTCATACATCCAGCCCTTTCCGCCGCGCAACGGCAGGTTGGAGGTGGGCCAGCCTTCGCTCGTGGAGAGGCCGCCATTGTCGCTGGTGAAGATGACGAGCGTGTTTTCGCGCAGCCCGAGCTCGTCGAGCTTCGCGAGGACTTTGCCGACCGCCAGATCCATGGCTTCCACCATGCCGGCGTAAACCACGTGCTCCTGAGTCAGGCGCACATCGCGGGTGTGTTCCCGGCCCCATTTCTCCGTGACGCCAAGCCGCTGACGCTTCTCTTCATATTTCTTCCTCAAATCCTCGCGTGCCATCAGCGGGGTATGGACTGAATACATGGAGAAGTACGCGAAGAAGGGTCGGTCTTTATTCGCCTCCATGAATTTACCGGTCTCGGTCGCGAGGCGGTCGGGGAGGTGTTCGCCGTCCGGTCCATCGCTCAAGCGCGGATTACCATAAGGCGAGAAATACCGTCCGCCGCCATAAGGCCCACCGCGCTCATTGCCGCCAAGGTTGTGGTCGAAGCCTTGATTCTCCGGCCAGAACCCTTCCGGACCAAGATGCCATTTGCCCGCGAAGAAGGTGGCGTAGCCGGCGGCTTTGAGGCTCTTCGCCAGCGTGGGTGCATCGAGCGAAAGGCGGTCGCGATTGGCCGCGGGAAGCATGGCCGTGTTGCGCTTCCACTTCTCCGGGCCATTGCTATTATCAGGTGCTATATAGTCGGTGATACCGCTGCGCTGGGGCCACTGTCCGGTCAGGATGCTCGCTCGCGTGGGAGAGCATACGGGGCAGGCCGCATACGCATCGGTAAACCGTGCGCCGTCGCGGGCGAGTCGATCCAGGTGAGGAGTCTCGTAAAATGAGCTACCGTAAATCGCGAGGTCGCGTTGGCCCAGATCATCGGCCAGAATAAAAACAATATTAGGTTTCCGGGCGGCATTGGCCGCCCAAGCGGTCGTGCTCGCCACGGTGGCAGCCAATAATAGGAGAGCGTAACGGATATTCATAACGGGAAGAGAGGCTGACAGAAGGGCGGGGTGGTGGGTTTTATAAAAATCGTTTCTGAGTGGCGACGGCGTTGGCCCGCACGGTGCCATCCGCGTGGATCAACGGTTCGGGATTCGCGAAGCGGCCGATTTCGCGACAGCCGGGGCCAACGCCGTCGAGCCCGAGATCATCCTTCATCGTCGCGGCGAGCGCTTGCAGGCGGCGGACCACTTCGGGGTGGGCGGCGGCGACGTTCGTTGTTTCGCCGATGTCGTCGGCCAGGTTAAAGAGCTGCAACCGCGGCGCGCCCTTGGTTTGCCTGGGCGCGCCGTCGGCCAAGGCGAGGTGGAGTTTCCACGGACCGGACCGCACGGCGTCGAGCACGAAGCCGCGGAAATAGAAGAAGTGATCGCGTGGTGGCGTCGCGCCTGCGGTGCCGGCGAGCACGGGCCAGATGTCCACACCGTCAAGTTTGCGATCGGTGGGCAGTTTGCCCCCGGCGAGCTTCGTCAACGTCGGTAGGACATCCATCATACTGGTGATGGCGCCGGTCTCGGTGCCGGCGGGGATTTTCCCGGGCCACCAGGCGATTGTGCAGACGCGGATTCCGCCTTCCCAAGTCTGGCTCTTGCTGCCGCGCAGCGGAGTGTTTTTCGAACCGTGATTGAGCGCGCCGCCGTTGTCGCTGGTGAAGATCACGAGCGTGTTGTCCGCGAGCTTCAACTCGCGCAACGTGTCGAGTACCTGGCCGACGCTCCAATCTACCTCTTCGGCCCAGTCCCCGATCAGGCCGTTGGGCGATTTGCCGCGGAAGGGCTGAGCTGGATACAGCGGGAAATGCACCGCGGTGTGGGGCAGATAGAGGAAGAACGGTTTGTCCTTTTGCTCGTGGATAAATTTCACGGCGCGCTCAGTATAGAGCCGGGTGACGGAGAACTGCTCGTTTTGCCGCACGCGGCCGACGACCTTGTCGTTTTCCATCAGAGGCAATGGCGTTTGCGCGGCGCCCTTGAGACCGGTTTCATCCGTGCCCTGGGATTGCGCCTTCGTGGTCTGAGCGGTTGCGGCTTTCGCGGCGGGCCGTGGTTTGTCGGGATTGTTTTTCGCTCCGTCCTCGATCGTGCCCATATCGTTCGAGTACGGGAGGCCAAAATAAGAATCGAAGCCCTGATTCGTCGGAAGGAAGGGCGGTTGATCGCCGAGGTGCCATTTGCCAATACAGCTCGTAGTATAGCCCGCCTCTTTGAGGATTTCCGCAATCGTGACTTCGTTCGGATGCAGGCCGAGGGTGGCCGCCGGAAACAGCACATGCGGAATGGGCAGGGCGCGTTTCGGATAGCTGCCGGTGAGCAACGCGGCGCGGGAGGGTGAGCAAACGGGCGCGGCGTAATGGCTCGTCAGCTTGCGACCCTCACGGGCCATGCGATCAAGGTGCGGGGTGCGATTATTGGAACCGAACGGTCCGATGTCGGCGTAACCGAGATCGTCGATGTTGATAATGATGACGTTTGGCTTCGCCGTGGCAGAGCTCGCCAGCAGACCGAAGCCAGCGCTCAGCCCGAGCAGCGCGGTGACGAGCACTCGGGCGAATTGAAGAGGGAAGGAGAGTTTCATTATCCTAAATTTAGCAGTTTATTTTAGCCACAGATACTATAGATGAGCACGGATACAGAGGATTGCTAATGAAGAGACACTTGGCCGCAGTTAACCACCAAGGGGAAGGAACTATAATTTAGAATACCCTGGTAGTTTGTGCTCATCAGTGAAATCTGTGGCCTCACCGGAATTTTATAGGATTATAAGGCTTTTTTCCGGGAGGAGGGAGCTCCTTTGCCGAGTTCACTGGCGCGAGCCGGATCGTATTGCGGATTGGGTACGGGCATCTGCGCACCGACTTTTTGCCGCCAGGTCGCGAGGGCGGCCTGCAGTTCTTTCGCCCGTGCCGGTTCGCGGCGCGCGAGGTTGTTTTTCTCTCCGAGATCGTTTGCCAGATTATAGAGTTCGAGGCGGCCGTCTTCGAAAAACTCGATCAGCTTCCAATCTCCTCGTCGGATGGCACTGGCCGGCGTGCTGTGATGATAATGCGGCAGGTGCCAGGTGAGTGTGTCGCGGGACAGGCTCGCCCGCGGATTCATGATCAACGACGCGAGGCTGACGCCGTCTTTTGGTTGCGATTTCTTGGCCGATGCCCCGGCGAGGGCGGTCAACGTGGGATGCCAGTCCATCGTGATGATGGGAGTATCGCTAGTGGTCTTCGCCGGCACTTTGCCCGTCCATCTCACCACCGCGGGAGTGCGAATACCGCCTTCATACAGGCACCCCTTCTCGCCGCGGAGCGGTTGATTGGACGTGACGACGCGGCCGCTTTGTTCGTGCTCGAGGCCGCCGTTGTCGGAGATAAATACAATCAGCGTGTTTTCGCCCAAGCCGAGACGATCCACGGTCTCGACGATCTTGCCGACGCTCTGATCGAGTTCCTCCAGAAGCCCGGCGTACTGGGGATTGCTGGGATAGCCGGGCATCGGCTTCCGGTCCTGATATTTTTTCAACAACGCCGGGGTGGTCGAGAGCGGGATATGAACCGCATAGTGGGAAACTTGGAGGAGGAAGGGCTGGCCCTTGGCGGACTCAATGAAGGCGACGGCCTTCTCCGTGAGGAACTCAGCCATGCGGCGGGGTTCGGTTCCGCCACTGACCGCAAGAGGCACGGTGTTGCCTTGGATCTCGAGCGCGGTTTGCCAGCCCTGGTCGGTGGGGCTGAACCCGGCGCCGCCGAGATGCCACTTGCCGAAGTAGCCGGTGCGATAGCCGGCGGCGCCGATCTGCTCCGCGAACGTCTCAACCTCCAGGGGCAAGTGCGACGCCACCACCGGATCGATCATCTTCGCGTAGGGCCGGCGGTGTCCGGGAATATGTTGAGTGATACCGAAGCGGGCCTGGTCCTGTCCGCTTTGTAGATTGGCGCGCGTCGGTGAACACACCGGGCCCGAATACGCCTGGGTGAAACGCATGCCCTGTTGGGCGAGGCGGTCGATATTCGGCGTTTCGTTATACTTATTTCCGTAGGCACTGAGATCCGCCCAGCCGAGGTCATCCGCGAGAATGGCAATTAGGTTGGGTTTGGTGCTGGCGGCCGCGGCATGGCTGCCCAGCAAGCCGAGGAACAGGAGACTGAGGGCAAGCGACTTCATGGTTGTTTGCGGGCGCGTTTTTCCAGGGGGAAATCAGGGGAATCGGTACGGGAGCGGCTCATTAACGTGTCCAGTCTCGCCACGATGTCGGGGTGGCGATCGGCAAGATTCGTCGTTTCGCCGATATCGTTTGCGAGGTTATATAATTCGATGGGTCGGTCCTGGGCAGCGCGATAGGCCTTCCAGTCGCCCTGGCGTAACGCCTGCTGAGGCGCGGCTTCCCAATAGTGATGCGAGCGGGGTTTCTGCTCCGCGGAACGGCCGAGGAGTGTTGAAAGAATGGATACGCCGTCGAGCCGGGCTGGGGTTTTCGCACCGGCGAGTTCGGCGAACGTGGGAAACATGTCCGCAAAATCCGAGATGAGTGGTGATTCCGTGCCGCGCGCAATCTTCCCGGGCCAGCGGGCGATGAACGGCACGCGGATGCCGCCTTCATAGAGCGTGAACTTCAAGTCGCGCAACGGGCCGGCGCTGTTGAAGAACGCAGGGTCTTGTCCGCCGGCGGTGATCGGGCCGTTGTCGCTGGTGAAGATGACGAGCGTGTTTTCCGAGAGCTTCAGCTCATCGAGGAGATCGAGCATTCGGCCGATATCTCGATCGAGTCGGGTGATCATCGCGGCGCGAACGGCGCGGGGCTGGGTTTGCGGCTGGTAGGTCTTGCTGCCGGGAAATGCCTTGGGCTCGGGCCATCGGCCCCGGTACTCCGCAAGTGAGTCGTCGGGTACGGCGACTTCGGCGTGGGGAATGGTAAACGCTGCGTAGAAGAAAAAGGGCTGATCCTTGTTCCTGCGGATGAACGAAAGCGCTTCCTGTGCGAAGAGATCGTGGGAATACACGGCGCGGCGGCCGCTTTGATTTTCAGGGATGTCCACGCGACGACCGTTGCGCCAGAGGTGATCGGGATAATACGTGTGCGCGTGCGTCTGATCGAGATCTGTCTCTTATACACATCTGACGCTGCCGACGAATAGAGAGG
>ENA-ORBV01014597-ORBV01014597.1-microbial-mat-metagenome-genome-assembly--contig:-NODE-14597-length-11709-cov-4.873367_pt1 | contig 11709 bp, 5 predicted proteins | sample MGYA00237777_ERZ505514 | MGnify/ENA primary metagenome ERZ505514 (study PRJEB26160, sample SAMN06269048) | microbial mat metagenome | isolation source: Oligotrophic lake microbial mat | place... | reverse complement strand
GGAATGCAATGTCATGCTGTTTTGTGCTCAACTTGCCATCCATCTTGACCAATGTCATGACGAAATGCCCAAAAGTTTGTCCAAAAGCAACCCATTCAGTGACCTATTCAGCAACCGGCAACCTGTTCAAATGACCTGTTCGCCAAACTGAATAGGTTGCTGAGCAGATTGCGGTTGCGGTTGCTAACCTATTCATTTTTTGAATCGGTTCCGGTTCCGGTTACCACGAACCGGTTAAATGACCCATTCAAAGTGAGCAACCTGCAACCTTTTGCGAACCGGGTAGCCAACCCAGATCACAATGCTGATTCACAATCACCAATGGTTCGTCCTTGTTCTTCAGGGTCTCTGTCATAGTCATGCCTTTTGCATGTGTCCACAAAGGCAAGCAATTTGTGTTAATGTCAACAGAAAGATGGCTGATTAGGGATTGGAATCTGATGTTAGTGCAGTGGTGATGCAAAAAGAGCAACACACGTTTGTCTGACACACAAAGAGTGAGATTTTGGTGTGACAACCATGAGAAGTTTCTGAATCCAAAAGTTGCATGAACAATGATGCAAGTCAAACATCGTCGGCAAGTCATTGAAATGCCACATCAAGCAAAAAGGAGGTCAGAACTGTCATTTTGAGATGCAAAGAATTGAAATCACCAGTAGAAAAAGCACGCAGTTTTTGGATCAATTGCGAACAAAGTTAACAATGATCTCCTTCGTCTGTTCACAAGTTTGAAAACTGGTGAAGTTGAGTTGTGACAACATTTTTAAGTGAATTCAAGTGGACACCCCTTTGAAGTCTTGGAATGAACATTCAATCAAAGATGACAGATTTTTTGCAGACCTCACTGCAAATGTCCCTGGCTGACTCAAGCAACTGTCAAAGCTGATGGTGCAGAGTCCCAGTTGTTGTGAATTTTGCACAGTCTTTGAGCTGAGAGAATGAGCACCCAATGTTGTCACAGACCATGGTTTCATGTGTCATTTCAATTTGCAAGCTTTTGGGTCAAATGATTGCTTTTGGCAACAAAGATTGTTTCAAGACAATGCAAACATCAATTTGGGCACCCCATTTATTTTGTCCTGACTGCCAAGGTTGCTCTCACTAGCTGGCTTAGTAGCATGAGATCCTGTTTTGCTTCCATCCATGGCTGTGCTACTAAGTAGTAGGAAACAGCGGCACTGTCTTCCCCACATGAATGAAGTCAGCGTTTTCCAGATTTACTTACCCCTTGCCCCCTATCCCTAATAAACGTAACCCTCACCATCTCAGTCTTGCCGGCTCGCCCATATTTTGAATTTTGAATTTTCCTTCCAAAGAAGAAACCGTATCAGATCTGTACTACGATACGATAGGGAACAAACGGTCCTGATGATCATCAAATGAATGAATCCATGGATCAAGCAGACAGCTAAACAGAAAATAAAAGGTTGAATAGACTAGTAGTTGGAACTTTCAAGACATGCCTACCATTCGACTATTAAGTAGCTATTGCTACAAAGTCCTGCTCCCTACCAAGTCCATCGGACTCGTCTACTACCAGTGCACTTTTTCCAAGTGTAACCAATATTATTTTGTATTTCCTTCCTTGGAGAAGTGACCACGCCGAAACAACAATAAACTTCCTTCCAAGATATTGCCCCATCCAGTCGTAATCTAGAAGTGATCATCGCCGTCGCCTTCCCATAACAAGACCATCAAAACAAAATGTCCATCATCGGCTCGTTGATTTGTCTTTGGCATCCTTTTGAGCATGGGTGCAAGCTGTGGAAAAAACACCCACCTTGCAGCTGTCGGTCTACAACAAAACAATGAGAGAAGACTTGAAGTGTTAACGATTGTCGAATTCGCAACCACACAAATTTGAACACTGCCACGACGGTATTCAAAAATACCAAGGCAGCGTCAAAGAACAAAAGGAGAAAGAAATTCCTTTCAATGCCACAATGCTCCGTAACACAAGCTCCAACTGCAATGGTGCCTATACGCCAAGTCCAACTACCACGGAAGCGACACAGAATCCTACAACCACGGCTCCATCTCCTTCACCCACCACGTCGGCCAATATCCACCAGTAAAAATTGCCCCTCCTACATCCACCACCATGGTAACCGACCATTTTCCATTCCGACTCCCGACGACAATGTTTTCGACTTGGATGGGTTGAAGATCTACCCCATGCCTACTAGCTAGCTAGTAGAGACGATTTCCATTGTCATTATGAATGGATAAATATTGAGACCGTCAACCCACGGTCACTCCATCACGAGACCGACCGTTTTGTCGTGTCTGCCAAAAATCATATATAATTTTATGGCTGGCCCATTCCAAAAAATAAAATGAAATCGCCGTTCGCTGACTTCCCAAGACAAGCCGCTCTGGGAAGAATTTTTGGGTGTGACGGAATTGGATTGGCAAATACTTGGCCAACGGATAGTTCCAGCACGAAACGGTGAGCCTATAATACATGCCAAGCCGAGTTGGATCAATGGAATGCGCGTCGCTATACGGTTGGCATGCTAGGATGGAAACCGCCCCATAGAAGGACGAACAAATTATTATTTCTAGGAATTCCAATTTGGCCATTCCTAGAGCATTGCCCCGCAAATGGACGACAAGGATGGGCCCTCGATTTGTGGCCGGGGATTCTTTCGTTGTTGAATGTTTTTACCCTCTCGCGGCGTGTCGTCCAACAAATGGAGGCCATGGTCTATGCAGGAATACAACAATCCTATTTTTAAAAGCTGACGAAGATTCCGCTTCACATTAACGAGTCCGATGGCACTACATCGGACGTTTATTAAAATATGGAAGGGGGAGGATTGGTTATGAACGACCCTACGACGCGAGTCACCATAGCCGCCTTGGACGAAAATGCCCTTCGAAAGCGCCGCCCGGATCATGCCCGTACCGCAGCATGTGTATCTACTAGCTAGCCGCCGATGCTCCGGTCTGCCTGCCTTCTCGCACACGGGTTCTAGCTAGGTTGTTAAGCATTGGAACTAGCAGACCTAATAAGCTTAATGAAAAATCACAACACCAAAGCTTTCTTATTTGTTACATGACAAACCACTTCGACTTTTACCACCAAAACGTTGAGACAATTCGACATCCCTAGTTTCCAAAGAAGCTGCTAATCTGACTTGCCGCGGATGAAACAAATTTTGCCAACCTTTCTGCACAGCATCCACCTGAAGTGGGAGCAGATGTAGGAGCAGATGTGGTTGTGGATGTGGGGACAACAGGTGCAGGAGTGGGGGCAGGAGTGGGTGAGGGTGTTGAATAATCATGCACCCGAACATGCCCAGAATCTGCTCCGTTGACACCATTGTTGAGATAAGCGCCAATGGCTAGATTGGTGCCATCGGAAGAAAGGGCAACCGAATATCCAGACTGATCACCAGCAGCTTCACCATCAATGTCTGCTCCTCTCTGGATCCAGGCTATCCCATTCCACACATAAACGCGCACATGGCCAGAATCTAAACCATTAACGCCATCATTGAAATAAGCACCAATGGCTAGAACACTGCCATCGGAAGAAAGGGCAACTGCACGTCCAGACCGATCATCAGCAGCTTCACCATCAATGTCTGCTCCTCTCTGGTTCCAGGATATCCCATTCCACACATAAACGCGCACATGGCCAGAATTTAAACCATTAATGCCATCATTGCCAAGAGCACCAATGGCTAGAACACTGCCATCGGAAGAAAGTGCAACCGAGTATCCAGAGAAATCATTAGCAGCTTCACCATCAATGTCTGCTCCTCTCTGGTTCCAGGCTATCCCATTCCACACATAAACGCGCACATGGCCGGAATCTAAACCATTGACGCCATCATTGCTACTAGCGCCAATGGCTAGAACACTGCCATCGGAAGAAAGGGCAACCGGCAATCCAGACCAATCAACAGCAGCTTCGCCATCAATGTCTGCTCCTCTCTGGTTCCAGGCTGCTCCATCCCATGCATAAACGCGCACATGGCCAGAATCTAAACCATTAACGCCATCATTGAAAGGAGCACCAATGGCTAGAACACTGCCATCGGAAGAAAGGGCAACTGACCATCCAGATCCATCACCAGCAGCTTCACCATCAATGTCTGCTCCTCTCTGGATCCAGGCTGCTCCATTCCACACATAAACGCGCACGTGGCCGGAACTCACACCATTGTTATAAGCACCAATGGCTAGAACACTGCCATCGGAAGAAAGGGCAACTGCATGTCCAGATGCATCAAAAGCAGCTTCACCATCAATGTCTGCTCCTCTCTGGATCCAGGCTGCTCCATTCCACACATAAACGCGCACATGGCCAGAGTTTGAGCCGTTACCATCATTTGAAGGAGCACCAATGGCTAGAACACTGCCATCAGAAGACATTGCAACTGACCATCCAGACCAATCCGCAGCATATTTACCATCAATGTCTGCTCCTCTCTGGATCCAGGCTGCTCCATTCCACACATAAACGCGCACATGGCCGGAATCAAAACCATTAGCGCTATCATTGAGATTAGCACCAATGGCTAGAACACTGCCATCAGAAGACATTGCAACTGACCCAGAATCATCACCACCAGCTTCACCATCAATGTCTGCCCCTCGCTGGAACCAATCCTGCAGTTGCCTCTTGGAAACAGCGCCACTCTTTGGAAGAACAGCTTCGTTGTTCCTCTCAACAGCTTGGTCAACGTTACTCCTTTCGCGGCTTGCGGATAGAAGCGATGGGACGTTGCTGGAGGGATTGCTGTTTAGGCGAGTTGGGTCAGGACACGTCGGGACGACACTGGCAGGATTTTTGGTAGTTTGGTGGCTTGTAGAACGAAGTGTCGGGACGATGCTGGAGGGTTGCCATAGTTGACTTTCTGCACACGTAGAAAGAAGAACAAGGACTTGTAGTGTTTTAAATCTGATTCTCATCATTGGCGTCAACATGGCTGGGATTGTCAGAGAGATGGGTGGCAAAGATGGAAGGTATTCTTTTCAGTGCACGGCACCTTTTATCGAGAGGAAGCAACGCGGCCGTCTTCGGTTTGTTAACCAACTGTGTAATCTCCGTCGACAAGGGATCACAGAGGACAGTTACGAATCAAATGATGATGTGTTTCCTGCCAAGTGAAGCCAGTTTCAAATGCAAAGAATTGAAATTATGATTTTGTTTCCTGTAAATTGAAGCCAGTTTCGAATGCAATGAAGCCAGGTTTCGAATGCGGCAGTTAATGGTCGGGCATGTTCAGCGGTGGCAATTGACGGAAGTGGGAAATCTAAGTATCACTGTTTTGTTTAGGCGGCGTGGCGAAGGCCTTCGGGAGTTAAACGTTGGTGGGTGTAGAGGCAGCAAAGGCCTCTTAATGACCACTTGGATATTTGTAGCAAGGAGGTGCGCCTGTAGGTTCTGGTTTGTTGGTTGCGCCACTTGGACATTTTAAGCGAGGAGGAGGTGCGCCTGTAACTTCTAATACCATGATGCGCCTTTCCAAAAGAAGAGTAGCATCCGTTACAACACTTTGTCTCCCATATTGTTCAACCGTTTGACAGTTAAAGTATATGTGACTTAGGACGCGAAGGCTTTTGGATGCATGCTCAGACTCATGGCATTCGGTCTTACGACACCTGGAGTGTTGATGATGTCTTTTGGATACTGCGCAAATACAAGCCAGTTATGCTTCACTTCGGACCAACGATAACTATCACCAGCTACTACTCTAGCTAGTAGACTGGCTCTGATCTCCCTCATTTCGATTCAGATGTTTGTGCTGCCGCTAATAGTGTTGTCATCCGGCCATTTTAGAAGTGTTGTAGTCTGTTGTATTTTAGTTGTTGAAGAAGCGACCAGCGATCCCGAATGTATCTTAAAACCGCGTAGACCATGATTACGACGATGTGCGTACAGCATACAACAGCAGAGCAACATTTCGATGTGCCACCGCGTTCACGAGTTGCCACGACTCGTCCATCAATCACCCACTAGCTAGTAGCTAGAGTAGGTGATTAGGAGCAACCTACTAGTATTGGTCTATCTAGCTAGAGTAGAGCTACTAGCTAGATAGCTAGCTAGAGTTCAGTTCAAATTAATGGTCAGTGGTCGAAGGGACCGGATGAGAACAGGTTACATCAAGATCGCTTTCTGAAATGCATGCATTTACATAAAAAGGTATCCATCCGCTCATGTGGTGTAAAACTTCCCTGATTGCAAGAGGCAACGAGGGAAGGCAAAGTGGGTGACAGCCAGTGGAAAGATGGCACGCACGCAGTGCGAAAGATGACAGCATTTTCGTTTCGTCTTGGGTTTCGCCTTCAACATTGAGAGCTATCTAAAAATTTGGCAACCAGAATTTGAATAGCTTGAGTGGATATTTCAACAGTGTTGAGCCAACCTACTACAACAACTACTAGCTAGCTAGCTAGTAGTCTAGCTAGCAGTAGTAGCTAGCTGGCTACAAATACGAAGAGCGAGGTGACGGGTTCAAGAGCCGATGAGTCTGTGCCGTTGGCCAACCAACCACGGGTGTTCACAGCATTTACATCCGTCATGCATGTGGGTCTGTGGCGTGGGGTCCCCACAGTACTATCTTCACACTACAGTAGTAGCCACTTGATGTGTTTCGTCAGTGTTTATCCCTGTCAGGAGTTAGATACTACTTAGTTAGTAGAGACAGTTTGGAAAAGTTTTTTGAAAGCGATCTAGTGCGTACGTATCTGTTAACAACTATCTTTCCTACTAGAGGTACCATAGTCTAGCTAGAAGGCAGAAGCACTTCGTAGGTATATTCATCAGAAATACCAGTACGTCCCGCATACAAGGATCTGCGGGCCGGCGGGCCCGGCCGGGGTGACACAGCCAGCTGAAGTTCCATTGATTTTGACAGAGTGACTGAACTCGAGCATCATCGTTCAAATACTACCTATTAGACAAACTTGCCTGATCCATTTCAGATGCACCAGACAAGTGCGCTTCGAACTTGGGGAAGTTTCTTAAAGTTCTGTTCCATGAAACAATTCCTTGAGGTTGTCTGAGTCTGCAAGGGGCAGCCCTGCAGGGTGATGATGGCATTACATGTCCTATCTAGCTACCTCTTTTGAACTAGGTATTAGATTGCTCTGTTTTGGTTGACTGGATACCATACGTATTGTCACTACGCACTGCTACAGTACATACAAATGATGTGACGGATGATGGGTACATCATCGTATGTAACGTCATTTGAAAAAGTCAATCCACATGCATGAAGAAGGAAAGGGCATGCTAGTTTTTGCCCTTTTACTGGTGTGGCCCGTAACAGCAGGCTGCCAACCGGGCACTATCCAATGTAGTAATTGCTAGCTTGCAGTTGCCTTAGGTACCGTTAGGCGGCAATGGCTAACCAAGTCAGGTTCTAGATAGATGATGTTTAGATCTAGAAAGTGCTTTACAGACGGAGTTTAGACTGTATAGTTTCTTTGGTAAGATATGCATGCATTATTATTAGTAGTAGTAGTAGTTCAAAATGAGTGGTTCTTCGTTGCTTTGCTGTTTCAAAAACTGGTGGCTGCAGTGGTAGTAGTTCAAAATTATATTCAAAAAGTTTAAAAAATGGAGTAGGAGGGGAAACAGAAGATATCATCATCACACGCGGAGAGCCTTGGCAGCGCCATCGGCGCTGCTTCGGCTGCTGGTAACCTTTTTGTTCATGCCCTGCTGAGCTTGCAAAAAAGATTTCAAGGTCACAGTCTTTTTGGTTCCCATGCGCTGGGCCAATCCCTGGGCCATCATGGACGTCAAGGAATCCCGTTCCACTTCCTTGAGCGTGCGTTCGCGACGCTTTTGGTGCTTGGCCAATCGCTTGATGTTCTCTTCGATATCCTTGCGGGTGTAGCCCGACTTTTGGGCAATCTTGTTGCGCTTTTCGGGCGACAACAAGAATTGCGAAGACGATCGACGCGTGGGTTTGCGTTGAGATTCCCAGGATTCCAAATCGATTTCCGTCTCGGAAACGGAATTCCAGCCAATGCTGAGGGAGCAACCTCCTCCCAAACAGGCGGGATTATCTCCAAGGACACGTTCGTATTCCCTCGCCTGGACCTTGCCAAAAGTCACAGAGCGACTGCGACGGGGTGACCTGCCCGTGCAAGAATGATGGCGGCGGGCCATCAATTCATCGACATCGACTTCATCGACATCCACTTCGTCCACGTCGATTTCCCCAATCACGCCATCCGTCGAGTGACGACGAGAAGGAAGCGCCTTGGTGGGGGTGGTCTTGCTGGAGCTGCTGTGAGTGGAGATATGATCCAAATCATCCAAAGTCATGTTCCAGAAATCATCCCCCAAACTGTCACTGCCGCTGCCACAACCACAGAGTTCTTCATCGTCGTACTGCAAGCGATGGCAATCTTCACAATGATGAGGAGACATTTTGATAACGTTTTGTTTCAGTATGTTATAGAAGTAAAAAGTACTGTATGTTATGCTTTTGATCAAAGCGTTTTAAAAAATTATGAATGAAAGAGGAAATGCTGAGAGTGGTGAAGTTGAAGCAACCAGTGATTATGTTTCAGTTGTGAGGCACTACTTAGTACGTGTACAGTGCTATTCATAAATTTTATCGGTACTACTAGCTAGCTAGCTAGGCAGTAATATCAAAATAATGCTACATTAGCCCTTCTCGTACAGTATGTTTCCTGGGCAGTAGACTTGTACGTTGGGCTGGTACATAAAATAAGGTATCTATTAGTGATTCTCGTTTCAGTGTTGGTACAACTTCTGGATACGGCCTCGGCAGTTAAGAAGATACCCAATAATAGTAGTATGTGTTTTGTACAGAACAGTACAGATCTGCATTGTGCCTGCCCGGCCGGGTCATTGAATTGTTCCTTGTGCTTCCACGATATTATATTTTTCCGGCATTGCAATACTTGGAGAACTTGTCGCATAGAAGGTTGTTCTGCCCAATCCGAAGTTCCATCGTACCATTGTAATTAGGTTGTTATCTTCCCAATATATTCGTGGAAGTAATGCCGTATTGGTATTTCAGTTCTTGTCGAGTCGGGGAATCTAGTGAACATTTATCAGATGCTGCTCGGCGCCCTAATTCATTTCATTGACGTGGTGTACTAATTGAAGTCGGATAATGTCTGTAATATGACTGAAAAGACCGGCTTTCGATAAATAGGTTTAAAGATGCAAAAGCCCTGACCCGAATTCACTTAATGAGAGTGTTGCCGGCAAAACACTTTCTTACAACACATGACCACGAGTCCACGACAGTCTCATGACCATCGAAGGCATGCTCTATTTGTTCATGTGTTAAACTCGGAACGACGGTATTCTTTTTTCAATCTTCTCCGTTCTTAGCAAGGAACTTTCCTTCCTATTTCTTTGCAAATAAAGCCTAGTTTCTCATGACGCGAAGAATACGACCCACGAGGCCACGACCGTCTGCTTCAAAGAAACAATAAATCCAGATGCGTGGTTCCTACATTCTATATGTTCGAGAAATGCAATATGTGACTAGAGTTTCTCTGGGGTGCCTCAAGAACAGAGGTGACTTCTTAAACCAATCAATTTTCACGTAGCCATAGTCTTTTTCGAGAGAAAACTCCTTCTTCTTTCTGGTTAGGCCAAAAAGGGTCACGATTAGAAGCAGATTCTTGTGCGCTCCAAAGATCGCAGGCAGGCAGGCTGCCTATTTACTAGTCGTGGAGAGGAACGACCCTTCTCCAGACCTGCGTAAACTTCAACGTCATGTACAAAATCCCACAGAAGCTGAAAAAAACCGTCTCGCAGATTCATTTCGTTGAAGTTCTTTTCGAATTACTCGTGCTCCTTCCCCATGTGACAATGTCTGCTCTGTAACCCAGCCGAATCAGAATTCTTACACTGGAACACTCTTGTCGGCCGGGCAGGCACTAGCTAGCTAGTACTAGCAGGTTCCGGTAAACTACCAGGTGTCTTTGCCGAAAGAATGAACTCACACTTCTGCGAATTTGCATATGCCGCCAAAGGCGACTGTGCTTTAACAATGGAGCAACTGTGGGAGCAATGACTTTGAACTGCCTGTGTGGATGAAGGCACTCCGCAACAACAAAATGTCAGGAGGTGTTGGCAAGACAAAGCAACATCATTTGATGACGTTGGAGGAACATTGGACCAGAAACCAACTGTGAATTTGCAGAGTTGCCATGTGCAATGACAATCGCCGTCAACAGAGTGTCTTGCTTTGTTCGACATGTCGATGGAACTCCCAGCACAAAATGTCAATGTTCAAGAGCAGATGTTGCATCTGAGCAGATTGCGTGTGTCAAATCAAGATCATGAGCTGGATTGCAAATGATTTGTGACCTGAAGTGGGGTTGCAGAAGGCCAAATCGTGACTGATTCAAGCATGGTGGCCACAACACACAAGTTGTTTTCTGCTCATTTTTGCACTCATGTGACTTCCTTGAGACAATCAGTGAAACTTTCATCATGATTGTTTTTGTCGCCCCTGCTCATGTTTCGTCTCATTGATAATTTTTTTTCTTGTGTCACATCTTGCGCACCAAACCAGTGGTTGGACAACATGTCACAAAGTGGTCTTGCAACAAGCCGCTCCTGTCACAAGTTTTTCGCTGGGGGCATCTTCTGCAACCTGGTGTTTGCAAGGCACCAGTTAATCCATCAATTTTGGTGGCAGTCAGTTGCATGTTGATGGTCAGTTGCATGGACCGCACAGTGGCAAAATGCAGCCATGGGATCATGATTCTGCAAATCATGACCAAAACAGTTGGTTGTCTTGCATTGTCATCAATGATCAGTCTCACAAAGACTGCAGCAATTGTCCATTGTTGTCATTCACTTTTGAGTTGTGGCGCAGTTGATTCAAAAGTCCAATTTTGTCTTTGCTGGGACTCTTGCAAAAAACTTGAAGTTGGCAGACACAAATCGTGATCATCAGCTGAAAGATTCCATGCTCACTGGTTTCGTTGCCTCGGGTGCTGAAACTGTGAATTGAACCCATTTTGACTGAATTTGTTGATCTTGTCTGTGCAAATGATTTGCTTGATCATCACACAATGGCAAATTTTTGGATGCATCTGACATTGGAAGTGACGTCGTTGTGATTGTCCACTCAAACATTGAACTTCATTGGATTCAACAGATTGTCAGAGTCATCTGAATGTTTCTTGTTTGCACACTTAGTGAAAAAAATGGAGAAGCCTGGATGCAACTTGTTGAATTGGAACTTCTGCAGCACATGTTGTTGTGAATCATGGTTGTTTCAAACAATTCGATGCAAAAATGCAGATCATGCTCAGTTGAATCCATTTGTGATTCTCTTGAGCTGCATGTTCTTCAATTGTCATGTCAATGACATGTGTTGCATTTTCTATTTGATGGTTGATTGTCCATCTTGTTCTCAAAGTGGTTTTGCACATTTTGGTCTGTTGTTTTTCACAACTGATGAGTTGATCAATGATGAAAGAGTCAGCCCAATGGACAAAGTCAACACACACACCAACGAGTGAAATCTGTGAGTGACTGATGTGCAACTGGAAGCATTGTGATGACCAACAAAAAGAGATTGATTTCTGTGTGTTTTCAAAGCAATGTCCATGGAAACAGTTCTCCTCAACATTTTTCTTTTGAGCAACTTTTGCTTTTTGATGTGATTGAACACTGCAGGTCATCTGTTTCTCAACTGGGGTGCCTTTTGACAGCCATGACAAATGACTCTTGCTTCACAT
>ENA-ORBV01014596-ORBV01014596.1-microbial-mat-metagenome-genome-assembly--contig:-NODE-14596-length-11710-cov-6.489470_pt1 | contig 11710 bp, 7 predicted proteins | sample MGYA00237777_ERZ505514 | MGnify/ENA primary metagenome ERZ505514 (study PRJEB26160, sample SAMN06269048) | microbial mat metagenome | isolation source: Oligotrophic lake microbial mat | place... | reverse complement strand
CCTCAGTTCTTGAGGCACTCTGAACTGCTGTCTTGTCAAGGCGCTCTTGACTCCGGCTAGCATCATTTCCATCAGGCTTAACTCAGTGCCCAAGGAGTTCAGCTTCTTGCGCAAACCAGACATGAACTGTTTCAGAGTAGGAATTGAGCAGGCTCTAGCCACCGACGCAGTTGAAGTATCAGCACACGGGGGGGTCCCTCTTAATTCAAGGCAATGGAACCAGTATTTGTCAGATCAACTCTTACGGGGAGGACATCACTTCGAGGACGTCAATCCATTAGAACCAAAGCGAGTTGAAGCAAGAGCACGGAGGGCACTTAGCGGTTACTTGCCATGAGAGCTACTCATGAAGATGGTCGTTGAACAGGAGTTGGTCCGGCCTACTCCAGCAAAATGGAAAACATAATCTAGATTGTGATGTTCTTTTAATGTTCTTTTTAATATTCTTTTTATCTTATCATTCACTTTAGATTCTACTACATTAGATTCGGCTAAATTGATCAGTTGTTGCCGTATCCGCATCCGTGCGTCTCTTGTAGCCAAGGCCCTCTGTAATCACCATCTCTTGGTCAAGTTCTTTTTTGATGTCTTTGGCCATCTCTTTCTGCTCATTCATAAGTCGCGTGTACACGGCTTTGATTGATGGATCCGATTCAGTCAACGCCTTGATTTCGTACTCAGCTGCTTTCGATACTGTTGCCGCCAAATTCTCACGGATTGCAGTGATCGCGACAGTGCTCATTGACTGATTCAACCCATGCCGGAAGCTTTTCCGATCCTTGGCCTCGTCTTCCTCCTCCTGAGTTTTCTTCCTCTTGTGCTGAACCTGAGTGGTGTCTACATTCAAGTTTCCATCGCAGTCAACTCTTACATCCTTGGCCAACACGTTCAGCATGTTCTTCAGAACTCCTTCAGTATCCGATAGGTGCCAAAAGTGCAGCAGGTGTTCTTGGTTCGCACGGTCGCCGCTCAAAAAGGATGCTCGGTTGTCGCCGTCCTGATGCTCTTCGGAGTAGTGACCTCAACTAGTATCTTTGTGGTTCCTTTGGCCAAAGCCATTGCCACTCTTCTCCCAATCATTAACCATAGGAATGAGAAGGCATCGTGCATCGGCGTGTCTTCCTTTGACTTGGTCGGCCGTAATTTCACCACCTGGCATGTCGTCGAACTTCAATTCGATTGACACACAGAACTTGTCGTGAAGCTCTGGTAGCATCTCAGCACGACAGACATTCTCTGGAACATTGCAAAGGTCAGCCACAACTTCAAACCATGTCTTAGGCCTATCTTCGTGGTTTCGTGCGTCAAGTTCCTGCCGGTCCCAGCCGTCACCCTTTGTGATCAAGGCCTCTCGTGCTCTGTCATCACACATGCAGCAGTAGAGACGCAAAAAAGGGTACATGTCGCACCAGTTGCCATTGGACTTCACTCGGTCTTCTAGCATGCAGTAGCCTCTTGTTCCTTGATTTCATCCTCAATCTCTGCTCAAACCTTTGCTTCGGTCTCGATCATAAATGTCACATCACGTTCCGCTTCCACTGGGTTGTCAATCAACCACTGGTGGAGCTTGGGTTTAGGCCACCACGTCAGTTTGGCCATGTTTGATGACGGGGAACTTGGGCAGCTGCTGCCGGGCGATTGCTCTGCCTCTGCTGGTTCTTCTTCCCTCTTTCCTTCTCCTTTTCTTTCGAGGCCATTAACATCATCTTCCAATTGTCAAATGCTATTGCAAACAGCAATGTTTTGGTTTGGCATTGGTAGTAGTATCAACAAGCTCTCAAGCGATACCAAAGAGTGGTGCGTAGCAAAGAGGTAAGCTTTCCTTCAACTTTGGCAATCCCATTTTCTGACTTTTGGAATGGCTGGCACCATAGGACTGAGAGCTCGTGAATCAAAACTACAAAATCCAAACGATTTTCCGCATGCAGCCTTTCAGAAAATTGGCACGCGAACTACAAAATTAGACCCTGTGTGGCGAGCTATATTTTTCGATAAACTTCCGCCAAACACTTCAAAAGTCCAAAAATCCAAAAGCCGGATGCTCAGGAGACCTGTTAGGACAGGCTCTGAGTCAATGAAGCTAGCTAGCAGCACATAGTAGCTATTTAGTACACCAGGAAGTTTACCATGTAATTTACCAGGAGTTTGCTGTGACATGCTCTCAACCAATCACAATTAAGCACCTATTCCTGGTTGCACGATTCGAAAGTACATATTGAGTACCTCGACCAGGTAATTTACCAGGGTTTTAACCAGGTTGCATCGACCTTTTGCAACCATGCTGACTGCTGCAGTGCTGCTAGCTAGCTAGCTAGTAGCACAATGTAGTTGCAGCGCAACTGCCGTGCATTCAATCTGTCAGTAGTGGCTAGCTAGCTACAGCTTGGTCTGCTGCCAGTAGCAGCAGCTAGCTACAACTGCAATCCACACTTGCTACTGGTAGCTAGCTACATGCGCACGTACATGCTAGTAGCAGCATGCCAGCATTAGCAGTGGCAGTAGAATCAGTGCTTGTAGCAAATGGTCAATGCGACCTGGTTAAAACCCTGGTTCATTTTTGGGCCCAGGGATTTTGCCAGGAAACTTTAGAATTGAATAGGTTATGTGGTACCAACTGCTTAAGGTTGAGTACCATTTGAATTTGTCTGCTTCCTGGTAAATTACATGGTAAACTTCCTGGCAACTTTTTGAGAACCCCTAGTGCTAGTAATCTACTATGTACTGTAGACTAGCTAGTCTACCAGTAGGTAGTACCGGTGCTGTGCTGTACGATGTGATAGTTGGTTGCAGGTACTAGACTATTGCTACTACTAGATTAGTAGCTACCGGCAGCACTTCGCACCATTAACGCCATTCAAAAGGTTGAGTCCTGTCAAGGAACTGAGTCTACTACTCCATCTAGTCCTTGTTCATTCTGCTCTCATGAAAATGATAATGAAGTTGTCATGCCCCTCCCAAAAAGCAGAAGAATGCGAACGAGTTGGTTCAAGCCAAAGGATTCAAAAAAGAAGACTTCGAGGGTGAGGGGTGCCAGCTTGATCCCTGCATCATTGATGATGAAGAGAGTCGTGCAGAAGGCAAGATGATTGTGGACAATCTCAATGCCCAGGAAGGGTCAGAAATGAACAATTTCAGGTTTGCTTTGTGCAGGATACATGCACGTCGACTTGGTATGTTGCTGAGAGGTACATCCTTCCTCGTTGTGTCTATTTGTGCATTGAGAAGCACTTTGTCGTACCCGGAGAAAAGCGCACAGGATTCAAGCCAAAGGTCAAATGATTTCATTAGAATAAACAATTTCTAACAACAAATTTCTAGTAAAGTAAGTTAACATAATTAAACTAATGATGCAGTGGTAGCAATGGTGCTGTCGCCATTTGCTTTAGATCATTTCTTTTTGGCGTTCAATCCGTAATGTTGTTGAAGTGATTGCACAATTGGATGCAACGTCTTTACTTTATAGGGAACAGATTTCAAACCCCACATGTCAGGTTCCCACACTTCCAAACCTACTTGACTGTGAGCCAAATCAAAACAGGTCTGACTGATTAGCTCGTGAACCTTCAGCGGGTTTGAAGAAAGTTGTGCGCAATGATCCGGCAATTGGGATCGAGACACGAAATACAGTTCTTTCCTGACAATGCCTTTATGTCTTTGGAATCTGAAACGTGACCTTCCAGGCAACACACCTGACACCAACTCCTCTTGCTAGTTGGTCCTGGTTCATGCTGTGGTTCTTTTTGACATCTGGCAACAGAGTCGCATGATAATTCCAGTGACATTGGCTCTCATCGTTGGATGCAAGCTGGATCAACGAAGTTCAATAGGCTTTCCGCAACCAGTGTGTAGAAATCATACCGAGTGAATTCCGATCAATGCATGAGTGGATCTTTGCAAAAAAGATAAGCGATGAGGCTATTCAATGACATCATGTCAAGCACTGCCATAAAGGCACGCTTATGCCATTTCTTGACGTACGCCTTGTGAGCAAAGCATCCTCCATGAAGCCTCATCTGGTAACCTTTATCGACACCAAACATGGTTCGCTGACACTTAATCAGCATGTTTGGACATTCCGCGAAATTGGCGACTGTTCCTCAGTGCCGCTTCACTTGACCAATGCTAGCATCCGGAATGCTGGAGACACAGTTTACCACCTTTGAATCTCGCCATTGACAGGCTACAATCCCATTCTGTTTGTTGTATGCAAACTTAGTCTCATTCCGTGGACCGGCGACAAGGCCCTTTGTCAGCTCTGCCTTCGTAGCCACTTCTTTTTTTTGCCATGTTCAAAATGTTGGCATTCCATCCTTTTTGTTTCTTCCGGCATGTTCCAATGGAACATAATCTGCAACGTTTGCGAAGAAGCAGAGCAACTTCTGGGCACTGATAACGATTGTCCATGGCTATGTATTAGATGCATATGCCCATGGTCAACTATCTACAGAGTAATTAAAGAGTGAATGTGAATTATGGCTATAGTAAATTAGAACACTGCATTCACTACCAGCGGGATTGCACGTCATCTAAGGACGCACACGGTCCCCTCAGTCCCCTCGGTTGACATGTGTCTGTGCCCAGCTCGTGTCTCTGTGTGTAGACCAGACTCTAAGACCGCGTTGACAACTGCACGCTGTGTCGTAGGCAATCCACATGCTTCTTCATTTACTGACACTTGCAAAGCATTCTTGCCTTGGTACACATCCAGATGTAGCACCGCATGAGTCTTGGCGTCAGTCAAGATGAAGAAGTCAACTCTGTGTTTATCTGGCTTGTCTTTGTTGTACTGTTGTATGGGACATACTCGAGAGTGACATGCAAGGCCACCTTCATCAAAAGACGAATTTGGGCCCGGATGAAAGGCAGAATAAGAAGCTGCATTCAAAAGCTTGATTATTGCTCTGAGTTGATAGCACTTGTCGCCTGAGTTTGATACCCATTTATGCTCAGGATGGAAAGCTGCCCTCATTTGTTTGAATCTCGCCAGCAACACAATCTTTTTTGCAAAGCCAGTAGAGTTAAGCATCACCATTGTCTTTTTTTTGGATCCGAAGCCAGTGTTGAGTTCCTTGCTTTTGGGTCAGAAATAAGCAGGATACCCCCCACCGTCAACAGGCGACAAAGACATGTTCAAAAGCATTCCGAGGAATCGACACATCTCTTCCGTGGCAATGTCTTTCCACTCTAAGTTGTGAAATCTGTTTTGGCCTAGCTCAGTTTTGATTTGAGTATGGTGGTAGTCATTAGAGTTAGCAGCAATTCTTGCAACAAACTCATATGATAGGCCTCCAACTCTGCAGAAAGCATCAAACGGATCGGAAAATGAGGAAGCCACCCCTTCTTTTAAACAGGGCCCGTTGGTTAAGGCATAGTAATCAACATCCTTTACGGTAGCATCATTCGCGGAAACAGGTTGAAAATCCCATTTCAATTCTTTTAGACGGTCACACATTCTTTTCTGTGGACCACTTGGCAGTTCAATGACTGGTAGCACAGCTGTTGCTTCTTCACTGGATGACTCATTACCACCTTTATCATCAGCGTCCCAGCCATGATGGAAACTGTATGCATTGTCGTTTTTGCCCACTGATTCTCCTTCATCACTGTCCGATTCCACAGCATGAATAGGATCTGTAAGTAGGGTGTTGTGAGTGCGACGAGGAGGTGGTAACATCAGCCGGGCATCTCTTCCTCTGATGAGTGACCGGACGCATGAGACCAACTGTGACTGAGACTGCTAATGGTGGAGCCGGCCATAGACCAACCAACGGATGACACAGAGATAGATGCCAAAGCAGCTGTGCGCGTGCTGTTCCTTGCTCTCCATTGCTGAGTCTCAGGTGGCATGGCAGGGTGAGACTTCTCCCCCTACTCACAACAGCCGCCCCTTTAGCTTTCTTGGATTTTGTCGGCTGCCCTCCATTCATTTCCTCGCACAGCAACATGACATCTTGCAAAGCCTTAGTAAAAGAGTCTTTGTGATGCCAGTGTCCCAAACAGCCAGGGTCGACAGTCTTTGGCAGATTCACTAACCAATCCACTTTGAAATATGAGTCGTTGGTATTTTTATTGGGACATTTGTCTGTTTTTCCTTCCACAAGTAGCTCATCTGGACCAGTGTGTCTCAATGTAAATTTGGGATCAACAAACAATTCTTTGCTAACCAGTAGATGTTTGTTTGACATTGCTATCTTGGCTCTTGTTCGTTTGGCCTTTGGCTTTGCTGCTGCTGCTTCTGTAGGTGCATTAGTTTCATTCGTGCTTTCAGTCAAATTTGTTTGGCCAGCTACTGGTGTAGCTAAAACTTCAGTTCTCCTTGGATGGACACAGACATGTTACTTAGCCACGTCGGTCAATGAGTTCCCTGACAGGTTCAGTGTGTGCACTGGCATCTTGGTCATTGCTGTTGCCACTGGGACACGAGCTACAGGCCTCGCCATGGTCCATCTGAAAAGTTCAAACAAAATTAGGAATTTTTGCAACAACATGGGCACCGAACTAGAGTCATAACTCAAGATCGATCAGGATCCAGATAATTCTACCAGTTGACGACATGTTCAACAACATCTGCGTCAGACCATCGTCGACATCTATTTAGTGGCGCCGATAGCTAGCTACTTGTTAAAACGAGTGGTTCTGATTTGGTACCAACCCTCGACAAATTTGTCCATGTTTGATTCCCTAGTGAGAAGATCTGTGACTGAATTTTCTTAGTGCAGTGGTAAACTGCATGGAGCCTGGATCTAGTGACCATGGCCCTCTAGGTAGCTCATAACACTGTTTAAATCTGGTTTGAACTGTTAAGACCTTGCTAGCCAGCCTATCAGTAGACAACTACCACTAGTTGGTGTTAGAATTGGTAGGAAGGGCTTGTCAACTCAACATTTAAACAGTGTTACTTCCATAGATCGCGCCAACCTGAAGAACACGGACACGACCCACTAACATCGACCATGGGAACCTCCCCGACGGGCGGTGCCCCTCCCGCGATGGGAGCCCTGGCACCGGCACCGTCCACCGGAGAAAGACGAGGAGGAAGACCCAACCGATTCAACAACAGACCGTACAAGAAGAAGGTCGCGACCAAGAAGTTTGAAGGCAGGTGCGAGGAACTGAAGGACCATGTCTATGACATGACCAAGCCAAAGGAGACGGCCAACGACTTCACAACAACAACTACTGAGATAGCAGAGTGCATCGGAAGAAAGTACAAGCTCAGGAACTACACCAAGAGGTCCATCGAGAAGATGACCAACATAACGCCCCCAAGACTGGCGCCACCACAGGCAGACGAGGAGGGCAACATCGATGAGACCGACAAGGAGATCTGGCGCCAAGAGGTTGCGGCATTCGTGAAGGATAAGAAGATCCTGGAGACGAACTCGCAGAACGCGCACTCCCTCATCTGCGGACAGTGCAGTGAGGAGATTCGTGCCAAGCTACTCAGCATGCCTGACCACGACAACATATCCACATCGGGTGACCCATTTAGGCTCCTGAAGAACATAAAGACGATTATGTTCCAATTCCAAACGACAAAATACATGCCACAGGCCATTCACGAGTGCAAGCGAAGGATCTACACTCACAAACAGGACCAAGACACCAGCGTAGCCGACTGCTTCCGCACATTTAAGAACAATGTGGAAGTGGTGGAGCACAACGGCGGCACGTTCGGACTCGAGGAAGGACTTGTCGAGTCGAACCTGAAGAGCAATGGGCTGACTTTTACCACAGCCACTTCCGCACAGCTGTCGGCCACACAAGCCAGCGCTAAAGAACAGACCCTGGCGTGTGCATTTCTCATGGGCGCCGACCGAAGTCGGTATGCAAGGCTGATCGAAGACCTGGAGAACTCCTTCACACAAGGAGCTGACAAATATCCCAAGACACTTGTGGACGCGTACAAGCTGCTGGCGAACTGGAAACAACACGAGGCCAAACCGGCCCCCACACAACAACACACTCCCGGCGCCACAAACGAGCTGGCGTTCGCGAACATCGGTGAAGATGAAGACGGTGTGGTGCTGGCCAACATCGGCAGTAGAGGAGGTAACGAGCACCCGGACATCCAGTGCTACCGGTGCCAGCGATTCGGACACTATGCCAGCGACTGCACCAACGACCGCATCGACCGGGCACCGCGGTGGTGACGAGGTCCAGCTGTTTATGGACGGCATAGCTGACGACGATGACGTGACCAACTTTGTGTTTGCCACGGCGAGTAGCGACGCGCTGCCACGGACCTGGATCCTGCTCGACAACCAAAGCACGGTCAACACATTCTGCAATAAACAACTCCTACGTGACATCCATGAGACCGACACATGTGTTCGAGTTCGCTGCAATGCAGGAGTGACCCGCACCAACAAAGTGGGCACATTGCCCAGATATCCAGGAAAGACATGGTACCATCCAAATGGTATCGCCAACATCCTGTCAATGACGGACGTGGAGAGGTACTATCCAGTGACATACAGGCCAGAGAAGTGCTTCATCATCACCAAACCCGACGGTGCCGCAAATAAATTCGTGAAATCTGACCGCGGACTACATTACATGGATGCAAAAAGGACTGATGAAAAGGAAGACATTGCAGCGACCAAGAAAAGCAACAACAACAGCAGCAAGACGGCGACTGAGAAGAGCGACGAGAACATGCACCAAGGTGGCACCGATGCGAGTGAATCGGTCATCGAGACCAGCCTAGTAACCACGGTAGAAGATAAGAAATCTAATTACACGGTTAAGGGTTATTGTAGGGCTGAACTAGCGCACAAGCTGCAGACAATCATAGGAAGACCATCACCCGCAGACTACCAGCGAATAGTAGGAAACAGTGAGCTGCTGAACTGCCCGATCACGACAACAGATCTTTTGGCAGCGTATGATATATTCGGCCCGAACCTAGGTTCCTTAAAAGGGAAAACTGTGAAGAAATCGAGCCCAGGAGTAGAATGCGAGATGGTGTCGTTGGCCCCAGATGTGATGCAACGACACAAGAATGTCACACTGGCGATCGACATCATGTTTGTCAACAAACTCGCGTTCCTCGTGACTACATCCCACGACATCAAATTCGGAACCGTGGAGTTTCTTCCCAACAGAACACAGGGACAAGTACTGTCATCCATCCTGCGCGTCAGACAGGTCTACGCGGCACGACAATTTACAGTCACAAGGTGCCACGCCGACCTCGAGTTCGAACCACTCGACGATGATCTCAAGGAGAAAGGAATACACCTGAACCTGGCCGCGGAAGGTGAACATGTACCCGAGGTTGAGAGGTACATACGAACGATCAAAGAACGAACAAGAGCGATATGGAACACGGTCCCTTTCACTCGCTTCCCATCTCGCATGGTTATAGAAATGGTGACGTCCAGCGTGTTCTGGCTGAACATGTTTCCAGTCAACGACGGGATATCAATGACGATGAGTCCGCGGACTATCATTACCGGCCTCCGCGCCGACTACCATAAACATTGCAGGATCGAGTTTGGAGCATATGTCCAGACTCATGAAGAACACGACAATTCCATGATCACGAGAACAACCGGAGCGATTGCCCTACGACCAACTGGGAATGCTCAGGGTGGCTACTATTTTTATAGCCTAAGCACTGGACGACGAATCTTCCGGATGAGGTGGACAGAACTGCCAATGCCACAAGAAGTAATTGATCGAGTACATGTCCTTGCCAGAAGAAGCAATGACGCGCACGGACTGGCATTTGGATGGCGCGACAGCGCCCCGATCGGCGATGACGATGACAACTACAACTCTGACTCGGATTCGGACTTCGATCCCGATGAAGAACAGGACAACGAGTCCATCGATGACGGCTCCCTCGCAGGAGTGAACCAAAACCAACTACAACTACAAAAAGACAACGAAGATGACGACGAAGCCGACATCGATGATGAAGAAGACGAAATCCAACAACCAAACGAGGGGGTCAACGAAGACGACCCGCAAGAACAACCAGCCACGGAAGTGAGTGACGACAATGATAGCGAAGGTGATCACGTACCGCCGCACCTATCTGCTGGCACCGCCGCACCAAACGGCTCACCCCGGCATGTGTCTATAGTAAAACAGTGCGACAGCCCAGACACGGAAGATGACGGAGGCGAAACTGCAGGAGTGACCGATGCCAAACTGCACGCACCCACAGGAGTGCCCACGAAGGGAGAGGCGGCCACAATGCAACGAGCCAAACTGATCGATCGCGGCACACTGCGATCAGGCAGAGTGAGAAGTGTACAGGCACCGGCACAAGTGACAGCGCCAACCGATTTCAGCCTGCTCAACTACGGAATAGAGGAGCTGGAACACACCGCCCTCACGCAATACTCAGTAAAGAAAGGACTTGAAGTGTTTGGAAGGGATGGAGCAGAGGCAGTACTCAGCGAGATGAGACAGCTACATGACCGACACGTCATCGTTCCAAAGAAAGCAACCATGTTGACAAGGGACGAAAAGAAGTCGGCCCTGGAGTACCTCATGTTCCTGAAGAGGAAGCGATGCGGACGTATCAAGGGACGCGGCTGCGCGGATGGTCGAAAGCAGAGAGTCTACAAGAAGAAAGAAGACACCAGCTCACCTACGGTTACGACAGAAGGATTGTTTCTCTCTTGTGTAATCGACGCTAAGGAACGAAGGGTGGTGGCTACATGCGACATTCCAGGTGCCTTCATGCAGGCCGACATGGACGAATCAATCCACATGCGACTCGCCGGACCCCTCGCCATGCTGTTGACGAAGGTAGACTCCGAAATGTACAGCAAGTATGTCGTCATGGAGCGTAGCAAGCCTGTCATCTATGTCAAGCTATCAAAGGCCCTATACGGGACGCTACAAGCCTCTCTATTGTTTTGGAAAGACCTCACAGGCAAATTGAAGGAGTGGGGATTTGAAATGAACCCATACGACACATGCGTCGCGAACAAGACAATCAATGGAAAGCAGTGCACGGTGCTCTGGCATGTTGACGACCTAAAGATATCCCACGTTGATGGTGAATTGGTGGACAACATAATCAATCTGCTGAAAGAGAAATGCGGGAAGGACGCACCACTCACGGTAACGAGAGGCAAAGTGCATGAGTACCTCGGCATGACAATCGACTACTCTGTGGACGGGAAAGTAATCATTAGAATGGATGACTACGTTGCAGGTGTAATCGACGAGGCGCGAGCAGACATGAGTGGCGAGGCTCCCACACCCGCGGCTGAGCATCTATACGACGTTCGCCAATCCGACAGGGACCTGCTGGATGCAGAAGATGGACAGCATTTCCATGCGATGGTGGCGAAACTACTATAATTGTCAAAGAGGGCGAGACCCGACATGCAGGAAGTGACTGCATTCCTCACCACGAGAGTGAGGGAGCCAGACAAGGACGACTATAAGAAGCTCGGCAGAGTGATCAGATGCTTGCGAGCTACACCGAAATTGGCCCTAACGTTAGAAGCCGACAATGCACACATCATCAAGTGGTGGATCGACGCCGCTTTTGCCATACATCCCGACATGAAGAGCCAGACAGGCGCCACTGTCAGCGGGCCAGTTGTGCGACCTACGGACGAGACCCGTGCACGTTGCTTCACGAACGGCTATCCACGGATTCGGCACGATCTCAGACGATGCAACGGCATTGAGATGATCTCAAGTCGATCGCTCAACAAGAGCTCACTCTTTCGATATT
>ENA-ORBV01014594-ORBV01014594.1-microbial-mat-metagenome-genome-assembly--contig:-NODE-14594-length-11712-cov-4.532187_pt1 | contig 11712 bp, 10 predicted proteins | sample MGYA00237777_ERZ505514 | MGnify/ENA primary metagenome ERZ505514 (study PRJEB26160, sample SAMN06269048) | microbial mat metagenome | isolation source: Oligotrophic lake microbial mat | place... | reverse complement strand
GAGATTTAAGTTCAAATTCTTGGTGTTCTTGGTGCCTTGGTGGTTCAAAAAATTCCAATTATTTATCGAGGATTACTGAAGGACACCAAGAGAATTTCTTAAAAATCTTCTTGGCGCTCTTCGTGACTTGGTGGTTCAATCGTTTCAAATTACTTTGCAGCGTCTATTTTATCGAGACATTTTTGTATTTTGGTTCAGGCTGGCACTCTTGGATTCACGCGGCGCACCATCAGGCAGCAGACCAAGCGTGAGCGATTCGACGTAAATATCCAAATCCCAGGGGATCGAGACATCTTCGACAGTGATCGGCGCGTCAGTCATTTCTACGCCTGTGTTCCGCACAATCGCCAGAGGCGTGGCTTCGTCGCGCTCACCCATCACCATCTGGGCACACGAACAAATTTGATCGGCGATACCGCGCTGCGTGACCTGCATCGGATTGCCGAATAAATCCAGCTTCCCGCGTTCATCCTGCACCGGATGGAAACCCGCCGTCGCCAGCGCCACTCCTGTCGTCCCCCACCGTCCCGGCATCAGCCAGCTATCAGTTAAAATCACGCCGATTTTTATCCCTAAACGGGCATAAATCGCGCTGCGAATGTCGGCAGCGGTTTGATAGGGTTCTGCCGGAAAAAGCACGACGTTGCCGCTGGGAATATTGGAACGATCTAATCCGGCATTCGGGGAGATGATGCCATCTTTATGCGTGAGCAAAAAGCCAAGCGGGATTCCGCCGAAGATGTGATCGGCTTCCTGCAAGACAAGCTGCGCCATCTGGGGGTGCATATTGTAACGGGCGGCGATTTCGGCGGCTTTTTCGCTGACGACCACGCCATCCAGATGCACGATGCGGCCTTCGCTGATGGCGGCGTATTTGCTGGAAACAGCCAGCACATCGCCGTCTTGCAGCGTATTTTCGCTGGCGGCAATCGCCTCGATTATGACGCTGTGTAAATCAAAGCGGTTTTGCATGACAGGCGCTTGTACTGGAAAAACCATCAAGGGTTGTTTAGGCACGGGAAATTCTTTCTAGCAATCAGCAATGAATGATGAGTAACGAGCGATGAGTTTTTTAAGCTAAAAGCGAACTTGTCAGTTGCTCATCGCTTCAATGGACGAATTACAAAGAAAGATAATGCTGAATAGGAGGCAATTCAAGCGGCGCTATCCTATTTCTCATCCTTGGGCGGCGCATCTTTGCGATAATCCGGCCCATGCAAAACTTTAAAGCCGATGACTAAAAACACCATTGTGCCGATAAACGCCCCCGCCCCGCAAATAAATTGTTGTGCCGCGCTGCCTGTCATAGAGTCATTTTCCTAATCGCTTTAACGCCAATAATAAGCCTGTGTGATTATCTGGTCGGCTGGAGTTAAGTAGAGTACCTTCCCTGTCGCCACACTATAACGAAACAGCCTGTAAACGACATGACCCAAACCGATAGCATTACTCATATCTTCAGACCATTCTTGCCATTCCCATTCGTATATGGAATCAAAATCGGCAGGAATATAGCTCATTTGCTCAGTTGTTGTAGTACCATTATCCATCACATAAGCCTGATACATTAGATTGCGTATTCCACTCGGATCGGGTGTTTCATAGATAAATCCGTCCTTCGTCCATGTCCATATCTGCATCTCTTCTTGAAACAACGAATACTCATCAGTAAAACAATGGTAAAAATATGCAGGTCGCATGAGCGATGTTCCTCCCACTGGGAGGATCAATGCCCAAGTCTTAGCTTCTGGGTGCCATGCCCAAGTATTTACGCTAAGGGTTGCTTCATCAGGCAAGGGAAATGGAATTTGCTCATGAGTTTCCAAATCGATGAGCGCAGTAATTTGGTAATCTTTGATTAAGGCAAGATACTCCTCACCACACCATTCAAACCACATTGCTGAGTGAGAATCTAAATAGGATTCGTATTGCATAGTGTGGCGATTGAATAATTGAGTGGGCTGATCTTCATTTCGGTAGTTTATAATGACCCCTTTACCATCCTTCGACCAAGACATATCATAAGATGCCGCATTATTAACCGGGAAATATCCAAGTTCATTTGTTTGAACATCGAATAATGAGATTGCGCCTACTTGCCGGATTAAAATTGTCGTCTCGTCAGGTAGCCAATAGAAGGACTCCGAATCCATATTTATCACTATATCTACGTTGGCGACAGTCTCAAATGTCTCTAGCTCAATGACGTGGAGATTGTGCGTGTCGGTTTTATAGACAGCTACATATTTGCCGTCAGGCGACCACGCAAAGGGAAAATCAGTAAAATATAGATTACTGATTGTAAATGTGGTTGTCGTTATATCAACAATGGGTTTCCAGATTTCTTGCAGCATTTCAAGTCGCCCATTGTCTAAATTGTAATAATAAAAGGTCAAATGATTGATGTTATTTTCTATTGTCTGAGTGAGTATGATCGAATCATACCCTGTTTGGAAAGATAAGGTTGAACCAATTGTATTCTCTAGGGGCGAGTTCAACTGCACATACAACATACGATTCGGTTCCACCAACATAAAATGGCTAAAGTTGTAATTATCATCTGCAACTGTTGCGGAAATGATTTCGGCCTCTAGCTGTGAACCGACTAAGAGCGCCGCACCGATAAAAAGGACGCTCGTGAAAATCAAAATAAGACTCATCCGCGCTAGTAATGAAGCCAAAAGTACGCCCTCGAAAATTTACACAACTGGCTAAATCCTATCACAAAATAGATAGTCCTTATATGGCTCGTCATTGATGAAACCTTTCCCCACCGCTACAATCGCCTTTGTGCCATTTTTCACCGAAAGCCCGATGGATGCCCGCTTTATTCAACACGATTGTCAACGTCATCGCGCCGATTTTGCTGATCGTCGCGTTGGGGGCGGCTTATGGGCGGGCGTTTAATCCTGATCCACGTATCCTTTCCAACATGATTTTGTATCTCTTTTCGCCCTTTCTGGCGTTGGAAGGGATGGCGAATGCCAATCTGAACGGTGAACTCGGACGGTTGATGGTGCTGGCGGTGTGTGTCGCGCTTATTATGGCGATCATCAGCATTGGGTTGGCGCGGACACTCCGGCTGGAAAGACGAGTCGAGAGTGCTTTCATCTTGAGTATGGTGGCGTTGAACGCCGGAAATTACGGCATTGCCTTTAATGAATTTGCGTATGGCAGCGCGGCTCGTCCCTATGCTGTGATGTATTATGTGATGTCCTCAGTGATTGCCAACACGTTAGGCGTTTATTTCGCCTCGCGGGGGACGGTTTCTACACGAACTGCGCTGTTTAATGTGTTCACCATTCCGCTGATGTACGGCACCATCATCGGCCTCGCGTTTAATCTGACTGGGATCAAACTGCCGCTGGCGCTTGAACGCACCGTCAATCTGCTGGCAGATGGGACGATTCCGGCGATGCTGATTGTGTTAGGATTGCAACTAGGCCGGGCGGTGATTCGCGGGCGGCTGCGTTTGATTTTGCTGGCAAGCGGTGTGCGGCTGATCGCAGGCCCCATGATCGGATTTTTGTTGGTGATGCTGTTCCATCTCACCGGATTAGCGGCGCAAGTGGCGATTACGACTTCCGCCATGCCAACGGCGGTCATCGCGGGTGTGCTGGCGACACAATTCGGCGGTGATTCGGATTTCGTCAACGGCGTGGTGATATGCAGTACGCTAGGCAGTATTGTCACATTGAGCGTGATCGTGACTTTAGTCAGTTGATCGGGATATTTTAAGTAACTCACGTTACGCAGGTTGTGGTCTTTTGTAGGGGCGACTCGCCGAGTCGCCTCTACCGAAAACTTCCCTTAAGTGCGTAAGCAAGTACACGGTGGTTAAAGGCGATGACTGAACCAACTTTAGAAGATTATATCGTTTACCTCAAATCGTCTGATGCGGATGAACGGCGGAATGCGGCGTGGTGGTTGGGTCGCCAGCGTGATTTTCGTATCGTAGAGCCGTTGATTTCGGTGCTGAACGACAAGGACGCAACGGTGCGGCTGCGGGCGGCGGAATCGCTCGGCAATATGAAGGATGATCGCGTCGTGATGCCGCTGGTTTCCGCGCTGGCGGATGACGATGTGCAGGTGCGGGCAAAAGTGATTGATTCGCTGGGGCGGCAGGGCGATTTTCGGGCGCTGGAAGCCATCATCATGCAGCTTCAGGTCGTCGAAATCGAGATTCGTATGGCGGCGGCGGAAGCACTGGCTTTGCTCCCAGAGGGACGATCCGTCATGCCATTGGTTTCAGTCGTGCTGGATGATACCGATTATGATGTGCGTTATTCGGCGGCGCGGACTTTGGGGCAAATCGGTGGGGCGGCGGTAGTCGATGCATTGTTAATTGCCCTCATGAGCGAACCTGACGACACGAGCAAGATTTTTATCGCGGAAACACTGGCGAAATTAGCCGATCAACGGGCGGTTGAGCCGCTGCATACTTTAACGGAAGATACAGACGAGGGTGTCCGCGAAACGGCAAAGTGGGCGCTCAAACAATTAGGCGTATAGGGATAACGATTCATGATTCAACGGATTCAAAAACTTAATCGAGGTCAGCGCACGATCATCTTTATTTTGATGTTCGGCGGCGGCGCATTTTTGCTCTTCGCGGCGGCGCTGACAGGAATTTTGCTGACGTATAACGCTAGTCCGCGTGTGAGTTCTACCGCGCTGGTGGAAAATATGACGGTTGCCGAATTTGTTCAACTGCCGGATGACGACGCTTATCCCGCGACAGTAGAAGTCGATATGACCGGAAATATCTATACTGCCAGCTATGTCAGCGGGACGGTTTGGCGGATTTCACCAGAAGGCGCGATCACTGAACTCCCCGGCACACGCGATCAATTTGGCGCGGTAACAGCGTTATCGATTAATCCCGAAGGCGCAATTTTCGTGCTAGATCGAGTCGATTCGGATTTCCGCGCACAAGGCGGCATCATTTGGCGTATGAGTCCGACGGGCGAAATCAGCGAATTTGGGCGGATTGACGACACCACCGGATTTGTCGCGCCGGATGACCTTGCGATTGACCTAAACGGTAATGTGTATGTGAGTGATCGGGGACGGCGTGAGGTATGGCGCTTTGATAATGAAGGAGTCGGCGCGTTGTGGTGGGTTGTGCCGCCGGATGTGATCGACTTCGAGCAGGTCATTGCGACTGGGTTAGCCTATGACCCGTCCAATCCGTCGATTATCATCACCGACCCGGAAACGGATGCTGTTTTCCGCGTCAGCTTGGATGGACAAACAACAGAAACTCTTTATCGGAATGACGACGCAGCCGATACCCCCGCTTATGATGGGGTGACGATCTCGCCCGATGGCGTGATTTATCTGGCAGGCTTGGGCGATAACAGCGTGAGCAGGCTGCAAAACGGCGCGATGACCATTATCGCAAACAGGTTTCGCGGCTCAAGTGATGTGGCGCTTTATGGCAATCGCCTTTATGTGACCAATTTCGACCAGCGTTCTCTTGCACCGCCGCCGGGTTTACGCCCACGTTTACCGTTTGGCTTGGATGTCGTTAATTTGGGTGACGCGAATTAGAGTTCGGTATCAGGTCAGTAAAAGCCTTTTGAACCATACACACGCAGAAGTAAAACCATGAAAGTTATTCAATTTTTTACCGCCAAGACACCAAGAGCGCCAAGAAGATTCTTAAGAAATTCTCTTGGTGTCCTCAGTGTCTTGGTGACTCCAATTTTTGCATTACTTTCGCGGAGAAAATATAAAGATGAGTGTGGAATTTGTTACCCACGAAAGTGCATTTGGACTAACCACTAACGACTAAAAACTAACCACTTCATCCCACGCTTGTCATGCCTGTTGGTGGGGTGTAGACTTTATTCCCGGTGTTTCAATAGGCTTGAATTTTAAGCAGAGAGTATCCTTTTGAGCAACAACAAGAACATCTATGAACCCGAAGTTGATCCGTTGGACGATACGAATCCTTCTATGTCGCTGCGACCTGCGGCTCTTGAGCGTCGTGTTGGACAGCCTATTTCGGGCTGGCGGCGGGCGTTGGGACTCATCAGCCTGCTTGCTGCGGCGGGATTTACATTGGCGACGGTTTGGCTGCTTCTAACGCCGCAAGAAGAATCAGCAGCGATTCCGCCGACGCAAATTGTCAGCCAAGCGGCGACGGCGACGATTGCACCTGTTGTAGATGTACCAACCACTATTCCAGCGACTTCCGCACCCGGTGTTACGGTGGATGGGCAGCAAATCGCGCAACTGCCGACGATTGACCCCGCCCAAGCCGCTGCACTGCTGGCGACTCCTATCGGCGCACAGACGATTGCCAATTCGATGCGGATTGAAAATAGTGTCGCCAATCCATTTACGACTATTCCTGATCGTCCACGCAATGAGATTATCCAATATCAAGTCCAGCGCGGCGATACTATCAATAAAATCGCCGAGCTTTTTGGCCTTAAACCAGAGACGATTGCTTGGTCAAATGAGCGCCGGATTATCCAAGTGCTGCGTGAGGGAGATTTAGTCAATATCCCGCCTGTCGATGGGGTGTTGATTACGGCGATTGGTACACAAAACACCATTGCCAGCCTTGCCGCGCAATATGCCATTACCGATCCGATGATCGTGATTGAGTCTGAATTTAATAACTTAAAGGGCTTATCGCCGGAGAGTGTACCCCCTAGCGGGATTCAAATTTTCTTCCCCGGCGGGGTTGCCGAGCAGATTTCTTGGAACCCAGAAGTCGTGCGCGAAGAAGGCGGCGGTGGCGCTGGCGGGAGCAGCGGCGGCTTCATAAGTTTTGCGCCGGGTGAGGCGGGAAGCTGCGGACGTGTTGCCAATCCCGGCGGCGGCGGTTCGTGGGTGCGCCCGGTGGATGCCTACACCGTCACACGCGGTTTTTCCGGTTTCCATACTGGAATCGACTTATCCGCGCCTGAAGGCACACCTGTTAAAGCAGCGAATGGTGGACGGGTGATTTTTGCTGGGTGGAACAGCTACGGCTACGGCTATACCGTTGTGTTGGCACATGGGCCGTTCACCACACTTTACGGGCATTTAAGCCAAATTTATGTCGGCTGTGGCGCGGATGTGGCACCAGGGCAGACCATCGCCGGAGTGGGCAATACCGGAAATTCATCCGGCGCACATCTTCACTTTGAGATTCGCTACAACGATGCCGCCTCCGACCCATCTGCAACAATCCCGTTCTGAGTGTTTTAACTGACGCTTGCCCACCGTTTTACCTTTGGGTGCAAAAATACGGCGATAATCCGGTTAAAATAATGGGGCGTACTTTTGATAGTACGCCCTTTTGGTTGTATTTTATGAGGCTAAATGAAAAATGCGCCGATTAACTTTTTTGATTATCATGACTATCGTTCTTATGATTGCAGTAGGATTGTCTCTTGGCATAAAGTTTTCTCTCGCCGCGCAAACAGACTCATGCAATTTAGCGCCGCGTTTGGTCGTCGGGCAGCAGGGACGGGTGCTTTCTGACGCGATTGTGAATGTTCGCAGCGAACCGACCACAACCGTCGCCCGATTGGGTTATGCGCCATCGGGAGTCCATTTTATTGTGTTAGAAGGGTCGCTCTGCGTCGAAGGATTCCATTGGTGGCAAGTCGAATTTGCAGCGGCGGATGTCGTCACCGAGGCCGAAACAGAAGCGACTTCGCTTATCGGTTGGGTGGCGGAGGGTAATCCAGCGGATGGCGAATATTGGCTTGAGCCGCGTGGTGAGCGCGTGTTAATCGAAAATGCTGACGGCATAGAAATCGCTTATATCCGTGACACAGAAGGTAATCTGGAACGCGAAGGCTGTTTAAAACCGCCGGAAGATTACGCCCGAATTCAACAGGGCTATGCCACGCTCAACGTCCGCACGATAGCGATGCTCGATCATGCTCAACGGCTTTATGAGGAGGCAGGCGGCGGTGTCGTGAATTTTCGGCAGGCGATTACGCAAGGCGGCTACAACCCCGGCGGACTCGCTGCCAGCTTTGGGACGCATGACGGCGGCGGCGCGGTTGATATTTCTGTGCGGAGCATTGTTGATTACAGCGTCCTCACAGGTGAAATTATGCCGATGTTGGATGCGCTGCGCGTGGCAGGATTTGCGGCGTGGCTGCGCGATGTGGGCGAATTGTATCCTGACTCACCCATTCATATTCACGCAATAGCAGTTGGCGATGCGGAACTTTCTGCGGCGGCGCGGGAACAAATCGACGGACAGTACGGCTATTTGCGCGGCTATAATGGTCTACCGGAAGATTACGGCGGCCCCGCGCTTGATATTTATGGCGATCCGGTGATTTGTCGCTGGATGGTCGAGATAGGCTTTGATGATCTGCGGGAAGGAGTCACGGCTGAGGCAACGCCGGAAGCGACTGAAACACCATAATTAGAATACTTAAACGCAAAGACGCTAAGGTCGCCAAGAATCGCAAAGCAGTTTTTTATGCCTTATGCTTGAGTGGTTCACATCTTTTCTATTGTCTTTGCGAACCTTTGCGTTCTCCGCGCCTTTGCGTCTAATCTTCGTTTGTGCTTTCATCGAGATAATGCATCATCTGTGTACGCGCATGGATGTACATCAACGCTTCGATTTCGGCTAGAATAGGACGCGGAATATGCGTCCACAAGCCTGCTTGCATCTCATCTGGTGAATCCAAAAAAGCACGTAATTCATCAGGCGTTTTGCCGATTCGGCTGCCGAAAATGAGGAGCGTTTGGCTTTTTCCATCGGGTGCAATTTGTGCGTCAATTAAATCCCGCCAATGCGCTAAATCGGCATCCGTCATGAAATTAAGCCATTGTTGTGGGATTGCAGTGTGTAAACTTTCCGCCTGCCACCCTTCTAAACGGGCGAGGTCGCGCTCATCCATATAAATCAGGATGATATGGAGCATATAAAAGCGAAATGCCTGATCACCCCATTCCCGCGCCACAAAATGCGGCCCGACCATATTCAGCGACCAACTTTCATCGACGGAAAGATGCGCCACATATCCGGCGATAAAGGCGCGATGCGCGTCAGTCTTAGGCTGCATCAAACCAGGATTTTTTTGGATCATCACGCGCCAAGGATGCTCCACGATGTCTTGTCCGTAAGCGTAGAAATGCGTCCGGTCACGTGGCGCACCCGACCCCACCCGCGCATCAGCGGCGATGCTCCCCAACAAAAAAGCCCCGCGCTCTCTGGTGAGTAAGTCGCGGGTTGCCTGCGGAATTTCTTCATCGCAGAGCAGACGTTGGGCAATTTCTAGGTGTGTAAATGGTGTCGGCATAAATCCATTTTAGCGCTATCTACGCGTATATGCGAGATGATGATAAGGAAATTAATAACCGAAAAGATAGGACAAACCTCAGTTGACAATTAAATTAACTTTGGTTAAAATAAATTCATTAGATTGTGAAATCAGTTTTCACAAAAGGAAAAAATCATGGCAACACATATTCAACCCCTTATCCAGCCGAAAAATGACCAACCCCAACCTACGATATGGTTATCAAAAGCGTGGCTTGAACCGCGCTTAGTCGTCATCACTGGGCTGGCAATTGTGATTAGCTTTTTGGCAGAGCGCATGGGCGCAAATCCGTCCATAGTTTTGCTGCTCAATATTACCTCATATGCGGCGGGGGGTCTTTTTGGTGCGAAAACCGCGTTGGAAAGTCTGTTTAACCAGCACAAACTCGATGTCGATATGTTGATGGTGCTGGCAGCGCTCGGTGCGGCGAGTGTTGGTCAATGGCGTGAAGGCGCGATGCTTTTGTTCCTGTTCTCACTCAGCAACGTCCTACAAGATTACGCCATCGGGCGCAGCCGCAGCGCTATCAAGAGTCTGTTTAAATTGTATCCGCAGGAAGCAAAAGTCAAACGTGGCGAAACCGCTGTTATTGTGCCGATTGGCGACATCGTTATCGGCGATATGATCCTGATCGAACCGGGTGAGCGTATTCCAGTGGATGGTATCGTGCGCGGCGGACGTTCAGCCGTCGATCAGTCACCGATTACGGGCGAGTCGATGCCTGTCGAAAAGGCAGTAGGCGATAAAGTCTTTGCCGGGACGCTCAACAAACAGGGCGCACTCGATGTCGAAGCGACCCAACCTGCCGCTAATACGACGCTCTCGCGCATCATCAAATTAGTCGAAGAGGCGCAGGATAGTAAAGCCCCGACAGAACGCTTTTTGGATACCTTCGAGCAATATTATGCCGCTTTCGTGATTGCGGCAACGGCATTATTTATCATTTTGCCGCCGCTGCTGCTCAATGCAGATTTCCAGACTAATTTTTATCGGGCGATGGTACTGATGACGGTAGCTTCACCTTGTGCGCTGGTGATTAGTGTGCCTGCGTCGTTCATCTCCGCGATTGCAGCGGGCGCGCGGCGCGGGGTGCTGTTCAAAGGCGGCGCATATCTGGAAGCGCTGGCAACCATCAAAGCGATTGCCTTTGATAAAACAGGCACATTGACAGCAGGCAATCCGGCTGTAACCGATCTCATTCCCTTAAATAATATGAGCGAAGATGAAATGCTGCGACTGGTGGCAGCGGCGGAATCACGCTCTGAACATCCGTTAGCCAAGGCGATGGTGAAGGCCGCTGAAACACGCAAATTGTCTCTTCCGCCTGTGACCGATTTTGAAGCCATCGCAGGCAAAGGCGTTCGCACTGTGGTTGCGGGGGAAGAAATCACGATTGGCAGCCCGACATTTATGGAAGAACGTTTCGGCGCACTTTCAAGCGAAATCAATACGCAGCGCGAAACGCTCGAATCGGACGGGAAAACTGTTATGCTGGCGCGGCAGGGTGACACTTGGCTCGGCTTAATCGCGCTTGCCGATCAACTGCGCCCCGAATCGATTGATGTTATCCGGCGCTTGCAAGCCAACGGTATCGAAGTCGCCATGCTGACGGGGGATAATGCCCGTGTGGCGCAGTCGATTGCGGCGCAGCTTGGGATTAAGCGCGTTTATGCTGGACTGATGCCGGAGGATAAGGTCACGGCGATCAAAGCGCTGGAAGCGGAAGTCGGCGCGACGGCGATGGTCGGCGATGGTGTGAACGATGCGCCAGCGCTGGCAACAGCCGCAGTTGGGATTGCGATGGGCGCCGCCGGGACGGATGTGGCGCTGGAAACCGCTGATCTCGTCTTGATGGGTGATAAGTTAGACCTGATTGATTACGCTATTGGCTTGAGCAAAAAAGCGCGTCGTGTCGTCTGGCAAAATATCATCTTCGCGTTGTTCGTGATTTTCATACTGGTCTTGGGCGCGTTTGTGATTAATCTGCCGCTGCCGCTCGGTGTCTTGGGGCATGAAGGCAGCACCGTGATCGTTGTGCTGAACGGACTCATCGCACTGCTGATCTGGCCTGAAATCCAACAGCGGCGGGAGATGAAGGCCAAAGCGAAAGATTAGACGCTAAGAACGCAAAGGTTCGCAAAGAGGGTTATCAATTTTGTATAATGCCTCTTTTTGTTTTTGCCTAGCACTATTGTAGTCAGAGAAAGTTAAAGATTAGACGCAAAGGCGCGAAGAACGCAAAGGTTCGCAAAGCGGTATTATCATTTTTTAAATCTCTTGACGTGCCGCCAGCCGCCGCGCCATGATGTCCCGTGCCTGCGTGAGCGTATCCGCGAAATACACATCCGCGAGGACATTTTTATCGGATGTAATCATGTTGAAAGCGGTGGCAAGGGTCTTAAAAAAGCCGCCTGCGCCC
>ENA-ORBV01014593-ORBV01014593.1-microbial-mat-metagenome-genome-assembly--contig:-NODE-14593-length-11712-cov-5.913795_pt1 | contig 11712 bp, 10 predicted proteins | sample MGYA00237777_ERZ505514 | MGnify/ENA primary metagenome ERZ505514 (study PRJEB26160, sample SAMN06269048) | microbial mat metagenome | isolation source: Oligotrophic lake microbial mat | place... | reverse complement strand
AATGATACGGCGACCACCGAGATCTACACCTCTCTATTCGTCGGCAGCGTCAGATGTGTATAAGAGACAGGATTTGAATCGTGTGAAGCCAAATTTCCGAACCTCCAGCCGCGTCACGCGGCCAATCATCAAATGAATGATTCGGCCCTTCAACCAGCGGTCCTATCTTTTTCAAAAGAGAACATTTGGGGGGAAAGGATTTCTTGTCTTCGAGGTAGAAATTTGTCAAGCGCGAATGCATCCGCAAGGTAAGAAGGATCTTTGGTTAGCACCTGCAAGCAAGTCGATTGATGAATGTACTAGTACTGCGTAGCCTTTCATCTCTCAATCCATTGATTCGTCACGTCTATTGACTTCTGCTGACACCACTCAGGCTGTTATTGAAGTATGGTAGACAACACAGACCCTGATGACAATGGCAGCATCTTTCAGGATGAGGGCAAAAGCCCAAATCCTGAAGATCCCCTTCTTGTGGAAGAACCACAGACAGCAACTGCCAGCCAGCAAAAGAACGACAACATGACGGACACTGGCATGATGGATCGCCTCCTTCCGAATTTCGTGAGCAAACTGATGGTTGCAGCCGCGGCCCTGACTGTGACGGCTGTAATCGTAGAGGGAGCTGTGTGTGGAACCGGACATTGCAGTGCCAACGATCCGAGCTCCACAGAATCCACCTTTGTTCCAAGTTTGACGACTACAAGTACCAGTGCTCCAACCACCCTAGCGCCAACACTCCTAGAAGAAACCCCCTTTGGAAATGAGAACATTACCGGCAATAATATCTTCAATCATACAATCGATTCTCCGACTACAGTCTTATATCCTGGGAACGAGACGAACATTACCGATGATGATATCATGGTGTTGTTGGATGTGGTGGACACCGACAGCTCCATTTTGACGAATGCCAGCCGTCCCACGAATAATAATGCGTCGTCGTTGGTGGAAGCCTTTGGGCTGCCCTGGGACCAATGGACAACCACTAAGATTGATTTGCATTCGTCTGGGCTTTCTGGGACGCTTCCAACAGAACTTGGTTTGCTACGACAGCTTCGTGACATCTGGTTGTGGAACAACACACTCTCCGGAACTATCCCTACAGAATTAGGCTTATTGACACAGTTGACCAATATCCATTTTGCCACCAACCGACTATATGGATCCATTCCTTCGGAACTTGGGCTGACAAAGTTGACGGCTCTCAGTCTACGGGACAACGTACTGGATGGAAGGATTGCTTCGGAACTTGGACTGCTGACTCGGTTGACATATCTTGCTCTTTACATCAACAGACTCACAGGCCCCTTCGGAGATTGGATTGTTGACACAATTGACGTCTCTCTTTGTTCATACCAATCAACTGGAAGGAAGCCTCCCATCTGAGCTGGGATTGTTGACACAGAATTTGGCGGATCTCCATGTGGCAGCCAACCAAATTACGCACACGATTCCTTGGGAATTTGGATTCATGACAGCTGACTGCTCTAAGACTTCGCAACAATCAACTCTCTGGGTCCATCCCTTCGGAGCTAGGATTGTTGTCACAATTGACGGCTCTTTCTCTTAGCGATAATTTTCTTCAACATTCCATTCCTTCCGAGCTTGGAATGTTGACACAGTTGAACTACTTTCGTCTGGATTCCAATCAACTGAAGGGTGAAGTCCCAGAACCTGTGTGCCTGTTGACGTCACAATATGAACTGGAGAATATCAATCTTGACACGGATCAAGTCACATGTCCAACTAACTGTAGCTGTATTTAGATGCTTTCTTTCTTCTTGTCGGAATAGCTAGATGAGTTGGGTGCTGCAACAGTGTACCAGTGAAGCTCTGCATCGACTGATACATCGCGTCGCTCGTCGCTGGACAAGACCAAGATGAGAGACGCCATCGTCTGCAACCTTTTTTGTGTGACCCGGAATCCAACGACAGACTCAGTTGTAAATCGACCATGCCGCCAATGCCGATTCGTGTGCAAAAGAAATCCCACGAACTATGACCGAGTTTGACCGCTGCCCCCGGTTGATAATTGGCCTTGTCGACTAGTGTAAAATTAATCTTACATACGGAATTAAACGTAAAAGAAAATCAAGCAACGCTGTAGGGGCGAAAGTTTGGAGGGGGTTTGCCGTTGCACTTTTCCATTTGAGACAAAAAGTACTTGGATGGACCATCGTCCAGACAGTCGTCCAAAATTCCTTGAAAGCATTGCTTAGCGTGGTCCCAATCTTGCGCGTAATATGACTGAAGACCCGAATTGAATTTGTGGAAGAAAAGACCATCGGAATACTTGGCGCGGATTTTCAGCATCTGCTCGCTTCTCCAGATGTTGGCGTTGTACAGTGCAGGGCCGGTCGGTAACACAAGCTCCGGTTTCACGAAGGAGGGCGCTGATTCGGCCTTTTCTCCTACTTGAGCACTACTTTGGCCTCCTGCAGGACCAATCCCAAAATGACCAGAGGCGTCCACCTTCATCTCATCACTCAACGCGTGAATGTCCGGGGCAGACTTGTTGCTGAGACGCGTCAAGCTCATGCGCCGCCCACCTCTTGGTCTAGCGCCGAGTTTGCCGGACTTGCCCCGCAGGGATAAATTGCTCCTATCTCGGCGCGATCCCAATTTGTCGTTAAAGGATTCCGTATCGCTTACATTCTCCGTGCCATCGCCACCTCCCGCAGCTGGCACTTCCCAAAGAGCGTCAATGTTGATATCGTACGTGTACAATTCCATGACATCGCCGTCGTAAATTTCCTCTTCTTCATCATCGTCGTCATCGCGAAATACAATTTGATCCACGATCCGGCATCGGTAACGATTACTTGAGTGCAGCAATCGATGAAAACTATCGGACATGAGCATGTTGACTCCATACTTCTTGGTGGACGATTCTAGGAATTCTGCCATCTCCACAGCCTCCGATACATAAGTTGCATCAATCTTTCGCTCTGAACCGATTGCCCCCTGCACGGCTTTTCCAGCATGCAAGCCACATCCCATTTGAACCACAGGACCTGGTCGCTTGGAAAGTTTTGCCAACAAACGCTCACGGGCTGCATCGCTCATGGTTTCCACATAGTACTGGTCGTGATGAAGGGCCATACAAATCTTCACGACACAGAGCAGGCACTTGTCAGCCTGATTGTTATTGGCACAAAGATTGTCTTTGCCGCCGTATGAGGGGCGGACACCGGTATTCCCTTGTGCGCTGCTTGGATCGTCCAACAGCCAACTGCACAGGAAAGCATCACCAATATTTTTGTTGGCACTACCACCATAGCTGTGACAAAATGAGTGCACTACAGCAGCTATCCTGTTGGTGAAAACAAATACTTCTTCTTGCAGGCACTCCGTTGCGTCTGTAAATTGCCGAATATCACAAAAGAGAAAGATGCAACTGACTGTTGTACCTTGGCTGGTCAATAAGTTCACATTGCCACCTTGTCGCTTCTGCAGATTCTGCCGGATAATTTCAACACCAGCACTACCAAATCCAACTTTCATCAAACTACCGATACGGAGAATGGTGGACATCAGGAAACTTGTTTCCATTCCTTTCAGAACTTCTTTGGTCCATCGCGTGTTCTTGGTCAAGACATCTTCTTCCGTAACAAATTTCCTGTAACGAGAAGTACCCTGATAACCCAAGGGGTCCAACATGAGCATTCCCAAGAGTCGAACCATTCTCTCAATGGGCAGGACAACCAGAATCATGACGGGCCCGGCAAAAGCAGTCACTCCAAACAACCAGATCAAGAGAATGAAGATAGTTGAGATCAATTCGGTAAACGCTTGGAGTCGGCGTTCTTCCCGAAATGAAAACCACCCAACCGTCTCTTGACCATAAAAATCTCTTACGGAAATACGAGAGATTTCGCGGTTCCGCAAAGTCGTCGTATTTCTCCTTTGTAGTCGAATTGTCGTGTCGTATTGTCGGCAAACTGGTACATTAAGAGCTCAGGGATGGATGAATTGCGGGCGGCATCTAACGAGGCGTTGGCAAAGTCGGGGTATCTCGTTTGACTGTGGAGCACAATCATGGTGGAATTAGGGGTGGAATCTCCTTCGTTGTAGGTAAATATAACGGACAAGAGTAAGCTAACAATGATGCCAACTGCTACACGTTGTCCTGTCAACTCTCTCATGGCGCCACCAACTTGAGATTCGCTTCCACGTCGGCCATCAAAATAGCCAGCGCCTTGGAACCCCGCCCCTGGCGGTATAGCTCCACCTTTGGAAATGCGCCGCTGAGATGACTGGAAGGCAGACTTATGCATGGAACTGTAATGTTTCATAATGGAATGTTTCCGAAATGCGGCTGCCGCGGAGGAAGGCGATTTTCGCAGCAGATTGACTCCCAACCACGCAAAATCTTCTTCTTTTTCTGGAATTTCTATATTTTTGGATCTTCGCCAAGCGCGCTGAATTTTGGTGGCTGCCAACTGACGTTGCCATTCGGCCTTGTCGTTGCGCAAAAGTCCAATGGTCCACATTGCCTTTTTGAAGTGGCCCCATACACCTCGACCATATCGCTCCTGTTCGTCCCGGGCCAAATGTTGTGCCTTGACCGCCGCCAAGGAAGGAAATCCCCACGATTTGCGTCTCGCCAGATCTGAGTTCCCACTCGTGGCGGATCCTCGATTGTGGTCACCGCCACCACCATGATCACTGCCCACACCCGAATGAGAATGTATATCATCTTGTTTCTTGTGATCCGCTCTTCCCGAGTTGCTAGAATTGCTGGCTCCTCCTTCATTATTGGTTCTATTCTTGTCGTGGTGATGACCACCCTTGCCTCCGGAGTTATCACCATTTGGATGATTGTTGCCTAAGCCAAAATACTTTAGAATATTGCGTGGATTCAATACCTGAAAGGGCCAATACCAATTGACTTTTCCCACCAATTTGGCCACGCGGGAGCTCCGGACAAATCGAACCACTCGTACCGTTTTACCAATGGTCACCAACAGATAGTATTCACTCACCATTGGCAAGCTTCGATTGACTTGACCTTCCTCCTGAAATATATTAATAATTGCGGGAAAACGACGGTGCGTGAGTCGCCAAAGACCAATTTCACAACAAATATGAAAATCAAATAGAAAACATGAATCCAATTCAATTATTGAGTAAGTAGTACGTACCGGTAGTCCATATCGTTCCAATTGAATGTCTTGGGAGACTATCTCTTGTTGTCGTTTGTTGATGAAGGATATTTCATACAAAATACACGCGGTACTGACAATATCGCACCAAAACAAAAAAGAAGGAAATTGAAGGCTGCGGCCCCAATCGTTGTCGTCTGCTTTTTTCTTATTGCAACAACCGCAACACCCACAACACATGTTGGCGAATTTGCGCCAAATGGTTTTGTAGTGCAGACCAATATATCCGGGAACCACCAGAATGCGGAGTGTAATATCAATAATGAAAATGCCAAAGGCGACGGTATATAAAATGTCAAAGACATGATCATACTTGGGATTACACCACAAGTTTTGGACGGCCGATCCAAACAACAACAACAAAATACAAAGACACATGAGAAATCGCCATATGGGCGAGGTCATGACAATGAGGAAAAAGTATTGTCGTTCGTAACGATCCCTGAGCCATTCCGGTAAACAACCACAACATTGGGCGGACTTTCGTCGTGCCGGATTAGTCGTTGCCGAGTCCGCTGCTGCTGCAGCACTGGCATCGGCCGCTTCTACCATGGGAGGTGACGGTACACCGGCTTCATCCGTCATGGTGGATGGATTGATGGAATTAGTTAGCTGGCGAGTGAATATGGATTAAGTTGATGCTGGTTGCTTGTTGTTCTGTTGCGTTCCAACAAGATGGATTGTTGCTGTACGAGATCTTCGTTCAAAACTGCAAACTTGCTAGCTAACTCAACATAGATTGACCGAGCTAGCCGTATCGACTACTGTATCTATCAACTGGCTAACTTTATGAAACCATTCGCAGATGTATAGAATCTCTAGCTTGCAGTAAGGTACTAACAAAGCAAAGGAATCAATGCCTCTCCGTGATGCTATTGGCAAGGAAAACCAACAAGAAATATCACTTGCAGTAAGTACCAGTACCAGTGCCAGTACTGGTACTACTAGTAGTACCAGTACATGTAGTACATAGGTACGCAGCGCGGTCAGGTGAATTGACGCTGTTGTTGGCCTTTTCCTTCGTTATTATTGCTTCTCGTGACTTTGGACGCACGCAGTGGCTAAAGAGCGCGCACACTCGTCCCTCCTAATGAGGCAGTTTCACTTTCCTGATTGCTAGCTACCTACTAGCTAGACTTAGGTCTCTACCAGTAGTAGTAGCTATTACTCTGATCGATAGGGACAGTCTGAATGTGACTGTGCCCCAAGTGTCCAAAATAGCACAATGCTTGCCTAAATGGGACAAACAACTGCCATTGGTTTGCTCATGTCCAGAGCACGATGTCAAGAAAGATTGTTCGGACGCAGAAGACCATCAAGGATGATGTTTCGCTGATTTCATCAAATTGATCCCAATGGCAAATGTACAAATTAACACAGCCACTGTTTGGATCATTAGCAATTTGCTTGGTGCAAGAACAAGACACAGATTTTCATTCAAACAACATCAAGATGTCTTTCACAGACAAATGTGTGGAAAAGCTGTTACCAAGAGCAAAAGGCAACAAGCAAATACAGTTCTTGCTGAATCTAAAAAACTGCAAATTGCTCACAGGTGCTTCACAAGAGCTAAAAAAGGAAAAAACTCATCCATCAAGGCAAAATGAAAGTCTCCAACTCAGAATGATCCAATCCAACTCAAATGACAATCAGGACTCGCAAAACATCCGCTGTGATTGACCTACTAAAGCTGCTCTGATTTAAAAACAAATTAGATCTAGCTACTAGCTTGCTCTAGTTGTGGCAGAGAGCTAGTCTAACTGCAGGCTATTTATTAGTCTGTGGCTCTAGCTAGCTATTTATTAGTTGACAGACTGCACAGTGCTGTGTGTGGCCAATGCTGTGACAAATGGTTTCACAAAAGACTTTGGGGCCCATGTGCACCTTTTTGCCACTCTATTTTTGGCGACCCGATGGCACGCATGCGTGCGCAACGCAAACCAGAAAGATCGAACAACATGGCCTCATGCATGCATCGACAGATAGAGTCATTCATTTGATTGATTGATTTGATTTACTGCCTACATGCACTTCCGCGAACTTTACCCCCCCCCATCCACGCACCCAACCTCAAAGAGCTAATTGGCTATTAGTACTCCTAGCTAGCTAGCTAGCTACTGCCTCTAGCGCAGCAAGAGAGGGAATTGTTTGTTTGCGGTTGTGACTACCATAGTTCTGGCCGAGGTCCGAGCCAGCGATTTTTTATCAAAGACAACAACAAACAACGACAACCATCCATCATGCCATCGGATCGTTATTCCTACAAAATTTGGGCACCCATAGTGGTGATCTTGGCCATTTCCTTGTCGATGCATCATCGCTCGTACGATGCGGTCAGTGGTGCCGCACAAATGTTGTTGCAACAAGATTTGTTTACACCCACCCGTTTGGATGCGGCTTCTGCCCTTGGCGGTGGCGACAACACACAGTACACGGCCACGGACGCAGACGCACAACAAGCGGATGAAAAAGAGGATGAGGGTGACAAACCCAAGGATATTGGAAAACCCTTGAACGTGGTCATTATGTATGGGGATGACTGGAGGCATGACGCGATTGGTGTTGGTGGCTCCAAGTGGCCCGTGCATACACCCTTTATTGATTGGTTGGCCACCAACAAGGGGTTGCGATTTACGCACAATTGTGTTACGTCCAGTATTTGTTGGATCAGTCGTGCGACATTGCATACAGGTACGTGTATTGTGATATTAATAATTGTGTATTGGTATTGTTTTGTTTAGTAGAATATAGGAAGGCTTCTGCTTGTGTTGTGTATTTGGGCGGCAATTACTTTGTCGTCCGTTTTCTTTCTTATCATGGATATTATGAATCACTGACCATGACTTGTCTTTGGTTCCCTCCTCCCTGTCCACGCTTGCCCCCATGCGATAAAAAGGACAATACTTTTCACGCCACAAGGCCGAAGAACCTGGTTCGGAAGATTGGTACAAAGGATTTCACGAAGCATTTCCGGCACTTTTAAACAGAGCTGGATATTTCGTCGCTCATATTGGAAAATGTAAGAAGTGCAGCAAAAATATTGCTCTCTTTGTCTTGATTTCATAAAGGGCTTGAATGGAAAGTACTCACACTACAGTATTCTTCTATGGCCCGACTTTTTCGTTGAACAGGGCACACGTGGAATTCTGGAGTCATTCAGAAATGGTATCATCATTGGCAAGAATACTATGGACGTCATTGGTATCCAGGAAATCCTACTCCTAGTAAGTACTGGCACTGTGCTGAAGGGCGTTATCGGAATCCTGAATATTTGAAAGCAATTTGGTTCTAATTCGAAAACGCCGCTCTTTTGATCTACACCCGAACAACAAAATCCAAAACCAACAATCATCCGCAACCAAAATTAACAAAAAATCCAGTCCACGCAACAACACGAAATCAAGAAGACGCTGTGAAATTTCTGAAACGTAGACCTGCCGAATTCGCCAACAAGCCTTTTTATTTGTTGACGGCATTTTTCGCGCCACATTCTTGGGATGGGAATCCAGAACAGTTTTTGCCACAAAATGAAACCTTTGAACTCTACGGCAATGTCACCTTTACGCCGTTGTATGACATGGAAGAATCCTTCAAGCGCCTTCCTCCTCTCTTTTCCGAACGCAACGAAGGACGTAATCGATATCGGCATCGATTTGACAATCCCCAAAAATATGACAAAATGCTGGGCAACTACTTTCGGTAAGCAAGCAAGCAGCTAGCATAGAAGCTACCCAAAAAAATCTCAATGCTGCTAACGCAAAGGGTCTGTTTTGCTCACAACCCACAATATCATTGCATTTCCCCGTGTCTCGTTATGCCCTTGTGTTGCTTCAGTTTAATCAGCGGCGTCGATGCTGCCTGTAAAGCGGTCTGGGACGAATTGGAGAAACAAGGTATTTTGAATGAGACGTTGTTTATCTTCACAACGGACAATGGTTTCTATCACGGAGAACATGGACTGGCAGGGAAGTGGTATCCGCAGTAAGTTTTGTTTGTTTGCGCCATTCCAATCCATTCGTTCCGTGGTACAATTTTACTCTGGCTGGCTTGAGTTTACTCAATACGCTGTGTGCTTCGACTGACAAAAAAAACTACTGTATACCTCAGTGAGGAATCCATTCGCGTTCCGCTTGTCATTTGGGATCCACGCATGCCTACCAACTTGCATGGTACGACAAACGATGAATTTACACTGAATGTCGACTTGGCGCCCACGATATTGGGTGCAGCAGGCTTGAAACCACCAGCCGTGATGCAAGGAAGAGACATTAGTGATTTGTATTTACGGCCTGATTCACCTCCATGGAGGACAGAGTTCTTTTATGAGCATCCTGTTCATCTACACAAGGACGTTATTCCCGCTTCCACTGGTTTAGTGCGGAAACAAATGAAGGTGAGGCATGGCATAGAAAACTGTATTATGGCACGTGTCGTATGATTAGAAATACAGCAAAATCTCACTTTTGCTTCCGCTTGTTCATCATGACTGTGTGCATGGTGTACTTACTTTCTTCATTGCTACTCCTTGACAGTATATTGATTGGCCTGGATGGGATACGGAGCAATTGTTCAACCTCACGAATGATCCCCTGGAACAAACTGACGAGTTCCAAAACCCTCATTATGCGGAGGTCCTGAAAGAAATGAAAGAGCGGCACGATGTACTCCGGGAATGGGTCAAGTAGACTAGTCCACTATATCTTGTTGATTATTACTCCGCTAGACTGTGGTAGCTGATTCTGGGTGGAGGTAGAGAAGGGGGCTTTTTCGGTTCAGTGTTTGGACAATTTAAAAGGTGCACATTTTCCCATGACACCAGCCCTAGGCTTTGCCGTATAAAATAGCACAGTTGCTCTGAATATCGTTAGCACGCTAATACTGAGTTGTGTCATTGCATGAACTATTAGCTACTAGTAGCTAGCTAGTAGTAGGGTTACTACTAAACAACTATTCTAGCTAGTAGCTGTTCTGAGCTACAGACTACTAATATGCTGGGTCAGTGATTGACTATTCCACATGTATCTTCTGAATCAATAGTTCTTCGCCAGCTACTAGTAGTGGATTTGGATAATATGGTAGAGGATCGACGAGGTAACTGCAGAGTAGAAATAATCTTGTATGTTGCCTAATTTTGAATCGCCAGCACTAGATACAGAACGCACCAACCGCTTTAGCGCTCCTTAGACAGGTTGGCAGTGATTTTGCTGCTAGCTACTAGCTAGCCATCTATCGCAATGTTACTCTGCCGTTTGTGATACGGTGATGATTTTGTTCATAGGGGCGTTCACTCACCACTGGAAGTTCCCGTTGTCATCTCTTCAGATCGACGGCCTTTTTCTTAGGCCGGTAAAAGGTCCTGCATCAACATTGTCTTTCGCACGTACAAGTTTTTTAGCATCTTGGTTTAATTTATTTGCCCTTGGTATTCATCACCTTCCTATCTGACTACTTGGGTTGCTGCTACGTTGTTAGACACCACCACTACTTTGCTAGAGATCATCCAACAAAAAGTGGAATACGTTGTGGGTGAAAATTGTTTGACTTAAAAATTTATTGAAACTACAGCGTAGTGTCTGTACAAAACTAGACTTGTAGCCCCCCTGGCTTTGGAATTTGAGAAATGGTTCCTTCAATGTCACCGTCTCTCAACAACGCACGCCGCCACGGGTGCGGCTATAGCTTGCGATTCTTCGTTCGCGGTTGTAAAGGACGCGCTCACGAATGCTCATGAGCTTGTCCAATTTGGCTCCTTCCACCAAATGTTCCAGGATACTTTCTTGCTGTTGTTGAGCCGTCTTTTTGGTGGCCGGAACGATGACAACCTCTTCTTCTTCGGCTTCAGTGTCATCGTCATCTTCCTGGTTGCTCAGTGGCATTTTGTTGAGCAATTTCCATTGCTGAATCTCACGTTCCAATTTGAGGTCGCGCACAAAGTTGGAGGGATGCAGAGGCTTTCGGGAGAGAGGACAAGTGGGGTTGCTTCCAAAAAAGACCCATTCATAGAGAGCCTTGCGTTCAAAGGAATGGCCACTCTCCGTTCGAATGGGATTCGCCATGATTTCTTGTGTGATGGGACAGAGAAAGTGGTCGGGGATATCAATGGCAGTGGTATGGTCAGACATGATGGAGTTAATTTTTGGTGAAAAAGAGAGATTGGCTTGTGGTGAGTGAGCTTTGGTGTGATAGCTTTTGGCGTTTTGTTATTGTGAGCTCATAAGAGAACGAATGATGGATGGATTCGTTCGTGCAGTACTATACTAGCTAGAATCTGTGAAATTTCGGTCAGACCATACAAGATACTAGAAGTATATTCCTGGAAGTCGCTCAGGCCATACTTCGCTTAAACATGCCGCATACATAGTACTATTCAAATGCCTCGGTCGGTGACCAAACGGAGAAGTTCCATTGATAATGGATTGCGTTGTTTCATCGTGAATTTTGGGCCACCTCAGTCAAGCGTAGATTAATTGTTGTCAGCCACCTCAGCGTGACTTTAGATTCAACGCTTTGTTGACTGGAAATCAACAAGAGTTAAAGCCTTTTCTGC
>ENA-ORBV01014587-ORBV01014587.1-microbial-mat-metagenome-genome-assembly--contig:-NODE-14587-length-11714-cov-6.324568_pt1 | contig 11714 bp, 6 predicted proteins | sample MGYA00237777_ERZ505514 | MGnify/ENA primary metagenome ERZ505514 (study PRJEB26160, sample SAMN06269048) | microbial mat metagenome | isolation source: Oligotrophic lake microbial mat | place... | reverse complement strand
ATTTGACATTTGACACGGTGTGTCCACTGCCCAATTACCTCAGAGATGTCGATCCAGAGCCTGTGGCTGGACTGTTTGGTTTTCCGTCCATCTTGTCATGAAAAATTATTTTTGGTTTTGTGCTTCATAGACTAAAAGATTACAATGGACGAGCCCGTCATTTCTGGCCTATCTGAAGTTGTTTTGGACGCACACGTAGAAACCTTTGATTTTCCGCGAGTGATGTGGATCAAATTGTCAGGTTGACTCTACTAGCTAGCTAGTACATGGATTTGGCGCTACTCGCACTAGCTACTAGCTAGCTAGTAGTGTAGTAGCTACAATAGTGGCGTTCAAGACCTACGTTGTTACTGTACTATGAGACGAAACTAGCTCGCTGGCTAGCTAGCAGCGATCAATTTAGCTACCAGAACAGTACCTACTACGGAGTAGCTATTGGTAAGGGTGCACCAAAACCAATTGCTACTCAAAGTGCTATCTTATAACATTGTTATCGTGTTGGGTGCCGCTAATAACCAGCATCCAACTTCACGTTTAGCAAGATTGCATCGTTTATCCGCCCCGTCCCTTGGTCTGTCAATTCACATACCATCTTTGACGTCGCTGTGGAACTGGGAAGAAAAGATGCACCCATACGTTCGAATCAATCCAACGTTTACGATTTACGCTTCAATGGCGGGGGCCCGCATGGCCACAGGAATGATCTCACCGGAAGCCAAATCCAAGGGGAAGTTGTGGGCATTGCGTTCATGCATCACCTCAGTTCCTGTTCAAGAAAGGACGAGTATGAATACACTATTATCATGAGCAAAAACCAAAGGCAAGAAGGCTTTCCGCCAATGATGGTTGTGTACAACAACAACAATAACACGTACCAAGATTGGCGCGATTGATAATATCGGCCCAAGTATTGACCACACGGCCTTCCGAATCGACAATGGACTGGTTAAAGTTGAGCCCATTCAAGTTGAAGGCGACCATGGAGATGAGCATGGCTGCCATCCAAGTACCAATCACAGGCCAAGCTGCCAACGTAAAGTGAAGGGCGCGAGAGTTGTTAAAGGAAGCAAACTGAAAGAGAAGACGTCCCAAATATCCATGAGCTGCCACAATATTGTATGTTTCTTCTTCCTGGCCAAACTTGTATCCCAAATTGGTGGATTCATCCTCCGTTGTTTCACGAACGAGGGATGATGTGACGAGAGATCCATGCATGGCCGAAATCAAGGCACCTCCAAAAATTCCCACCACACCCAACATGTGGAGCGGGTGCATCAAAATATTATGCTCCGCCTGGAGGACCATCATGAAATTAAATGTACCGGAAATGCCAAGAGGCAAACCATCCGAAAAGGAACCTTGGCCCATGGAATAGACCAATGTAACTGCTGTGGCGGCAGCCACAGGAGCACTAAAGGCCACGTAGATCCAGGGTCGCATTCCCAGACGATAACTGAGCTCCCATTCACGTCCCATGTACGAAGCAATGCCAATCAAAAAGTGGTACACAATAAGCTGGTATTCACCACCGTTGTACAGCCATTCATCCAAGGAAGCTGCTTCCCAAATGGGATAGAAGTGCATGCCGATAGCATTTGAGCTAGGGACCACCGAGGCCGTGATAATGTTGTTTCCATACAGCAGGGATCCCGCGACAGGTTCACGGATTCCATCAATGTCGACTGCAAATTCGAAGGATGCAATGAATTGTGAATAAGCGGCAGCGATTCGGTGGTGACACAAGGACAACCGAAGCTTCAATGACTTCAAACAATAGCAGCAGCAGTGACGACTAAGAGAACAAAAACAACAACCCATCACGTACCTGGAGGGGCCGCAACCATGGCCGCCACAAAGCATGTAGCCGCTGTCAACAATGTGGGGAACATGAGCGTTCCAAACCAGCCAATGTAAAGACGATTCTCGGTATTGGTGACCCACTTGCTAAAGCGTTCCCAGAGACTGTCCAGGTCCCGCTTGGAAAGATCAGGAGACAAGGTGCTTGCACTCAACTCGCTAAAGCTGACCGGGAACTGGGTAATGTCGCTAGTACTGGTAGAAGTAGTAGGCACATATCGTCCCTTGGGAGCAAACTCAAGAGAAGAGGAGGAACGGAAAGGAGTGGCGCGGGCTGGAGTCGTGAAGGCTTGGCAAGAAGTGGTGGCAGAGAGAGCAACGATAAGGACGGCGGAGAACTTCATGTTTGTTTGTTTTTTAGTTTTGTTTTTTGGGTAGTTGGTTGATTGAGAATGATTGCTTTGAAGTTTGCTTTGCTTGTGTTCCAAGTTTAAGATTGTGAGCAAAGAGAAATGTTTTGTTTTGTTTTGTTTTGTTCGGTCCTCTTCTGGAGATTCGGATTGTTGGATGTCTGGTAACTGTAAGCCACGTAAGACCTGTCGGTTTGCGTTCTCACGGCAGTCAAAGTCAAGGCAGATACGGTCCAGTAAAAATGAGATACAGAGCGAGATTCGGATTGTCGGATGTCTGGAAACTAGGCAACGTAAGACTTCTTCGCGTGCTCGCGGCAGTTAAAGTCAAGATATAGGGTGCAGTCCAGTAAAAATGAAATTCAGTACCTGGTAGTAGTTCTGTAGGCGCCTAGATCGTTTTGGTTGCTAGTATTTTGGTTGCGCAGATAATTTTGAAGAGGGGCAGTACTGTATCTCCAAAAGTGCTGGTAACTGAAGCTTCGCTCCACTGTCAGGTGTCAGAACATTTGATGCGGCCTGACGCAGTTGTCCCTTCAGGTGCTGCTCTACTTAAGAGGCAGCTAGAGCAGTGAGGTGCCATACTGAAGGCGCCCAACTAGCCAGTAAAGGAGCACAGCACTGTAGCCTTTTCCAGGTGCCCTTCCCATATTGAGTTGCTATGGTAACTTTCGATTGCCCAGCACCCTTAGCTGGAACTTCCAAATCGATCCACCTGCTGAAACTCCAATAACATAAGATACGGCAACTATCCCCTTTCATGTATTCGCCGGCAAAAGAAAGATACCCGAACCAATCTAGTCAGCGCGAAGCAAGCGCTGTCGTCGTCATGCCCTCGGCAATCCAAAACCGATTGAACACAAACAACCCCTATCCCTAAAACCACAAAAACAATTACTGACGACGAATCTGAACAACTACACAATGCTAACTACCTATTAACTACCTGTAATTACTCGTAGCTACTTGAGTAGCCTACTAGTCGGAGTACTAACAATGCCGAACTAGCACTGCCAGTTGATCCGGCTCGTGTTGGTGTTTCGTTTGTTGTTAGTAGCTTTAGCTACACTAGCTAGATCGACACATCTCATGACCGCATCCATTCACAGGCACCGAGACTCCGAGAAAAACCACAAACAGCCTCTCCCTCTGGATACATGGCAGCTCAGCTGTTTGCACTGTCCCCTTCCATACACTTTAAAGCACGTCTGATGTTGTTTCCGAAAGGAAGAAAGCAGTTAAGAGGAAACTGTTGTGCTGTTCGACTGCAGGATTTGTAGTTCTTCTTGCTTGGGTTTGAAGGACGCCTTGAATTTGCCAGTGAACTTTTCGTTGTTGAGCAGGGAAAACTCCAGAAGCTGCTGTTTGGCGGACTGCAGATCTTGAATTCGTTTGGCCTGAAACTTTGTAATGGCTCCCTGTGCAGCTTCCATTGCCTTCAGTTCTTCAATTTGCTCTTCTAATTCCTGTTTTGTCGTTTCTAACTGGCTGAGTTTGAGACGCTCCTCTTTCATAGCATTATGGTTCTCTTCTCGTAGGTTTTGCATTTGAACACCTTGTTGGATGGAAAACTTGAGTACTTCGTCATGCTTGGATTGTTCCTTTTTGTAGCTCGCTTTTAATTTGGTCTGCTGGCTTTTCAGCACCCTCACTTCTTCTTCCAACCATTCAAGCTCCTTTTGGAGATTTGCCTTTTCCACGTTGACGATCTCGAGCTGCTTTTGATTCGCCGCCCGCAGCGCCTGGATCTCATTGTCCGTACTGTTGAGAGCGCGGCCCTTGCTTTTGCTATCTAGCTGCAATTCAATCACTTTGTTCTCTAATAGAACCGTCTGAACCCTTTTGTTATTCTCCAAGTCGGCGGCCTTTGCTTTTAGGGCAGCGACTTGGCCCTCCAGTCGTATTTGATCCACTAGCATGGCCTGCTGCTTTTTGTTGTCCTCCTGGAACTCCAGTCTTTCATTTTGAGCAACCGTTGCATTCAGCTGGAGCTGTGACGTGAGCAATTTCAGTTGTTCCAGTTCCTCCCGAAGGTTTTCCTGCTTCTCTAGCACCGCCGTCTGTTTCTTGTGGTCTTGCTGGAGCTCCAACAGCTCGTTCTGCAAAAGGACAGCTTGGACCTTGGCATTTTTTAGTTCTGTTGATTGAGTTTTTAATGACTTGATCTCGGCTTGTAGCTGCTTGTTTTCCTGGACCAACTTCGCTCGCTTTGGTTGGTCAAGCTTGAGCTCGAGCAGCTCATTTTCGAGAAGAATCATTTTCACTTTGGTGGATTTATCGTCCTCTGCCTGTGCTTTCAAGGCCCGAATCTGCTTCTCCAGCACTTCTTGTTTCCCTAGAAGATCTTGCTGCTTTTGCTGTTCCCCTTCGGCTGCAATCAACTCCTTCTCCAACAGAAAGGCCTTGGTTTTGGCTTGCTGTTGTTCGGCTACAAGCTTTGCTAGCTTGGACTTGAGTTCCTCGTGTTCCACCAAGAGTGTGTCTTGTTTTTGTTGCTCCATTTGGAGTTCAATTAACTCGTTTTCGACCAGTTTTGTTTGAATAGCGTTGTACTGCTGCGTATCCAGTAGCGCTCGTAAATCTATCACTTGATCTTGCAATCGTTTCTTTTCTGCCAAGAGCTGGTCTTGTTTGGCCTTGTAATCCGAGACCTGCTGTTGCAAATTGGAACTGGGACCCTGCAGAATGGCATACTGCAGCAGCTTTTGTTTCGCGGCTTCAAGAGATTCAATCTTGGCAGCTTGCTCTTGAATGATTAGCTCGGGAGACGACACAGACAATGGGATGGTGGCACCTAGTGCTTCGTTCTGCACTTTCGTTGTTTCAGAAGTTTCTTGGGTAACGGTCTCGGTTGGTACGTTCACCTCTGGCGCAGGGTCACTGCTTCTGCTGCCTGCGCTGTTTCCAAAGGAAAACACATTCTGGAAAAACTTGGGCGCGCCTTGACTACTTTCTTCCTTTCCGTTCATAGCATTTCCCACCTGTTGAGACTCCGAAACGGCGGCGGCGTATGGCTTGTCAAATGCATTCTTCCTCCCCTCGCGGTTGCTGTTCGTGGCGGGTGAAGAAAACGACGGCACAGAAAGCTTCGCCGGAGTCAACGAGGAGGATGCGATAGTTCGTGTAGATTCTTCTCCGACGCTGTCAGCAGAGTCGTCCTCACTACTACTATTGATATCGTTGTTTTCCAGATTCGTAGAAGAAGTACCGTCCATGCTATTGCTACCAATGAAGCTGTTGCTGTTGCTGCTGCGATTGGCCCAAAAAGGTGTTGCTGTAGTTGTTGCCTCTGTAGTGGGATCCTCTGCCATTGTGGATTCCATCTCTGCGATGCCAGCAGTAGTAGTAGATTCGTCTCGGGCCACATCATTTACAGCTGACGATGCCGTGGCACCAACACCCATGGACGCAGCAGCAACAGCGTTATTGTTGTCATCGTTGTCGGCCCCAACCAAAGGCAATTCTGTCGTGGCAGCCGCCGTGGTTGGTTCCTTTTCTTCTTCTTCTTCTTCCTCCTCCTCCGTTATCGATTCCACTACATTCAAGTCCACAGCTGTTTTATCCGTAACGGTATTGTACAAGGAAGCGTCGGTGAGGGCTGTCGTCGCCTGTTCTTCCTCGCCATTGGCCGACTTGAGAGGACCACCAAACCCCATGGAGGCTTGGAATTTGTTGTACCCATTGGACCAAAACGAGGCTCCAGGAGTAGTAGTGGTAGTAGTAGTAGTAGTGGAAGTAGTGGGCGGTGCAGGGTCCAGCGACGAAGATGGCATGGTGGGAGGATCATAATTGTCTCGGGTCAATACGGAAAAGGGCGGACGATTGCAGTTTTCGGTTTTGATACTCGTGTTGAAAGGATTCGGTTGGTTTCCAGTAGTAGTTTCAGCAGAAGCACCGATGCTAGTGCTTCTAGACGTAAATGGCATATCCATGCTTTGTTGCTGCTGCGGTTGTTGTCGTTGTTGGGATTGTGACGGCTGTTGCCACGATGAAAATGGAGTCGACGTAAAAGGAGTATCCATACTTTCTTGTGGTTGTGGTTGTGGTTGCGGTTGCTGCTGCTGTGGCTGCCAAGGTAGATTGTTATTGCCGCTGTTTTCATCACCACTGTTGTAGATATTCTCGTCGTCACCCATGTTCATATTATTCATGATGTCTTCGGGACGGTATTCCATAAATTCCTCGTTGTCGTTGCCGTTGTAGTTGAAGGGATCAGCAGCATAAGCCTCGTTGCTTTGGTCTTGCATCGACACATCAAATATGTTATTGGTATTGTCCTCCCCATGAAACGTCGATGCATATCGGTTACGCGTCGTTTTGGACTTGACAGGCCCTTCAATCCACCACATCATTTTATGGGCTAGTGGTGATGTTTTTTCCATATACTTGTCTTGAATGGTTTCCTTGAAACTGTCGTCTAGCTGATCCACTTGCTTGTTGAGAGCAATAATTTTACGAGCCACATCTTGTAAAAACGCCGCAACGACAGTCTTTTCGCTGCTGGTGGAGAGGGCAACCAGTACCAATAGTGACAGCGGTAGACGTCTTCGACATTTGCGAACGTTTGTTCTGCGTTGGCCCTTCATCGTCATCTGGATTGTTTCGTTAATATGGATTGGACGAATGGATGGATGCCTCAAAAAGAAAATCTAGTTGGTAGAGGCAGCGGGTGTGAATGGAATTGCAGGATGCTCTTTCCTTTGGGACCTTGAAAGTGTCAGTTCGTATTGGCGAAAATTCTGTATACTTTCGGTCGTCGAGGGAGGCAGCAATTTGACTTATCTCCTCGTCTAGAATTGTTCTTGCTTCCCGCCCCAGTCCAGTCCAGTACGTAAAGTGTTAGTGCGTTGTCCCAACTTGTTCCTGCAAGTTGCGAACTATGGTAACTAGCTAGGGGCTATGTGGCAGCTACTGCGCACTACTATCTATCTGCTACTAGCTACTACTACTAGAAAACCCAATGCAGCTCAGCAGACTTTTGATTTGACTGTCAACGTCACCCTGACAGCTGCAACGTGCTACGTATTGCCCAAACAAAGTTGCTTCCATGGACGACTGAGACTACGTCAGCACGGATCTTAGCTTTGAATTCGAAGAGAGAGTCACCTGACGAGACCCACAGTTGCCCATAAAATGATGGGTCAAACGCAAGAGTTATCTCACATACACGCAGAGAAGGTGACTCACCCGCGGTCCTCGGCATGGGGAAAAAGAAGAAGGAGCTCGTGCCTAATTTCATCTGCAGTAAAAAATGTTTTTTTCACACATTTCGCCCGTGCTGTCACCTGACAAATTAGGTGCGAAACAGGTAGCCGTGGAGTTGCGATGGTTTTGAAACCGTGCTGTCATCTGTCGTTTTCGCTTGACAAGTGGCCGTTAAGTGATGTCATCGGTCGCGTTTGGTAACTTAATTATCTCACATAGGGACGTAAAGTCGTAGATGTGGGTGATAATTGGCCGTTAAGCGCCGTATACGTGGCAGTTGAGTGATGTCACCGGTCGCGTTTGGTAACACGACTAATCGGGAAATCTCAAATAGGTGCGAAATGTCGTAGATTTGGGTGACACGTGGCAGTTGAGATCGATTGTTGGCAGTTGAGATCGATTGTTGGCCGTTGAGGGCGTGAATAATATCGACTGACGATTGACCGTTGGGCTGTGTGATCGGTCACGATTGGTAACACGACTAAATGTCACTTAAGTGAGGATTGTCGTATGTTTCGAGTGACGAGTGACCGTTGATGTAAGAGGGTGTCGTAAACAAAGTGATCAGTTTGTCCACGGTGCTGGGCGCAGTGGGTCGATTCAGGTTGTTAGCACGCACATTGCCTCGTCGAGCTTGCCTACGCACCGGCCGGCGCCTTTGGCGTCGGCTTCGAATTTGAGATCACCAATTGAGACCCACAGCTGCCCCTAAAATGATGGTGCGACCGTCAACAGTTATCGCACGCGCAGGTTGACAGGACGAGGAACACCCAAGTCGGGCCGGCGTGCACACTTAGTTATTAGCAACATATTGTACGTACCTGGTACAACAGGCTGCACCTCGTCATTGGCGTAATTCGTTTCGCTAGTACTCTGCGAGCGGGCCCGACTTTTGGTGAAGATATCCCGGTATGTGCTGTACGTAGTAGTCTAGCTAGCAACAGGAACGTCGTAGACAGCGCGACAACTTACTCCCTACCGTACATGCTACTACTAGTCTAGCTACTAGTAGCTAGCTAGCTACCTAGTAGGGTAGCTAGTCTAGCTAGCTAGTACGACGTAGTAGAGTCCACCGACGTGCTTTTGGACCAGCAGAACAGCGGTATGGTACCTTACTAGCTAGCTATAGCTATTAGTACAAGAAGCACAGAGTCAATCATTTTCAGAGTCAATCCTTTTGACGACGGTTGCTATAATTGTCGCCACTGCGACTAGAACGGTGCGAAAACTTCCTACCTGCTGGTGTCACTTCATTCATCATCATGTCTTATCATCCTGGACGTTCCCAAGAGCTTTTGCAGGATCTGAAGGCATTCAAGCAAAAGCATGGCCATTGCCACGTCCCCCGCCGTCACAAAGACAACCCACAGCTTGGGTGTTGGGTGGCACACATGCAGCACAACTTTCAGCTCCAAATGCAAGGGAAGGACCTGCAACTTGAACGCACGCCAGAAATGGTTGCTGCATTTGAGTTGTTTAGTGCGGATCACAACAATAACGTCGAAAACAGACCCAGCAAGCGAGTGAAAATGGAAATCCAACCACGGGAGGAGGAGGAGGATGGTCGTGACAGCAAGCCGGCGGCTGTTTTGTCTGCTTCAAATGACGAGAACAAGGACGCCAATGATGATGACATTCTGGTTGTGTGGGACGGTGTTTCTGCTGGCAGTTCCGTGTCCACCTTTTCTGATCGGGTTAGCCAATTGGAGGCCGCGATCTGCTTGGGCTTGGACAATGTCGATGAAAACAAAAAGATCAACCCTTTTGAGCGTGTCAAGCGCATTGAGCGTGAGTTCTCTGAGGAACGCGCCCCGGTTAGATCGCTGTTAGGCATTCTTGATTATTTGGAAAATCGTTTTAGATCATTGGGTTTTATTCCAAGTCAAGTTGCTTTCGAAAATCAGCATCGTGTCCGAGCGCAATTGGATGAGGAGAACCGAGAAGCGGCTGCTCAGAGAGTTTCGGCCGCGAAGAGCAGACTCTTGGCTGCGAAAGAGGAACTCTTGGCTGCGAAAGGGGAACTCTTGGCCGCTCTACCTGAAGCCTCGGATGTCGATGAGCAAATTGAAAATAATGAATCGGGAATTGCGGCAGTGGGGCAGCTTGCAGGGCAAGGCGACGATGGGCACTCTCAGCCACGAGTCGATCAGTCTCATGTTCCATCGGTTGCTGGAGCCAATCTTTATGCCCGTGGAGTGCCCTACCAGATTATTGGGCACTCTCAGCCACGAGTCAATCAGCCTCATGTTCCATCGGTTGCTGGAGCCAATCTTTGTGCCCGTGGCGTGCCTTACCAGATTATTGGGCACTCTCAGCCACGAGTCAGTCAGCCTTACACCACTAGACCTGGCCCCAACACAGTGGGTGGCCTTCCTACACATTTGTTGGGCGATGACAACATGTATGCTCAGTCTCATGTTCCATCGGTTGCTGGAGCCAATCTTTATGCCCGTGGAGTGCCTTACCAGATTATTTTTAGTATCGTTACCACGGATTGGCCAGCAGCAAGCGCTGATAATCTTTGGTCTGAGATGAAGAAACCAAACGCAGCTGTCGTCAAAGGCTGGTTGACGAAACTTGTCAGGGGTGGTTTTCAATGTAATCCGGACTGCCCTCAATTGTTCCTTGCATATTACCATGATCGCAGTGTGCGTAATAAAAATGGGGAGATAGTCAGCGGCAACAAGGATAATACGGTTGATTTCCTCAGAGCCGTCTTCGGGGTCGAAAAACGTGGTGGGGGAGGAGCCTTGTAGGTAGAGAAACTGCCCAAACGATCGCATCTTATATTCTACAGTCCGACAAAACGAAAATTGCTCAAACCAAATCAGTTGTTGACGACTTAGCAAATTGGAGATTCAACAACAGCACGACACTCTTAGTTAGTAGTCGCCCTCATCTTTGAGGTTACTTTACATGTTATATTACAAAATAGTATTATGGAATTATTCTCTACATGGTTGTATTCTAGTTGAACCCATGAGCAATTTATCTCAGACGACCCTAACACAGTACTACTAGCTAGCTAGTAGCTAGTCTACTAGAGCAGTAACTACAAACCTAATTGCACTGTACAGTACGCTTGTACTGCAGTAGCTAGTGGAGCCAACTATCGGCACTGCAGCAACAGCACAGACAATCATTTCGACGGCTTGGATAGCATCGAAAACTGTGTGCAGTGTAGGTACCGCGGTTCCTTCCTTCCTTTTGCAACCAGTGCTGTGCACCGACCAGATCGCCTTTTGAAGCTACAACAGCACAGTGCCTACAGGTACGGAACGTGACGAAGCTGCAGGCTTTTGTACTTCACCAACAACTCACTCTTCGTCGGCACACATCGTGCTTTGCTGCTGCTCGTGCTTGGTGCCATGCCACTTCCTCAAGCATGTCTACCCCCAATGCACCGTTTGACGATCTTTCTGACAGAAAGAAAACAACAAGCGACGATGAAGACGATGAGGTTGAAGTTGTGGGATTTCTTCCAGGAACACGACAGGAAAAATTAGGTAAACAACCTGCGTCTAGACCGTCGCAAACGACGGCGTTGGTAGCCAGAAAGGTCAAAGAGCACGAAGAAGGAGCGGCCAAATGGAAATTGCTTCAATTGAAGGACGACGATTGTGAAACCAAGCGTCAGCTGGTTGCTCGCACCCGGCAGGAGCTGGATGGCATGGCCGTGGAACGGGCTTCACAAGAATATCTGCTTGACAATCTGGACAAGCAGCTTTCGGCCAAGGCCCGTGAACGTTTTGCCTTGGAGCAGCAACTTATGGCCATCAAGAGTGAAGTTGAGGCCTTGGAGCAGCAACAAAAGACCCGTCGCCACCGTGACGATCTGGTGAGCATGACGCAGGCTGCTGCTGCGAAAAAAAAAGTATTCTGATTGCTTGAGTCAGCAACTTGAGGCTGAGGAAAAGGCACTGCAACAAGAAATCAAGAGCCTTACTGTGACCCAGCCCGATTGAATGCTTACCAGAATTATGTTCAGACGCATGCGCAGGGCAAGGCCAACGGCCCCAAGTAGCGTGGATGTTCTCATCCTCCAACGCAGTAACTCACATTGACGGTGAACATGATTGTGACCCGGGGAATCCTGCCGCGATTTATTACATAGAACGAGCAACCTCCGCCGCAACTGCAATGCATAATGTGCCCGCACTACCAGTGGCATGATAGGGGAATCTGGCACATCGAAATTTTTTTTATCATGGACCTCAATTTTGTAAATAAGCTGACACCTGGCTTACGTGTATCAAATGGTATCAAACCTGCATAGGAACGGGATGAGGACTGTCTCTTATA
>ENA-ORBV01014584-ORBV01014584.1-microbial-mat-metagenome-genome-assembly--contig:-NODE-14584-length-11715-cov-7.829180_pt1 | contig 11715 bp, 10 predicted proteins | sample MGYA00237777_ERZ505514 | MGnify/ENA primary metagenome ERZ505514 (study PRJEB26160, sample SAMN06269048) | microbial mat metagenome | isolation source: Oligotrophic lake microbial mat | place... | reverse complement strand
GGGTGGGGAACATGGTGTTGGATACGTGCTCCTGCGCAATCCGGCGCAGGGCGGCGATTAGGCCGTCCCCAAGGACGGTGCCAACGACGACGGTTTCGGCCATGTCGTCGACAGCGTCGCGGCGCCCAACGGCGGCGAGGTCGGCCTCGGCGACGAGCGCTGCGGCGCGGGCATATTCCTCGCTGACTCGTGCGAGGTCGTCATAGCCGAGCGCGGCATAGGTGTTGAGAATTCGCGCCGCGCCCCGAATGCCAGGATTCTCGTTGCTGACCCGCCAGCCCATTCGCTGCATGATCGCCTCGACCTCGAGAGCACCCGCGCTGGTCGGGTCGACATCCTCATAGAGGCTCGCATCGGAGACGGCGAGCTGAGCGATACCGAAGATGTAGGTCAGCGGAAAGTCGGGGGTGTCGATGGCCTCGAGTACCCGGTGGGCCGTGGCGATCGACAGTCCGCCAATGTCGATCAGCGCGCGAATGAGCTTGAGGCGCTCGACGTGGCTGTCGTTGTAGTCGGCTTGAGTTGCGCTCGTGCGCTCGCCGGCAGGCAGCAGGCCCTCGCGGAGGTAGAACTTGATTGACGGCACGGGAACCCCGCTCGCCTGGCACAACTGCGACATCTTCACACTGGATAGCGTAGCTATCGATAGTGCCGCTGTCTAGTGCGACTGTCTAGTGCGACTGTCTAGTGCGACTGTCTAGTGCGACTGTCTAGTGCTAAAACCGCTCGACCAATGCCACCGCCTCGGGGGGCTCGATCGTGCCGGCACGGTACTCGCTTATGGAGCGGAGGTCTACGCAGCGAAGGTATGCGCAGCGAAGGGTGATCCCGGACGTCCGGGCGCGCAGCCCTAAAACGGTGGTGGGTCCGCGTTGCGGACGGCGCCCGTCGGGCTGTGCCAGACCGTTTCGTCGTTGTCGCGGGTGACGGTCCACCCGGTTTCGTGTTTGAGGCGATGGTGGTGTCGACACAGGCTTGCGAGGTTGGCTGCCGAGGTGCTCCCGCCGTCAGCCCACGCGATTGTATGGTCGAGATCGCACCCGCGGGCGGACCGACCACAGCCGGGGAACGTGCAGAGGACATCCCGCAACTCAACGAAGCGCTTCAGATCGGCCGGCGGGCGGTAGCAGGTGCGGTCAATGTCGAGGACTGTGCCCGAGATCGGGTGGGTGAGGATACGGTGGAAGCTCGGCGCGTGGCCGGCGAGTCGGCGGGCGGTATCCGCGTCGATCGGGCCATAACCTTCGAGCGTCCCTGGCTCGTTCCCGCCGAGCAAGGTCAGAACGGGAACGGTCACCCCGACCGTGACTCCGACCGAATTGGCGGCGCCGAGAACCCCAGCAAGCAGATCCGCGGCGACGTCAGCCTTGAGCTGTGCCAGCGTGCGGGTTTCATCTGCCGCGGCCGCGAGTTGCAGGGCTGCTTGGCTAATGCGGGCCATCGCCCGCTGCGCCGCTTCGGCGGGAAGGTAGGCGTGCAGCCAAGCCATGCCGTCAAAATCCGGCTCGACGACAATGCGCCGCTCATCGGCCGCGCGACGGTGACGCTCGGCAGGCGGCCCGGTGACGAGCCGCTCGCGCAACGCGCTGGCGATCGCCCGGAATCGCGCCGGGGCGAGAGTCGCTGCTGGCGCGAGCACGGCCTCCTCGAACGCGACAATTGCGGCTTCCGTCAGCCCGACAACGAGCGACGCCACCACGGAGGCATTCACAGCAGGCACTTCGCCCGCCCGGAAGGCTTCCCAGATGCGCGGCGTCAGCCCGCGCAGGGTCTCGGCCTCGTGTGCTTGCGCGCGCACCGTCGCCTCGGCAAGCGACAACCGCACCGCCAGATCTGCGATTGCGGCCCGCTCCGCGAACGCGATCGCATCCGCAGGAGACAACATCGTGGATCCCAGGTGCAGCTCGGGAAACGCTCTGGCCTCGCGCAGGGTCGCTGCGATCGCCGCCATCTGCTCAGCCTGCGCCCGCGTTGCAACTCGCCGAGCTACCTCTGCGCGAGCAAGACCGATCTCAAGACGCACATCAGGCATCCTTGGGTCAAGCGCGGTCAGCAGGCCTTCCATAACCAGAGTCAATCAGGAGCCTCTGACGTTGATGCTAGTAGTGCTCCGTTTCGGTCTGACTCAGCCACCGACTGACTTTGTGTCCTGAAAATGATCCGTCGACCGAGACGGGGTACTTACGAGGAAGCCAACCAGGCGGACATGACCTCATAGGAGCCTGGTCAAGAGGCCCCCTCAACGTCCTGTCTGCCCGCCCGGTCGGTTGCCGATCCGACAAAAGAAGGGCAGATCTATCATGGCAATACCTTGCGGGGAAATCATCGGCGGCGTTGACACGCACGCTGACACCCACCACGCCGCAGTGATCGACACCAATGGAAAACAACTTGGGGATGCGAAGTTTCCGACCACCCCGGCCGGCTACGCGGCCCTGGCTGCGTTCGTTGCGGCCTTCGGCCTCATCGTCCGAGTCGGCGTCGAGGGCACCGGCTCATATGGGGCTGGACTGACTCGATATTTACGGGATACCGGACTGGAAGTCGTTGAGGTGATCCGCCCGAACCGGCAACTGCGTCGCCTGCGCGGGAAGTCGGACCCGATCGATGCATATGCGGCCGCGACGACCGCGTTGGCGGCAACGGAGCACCCAACCCCGAAGGTCACCACTGGAACGATCGAGGCAATCCGGTATCTGCTGGTCGCCCGTCGCAGTGCAGTGAAAGCGCGCACCGCAGCACAAGTGCAGATCAAATCGCTGCTGGTGACCGCACCCACGCAACTCCGCGAGCGATACCGGGATGCAAGCGATAAATCCATGATCGAGGGGCTTTCAAGGATGCGTGCAAGTTTCACCGAGATCGCCTTGGGCGCGATCGTCACCAGCCTGAAGTCGCTCGCTCGACGCCACCAGCAGCTAACTCAGGAGATCGCTGAGCTCGAGGCCACATTGGCCCCGCTGACCGCCGAAGCAAACCCGGCTTTAGTCGCCTCCAAAGGTGTCGGCACGATCACCGCGGCGCAGCTGCTCATTACCGCCGGAGAGAACGCCGATCGGCTCCGCAACGAGGCTGCGTTCGCCGCATTGGCCGGAGTGAGCCCGATCCCGGCGTCGAGCGGAAAAACCAACCGGCACCGCCTCAATCGTGGTGGCGACCGGCAAGCAAACGCTGCACTTCACCGAATCGCGTTGGTCCGCATGTCTTACGAGCCACGCACCCGCGACTACGTCGCAAAAAAGCGTGCCGAAGGCCGCAGCAACAAAGAAATAATCCGCTGCCTCAAGCGGGCCATAGCTCGCGAGATCTTCACTCTGCTGACGACAATCATTGAAGTTCCCGAGATCGAAGACCTGCGCCCGCTGCGCCAAGCCCGAGGGATAAGCCTCACCACAGTCGCGAAACACTTCGGCGTCTGGCCCGCAAGCATCTCCAACATCGAGCGCGGCACCCGACGCGACGACGAATTCGTCACCACCTACCGCGAATGGCTTACCGCAGCTTGACAACCAATAGGAGCATCATTGGGTGCAGGCAGAGAATCGAGCATCACACGCGAGCCGAAATCTTGGCTTTGGAACGCCGCCCGGGCACTCTCGGCACCCAAGCACCCCGGCGGGCACCCCGGCACCTACGCGCGGCGGATCGCTTTGAGCACCTTGGCTAACACAACCAAGGGGCCGACCAAGCGCTCGAATTGGCGGCCGGTGGTTGGCAGAGCGAGCAGGCCTGTCAGCTCGGCGACGGTGCGCGCGTCGACGAAACGCATCATGCCCTCAACACCGTTTCGGCGGCCGAGCCCCGACTTCTTCATTCCGCCCATTGGTGCGTCGACGCTCCCGAATGAACCCCGATAGCCCTCGTTGATGTTGACACTGCCTGTGTTGAGCTGGTCGGCGATGCGGTGTCCGCGACGCGCCGAGCCGGTGAACACGGACGCGTTCAGTCCGAACTCTGTATCGTTCGTAGCGGCAATCGCCTCGGCTTCGCTGTTAACGATTGTGACTGCCACCACCGGGCCAAACGTCTCTGCAGCGAAACACTCCATCGCGGGCGTGACGTCCGTGAGCACGGTCGGTTCGAAAAAGTACGGGCCGAGCTCGGGCCGCGGCTTGCCGCCGGCGAGTACCGTTGCGCCCTTCGCGACGGCGTCGCCAACCGTCGCGGTGACGCGCTCAAGCTGAGCGGCCGAGGTAAGGCTGCCGACATCCGTCGAGTAATTGAAGGCGGAACCCAGGACTAAAGCTCTGGTCCTGCGCGCAAACTCGGGGATAAACACCTCTGACACACGTCGGTCGACGTAGATGCGCTCGATCGAGACGCACAATTGCCCCATCGATGTGAAGCAGGCGTAGACCGCTTTGCGCGCAGCATCCATCGGGTCCGCGTCGTCTAACACGAGCATGGCGTTCTTGCCGCCGAGCTCAAGCGAGACGCCGACGAGTCTTGCCGCGGCTCGCTGGGCGACCCGGATGCCGGTTGGCGTCGAGCCGGTGAAGCAGACGTAGTCTGCGGCATCCACGACAGCATTGCCGACGATCTCACCAGGGCCGACGACGATCGCCCACAGCGCCGCCGGCACGCCGGCGTCGATGTAAACCCGACGAGTGGCGAGCATGCTGAGGGTTGTCTGGTTGTCGATCTTCTGCACGACGCCGTTGCCGGTCGCGAGGGCGGGAATCACATCCATGACGCCGAGCGAGACGGGGTAGTTCCACGGCGTGATGACCCCGACAACTCCCTTCGGCTGGTAGCTCACGCGAGTCTTGGTCACGAGCGGCACCGCGGCTCGGCGCCGCTTGGTTGCAAGCACGCGGTGGGTTGAGAGGGCGTAGTACCGAGTGACGGATGCCGAAATGGATACCTCTTCAAAGGCCTGGCCGCGGGTCTTGCCGGTCTCGGTCTGCAGCAAGTCGAGAATCAGCTCCTGTCGCTCCAGCAGCAGATCATGGGCCCGCAACAGCACGGCGCGACGGTGACGGAAGCCTGCTGCGAGCCAGGCGCGCTGCGCGACGCGAGCGGCGCTTGCCGCCTGCGCGACATCATCCGCTGTGCTCTGCGGCAAATCGTGCAGTACCTCGCCCGTGAACGGCGCGATCACTGCGACGGTCTCCCCAGAAGTCGCGGTTAGGTCGTGCACAAGCTCAGCGCTGAATTCGATTGTCGGGGCGTGTATTGCCATCGTGACAGCCTACGACTGTTGCAGTCGAAGTTGCCGGACCGCTACCTCGTGTATTGCGCGACGACGGCCGTCGCCTCGGCTCGCAAAGAGTCGACAACCAAGCGAACGGATGGCCGCTCGGCGCGATCCGGTCTGAGCAGCGCCGAAATGAGTCGGGTGGCCCGCACCTCCCGAAGCGGCTTCGTCACCAGCCCGTTCTCGTGGTCACGGGTCGTAAAGCGCGGCAGGATCGCGATACCGTGGCCGGCAGCTACGAGAGACTCGACGATTCCGTTGTCGGCAAACCGTTGCCCGATCGTTGCCGGTGACCCGTTGAGTGCCTCGATCTGGCGCAGGATGCGATCGAACGGAAACCCGAGGGGCACGCCGATCCAAGTTTCAGCGACGAGATCAGCCGGGCTGAGGCTCTCCTTCTTGGCAAGTGGATGACGCTCCGGGAGCGCGACGTCGAGCGGCTCGCGCATGAGCTGAACAACGACGAGCCCGCGCTGGGTCCAGCGCGGCAGCACGCCAGGGGAGTCGGCCAGGACAATATCGAAGTTCGACGTGAGGTCAGCGGCATCCGGCAACTGATCCTGATCACTGCAGGTCAGCGTGAGGCCCGGCACTCCTGCAACCGCGGTCAGTACTCCCGGCAAGAGCATTTGACCGGCGGTCGGGAAGGTCGTGAGCGTGACCTCGCCGCGGGGTTGACCGCGAAAGTCCTCCCACATCGCTTCGGCGCGTTCGATTGCGGTGGCAACGTCGGCGGCCGTTCGAGCAAGCTCACGACCGGCTGCAGTGAGCACGATGCCGCGGCCGGAACGCTCCGTGAGTGGGATGCCAGCTTCTCGCTCAAGAATCTTGAGCTGCTGCGATACCGCGGATGCTGTGCGCCGAGTCGCGATGGCCACCGCAGTCACACTGCCTCGTTCTGCAAGCTCGCGGAGCAACTCAAGGCGGCGGATGTCCATGTAGCCAATCTACATTGTAGGTGTAGAAGAACGTACTTGTTCTAAAGAGTTATTCGGGCTGGAATAGTCACATGACTTACGAATTCATCCTCATCGCCGCCGTCTCAATTCTTGCCGTGATCGGCACCGCGATCGGCACTGTGGTTCTGGTCGCCCGCGACGGCTACCGTCGCATCCCGACCCGCTGATCCACCGTCAGAGTCGCCCCTGACCGACCGTCAGGCGTTCCCGCTCGTCGGCCGTCAGGCCGGAGAAACACCGAGTTTGCGACCGGCAAGGCCGCGCGGTCTTCGTGCCAAGACCTCGGCGAGCGCAATGATCACGACAGCCGCCGCGTCCCTCGGAGCTGACAGCACAACGGGCAGCCCGGCATCGCCGCCCTCGCGCAAAGCGAGACTGAGCGGTACGGAGGCGAGCAGCGGCACTGGCTGGTCTGGCGTTGACAGGCGCGCCGCGGCATCCGCCCCCCCACCTGAACCGAACAACTCGATCACCGTGCCGTCTGGCTGCACCAGACCGGCCATGTTTTCGACAACACCGATCACCGACTGTCCAGTCTGTCGCGCGACCACTCCACTGCGCTCTGCAACCTCGGCCGCAGCCGATTGCGGGGTCGTCACGACGATGACCTGCGCTTGCGGCAGCAATTGCCCGAGTGAGATCGCGACGTCTCCGGTGCCGGGCGGCAAGTCGATGAGCAGCACATCCAGGTCACCGAAAAAGACATCGGTGAGAAACTGTTGAACCGTGCGGTGCAGCATCGGGCCGCGCCAAGATACCGCGGTCTGATCCTCGAGGAACATGCCGATTGAGATGACCTTCACGTCGTGCGCGACCGGCGGCAGGATCAGCTCACCGACGCGTGTTGGTTTTGCGCCAGGAATGCCGAGCAGACCCGGGATTGAGAAGCCGTGCACGTCCGCATCGATGAGCCCGACTCGAAGCCCGCGGGCGGCAAGACTCACGGCGAGGTTCGCCGTGATCGTCGACTTTCCGACCCCGCCTTTGCCGCTCGTGATGGCGTAGATGCTTGTCAGCGAGTCCGGCCCGAACTGCAGCGCCTTGGGGCGCCCGCCGCGAAGCTTCTCCGTCAGTGCTTCGCGCTCCTCGCGCGTCATTACGCTCACGCTCACGCGCGCGCTCGTCACCCCGGGCGCCGATGCCGTCGCCTCGTAAACGTCACGCTCGATGCTGGTGGCTGCTGGACATCCAACGATCGTCAGCTTCAATTCAACGGATGCCACGCCGGCATCGTCAACGGCCACATCGCCGACCATGTCGAGTTCGGTGATGGGTCTGCGGATCTCGGGGTCGATGACGCGCGCCAGAGCACTGCGAACCGCCGTCTCGATGGCGGCTCGACTAGCGGGGCTGGTCATCCGGTGTGTGCCTGTCGAGTTCCTCCAGCATTGCCTTGAGCTCCGAGCGGATGAAGTCTCGACTTGCCAGATCCTTCATCGCGAGCCGCAGCGCGACCACCTCGCGCGCCAGATACTCGGTGTCGTTGAGGTTGCGTTCAGCGCGCTGCCTATCCTGCTCGATCTGCACCCGGTCTCGGTCGTCCTGCCGGTTCTGGGCTAGCAGGATCATCGGGGCAGCATACGAAGCCTGCAGCGACAGAATGAGCGTGAGCAGGGTGAAATTCGTGGCGCGCGGGTCGAACTGGGCGTCAGTCGGCGCCGTCGAGTTGTAGATGAGCCAGACGACGACAACCCCGGTCATGCCGACGAGAAACCACGGCGTTCCCATGCCGCGGGCGAAGGCTTCCGAGAACCGCCCCATGCGGTCCCGGCTCTGAAACCACGGAAAGCTTCCGCGCATCCCGCGGGGGGAGTCAAGTCGGTTGTCGTTACGGATGCCGCGGCGAGAGTTATCGCGAGCCATTGGTCGTCCTCCTTCCGTTCGGCGTAACTGGACTTGGCGTATCGGCTGTCGTACTTCGCCAGTCGTCCGGAAGTAGATAGTCGAGGACATCATCAATGGTCACCACCCCGACCAAGCGGTGGCTCTCGTCAACGACCGGAACCGAAACCAGGTTGTAGCTGGCGAGGATGCGCGACACTTCTGCAGCGCTCGTCGAGGCCAGCACCGGTTCGAGGGATGCGTCAATGATCGTGCCGAGGCGTTCGTTGGGCGGGTAGCGGAGCATCCGCTGAAAATGCACCATGCCCAGAAAACGCCCGGTCGGCGGTTCGTAGGGCGGCAGTGTCACGCAAATGGCCGCACCGAGGGCTGGCGCGAGTTCGTGGCGCCGAATCATGGCGAGACCCTCAGCGACCGTGGCATCCGCAGAAACAATGATCGGTTCTGGGGTCATCAGGCCACCGGCCGTCTCGGGCGCGTACGAAAGCAAAAAGCGCACGTCCTCGGCCTCTTCTGGCTCCATGAGCTCGAGTAAGGTTTCGCCGCGCTCATTGGAAAGGTGGGCGATGAGGTCGGCAGCGTCATCCGGTTGCATCTGGTCGAGCACATCGGCTGCACGGTCGTCGTCGAGCTGGTTGAGAATGTCGACCTGCTCGCTCTCCGGCATCTCTTCGAGCACATCGGCCAGGCGGTCGTCTGAAAGCTCTTCGGCGACCTCCATCATTCGCTGCTCCGGCAGGTCGAGCATCGCGGTGGCGAGGTCGGCGGGCAGCATGTCGGCATAGCTTGCGACGAGTTGCGTCGCCGACTGTGATTCTTGTGCAGCAACCGTGTGGATGATGTCGGCCCAGTCGGCAAAGAGGGTCTCGCCCCGACCGAACAGGGTTGCCCCGGTCTTCGGCCGCCTCAGGAACAGCTGCGTGACCTGCCATTCGCCGAGCCCGACGGCCTCGATGGCGATGTCTTCGATAGTCGCCTCGCCGGTGCCGTCGCGCAGGCGAACACGGCGACCGAGCATTTCGGCAATCATCCGCTCCTCACCGCCGCGCTGCTCGAAGCGGCGCAAGTTGATGAGCCCGGTCGTGATGATCTGGCCGGAACCGATGCTCGTGATGCGGCCAATCGAGAGAAAGACTCGCCGCTTTCCAGGCACCTCGACGACCATGCCGACAACACGCGGTGGGTCTGCGACGCGGTTGACGACGAGCAGGTCGCGCACACGGCCGACTTTGTCGCCGTTGGGGTCAAAGACGGAGCACCCGACGAGTCGGGCGGCGAAAACTCTCTGGGCGCTCACGCCTAAAACCCTACTCCCGCGCGGAAGCGTGGCTCTCTGCATGAAATACTGGCTCGCGTGAGTAACAGCAACGCGTTCGGTCGCCGATCGGTCCCCCCCGCGATCCCTCGAGGTGACGTGCTCGGTACCTACGACACCTATCTTGAGGCCCAGTCGGTCGTCGATCGGCTGTCGAAGGCCGATTTCGACGTCAAGAAGCTCTCGATCGTTGGCAACGACCTCAAGACGGTGGAGCAGGTCACCGGCAAGCTCACCTGGGGCCGTGCATCGCTCGCCGGGGCTGCCACCGGCGCGTGGCTGGGATTGTTCCTCGGACTTGTGATCACCCTGTTCACTCCGCCAACGCCGCAGACCTTCGGCTTCGTCGGAGCAGCACTGCTCATCGGAGCGGGCTTCGGAATGATCTTTGGCATCGTCAGTTATGCGATCACCCGCCGACGACGCGACTTCACATCGACCCACAAGGTGCTCGCGAGCAACTACCAGATCATCATCGACCCGCAGCTGACAGCCAAGGCGCAGCAAACGCTGCAGCAGCATCCGGCCGAGTAGTGCGCACAGTCTCCGCGGGCCGCGATTAGAGGGCGCTGAGCGCGACCCAGTCAAGCACCGCGGAGACGAACTGCTCGGGAGTCTCTTCCTGTGACAAGTGACCCGAGCGGGGGATGACCACGAGTGAAACGCTCGACAGCTCTGTTGCAAGCCGCTCGGTATCGGCGGTCGGCACCACGGTGTCTGTGTCGCCGGTGATCAGCAGAGTGGGCTGTTCGATCGACGCGAGGTTCGCGAGCAGATCGTTGTCGCGCGGCGCGGTGGTGACGCGCCACAGGCCCTCCTCCCAACCCTGAACCGTGAGCGGACGTCGGTAGCCCTCGTAGACGGCGTCTGTGAGTACCGATTGATCGAAAAAGCTTTGCCGCAAAAGGTCTTCACCCGATGACGCGATGCTCGCCACCGCAAGGGGGCCGAGCCTGTCGATCTGCGGAATGGCAAGCACGGGAGCGAGCCAGCTTGGCAGCCCACCGCTCGTGAAGACGGCCGGGGCGACGAGCACAAGACGATCCACCTTCTGTGGATTGAGCCTGGCGTACTCTGCGGCGAGTTGCCCTCCTGCCGAGTGCCCGATCATGATGACCTTGCGGTCCTCGGCGAGCTCGTCAAGCAGGGCATCCAATAAGGCTAGGTTTCCGGATGTGCCGTACGGGTTGTCGCCCTTCCATTCGGTGGGCCGTTCGGTGAAGCCGAATCCCGGTCGGTCGTATGCAATGACGTCGCCGACTTGCGTGAGCGGTCGCAGCACCTCGCGCCACGAGAAGGTGCTGGCTCCGAAGCCGTGCAGAAGAACGATGACTGGTGGCGTGCACGCGCAGTCGCCGGTGTATTCGGCGGTCTGTACGTGCACTTGGAGGCCAGACAGCGTCACAAACTTTGCGTCGTCGCCAGCGGCCTCGGTGATCGTGAGCGTGCCACTGGATTCAACGGGAACGAGGAAGGGCACTACCAAGAAGGCGAGAATGCCGCTCGCTAGGGCGATCAGCATAATTCGACGAAATCGGCGCATAGTACGCATCGTACCGAGGCACAGCGTGGACAAACGTGCGGGGCTCAGGCAGGCGCGGCTCAGGCAGGCGCGGCTCAGGCATGGGGGCGCAGGCATGGGGGCGCAGGCAGGGGGCTCACCCGCGGGCTCACGCAGGAGGGACCTGCACGATTCAGTCGCCGAGACTCCAGTTTGTGCGGTCAGCCTCGTGGATCACGGCGCAACTGGAGTTTCGAGGACCGTCGAAGTGTTCGTTGGCACCGTTGGCGCCGCTGCCATTCGGTCAGGAACGCGTTGGCTAGGCTCGACCGCGCGCCAGCCACGCCTGCACATCGTCAGCCGTGCGGGGGATGCCGATCGACAGATTCTCAGCGCCGCTTTCTGTCACGAGAATGTTGTCTTCGATACGCACGCCGATGCCTCGATACTCGGCTGGGACGCTCAGATCGTCTGGCTGAAAATACAGTCCCGGCTCGATCGTGAACACCATGCCGGGCTCGAGAACACCGTCGAGGTAGTGCTCGCGCCGAGCCTGCGCACAGTCGTGCACGTCGAGCCCGAGGTGATGCGATGTACCGTGCACCATGTAGCGGCGGTGGTACTGGTGATCCGGCTTGAGTGACTCCTCGGCGGAGACCGGCAGGAGCCCCCACTCGGCCGTTCGCGCGGCGATCACGTTCATCGCCTCGGCGTGGATCTCGCGAAACTTGATACCTGGCCGCACGATCGCGAACGCGGCATCCGCTGCTTCAAGGACTGCCTCGTACACGCGTCGCTGCACCCCGCTGAACGTGCCGTTGACAGGCAGCGTGCGCGTGATATCCGCGGTGTAGTAGCTGTCTAGCTCGATGCCGGCATCGATCAGGATCAAATCGCCAGG
>ENA-ORBV01014583-ORBV01014583.1-microbial-mat-metagenome-genome-assembly--contig:-NODE-14583-length-11716-cov-3.898703_pt1 | contig 11716 bp, 14 predicted proteins | sample MGYA00237777_ERZ505514 | MGnify/ENA primary metagenome ERZ505514 (study PRJEB26160, sample SAMN06269048) | microbial mat metagenome | isolation source: Oligotrophic lake microbial mat | place... | reverse complement strand
GGAGAGGGGTTGGGGGTGAGGTAAAGACGCTTGTTTTTTCAGACAGGGGTTTTCAACCTCCGCTGCGAGAGCGGAGTAACTAATAAAAATGCCCCTCTCCCAAAGTTGAGAGAGGGGCAAAGAGTGAAGGCGTTTAGTACGCTTCGGCTTGTTTTTGTGTCACGGTAGGATCGAGCTGAATACTTGGTCCCATTGTCGAAGTCACAACAATCTTCTTGAGATACTTACCTTTGGCAACGGCGGGTTTTGCCTTGACCAGCGCATTGACCAGAGTCAAGAAGTTGGTATTGAGCTGCTCGACGGTGAACGATGCTTTGCCAATCGGCGCATGAATAATACCACTTTTGTCAACGCGGAACTCGGCACGGGTCGCGCCCTTGATGTCTTTGACAACCTGCGTCACGTTCGGGCTGACCGTTCCTGCCTTCGGGTTGGGCATTTTCTGCTTGAGAATTTGACCGAGGCGACCCACAAGCGGCATCATATCGGGCGTGGCAACGAGAATATCGCAGTTCGCGCCGCCTTCCTTCTGAATGCGCTCGACAAGGTCTTCGGCTCCAACAAAGTCTGCACCGGCGGCTGTCGCATCTTCGGCGTTCTTGCCGCGTGCGAACACCCAAACGACGCGAGATTTACCTGTGCCGTGCGGCAGGTTCGTGGTTCCGCGCACCATCTGATCGCCGTGTCGCGGATCGACGCCGAGAACAATTGCGGTTTCGATAGTCTCATCGAACTTGGCGGACGCAAACTCTTTGATCTTGGTCAACGCTTCGATTGGTTCGAGCATCTGCCCTTTAGGGACTTGCTTCTCAAGAGCCAAAAACCGCTGGCTATGCTTGGCACGTCCTGATTTCGCTTGGCGGCGTGCCGCAGTGGAAATACCGGTTTTCTCGGCTGCCTCTGTTTCCGTCGCTTGGACGGGTTGTGTTGTCTCAATATCTGCCATGAGATTATTTTCTCCTGTGGTCTGACGGGACATTGCTGTCCCTCCCACGCTGTTCTTGCTCCTCAGTGGGAGTCAACGATTTGCCATCAGAATTGACTTGGCTGACACGCTGTCCGACCTGTGACCAGACAAGCCCAACGATCATCAATCCCCACAAACCCACGCCGCGCAGAACGTGGAAAACCCAGTCACGGGTGAAGGAAGAGTCGAAGGCGGTTCCATATAATGCTTCCTGCGCCAGAAAACTCATTGCCGCCGCGCCCAGTCCTGTCCACATCGAGAGAAAGTAAAATTTCGCTTTGCGTTTGTCGCGCTCGAACGCCGCAAGATGAAAACTCTTATTCGAATCGAGGCGTAACGCAAGATGCGAGACCACCAGCCAGGCTGCACTGAGGACTCCCAAAATCCAAAACTTCCCTAATGTTGACGTTTCCATTATAGCGACTTTCTCCCTTGTGGGTAATTGAGCAATTGGGTTGGTATGTGATTGGGTAATCTCGGTGCTGACACACATCGCACGGCTTGATGCCGCTTATATGCTTGCAGTCAAAAACCCAATGACCTAACCACCCAATTGCCCAATTACCCGATCACATCAACGCCCATAGACTTCGCCGTACCCATGATGATCCGCATAGCGGAATCAATGTCGTGGGCATTCAAGTCGGGCATTTTGGTTTCGGCGATTTGACGCACCTGTTCGGTAGTCAGTTTGCCCACTTTTTCTTTGTTGGGACGACCCGAACCGCGTTCAATTCCTGCCGCTTTCCGAATCAAGTCGGGAGCAGGAGGGGTTTTCGTAATAAAGGTAAACGAGCGGTCTTCGAAAATGGTGATTTCGACGGGAACAACCGTTCCGATCATTGCCGCTGTTTTTTCGTTGTAGCCCTTGATGAATTCCATCATGTTGATGCCATACGGACCCAACGTAGAACCAATCGGGGGCGCGGGGGTGGCTTTGCCTGCATTGATTTGCAGCTTAACTACCGCCGTCACTTTCTTTGCCATCGCACTCCTCTTTCATACGCAAATCACGCCCGTTCTGTCCGCTTTTCTTAAAAAAGGGCAGAAGGGCTGTGAAGTTGTCTCACTATAGGGCGGTTGATACGGGCATTTTCTGCGCGAAATTGCCCGTATCAACCGCCAAAATCTCAACCTAAATGACTTTCTCGACTTGTTGGAAGTCCAACTCAACGGGCGTATCGCGCCCGAAAATTGAGATCAGCACCTTGAGTTTTTCTTTTTCCGCTTGGACTTCTTCGATCTGTCCGGTAAACTCCGTGAACGGTCCTGCTGTGACGCGCACAACTTCGCCCTTCTCGAATTTTACGACAATGACGGGAGCCGTCCCCTCTTCCATCAAGAGCAGTTCGCGGATTTCGTGACTCTGCAATGGAACAGGCTTGCTTCCGGGCGGAATAAATCCAATAACGCCCGTTGTGGATTTGATCAGATACCACGTCGAGTCGTCCAATTCCATCTCAATCATTACGTATCCGGGAAATATCTTGCGCTTGACCTCTATTTTTTTGCCGTCACGAGTTTTCGTTTCGATTTCGGTAGGCACAAGAATACGTCCGACTTTATGGGTCAGACTCATGGACTCGGCGCGACGCTGAATGTTCGTCATCACCTTATTTTCATGACCGGAATAGGTATGGATTGCATACCAGTGTCGAGGCATGGTAACTCCACTGCAAAAGGGTCATTCCCTCGAATGCGCTCGGATTCTCAGCGAACACGAAGCGGGAGGCGAGCAACCGCAAAATTTATTTGATAAGGCTAAAACGACTGACGAGAAATGACAGGGTTGCGTCGAGGATACCCATGTAGATGCCTAAAACAATGATAACGCCAACAACAACGAGTGTCAAACGAGTAGCTTCTTGACGAGTCGGCCATGTGGTTTTTTTCAGTTCCACAAACGTTTCGTTCAGAAAGTTGCCCACTTTTTCCTTGCTGGCTTCAGTGTTCGGAGCGGCGGTCGGCGGTGCGGCTTTTGGTGTTGCTGCCATCTGTCATCCCATCGAATTTTCCATTGCGACAGCGAAGGTTCGCATTGTCCAATGGTATGCGTAAGAGCGGAAAACGATTTCCAAGCATATCGGAGCCGTTTTCCGCCCGAAGTGGTTACTCATTGTCGGCAGAAAATCCAGCGGATTTTCATGCTTTTATGAGAAGGAAAATGGCAGGGGCAGAGGGGCTCGAACCCCCGACCTGCGGTTTTGGAGACCGCTGCTCTACCAACTGAGCTATACCCCTATGATTGGAGCCTTTCGGCTTGTATTCCGTTACGGAGAACACCCCAAAGATGTTCCCCGCAACAGAAATTCTCTCGAATAGAAACTATTCGATAACTTTGGTCACGCGACCTGCACCGACGGTGTGTCCACCTTCACGTACAGCAAATCGCAAGCCCTCTTCCATCGCAATCGGTTGAAGCAGTTCGCCCGAAATGCTGATGTTATCGCCCGGCATCACCATTTCGACACCTTCCGGCAGGTTCATCGTTCCGGTCACGTCGGTTGTGCGGAAGTAGAACTGCGGGCGGTATCCGCTGAAGAACGGGGTATGGCGTCCACCTTCCTCTTTGGTGAGGATATAGACTTCACCCTCGAACTTGGTATGCGGCTTGACGGTGTTCGGACGACCGATAACCTGCCCGCGCTCGACATCGATTCGAGCCACACCACGCAACAGAATGCCCGCGTTGTCACCGGCAAAGATTTCGTCGCAGGTTTTATGGAACTGCTCCAGACCCGTTGCGGTTGTCGCTTTGGTCGGGCGCAGTCCAACAATCTCGACTTGCTCGTTGAGTTTGACCATCGTCCCTTAACGCTGCTACAGTTCATTGCCCTGGAATATGAACTGAGCGATGAACTGCACATCAAAGTTGATTTGGTTGAGAAAAGTGTGCTCAAACCCAAAATCGGCGAACGCATTCTTCAGGAGGTCTTGCCCTTATGACTCCACCTCGCAGTAGTCAAGACTACCTGCAAGACATTAATGGCAGGGATGCGCGACAAATTAATTCACGACTACATTAGTGCAGATTTAAAGAAGGTATTTGAAACGGTGCTTACCGACCTACCCATGATAAAAACCGCGATCGCGCAAGTTCTCGCAGACCTTACCTCATCTCCCTAATTCCAACTGGAATCATGGAGCGATCGCTCACCTCAACGAGTTCCGTAGCTTCAATAAAACTTAGCAAGGCGATCGCACAGATTCAACCGAGTGGTGATGGCGATCGCACCGCCTCAACCACTGCTGAATCATCCCCGAATATTTAATTGTGGCCGCTCGCAATGGCATTGTCAGGGTTCAACATGCCACTGCTTTGCCCGTCGGCGACGTTACCAACCAAAGACTTCGCCCTTTGCGCCTGTAAACTACTTATTTTGGCAGCCCCATTACCCGCCGATAGGGTGCCTCCATTTCTTGGCGCAATGGCGAGTGACGATACGCGCTCTGCCCAGGCAAGCCAATGCCATCCCACTGGCTGCGGTCAAATAGCTCTTGCCGTAGAGTTGCCACATCGAGCGTGGCCATCTCCCCTTGCTGCACCACCAGCCGACCATTCACCCACACACTATCTACCACCTGAGTCGGGCGACCCAGCACCAATAGTCCAATTGGGTCGGTGCGGGGCAGCAGCGATAGATTAGTGAGGTTATAGAGAGCTAGGTCTGCTTTTTTACCGACCGTTAATGACCCGATCTGGTCGGCTAAGTTTAGCCCAGTGGCACCGCCCAACGTCGCCATGTGGATCGCGTCTTTCGGGGTAATCCAGTGGCGGTAGTCAAAGTCTGTGGTGTTGTGCAAAATGCAGCCCAGCTTAATCGCCTCCAATACATCCTGCGAATCGTTGCTGGCCGAGCCGTCGCAGCCAAAGGTGACATTCACCCCCGCCTGTCGATATTTCAAAATCGGGGCAATGCCGCTGCCTAGGCGCAGATTGCTCAGGGGGTTGTGTACCACGGTGGAGTGGGTGGCTGCCAGAATGGCGATATCGGCGGCGTCTAGCCAAACGCAATGGGCGAGGGAGGTGCGATCGCCCAAAAAACCTAGCCGCTGTAGCTGTTCGGCGGCGCTGCATCCATACTTTTCGTAAGCTAGCATCTGCTGCGCTTTGCTTTCGAGCAGGTGAGTGTGGCGGCAGAGGCTATGGCGATCGCTCAACTCTACGCAGCCAGTCAGCAACGCATTGGAGCATAGCTGTGGCCCAGTTGGAGCCAGCATGATATTCATGCCTGCTTCCGGTCGATGAAAGTTAGCCACTAGGTCAGCCATTAGATCTAGATTGTCTTGCAGGCTCATGTAGTGGGGCACATGGGTGCGCATTTCGCCGCCTGTCGGTAGGCTTGTGGTCAGTGACTGGTCTTGAATCAGGGGACCGACAAACGCCCGAATCCCTACTTCTTGATAGCCCCGCACCGCTGCGGCGACGGTTTCTTTTTCCTGCCCCGGAATCAGGGTCAGGTGATCGACTACGGTGGTGCCGCCAGACAGCAAGGTTTCGACGGCGGTGCCTAGGGCGCTTAAGTAGACCTGCTCGGGATCAAGGAGGGGAAAGTCGCACAGTTCGCCCAGCCACAGTTCTAACGGCAGGGGAGCAATGCTGCCGCGCTGCCACAGCTCGGATGAATGGGTATGGGCATTGACAAATCCGGGCAGCAGCAGCTTGTTGCGTCCGTCAATTACTGTGCCAGTCGGTTCTAGGTGGGGTGCGATCGCAGCGATCGCTTCTCCTTCAATTTGGACATCTATGGTCTCGTAACCCTGCCCAACCGGAATCAGAACCTGCTGAATTGTGTAGGTGCCCAAAACGAATCGTCCTTAATGAATGCAGATTTATGTATTCCAGAATAGATCGTGCTACCTCACAGCGGATCTGTCAGTCAGCGTATATTGGAGTATGTTTGTGTGCCGCGCTGAGTGCGTTGCAATTCAGTGCGCTGCAATATATCCCTTGAACCTTCACGTCTAACCCCATGCTTCAATACATTACCCTGCCCGACGACGTTCTTCCTACAGTCGCTCCCTATTGTCATGCGGTGCGTGTGGGCGAATTGCTGTTCGTGACTGGGCAACTTGCAGAAGATCCGCAAACGGGTAAAGTCGTGCGTGGCCCGATCGATGAACAAACGATTCGCGTCATGGAAAATCTGAAGCTGGTGTTGGAGCATGCGGGTAGCAGTTTTAACAAGGTGGCGATGGCGCGCATTTTTGTCACCGATTTTCGGTTTTTTGAAACCGTGAATGACATCTACAAGTCCTATTTTGACGTAGGCCATTTACCCGGACGCACCACGGTTGGGGTGACGGCGCTGGCAGGGTTTGGGGATGTTGAAATCGACTTAATTGCCTATTGCGGCGAATAAGCGGGCGGCTGGGGAGAAAACTGCCAGGGGAAGTGTCGATCACTACTGCATGCGATCGCCTTTTGCCGTACGACTGAACATGTTCACTTTTATCAATGATCAAAAAAACTGAGAGATTCCAGGGATAGATGCAGCTCTTATGACGCGATCGCTCCGCACCCTTGGCACCCCGCCCACCGCCTGGTATGTCGATGCCGACATGGCCGACATTACCCGTCCCGCTCTAGCGCCCCAGCCGATTACGCTGCCAACGGCCACCAAAACCCTGCGGCTCGATCTGGCCAAGGCGGCTCTGCTGGTAATAGACATGCAAAATGACTTTTGCCATCCCGATGGCTGGCTGGCGCACATTGGCGTCGATGTGACTCCGGCGCGTACCCCAATTCCCCCGCTCCAACGCTGTCTGCCCCCGCTGCGCGCCCTCTGCGTCCCGATTATTTGGATCAACTGGGGCAATCGACCCGATTTACTCAACATCAGCGCCGCTGCTCGCCATGTATATAACCCCAGCGGCGACGGGATCGGGCTGGGCGACCCGCTGCCCAAAAACGGCGCGCCCGTGCTGATTAAAGACAGTTGGGCTGCCGCTGTGGTGGATGAACTAGACCAAGCCGCCGCCGATATCAAGGTCGATAAATATCGCATGAGCGGTTTTTGGGATACGCCGCTTGACAGCATTCTGCGGAATCTGGGCAAAACCACCCTGTTTTTTGCAGGTGTCAATGCCGACCAATGTGTTCTGGCTACCCTGCAAGATGCCAACTTCTTGGGCTACGATTGCATTTTGCTGAGCGACTGCACCGCTACCACCTCGCCAGACTATTGCTGGCAAGCGACGCTCTACAACGTGAATCAATGCTTCGGGTTCGTGACCGATTCTCAAGCTGTTCTGGCTGCCGCCAAAGGAGACTCTGCCCATGACCACCGATAGCTGCGTCATTCCTGTGATTAAGACTCCTGGCGACTACCAAGCCTTTCGAATTAGCCCTCACGATACCAATCGGCTGGCGATCGTGTTTGACCCCACGATCGTCAATATTTCGCTGACCTACTGCGTCGAAATTTTTGATGTGGGCGGAAAAACGCCGCCCAATCGCCACCAAATGGCGGTAGAAATGTTTTTTGTGCTCAAGGGCGAAGGGCTGGCCACCTGTGATGGCAAAACGGCTCATATTCAGGCCGGAGACAGCCTGCTAGTGCCCGCTACTGGAACGCACGAAGTCGAAAATACCGGGACAGGTCGTCTCTATGCGCTCTGTCTGATGATCCCCAACGAAGATTTTGCTGAGCTAATTCGCAGCGGTACCCCAGTTGAGCTAGATGCAGAAGATCTGTCGGTGCTGCGGCGATCGGATGGGTTGGTAGCCTGCACTTGATTCAGCCTAGCGGCGATTTTGCGATCGCTTTGGCTTGCGGGGCGGCGGTTTGGGCGCACCCCGACGGCCTAGCTCTCGGCTAACGGCCACAAACGTATCTCGCTTCAAGTGTGGGTAGTCGCTGACCCATGCGCCATAGTCAGACAGGTATATGTCTGAAACCTGCATAATCCGGCTGAGGTCAGGCCGATTCGACATAACTAGCATTTCGGCTACGTCACCGGCGCGAATGACGCGATGATCCCGCTGGAGTGGCACTTGCAGGCTAGTCGTAAAGCCAGTGTCATCTTCTAAATCCAGGTTCAATCGCCGCTCCCGGTTCTCAATTACGACCAGTTCGCCCTGCTTGTTAACGGTTTCTTCTTTGCCAATTAGCTCTTCGGTAATGAACACGTCGATCACTTCACCGCGCCAAAACCCGCCATATTGATAGCGCCGATAGTCAACATTGCGTCGTCCGGCACGATAGGCGGGTCGCCACAGCCAATACAGCACAAACACAATCGCTAAACTAAACTCCAGGATCTCAAACCCTGGTGGCAAAGTCAGCTGAAGTGCTAGGCTCAGTAACGCTCCCAGCAGCGAGATCAAAACTCGCCCTAAAACATCGGATGGTTTGCCCCAATAATAGCGATACTGTTCCGCTGTCGCCACAATGGGAATCAGTTCTTTAACTTTCTCGCGGGTGATAGGAATGAGCATGGTCAGTTGCGGTTCAGTTGCAGGCGATCGCCCATTAGCAGCAATGAAGCTAGAACCAGGTTAGAACATGGCTTGAATTGCTTCCCTTCGAGCCTAACATCTGTCTGAGCAGGTTGTGGACGGCAGGAGCCATTTAGAGTGAATTTACGCACTGCTGGTCAGAGCTTGAGGCTCTAGGCGCAAAACTTTCCGTAAAACTCTGGTCGTCGCAGGACTCGCTGACCGCGCACAATGGGAACAACTCTGAAGAACGTAGCTTGGAGGGTTCTGAACGGCAAGGGGGCAATCAAGTCGTTCAGGCTTTCTAAACAAGAGGCGTTTTTACAGGTAATCTGCCTGACCCTGGGGGCTTATGGGGTCAGGCATTTTTTTGCCTATTTTTTGTCTGGTTTTATGGTCTCTCTTCACAGCAGCTTTTCTAGGCCATAGACCAACGATTTCAATTGCAGCACATGGCGAATCGCTAGCAGCACACCGGGCATGTAGCTGGCGCGATCGCTGGTGTCGTGCCGCAGGGTATAAAGCTGCCCCGGTGCGCCGAATAGGACTTCTTGGTGGGCAATTAGACCGGGCAGGCGGACGCTGTGAATCCGAATCCCTTCAGCGGCCAGGGAACCCCGCGCGCCAGCCATGGTTTCGGTTGCTTCGACCGCAGGCGGGTTAAAGGTTTTGCCTAATTCGGCTAGCATTTCAGCCGTTTGGATGGCGGTGCCGCTGGGGGCGTCGGCTTTTTGATTGTGGTGCAGCTCAATAATTTCAACATGGTCGAAGTAGCGGGAGGCTTGAACGGCGGCTTGTTGCAGCAGCACCACGCCAATTGAAAAGTTGGGGATGATCAAACAGCCTGTGCTGGCTTTATCGGCAAAGTCTGCCAGGTCTTGCAGCTGCTGGGAGCTAAGGCCAGTGGTGCCGACGACGGGGCGGACTCCGTAGGCGATCGCCGACCGCACGTTTTCATACACGCTATCGGGATGGGTGAAATCGACCACGACCGCTGGCTGCTTTTCTTGAGAGGCCATGGCTAAGGTGCCCTGCAAATCTGCCAGAATAGGAATTTCTAGCGCTCCACAGCCCACCACCTCGCCTACGTCTTCACCGATGTATTTGGGGTTACGGGCGATCGCCCCCACCAGCGTCATATCGTCAGCGGCAGCGATCGCCTTCACGGCCTCTCGACCCATCTTGCCCGTGGCACCATTAACGACAACTGGAATGGGAGGTTGACTGGTCATATGAGCCTCTAAGAAATCTGAAACAACCGAAAATCATGGCCGATGACATCTTAAAACATGCGGCTCATTAGATGGTGGACATATGTCAACTGATTCCAATCCCCAGTCTCTACCACCTCGCGAACGCTACACTCGGGGCCTAGAGCGAGTGATTGATCACGTCTTACTTCTTCTTCTTGTGGTCTGATTTTTTGCCGCTCTTTTTGGTGGCAGTTTCTTTGGTGGCAGTTTCTTTGGCGGCACTCTCTTTGGTAACAGTCTCTGTGGTGGCACTCTCTTTTTTAGGCGCTTCCACCTCCAGAGAGCCATTGATCAAACCGTTGAACCCATAGACTTGGCGGCTGCCCACAAAGGGGACAAGGGTGACTTCTTTTTCGTCGCCCGGTTCAAAGCGGACGGCCGTCCCCGCCGGGATGTCTAAGCGGGTGCCTCGGGCTTTGACTCGATCAAAGGTGAGGGCAGAGTTGACTTCAAAAAAGTGGAAGTGAGACCCGACTTGAATCGGGCGATCGCCTGTATTAGCCACGGCTAGCGTCACAGTCTCACGCCCTGCGTTCAGTTCAATCTCACCGGGTTCTACCAGCAGCTCTCCAGGGATCATATAGTTCTCGCTTGCATGAATAGGATTGGAAGGTATCGAGACTTTAACGAATGGGGTTGTGTACTGTGACTAGTTTGGTGCCATCTGGAAACGTTGCTTCTACCTGCACCTCGTGCAGCATGTCTGCAATCCCATCCATCACCTCAGTTTGTGCTAGCAGCGTGGTGCCATAGGTCATCAAGTCGGCCACAGTGCGGCCTTCTCGTGCCCCTTCCAAAATTGCCGCCGAAATGTAGGCCACCGATTCGGGATAGTTGAGTTTAAGCCCTTTTGCCTTGCGGCGTTCGGCTAAAAGAGCGGCTGTAAAAATCAGGAGTTTGTCTTTTTCTTGTGGAGTCAATTGCATGGTTCAAGTTGTGCCGCGCGATCGGTGGATTCTATAGGATTCATTACGCGATGTGCAACGTTCCCAGATCGCCCTCACCCCAACCCCTCTCCCAAGAAGGGAGAGGGGCTAAAGGCAGGCTCGGTTCCCCTTCTCCCCTTTTGGGAGAAGGGGCTAGGGGATGAGGGCTGTCTTAAAGTTGCACATCGCGGATTCATTTGGAGATTTCTGTGGCATGAAATGGGTGTGAAATCATCTAGGTTCTGATCCGCACCACATTCTTTCCACACAACACTATTACTGCATCGCAGCCACATTTGCAGTACATTACTGCCCAAAATTAGGCTAAAAGCAGACCTGTCTGGCCAACTCTGGCTAGACGGGCTACGAATTCTGATCCGATCGCCGTTTCAGCTGCTTTAGTGTTTGGTACATTTCGGGCAGTCGGCTTAAGAGAGCGGCGGTTTTCCAAAACTGGCGAAACGGGACAGCGGGGGTGCCCATGACCACAGATCCCGCTGCCAGATCGCTGGTGATGCCCGTCTGCGCGGCGGCCTGGGCACCATCGCCGACTCGTACCTGGTTGGAAATACCCACCTGTCCGCCCAAAAACACCCGGTTCCCCAGCCGCACTCCGCCCGCTAGCCCGCCCTGAGCGGCCATGGCACACCCTTCTCCCACATCACAGCCGTGAGCAATGTGGACGAGGTTGTCGAGTTTGGTGTGGCGATGAATCCGGGTTTCGCCGACAGCGGGACGGTCGATGGTGGCGTTGCAGCCTACCTCCACGCCAGTTTCGAGCACCGTATAGCCCGACTGCTCCATCTTGAACCAGCCCTCACGGGTCGGGACAAAGCCAAACCCTTCGGAACCGATCGCCGCCCCGCTGTGGATGACGCAATCTGTGCCAATTTGGCTGCGCTCGTGGATGACGCAGTTGGCGTGCAGCAGGGTGCGATCGCCCACCACCACGCCGGGGTAAATCACCACATTGGGATGGATGCAGACGTCGCTGCCGATCGTGACACCGGGCTGAATCACCACATGCGCGCCGATGGCCACGCGATCGCCCAGCTGCACCGACGGATCAATCACTGCGGTGGGGTGAATGCTGGCAGCAGGCCGAAACGGCCTGTCTCTTATACACATC
>ENA-ORBV01014582-ORBV01014582.1-microbial-mat-metagenome-genome-assembly--contig:-NODE-14582-length-11716-cov-12.071827_pt1 | contig 11716 bp, 12 predicted proteins | sample MGYA00237777_ERZ505514 | MGnify/ENA primary metagenome ERZ505514 (study PRJEB26160, sample SAMN06269048) | microbial mat metagenome | isolation source: Oligotrophic lake microbial mat | place... | reverse complement strand
CCCTGCTCCCCTCCATCCATTCCCTCCTCCCGCATTCCTTCTCCCGGTCTGCCGCTTCCATCCGGCGAAGTCCCCGCGTGGTGGTGATGCGCCTGCGGGTGGCACCGGGCTTTGGGGACTACGGTCTTTGGTGGCACCGCTCTCCAGAGCGGTGAAAAAGAGCGCATCAAGCAGACCCCATCTCCCTCACCGAACTCCCCGCTCTCAGCGGTCGGTCTCGGAGACGCGCGCCTCGGAGATCGACGCGTGTGTCAATCGCCGAGAATCGACGCCCGCATGTTCGCCGCCATGTTCTCGGCGGCCCGGATGAACGGGCCGCGGGCAGCGGGCGGGGCGATGCGGGTGACGGTCGCGCGCCAGAGTGAAAGCCAATGGTCGAAGTGCTCGTGCGTGAGGCCGTCGAGCTTCAGGTGCGCGACGATCGGTCGGCCGCTGTAGCGACCCGAACGCAGGACCATTGACGACCAGAAGTCGTACATCTTGTTGAGGTGGACGGACCAGTCCTTGACGTTCGCGTTGAAGATCGGCCCGAGCATCGCATCGGCACGGATGGCTTCGTAGAACGAATCCACGAGTGTGCGGATGAGGAGCTCATCGGCAGAGAGGCCTTGCGGAGGCGTTCCAGCGCGCTCGGTGAGGGGGAGTTCGTGATCCGAGGGGGAACTCATGCTGGAGGGTAGGGGAACGACACGGCAAAGGACGAACCGGTAGATCGCGTGTAGAGAGCACGGGCCTTGAAGTTTGCCCATCCGCGTTCATTCATCATCACCTGCACGACAATAAAAAACGGGCCGCCCAGGGCGACCCGCGTGATCATTCACTCTTGCATGTCGGTCGAGCAGCGCAACCGCCACCCGATGGCCTCATCCCGCCAGCGGCAGATCAGCTCGCCTTCGCGGCCTTCTTCTCGGCCTTGTCCTTCGGAGGCGTGTGGACGGTGATCCACTTGCTCTTCCAAACCCGTGCCCCGCACTTGCGCTTGCCGGTGGACCACTTGATCTTCTTGCGGACGGTGTTCGGGGTGCCGGACATGAAAGCTCCTGATGGTTGAGGGAAGAGGGGCCTAGATGATTGGAGGGGAGACGGCAGGAAGCGAATGGGAACCGGCCGAGTGCGGATTCTGGCTGCAAACGCGGTTCTGCCGTCCAGAAGCCTTGCAAACCGCTTTCTATCGCATCCTTCACGCCCGTCGCATGAGCCTCCTGGCTTCGCGGGGCTCTCCTCTGCCGGACAACTACGAGGCGATCGCGAGCGCCGATTCAGCCTCCTGCCCCTGGCTCGCGCCCAGATCCGGCACCAGACGCGTGATCCGCGCAAGATCGAGGCAGTCCGCTACCACCGCTTCGGTCGTCGGCCATCGCCCCGCGCCAGCGCCGCGCACAATCCACTCCGTTCCATCCCGGAGGGTGATCACCGCGCCATTGAACGCGCCAGGCAGTCCCGCCAGCGGATGCTCTGGCGCGATCGCACGCACACGCACCTCCGCGCGCACGCCCGCTCGCCCCCCGCCCGCGTCTGCAAACTCAATGCTCGATACCTGCCGGATGATCGTCCCCGGCACGATCGAGGCCTTCAGCCGCAAGATCGCCTGCGCACTCACTTCATCCCGACCAACTGTCGCCGCATCAACCACACACTCCCCATCCGTCACCACCGCGCAAAGTGCGGCCAGCTTGTCTGCCGCATCACGCCCCGAGAGATCGCGCGTCGGGTCCGCCTCCGCCAGCCCTCTGCGCTGCGCATCGGCCACCGCATCTTCAAACCCTGCCCCGCGCGACACCGCGTCGAGCACGAAGTTCACGGTCCCGTTCAGCACGCCCTCGATCCGCGCTACGCCCCCGCCAGTCCTTTCGCGCGATAGCCGCTCCGCATGTTCAATGATCGGCGCGGCTCCGCCAACCGCCGCGGCGAAGCGAAGCTCGGCGCCGCTCCGCCGCGCCACCTCCCGAAGCGCAGGCAGCCTCGCCGCGATCAGCGACTTGTTTGCCGTCACGACATGAATGCCGCGCCCGAGTGCCGCCTCGACGACTCCACCCGCAGGCTCAAGCCCGCCCATGGCCTCGATCAGCACATCGCAGTTGTCGAGGATATCGGCATTGGCAAACACCGCCGCCGCGCCGGCGCGCAGCACCGATGGCTCCACGCCCTGCGATGCCGCGCGGCTGGTGTTCCTGCACACCGCCGCGGTAATGCGGAACTGCCCCGGCAGCGCGCTGAGACGCCGATACACACCAAGCCCCACCGTCCCCAGCCCCAGCAGCACCACGCGCAGCGGCGTAGCAAGCAAATCCGCCGCCGCGTCTTCGTCGACCACGCACGTCTCCGCTGCACCAACCGCCGTCGCAAACTCCGCGTGCAGGCCACCGACCTCAAACGCATACCGCAGCGCGGCCGCGAACCGCACCGCCTTGTGTTGAATGATCCCGCCATCAAGCTTCAATGCATCCGCGAACGTGATCGATCCCAGCAGCTCGGCCCGGGGGCCCGGCTTCCGAGGGTCCCGCGTATAAAGCCCCGGCACATCCTTTACCAGCCTGCACCGCGCCGCCCCTCGCCCGCGAAGCGCATGCGCGATGTACAGGGCAGATAAATCTGACCCGCCGCGGCCCAGCGTGCACAGCTCCCCCGCCTCGCCGATCCCGATGAACCCTGGAACTACGGCGATCCGTCCGGCATCGAGCTCGCACTCGATCCGCGCCGCATCCACCCAGGCCGGCTCGGCATCCAGTGCCTCACCGCCCGGCGCATGTACGCGCAGGTTGATCTGGTGCGGAGTCAGCACCCGCGCTTCGAGCCCGGATCGCTGCAGCGCAAGGGCCACCAGCGCGGCGGACCGCAGCTCACCAGTCGCAAGCAGCGCTGCGCAGCTCTCTGCGACTGGCTCATCGCACACACTCCGGGCCTCGGTCAGCAGGCGATCTGTCTCGCCCTCCAGCGCGCTCACCACCGCGACGACATCGCTCCCCGCTCGCCGCCAGCGATACACCTCGTGCACCGCCTGTGCGAGTGCGTCGCGATCCCGCAGGATCGAGCCGCCGAGTTTTAGTACGATCAGTTTGCGCTGACGCACGCCACGCCTCCCTTCTTCAGAGAGGATGTAGCCACCGCGCCCAGGCCGGTCGCTCCAACCACTGCCCGCTGCGACGCATCGATCGCCTGATCCAGATCTGCGATGATCTGCCCCGGGTCCTCGAGCCCGACAGACAGACGCACCAGCCCATCGGTAATGCCGACGCGCAGCCGCTGTTCCACCGGAACATCCCCGTGCGTCATCGTCGCCGGGTGCGTGATCAGCGTCTCCACGCTCCCCACATGCTCGGCCAGCGATGCCAGCTTCACCGCGTTCAGCAGTGCGCGGCCCGCCTCCACGCCGCCCCGCGCTTCAAACGTCACCACGCCGCCGTGATACCCGCCGATGTGCTGCTTGGCCGCCAGCTTCGCCTGCGGGAAATCGGCCAGGCCCGGGTAGTACACCCGCTCGACGCGCGAATCCGCCGAGAGCGCACGCGCCACCTCAAGCGCCGCCTCCGACTGCGCCCGGAGCCGCAGCGGCAGTGTCTTCACGCCCCGCGTCGTCAGCCACGCGTTGAACGGGGCCTGAATGTTCCCCGTGGCCTTGCGGATGAACCGCACCCGCTCCAGCACCGCCTCATCCCGCGTCACGATCGCCCCGCCCAGCGCGGTGGAGTGACCATCGATGTGCTTCGTCGTCGAATACACGCAGATATCCGCGCCCAGATCGAGCGGCCGCTGAATCACCGCCGTCAGGAACGTGTTATCAACTACCAGCGGCACCCGCGCAGACCGCGTGATCTTCGCGATCGCCTCGATATCTGTCAGCTTCAGCGTCGGGTTTGCAGGCGTCTCAATGAACACCAGCTTCGTTCGCGGAGTGATCGCCGCCGCAACCGCCGCGACATCCGACGTATCAACAAACGTCGCGCTCACGCCCAGCTCGCTCAGCACCTGCCGGAACAAGCGAACCGTTCCGCCATAGATCGCCTCGCCCACGACCGCGTGATCGCCCGCCCGCAGCAGCGCGAGGAACAGCGCGGTCTCCGCCGCCAGCCCGCTGCCGAAGCTCACCGCCGGCGGTGCATCTTCAAGCGCTCCGAGCACCTGCTCAAGCTCATCAACCGTCGGGTTCCCCACCCGCGCATATGTCGGCCCGTCGCACTCGCCAACAGCCTTGTGTACCCACGTGGTGCTCTGCACCAGCGCACCCACCAGCGGCCCGGGCCGCCGCACGGGCTCCGCCGAGCCGTGCAGCGCAATCGTGCTGCTCTGCGCTCTGCCGACTCCCCTCTTCGGCCCCGGAACGCGCCCTCCGGCATCCCCTCCGTTCCCTTCCGCTCCCTCTGTGTTCCTTCCGCCCTTGACGATCTCATTCAAACGCGACATAGCCGTGAACCTTTCACGGCACCAAGAAGCATCGGCCAACCGGTGTGGGGGGAGGCGGCGAACATCGCCGCACTTTTTGCCGCGAAGCCATGTGGCTTCCGGCCGCATCGTCCCCGTTCCTTTCGGAACTTGGCCTCGGCACCGCGGCACGGTTCTCACCGGCTCGGTTGCCGCCCGGACAGCACTTCTGCTTCCGGGACTCTTGATGCACGCAACAGACTAGGCCACCCGCCAATCGCAAGTCAAGGCCGGGTTCCGCGCAACGCGGTTGTACCCCTGGAATGAACAACGTCGCGCGGATTGATTCCGCGCGACGTTGCATGTTCACCAAGTTCCAAATCAGCAGCTTCAGCGGCGGCGACGCATCGCGGCCAATCCGCCCAGACCCAGCATCGCAAGCGTGCCGGGTGCAGGAATCACCGCGAGGCTGTACACCTGATTCGTGAAACCAAGCTAGTCGCGCTTCAAGACCCCCCCAGAAACGCACCAACCTCGCGCTCATCGTGGAGCTTCTCGCGCCCGCGATGAACGAGCGATCTCAGCTCCGCAGTCCCTCAACCGCTGCCCTCAGCCTCGTCGTGACCGCGTCATATCCCTCACGCGCCGAAGGCTCATTATCAAACGTGATCGCTTTCCCCACCCGCACCACCAGCTTTCTCGGCCGCGGCACCCACTTCCCCCGCGGGAACGCTGCGAACGCACCGTCCAGCCAGCAAGGCACTACCGGGATGCTTGTGCCCGCGACGATCCGCCCGATCCCCGACTTGAAAGGCAGCATCGCGCCATCGCGCGACCTCGCGCCCTCCGGAAACAAGATCAGCGACGTGTGCCCCTCCAGCAGCCGCGAACGCAAATCTTCCAGCGCGTGGCCGGTCACCTTCTTCCGCCACAGCGGCAGCGCGTTGATGAACACCACCGTCGCCGCCGACATCGCGATCGATTCAAAGAACACGTCCCCCGCCGCGACCGGAAACGTCGTCGCGCCCACCCGCCGCGGCAGCGCGGCCGCGATCACCAGCGCATCCAGATGGCTCGCGTGGTTGGCGATCATGATAAACGGCGGCCCTCCCGGCAGGTTCTCGCGCCCCTGCACTTCAAACCGGTGATACACCTTCAGCGCCGTCCGCAGCCCCGCGAGCGCGGCATGATGCAGTGTCCAAGACACCAGCCCCTGCTCGCGCTTCGTGCTGCGCAAACGGTCGAGGGGCCCCAGCCCATGGTCGGCCGCGGTACGGAACTGCCAATCCGGAGAAGGGGGAGGCGATGAGTCGCTCATGATCCAATCACCCCCGCCGCGCCCGCTGCCCCCGAGATCACCCGCGGCAGTCGCTCATACTGCAAGCCGCCGAAATAGCTCAGGTAGTGTCCCGCAGCAGGCGCTACCAGCAGTAGCGAGTTCGCCCGGTCCAAAACGCCCCCGTGCCCCGGCAGCGTCGCCGCCATGTCCTTGATGCCAAGGTCCCGCTTGATCGACCCCAGCACCAAGTCCCCAAGCTGTCCGCCGATGCTGAAGATCAGCCCGAGCCCCACCAACAGGAGTGGGTCGTTCATGCGCGTGCCGCTGAAAACTTCACGGCCCAGGAAGTACGTCAGCGGCACGGTGCAAACCATCGCGCCAAGATGCCCGCCGAGCGTCTTGTTCGGGCTCGTGTTCGGAAACAGCTTCCTCCGCCCAATCGCCTTCCCGCAGCAGTACGCGAAGATGTCATTGAGCTGCACGCACAGGATGATCAGTAGCAGTACCGGCCGATAGTTCGTCTCGTTGGCCATGAACCCAAGGTGCCCGAGCCCGACGCCAAAGAACAGAAACGCGATCGCTGCCAACGCGATCCGCTGGATGAAGCCCCGGGGCCGATCCTCCAGCACCGCCGCGGCCGGAATCACCGCCATCATCAGCGGCCCCACCGCCGCGAACAGTCCGTACCAGTTGTCCAGGTTCGCAAACGTTACCAGCACGATGCCCAGCACCACCAGCGCGCTCATCGCCCGCTCGCGGAACAGCCCCGTCGCCCGCGCAAACTCACGGTGACACAGCAGCGACACTGCGCACACCATCAGCATCGCCGCGCCCGCGCACAGCACGATCGGCGCGACAGCCGCGGGCGCGATCACGCACCACGTCATGCACCGCACCCGCACATCCCGCCACGTCTTCTCGCTCATCTTTCCTGCGCGCCGCATCATCCACGCCGTTGGGATCGATGCCGCGAGCGCGATCACCACTCCCGCCGCGATCCACAACGTTACCGGATGCGCAAAGGCGCCCGAGACATCCACCAGGTGTGCAGCCGTATCGGGCTTCATGACCCGCTCCCTCCGCGCAGCCGATGCGCCAGCAGCCGCACCCGCCGCCAGAATGTCACGCCGCACCCAAGCACGATCACCGCCAGCGCGATCGCCATCGCGCCCCGACCCTCATCCATCACATTCCAGTCGCCGCGCCATTCAACCGGCGCAGCCGCCATCCAGACACTCACCACCGTCACGATGAACATCCGCTTCTGCTTGGCCATCGGTCCGCGGAAATCTGCCGGGTGCCCGGTGCCCTTCCCCAGTGCGCGGGCATAGGCGACCAGCACCGCGCCGATCGCCGCTATGTACCCCAGCTCCATCGAGCCGCCCGCCACATACCCCGCGCCGACCAACACCGCTACATCCGACACCCGGTCCGGGGCTTCGTTGTACAGCTCACCTGTTGCCGACCGCATCCCGCCCTCGACAGCCACCATTCCATCCAGCAGGTTGGCCATCAACCGCAACTGAATCAGCGCGGCCGCGAGCAGCAGCATCCCGCGCTCGGCCATCGACCCCGGCCACTGCGCGCCGCTCAACGCCAGCAGCACGCCCGCCCCAACGGCTGCGATCATCCCCAACACGGAGATCAGGTTGGGCGAGACCCTCGCGAGCGCCAGCGCAGCCGCTATCGCCGCGAACACCCGCAGCCGCCGCGCCGCGATCGGACGACGGTCACCCGTATTCATGTTGGTTGTTTCGTCTCCGTACATTGCGCGCAATGTACCCGATTCGTGGCCCCGCTCCACCTAATCCACGCGCCGCGCCCCCCGAACCGCCCTTTCCAGTGCGGCCAGCACCCGTGCGTTCGTCTCCCGGTCCTTCACGCTCACCCGCACCGCCCGGTCTCCAAGGCTCGGGCTGATCGTCGCGCAGTGCCGGACAAACACGCCCTCTTCCCGGCAGCGCTGCACGATCTCCGCCGCGCCCGGCACGCCGCCGCCCAGAAGACACAGCACACAGTTGATTGCCCCTTCGTGTATGTGCCAACGGGCCATCGCCTTGAGCGAGCGCACCATGTCCCGACGCAGTTCGTGCGTCTGCGCATACCGCCCCGCGTAGTACCCGCCATCGGCCAGCGCCCGCACACCCGCAACCTGGGCCGGGAGGCTCACCGACCACGGCGGCGTGATCCGCCGAAGCTCCGCCGCGATTCCCTCGCAGGCCACGATGTACGCCGCTCGCGCCCCGCTCAGCGCATACCCCTTCGACAGCGACTTGCACACCACCGTGTTCGCGCTCCTGGCGGCGAAGCGCTCCATCGATTCCCTACTCCCTACGTACTCGATGTACGCCTCATCGATCCACACCCGCGTCCGCGCGTGCGCGCTGCGCACCATCCACTCCATCTCCTCCCGCGGCACATGAACACCCGTCGGGTTGTTGGGGTTCACCATCGCCACAAGGTCATACTCGCCCGACGCCAGCGCCCGCCGCATCTCATCCCGCGGCAGCACAAACCCATCCTCCGCCCGTAGCTTCAATCGATCTACCCGGCACCCCACCACCCGCTCCAGTACGTGGTCATACTCGGCATACATCGGATCCAGCACCAGCACCCGCGATGCCCGTGTCAGCCAGTGACGCATCGCCAGGAAGATCAGCGCGCTCGACCCGCCACCCACGGCGATGTTCGATGTTTCCACGCCGCGCGACGCCGCGATCGCTTCCACCAGACCCTCGGCGTGCGTGGGGGGCGAGGTGGTCAGCATCCACGGCAGATGCTCGTGGATCGCTTCCATCACGCCCGGCGCGGGCGGGAACCACGCATCCAGCACATCCGCGCTCACCACCCGGTGGCGCCTCGACAGGTCGTCAAACCTTGCCCCCACCGCCGCGAAGAACGCGCCGCCGTGATCACACGGCGCCTTTGGCTGTTGCTCTCCCGCTCCCTTTGTCTTCGATCCCTCTGTCTTCTTCCCCAGCGCCCCCTCGATCCGTTTCAGTGTCTCGGGTCGCCGCACCGATGCCCGCTCAATGTCCTCGACACTCGCGACCATCACCTCATACTCGCACGCGCCCGACATGAACCGGATCCCCGTGCCGCTCAACCCGATCCGCGCGTACATCGCCGTCACCTCGCGCCGGCCCATGACCAGCACGCTTCGGCCGCCGGACTCGCGGATGGCATTGAGCGCAGCCCGCATCAGCATCAGCGCTGCCGGGCCGCGGCGATGCTCGCGCGCCACCGTCAGGATGCGCACCTCCCACAACCCATCATCAAACCGCGCCGGGATCTCCGCGCGCTTCAGATACTTCTCCACCGAGTAGCTCGGCGCGCTCGGCGGTGTGAGGCTGATGAACCCCACCATCCGCCCATCGGCCTCTGCCACGAGGTAGCGGTTGTGCGCATCGAGCGCATCACTCAGCCGCCGCGACTCGTTGATGCCGTGCTGCCCCAGCTCCACCGCGTACACATCGTGACGCATCCCGTAGATCGCATCCCGATCCCCGCCGCCCGCCGACTCCATCCTCACCACCATCCGCACCTGACGCTGACGCCGTGCTTGCATCGACAAACTCCTGCCGCGGCACCCCCCAGCGACCCCATTTCCGAACCAACTCCCGCGGTCCTGTTAGTTAGTATACGCAAACATTTAGTTTCAGGTTCGCGGTGTTTATGAAGGCGGCGGATACAGGAGGCGGGCAGGCCGCTGCCCGGGCTTGAGGCGAGGAGCAAGTGGGCGGGTTTGAAAGAATCATAAGTATTGGAACGATAATGACTTATGGATTGTAAAGAAGGAATGCACGGCACAGGGTCGTAAGGCTTCGGGGCTGCGGATCGGGTTGGTTATTGCGTCGCTACGCCGCGGCCTGCGATTGCGAACCCATATCTCGCTCCCGCACCACCTCCACCAACTGCCGCTGTCCGACCTCCAGCGCGGTGATGGCGCGGGTGTTGGCATCGAGCGCCTTGAGCAGGACTTCGAGGCGCGGGCGTTCATCGAGGATGGCGGCGTGGGCCTCGCGGAGCTGCTGCTCGCGCTCCGCGGCGGCGCGGCGTTCGCTCAGCCACATCCATCCGATGAGACCGGCAGCGCCGAGCTGGGCAAGGGCGGGGATGAGGTCGGTGGGCATGGGGGGACTCCGGTAACCTGGCACGCCACTGGCAGGACTCAGGACTTCCTACAGGAACTTCACAAACGTCGCGCGATAGGCAAGAGAACGCGTGCGGCCGCGATCCGTGCGACCCGCGCCCTGGCCGCCACTGGGCTCGAGCGGCTCGAAGCGCACGAATGACATGTCGTTCCATGTGCGGCCGTGGTGATCAATGAGCGCGGCGGAGGTCGGCGGATCGGTGAGCTGCACGGCGATGGCATCGCGCTGGGTCCACAGGTTGGTCTCGCTGGAGGCGACCAGGCGGCCGACGATGATGACTGTCAACTCCAGCGGCCCTGCGGCGATCGAGCCCGGTAGTACCGGGTTGAGCGCGGCGTTGGGCACCACCAGCTCGCCGATCGCGCGATGGCTGAAGCGGTGCGGACCGGAGTTGAACAGGCCGAGTGCGTTGAAGAACGATGCCATGAGAACTCCAAGGCCGTTTCAAGGGCGAGTGAAGGCCGTACGCAGAGAACACAGAGGCGGAATGCGTAGGACACGGAGACCTCTGCGACTTCTCCGCGATCTCTGCGTGCTGCCTTGTCATCACGCGTCCGCCACGACAAACGGTTCCGCGCTGCCGCTCGATGAGAGCGCCACGAGTTCGATGGTCTGGACGGCGATTGGGCCTTTGGCTGCGCCGCTTGCGCCGTTCACCAGGTCGTATCTGACAGCAAGCACCACGCACTGCGCGGCGTGCTTTCTTGCCGCCGCGGCGGTGCCCGCGGGCGACACCACGAAGCTGAGTTCGCCGAGTTGTCCCAGATTGGGCGAGGCGAGCTCTCCGCGGAAGATCCGCCGCGAGAGCTTGACGGTGGTGCGCTGCTCCGGGACATCGGCGAAGGTGGGATGCGGGCCGAGGTCGGACCATTCGACAACCGCGCGCTCCGCGCTGCGCTCGACGGCGATGAGCGTTACATCGTCGAGTGTGAGGGTGTCGAAGCGGACGCTGGCGGGGGTGAGGATGAGCATGTGAAGTCCGTGTGTGGAGGGAGTCTGCCGGAAGCACAGAGTCGGGTGCCGGGGGTCGGGTCTCGTATGAAGAAGGTGGTGCGGCCTTGCAGCGGCTTGCATCCGGGACCCGCAACCCGGACCACGCCGCCCTTATCCACTGTTCCTCAACTTCTCACAAACACTCCCGCCGCCGCGCATCGCTGCGCATCAGGAATGCCATCGCCATCGACATCCAGCCGCGCGACGACGGTGGATCGATCGCGCGCTGCGCGCAGGCGGTAGTGCTCAGCGCGGCTCGCGGCGTTTGAATGTGGACCGGAAACAGCCGCGGCGGCGGACCAGATGAGCCCCAGCGACAGCAACGTCGCGAGCATGCGGAGATCCTGGGGATTGGTGATCGCCGCTTCGCCGGGCTCTCCGGGGGCTGCGGTCCCCGCGGCGGGCAGGCCGAGCATCGCGAGCACTACGGCGTGTGCCGCAGCGATCTGCGGGGCGAAGGTAAAGACCACGGCGGGTGCGGTCGCGGCGTTGGGAGGCGTGATGATGGGATCGGTGGCGGCGCTTCGGAGGAGCGAGACGGTGACCTGGGAAGCTGAGTTCCGGAACACGACTTCCATCGGCGTCTGGCCGTGCACAATGACGTGCCCCACCGTGACGCCGGCGGCGACAAAGTCGGCGCCGGTGATGTTGAGTTTGCCGCTGGTGATCGAGCCGGTCGCGTTGATAAGTCGCTGCGCAAGGAATCCGACATCGCGGAGGAGGTCGGGTTCGAGGATGAGCAGGTCACGGTCGGTGATGAAGGGCATAAGAGAATCCTGATGGGGTGAGAGGGTGATGAGGTGAGAGGTTGAAGGAGGGATCCGAAGCTCCGTGAGCGAGAGGCTCGTTCACCCCATCGCCCGCTCGCCCCATCACCCATTCACTGTCTCTTATACACATCTGACGCTGCCGACGAATAGAGAGGTGTAGA
>ENA-ORBV01014581-ORBV01014581.1-microbial-mat-metagenome-genome-assembly--contig:-NODE-14581-length-11717-cov-14.802663_pt1 | contig 11717 bp, 7 predicted proteins | sample MGYA00237777_ERZ505514 | MGnify/ENA primary metagenome ERZ505514 (study PRJEB26160, sample SAMN06269048) | microbial mat metagenome | isolation source: Oligotrophic lake microbial mat | place... | reverse complement strand
CTGGGGTGAACGTTGTTTTGAGCGGTCGGCGGCCGAAAATATTCGCCGATCATCCAGCAAGTCAACCTCGGACCCCAACCCTGGGTACAACTCATCGGGATCCAGCAAGTCAACCACAGGTGTTCGTTGCTGCGGCGTGCGCAACAAACTGTGTGTGTATTGTAAATCTCGCATGGCCGCGCAAGGTAAATTGAGGCTGGGCTCGTCTCCTGCAGAGATGAGTTCGACTGTCACAAGGACTGGGCCCTTGCCAGCGTCGGCAGGGCGGCAGTCCGGGAACGACCTGACTTATTCAGCTCCTCCCTCGAGTCATTATGTAGAAGTTCTCAGTTCTCTTTACGGGGCTTTAATTAGGACAAAGAAACCGAGATCCTCTAAAATGGCCTTTGGCTCCCCTTCTTCGGGGAGATCGTCTCATGCGACGACTGATTCAAAGTCGTCAACAGCAGGAGCTGCTGCTGGTGCGGCGGCCGGTGTGGGCGCGGGCGGCGGGATAGACGCGGGCGGTCGATTCGAGGGTGTGAGCGCGGGGTCCACCTGTGGGGGGGCTGGCGGCACCTCGGGCTGTTTGTTCGGGTCCAGACCCGTTCCCGCGGCCTCGACCGTCACCACCGACCCGTCCGAAGTCTTCACCTGCATGGGCGTGACAGCGGATTTGACGACGAACAGTTCGCTCTGCGGGATGATGCGGGGCATCGTTACGAGGGTCGGGAGGGTGTCGATCCGCTTCTGCGCGGCGGTCGCCTCGCGCGTGTACCCGGCGGCGTTGGCAATCTCGATGAGTCTCGCGTACTGCTCGCGGGCCTTGTCCATCTCGCCGCGAGACTCGAACACGCTGGCAAGCCCGAAGAGCGAGCCCACCGCGTGGATGGACATCCCCTCATCGCGCCCGGCGCGGCTCAGGACCGTGCCATACTCCGCCTCGGCCTTGGTGAGTTGCTCTTTGCGCTGCTCATCCGTCAGGAACGTGGTCCCCTCCGGCAGCGCGCCCAGCGCGTCGATCGACAGACCGGGCGGAACGCCCGTGCGGGACGCTTCAAGATACAGGTCCGCCGCGGCCAGCCGGGCCAGCAGGGGCACCGCCGCCTTGCCACTCTGCTCTTCCGCCACCCGGATCAACGACTCGGGCTTGCGAGAGACGACCGCCGCATCGAGCTCGGAGAATGCCCGGGCCATGGCGGTGTGGCGCGACTGCTCGTACTTGCCGTAAAGGAAGTAGCCGCCCGCGATCGCCGCGATCACCACCAGTGCGGGGGTGGACCACTTCCGCAGGAACTCGATGAAGTCCTGGTTGAGCCGGCTCTCATCTAGCCCTGCGCCCTCGCGGATACTGCCTTGGATCCGATCTTCCATGTGAGACTCCAGAATCCCAAGTCTACGCCGTAGGCGCTGGCGTTGTTGAAGCAACGACCCTTTGGAAGCGCATGGCGAGCGCGGCATCATGCGCTTCCGGCTTGGGAGGGCGTTACTTCGGCCCAGGGTCCCAGAACCTCCATGCCCTCGGGTCGGCGAGCGCCGCCGCGGGGACGAGTACCTCCCGGATCGTCTCGACCAGTTCCGCCAGCCCCTCGCCGGTTCTGGCGCTCACGCGAACAGGCGGTGGGTGTTGAGGCGATTCCAAGGCGTCGACCGGGCCGGACTCCGGCCTGTGGCACAGGTCGGACCGCAGCGAGGCCCACACCTGCTTGGCCGCGGGTGCAAAGAGAGTCGCGTCCAGAAACCCCGACTGTCCGTCCCCGCATTGCACAACCAGGTCCGCCGCGCCGGCGACTTCCACCGCCATCCGCTGTGCCTCGCGTTGCAGGTCATCAGCCTCCCCTGCCACGAACCCCGGGCAATCCACCCATCGCACCACCAGCTCGCCGAGATCGAGCATCGCCCCCACATGGTCGCGCGTTGTCCCCGGCTCATCCGCAACCACGCTCATCGAGCGTCCGGCGAGCGCGTTGAGGAGACTTGATTTGCCCACGTTGGGAGGCCCCACCGCGGCGACCAGCGGCGGATGATTCAGGCGGCCAAGCACGCGCGCGGTGTCCGCGTCCACCTCCTCAAGTGAGCTCACCTCGTTCCATCGCCGCGGCTGGTCGAGCAGCAGGTCGATCGCCAGCGGACTCGCGGCTGTCGCGAGCGCAGCCAGCATCCTTGCCTCCACCTCGCTCCGTGCTTCGGGAAACGCTTCCCGCGCGTTGCCTACGCCCACCGGCTCCTTGCGCGCAACGCCAAGCGCTGCCAGCGCATCGCCAAGCCGCTCGATGATCCGCTTCCCCGCGTGCGGGAAGATGAGCAGTGTCCGCTCGTCGAACCGCGCCAGCACGCACTTGTCGATCCCCGCGACGTGGCGCACCGCGACCCGCCCGATCCCCACCGCGCCCGCGCCCAGACCCGCAACCAGTTTGTCAATGCCCGGCCCTTCGCCTCGCACCTGCATCACTGCGATCGCGCCGCGCGCCGGCCACGAGGTGCAGAGCGACCATGCAAGCCCCTCCGGCGAGCTGCTCATGGCCGATCGTCTTCGTCATCATCGCCGTCGCTGAGCGCTTCAAGCGCCTCCGCGGCGGCGACCATGCCCACCAGCGTGAGGTCCGGCACGATGTGCTCGATCAGGTCATCGCCGTCAAAGAGCAGCGCGGCATCGCCCCCCGTCGCCACCACTCGCGGGTACGCCCCGTACGCCTCGGCGTACCTGTCGATGAGGTAATGCACCAGCCCGCGGATCGCGCCCGCCACTCCCAGCGCCATCGCCTGCGATGTGCCTTTGCCAAAGGGCGACTCCGCCCCCGGCAGCGTCTCGTGCGTCAGCCGCACCTCCGGCAGCGCGGCCGTGTGCTCGCGCAGCGCGCGGAGCATCATCGCCGTTCCGGGCGCAATCGCCCCGCCCTGGAACGTCCCCTCGCCATCGACAAAGTCCACCGTCACCGCCGTGCCCGCGTCGATCACCACGCACGCCTGCCTGGCCTGGCTGTAGGCCCCCAGCGCATCGAGCAGCCGATCCTGACCGACCGTCGAATCGTCCTCGAGCGTGTTGCGCACGGGGATCGGCACATCGCGGATGAAGCGTGTGACCTGGCTCCCCGCTGCCTCGAGCGCCTTCTCCAGCCGGTCCGCCTCGGCCGTGTTCACACTGGCCATGAGGACGGGTAGCGGACCCGCGCTCGTCGCTGCGCCGTCGATTACCGCGGCGGTCGCGCCCGTTCGGTCGCTGTTGTCCACCACGAGCGATGGCTGCAGTTTGCCCTCCTCGACACGAGCGAACCTTGTCCGCGTGTTCCCGACAGAGACCAGCAGCATCGGCGCAAGCATGACCGGAGCATACTCCTGTCTTGGGTGGGCCGGCACTTTGCGCGGGCATTGTGGTGGCACCCTACAATCCCACTCTCTCGCCCGGACGAACATCAAACGCCTCATTGAGGACCGCTTCCGATGGCCGCAGTACCAGCCGATCGCGTGTATTCCGAGAGCCACGAGTGGCACAAGGTCGAGGGCGACACGGTCACGCTCGGCCTCACCCAGTTTGCCGTGGATCAACTCACCGACGTCACCTTCGCCGAACTCAAGCCCAAGGGCACCAAGGTCGCCCCGGGCGGGGCCGTGGGCGAGGTGGAAAGCGTCAAGACCACCAGCGACATCTATTCCGCCGCGGGCGGCGAGATCATCGAGGTCAACAAGGCCGTCGTCGATGACCCCTCGCTCCTGAACTCCGACCCTTACGGCAAGGGCTGGCTCGTCAAGATCAAAGTCTCCGACAAGTCCGGCCTGAGCAGCCTCCTGGACGCCGCGGCCTACGCCAAGCAATACCCGTGACGCAACACTCTCCATCTGGAGCCAAGTCGAATGCGTTGGGCCTGAACGGGACGCGCAACGGACGCGCCGCCGACACCGCCAACACCGTTCGGTGCATCGGCGTTCACAAGGCCTACGAACTCGGCGGCACGCAGGTTCAGGCGCTCCGCGGCGTCGATCTTCAGATCACCGATCCCGGCTTCTACGCGATCATGGGCGCATCAGGCTCGGGCAAGAGCACGCTCCTGCATCTGCTCGGCGCGCTCGACACACCCGACCAGGGCACGGTCCATGTCGGCGGAAAGGCGCTGCACGAGCTCTCCGAGCGCGACCTGACCAACTTCCGGCGCGACCACATCGGCATCGTCTTCCAGCAGTTCAACCTCATCCCGACCCTCACCGCGCGCGAGAATGTTGAACTCCCGGGAATGCTCGCGGGTCGGGATGGTCCGGAGACCCGGCGACGCGCGCAGGAACTGCTCGACGCCCTTGGTGTTGCGCCGCGCGCCGGGCATCGGCCCGATGCCCTCTCCGGCGGCGAGCAGCAGCGAGTGGCGATCGCGCGCTCCCTCTTTTTCTCGCCGCGAATCCTGCTTGCAGATGAGCCCACCGGCAACCTCGACTCCGCCTCCTCGAACCGACTGTGGGAACTCCTCGCCACCATCGCGCGCGATGAGGCCACCACGGTCCTGATGGTGACGCACGAGCCCGCCGCGGCCATCCACTGCGGACGAGTGTTTGTCCTTCGCGACGGCGTGATGCACGGAACCATTGACACGGAGGGACTCGATGCGGCCGGCGTGGCGTCTCGCTACCAGCACCTTGTCCGTACGGCGTAGCCGCACCGCGCTGCTCATCGCCTCGGTCGCGCTCTCGGCGGGCCTCATCGCCGCGGTTGCCTGCGCCATGGCCTCGCTCCACGCGGGCATCCGCAAGCGGGTCGAGCAGACCGTGGGCGCGGCGGACCTGCGCGTGCAGCGCGTCGGCAAGGACGTCTTCGACATCGCCCTGCTCGAACAGATCGAGAAATGGCCGGAAGTTGGCTTGGTGGTCGGACGGATGCCGGGCGCTCTCTCTTTCGTCAACACCCGAAACGGCAAGAGCGCCACCACCTACGGCAACGGCGTTATGCCCGACCGCGAGTACCGCATCCGCCCGCAGGAGATGCTCAGCGGCCGGTCCGTTGAAAGGGACGGCGAGGTTGTGCTTGACGCCTCCGCCGCGGAAGAACTCGATGCGCAGGTCGGCGACACGCTGAACATCGAGCGCTTCGGCGAGCCGATGTCGCTGAGCGTTGTCGGGGTCGCCAAGCCCCCGCCGCTGGGGATGCTCGGCCGCCCCGAGTCCTTCACCACGCTCACGACGATGGGCATTGCGGCGGATCGCCCGGGCAAGCTCCGTGAGATTGACGTTCTCCTGCGCGATGGCACTCAGGCCGAGGCCATCGCCCAGTCGCGCGCCGGCGAGTTCGAGAAGGGCATCGTCCTCCGTCCCGCCAGCAAGGTCACCAGCGGCCTCGACAAGAACCTCCAGTCCAGCCAGATCGGCATGACGATCGCCTCGATGCTGAGTTTTCTTTCCGCAGCGTTCATCATCATGACGGGCCTGAGCACGAACGTGAACGAGCGCCAGCGCGAGTTGGCGGTACTCCGCTGCATCGGCGGGACGCGCCCGCAACTCGCCGAGAGCCAACTTGCTGTCGGCCTCATCGTCGGGTCGCTGGGAGCGATCCTCGGCATCCCGCTGGGCATCGCGGGCGCGTACGTCATGGTTCGACTCTTCCCCGAGCAACTCCCCGGCGGCTTGGCGATCAACTGGCTTGGCCTCGCGCTCGCGTTTGTCGGATCCGTCACCGCCGGCCTGCTCGGCGCGGTCTGGCCCGCGCTCCGGGCTGCACGCACCAGCCCGCTGGAGGCCATGGCCGTCCGCAGTCGCCCGCCGACGCTCCGCGGCCTCATCATCTGCGCGGTCGCGGGCCTTGCCCTCGCCGCGCTGCACATCCTCATCCTCACGGTGCCCAGCGACCCGCAGGTGGTCTTCTGGGTCGATATCACCATCGGTCTCCCCGCGGTCTTCACGGGGTACTTCCTCCTGAGCGTGCCCGTCACCGTGCTGGCGACCCGTCTCGTCGGCCCGCTGATCTCGTGGCTGTTCCGGCTTCCACGCGGCGTGCTGGTGCGCACCGTTCTCGCCGCGCCGTATCGCTTCGGCTTCACCGCCGGCGCGATGATGGTGGGCCTGGCGATCATGGTCGCCATCTGGACCAACGGACGCGCGATCATGCGCGACTGGCTGGGCACACTGGTCTTCCCCGATGCGTTCGTGAGCGGCCTGGCGATGACGCCGCGGACACAGGAGCGCATCGCCGCGCTCCCGTTTGTGACCGACACCTGCGCGGTCACAATCCAGAACTTCCGCACCGACGCGTTCGGCGTCCGCGCGATTTCCAACCCCACTACCTCGTTTGTCGCCTTCGAGCCCGAGCCGTTCTTCCGCATGACCAGGCTCACCTGGGTCGAGGGCGAACCGGCGGTGGCGCTTGAGAAGTTAAAGCGGGGCGGGGCTGTGCTTGTCGCCAACGAGTTCCGTGTTGCCAAGGGCATCGGCGTGGGCGATACGCTCAACCTCACCTGGGAGGGCAAGCCCTACGGCTTCGAGGTCGTCGGCGTTGTCGCCTCTCCGGGCCTGGACATCGCCAGCAAGTTCTTCGACATCGGGGATGAGTACCTCGACCAGGCCGTCAACGCCGTCTTCGGCTCGCGCGACGACCTGAAGCGGCTCTTTGGCAACACGGGCATCCAACTCATCCAGGTCTCGCTGTCCAAGGACATCGACGATGCGGCCGCGATGAAGGAGTTGCGCCGGGCGGGGGGTTTCGAGGTCATCGCAGCGGGCTCCGGGCGACAGATCAAGTCCGAGATCAGCGGCTTTCTGGGCGGCTCGTTGATCGTCTCGTCGGTGGTCGCCATCGCCGCGATGCTCGTGGCGTGCTTCGGTGTGGCGAACCTGATTATCGCGGGCATCCAGGCGCGGCAGTTTGAGTTCGGCGTGCTGCGCGCCATCGGGGCGCAGCGCGGCCTGCTCACGCGGCTGGTGCTGGCGGAGGCGACGCTGGTCGCGCTCTCGGCGTGCATCGTCGGCACGGCGATGGGCGTGCAGTCGTCGTGGGCGGGCCAGCGGATGTACGAACTGCTGCTGGGGATCGTGCTGACGCTGCGAATCCCGCTCGGGCCGACCGCGGCGGGCTGGGCAACGGTGCTGCTCATTACGCTCGCGGCGGCCGCGCCCGCGGTGATCGCGCTGTCGCGCAAGCACCCGAGGGAGTTGCTGGGGGCGGTGCGGGGGTGAGGGCGGATGGCTCGCGCAGAGACGCGGAGCCGCAGAGATATCGCTCCACCAAGCGTGCAGCCTCCCGCATGAAGCAGATCGAGACCATCTTCGTCCTCCTACCTGATGAGCAAGTCGAAGTCTGGCGACCGGTGCGGGCCGAGTCGTAGGGCGATGGTGTCTACCGAATACTCCAGCAGGCATACGACCGCAATGCCGAGCGATGGAAGTGAGAACCCGGGGACGGTGTCAGGTGCAAGCACATCAGCCTTAAAGGCGGCACCTGTCTGGCGGCGGTCGAGCGAGCGAACATGGGTTGAGGTTCGCATCCCTCTGCGGTTCCGCGCCTCTGTGCGAGCCTCACAACGATCTTCCATTCGTGCCACCCGTCACCAGGCCAGAAGGTCGAGTGGGTAGTGCGAGGTGTGCAACTGCCTGTCGAAGCGCAACCCGTCGCTTGCGCTCCCGGGCTCTGATCTGAAAGAAAGGTGGTCGCTTTGAGTAACTGCGGGGGCGAAAGGTTGCAATACGCCTCCCGCGAGGGCGTTTGGCGACTCGGAACCGGATCGAGGAAAGGGGGGCACGCGCCCGCGGCCCGGTTGGGAGGCTCCACATGTCCATCGCAGCCCGAAGTGGAATGATGCTCACCGTTCTGGTCGCCCAAGCATTTGCCACGGCCGCCCATGCCCAGCAACTCCCGCCCGTGCCCGTGCCGCCGGAAAACCCGATCACCGAGGCCAAGCGTGTACTCGGGAAGATCCTCTTCTGGGATGAGCAACTCTCGACGAGCAATGTGATGTCGTGCGGAACGTGCCATGTTCCCAGCCGCGCCGGCGCGGACGACCGGCTTGCCACGCACCCCGGCGACGATGGGGACATTCTCGCGGTGGGGGACAACATCCGCGGCTCCCCGGGTGTGATTCATTCCGACCCCATTAACGACTACATCCGCAGCGAGGTCTTCAACCTTGGGCCGCAGATCACGACCCGTGCTGCCAACTCGATGATCAACGTGGCCTACGCCCCCAACATTTTCTGGGATGGGCGGGCCACCAGCCAGTTCACCGACCCGGTGACGGGGCAGGTCGTGATCCCGGTCGGGGGCGCGCTGGAGAGCCAGGTAGTCGGGCCGCCGCTGAGCGATGTCGAGATGGCGCACCAGGAAACCGACTGGAACGAGATCACGCTGAAACTCACACGCGTCCAGCCGCTGGCTTTGGGGACGAATCACCCTATCGATATCGCCGCAGCGCTCGCTACCGACCCCGGTTACCCGGAGTTGTTCACACTCGCATTTGGTGATGACGAGATAACCGCCTCGCGGATCGCGATGGCGATCGCGACCTACGAGCGGACGCTGATCTCCAACGACTCGCCGTGGGACCGGACGCAGGCCGGGCAGCCCGGCGGGCTTTCTGCCCCGCAGCAGACGGGCTGGCAGAACTTCCAGGCGCGCGGGTGCGTGGCGTGCCACACGCCGCCGCTGTTCAGCAACAACACGTTCCGCAACATCGGCGTGCGGCCCATCGCCGAGGATAACGGACGTCAGGACGTGACGGGCGACTTCGCCGACCGCGGCCGGTTCAAGGTGCCGTCGCTCCGCAACGTGAACCTCAAGCCGACGTTCATGCACAACGGGCAGTTCACGACGCTCCCGCAGGTGCTGGGGTTCTATGCCGCGCCGCCGCAGTTCCCGGAGAATCGGGACCCATTGCTGATCCCGCCGCCGAACCTGCCCCCGCAGTTGGCGCAGACGATCGTGAACTTCCTGACGGGCGGACTGACGGATGCGCGCGTGGCCAACAGCCAGTTCCCGTTTGACCGGCCGACGCTGTTCGTGGACCGCCCGGCGGACCAAGCGGTGCTGCTGGGCGGCGGCGTGGCGGGCACCGGCGGGACCGTGCCGCGGATCATCGTGCAGGCACCGCCGATGGTGGGGAACATGGAGTACCGGGTGGGCCTGGATGCGCCCGAAGCGCTGGGCGGCGCGACCGCGCGCCTGGCGGTGAGCCTGTCGCCGCCGGTGGGTGGGCGCATCAACTCCAACGAGGTCTGGAGCGCGGTGACGATCAAGGACACGGCGGGCACCGCGGGCGTGGCGACGTGGCACTGGGCGCTGGAGGCTGGGAAGGTGACGCCGGGCCAGCAGGTGTGGATGCAGTGGGTGATCGACGATGCGGCCGCTCCCGGCGGGCAGGCGCTCTCGACCGTCGCCCGCATTACGCTCTTCTGTGGATCGCTTGGCTGCGAGCCCGCGTGCATTGCCGATTACGACGATGGCGGAACGGTTGCCGTGCCAGACATCTTCGCGTTCCTGAGCGACTATTTCGCCGGGCGGATTCGCGCGGATGTGAACGGCGTGGGTGGTGTGAGCGTGCCGGACATCTTCCAGTTCCTCAACCGCTGGTTTGGCGGGTGCTGAACTACGATCGCGGATGCCCCGAGAGCCGCGTGAGTTTGAGGTGGTCTCGGCGTTCTCGCCCACCGGCGATCAGCCGCAGGCGATCGCGCAGTTGTCGCGAGACCTGCTGGGCGGGGCAGAGTCCGTGTGCCTGCTGGGCGCCACGGGCACGGGCAAGACCTTCACGATGGCGCACGTCATCGCCAAGGTCCGCAAGCCCACGATCATTCTGAGCCACAACAAGACGCTCGCCGGGCAGGTGTTCGAGGAACTGCGGGAGTTCCTGCCTCACAACAGCGTCAACTACTTCGTCAGTTACTACGACTACTACCAGCCCGAGGCGTACATCCCGCAGCGGGACATTTACATCGAGAAGGATTCGTCGCGGAACGATGAGTTGGACCAGTTGCGCCTGGCCGCGACGAGCAACATTCTGTCGCGCCGGGATGTGGTTGTGGTGGCGAGCGTGTCGTGCATCTTCGGCCTGGGCTCGCCGCTGGCGTACGGACAGAAGGTGCTGACGATCACCAAGGGCTCGCCGCTGGGTGGTGCGGGGGACAGCCCCAAGGGCCGGCGCGAGTTCCTGCTGCAACTCAACTCGATGCAGTACAAGCGGTCGGAGATCGAGTTCCAGCGCGCCATGTACCGCGTTCGCGGCGACAGCATCGAGGTCTGGCCCGCGTACGAGACCTTCGCGGTGCGGATCGAACTCTTCGGCGATGATGTGGAGCGGATCGAGTTCTTCAACCCGACCAGCGGCGAGGTGCTGGCGCAGGAAAAGCAGTTCTTCCTGTTCCCCGCGGTCCACTATGTCATGCCCGAGGACCGGTTGCAGTACGCGATCAACGGGATCCGCGAGGAACTCGATGCGCGGGTGATGCAGTTGCGGCACGAGGGAAAACTGCTCGAAGCGCAGCGACTTCTGGCCCGTACCAAGTACGACCTGGAGATGATCCAGGAGGTGGGGTACTGCTCGGGGATCGAGAACTACTCGCGCTGGATGGATGGTCGCGCCCCCGGCGAGCGGCCGTACACGCTGCTGGATTACTTTGATTACGCGCCTGCGGCGAGGGATCAAGGGACACGGGGATCAAGGGACCGGATGATCGAGACTGGATCCGTTGCTCCCCCTATCCCTTCCCCCCTTTCTTCCCGCCCAAACTTCAAGGACTGGCTGTGCATCATCGACGAGTCGCACGTTTCCATGCCGCAGGTGCGGGCGATGTTCAACGGCGACCAGGCCCGCAAGCGTGTCCTCGTGGACCACGGCTTTCGGCTGCCGTCGGCGATGGACAATCGGCCGCTGCGGTTCGAGGAGTTTGAGTCGGTCGTGCCGCGGTTCATGTTCGTTTCCGCAACGCCGGGGCCGTACGAACTGGAGCGGTGCAGGGGCGTGGTGGCGGAGCAGGTCATCCGGCCGACGGGGCTGCTGGACCCGGTGGTGGAGGTCAAGCCCGCGCAGGGACAGGTGACGGATCTGGTTGAGCGGTGCCGCGAACGGGCGAGCGCGGGCGAGCGTGTGCTGGTCACGGCTCTGACCAAGCGCCTGTGCGAGGACTTGACGAGTTATCTCGACGAGAAGGGGATCCGCGTCCGCTACCTGCACTCGGAGATCGAGACGCTGGAGCGGATGGAGATACTTTCGGACCTGCGCCGGGGTGAGTTCGATGTGCTGGTGGGCGTGAACCTGCTGCGCGAGGGGCTGGACCTGCCGGAGGTGTCGCTGGTGTGCATCCTCGATGCCGACAAGGAAGGGTTCTTGCGCTCGCCGACATCGCTGATCCAGTTGATGGGTCGAGCAGCGCGCAATGTCAACGCGCTGGTGATCATGTATGCCGACAAGATGACGCCGGCGATGCAGGGTGCGATCGATGTCACCGAGCACAGGCGCATCAAGCAGACCGCGTACAACCTCGCCAACGGCATCACGCCGGCGACGATCATCAAAGCAATCCGCGGGGGGCTGGAGGCCGAACTCAAGGCCCGGCGGACTGCGCGCGAGGCCGTCAAGGAGACCGAGCAGGAGTTCGAGGTCGGGGAACTGGTGCGAGAGATGGAGGCGGAGATGCTCACCGCGGCGGAGGAAATGGACTTCGAGAAGGCCGCGAAACTGCGTGATGCGGTGAAGCGGCTTAGGGCCCGCAGCGCTGCGCCGGGCGCCTCGATGACCGTGCGCCGGTCGGAGGTGGAGGGGGACGGCTCGTTCAAG
>ENA-ORBV01014580-ORBV01014580.1-microbial-mat-metagenome-genome-assembly--contig:-NODE-14580-length-11717-cov-18.984880_pt1 | contig 11717 bp, 13 predicted proteins | sample MGYA00237777_ERZ505514 | MGnify/ENA primary metagenome ERZ505514 (study PRJEB26160, sample SAMN06269048) | microbial mat metagenome | isolation source: Oligotrophic lake microbial mat | place... | reverse complement strand
TTTCATGGTGATTGGAACTACACGGTCCCGCCAGCACGAAAGAATACTTAGTCATGTTATTTATGCGCGAGGCCTAACCTTGCACTCCGACGGACGCCAGCCCCTCATGGCCTGTCGAGCGGTGCGCGGCATGGAAGTCACGGTTTTATGAGCACGGTGCGGCGGCGAGCCGCATCGGGACCGACGTGCAGCGCTGGGCGCGGTGGGTTCGGGCGGGGTTGGCAGGCGCGGAGGTGGAGGTGGAAGTTGGGTTGTGGAGCACGACCGGGCATGCGGAATGGGATGACCGGAATCGTCCTTCCGCCCTTGTACGTTGTGCCGCCCGTTTTCGCGCGGCCTGCGGTTGGCCGTGCAAGACGAATAAGTCCATACTCTGGCCTGACTCCAAACACAGTCAGATCACGGATGCAAGGTCACGTAGCGCCCGCAGTGCTTTCCCGGAGATGGTCTATCTGGTACGCGGGTCTGTCTGGTCGCACTCGTGCGTCGAACCAAATAAACCGGATAGACGAGATGGACCAGCTCCCGCCACGCACCGCGAAATGATTTTCTTCTTTCTCTCGTGGCCCGAATAAGTCAATAGTCATTCCTGCCCCAGAAATGTTTGACAGGTCAGGCGACGACTCCATCTCTTTCTCACATAAATAAGTCAAAACTCACGCCTGACCCCCATTCCAGGGCTGTAATACACGTGAAGGGTTAGGCGTAAGGGGTTGGCGGTGTGCGGTGAGGCGCAAGATCCAGATCAGGGCGAAGTATGGAATTAGGACAGGGTTTCGGCCCCTTCGTTTGTCCCCATGCGTGAGGAAATGAAAACTCTACGCGTGGCCCTATATTATCGAGGAGCCAGTTCGCGCGCGTGTGAGATCTCGCGTTGTCCAACAGGACGGACATGTGATGCTTCGAGCGTGATGACCGCTGCGGTTTTGCCTTCCAGCGTGGTGAACTCGACCTCGAACGCCTGGCCGTCGCGATAGATATGCACGACAGTTCCCACATCGCCTGCAACAAGGCCTTCAGCTGGAACAGCGGACCCTAACACGATGAGGTCATGTTCTTTAATCATGATCGTGGCTCCAGGTCCATTGGATAGGCTGTGACCACCCGCGGCCTATCGGCTCCCGTATCGACAACCCATACCGTGCGGATGAGCGGCGTCTGGCCAATTGGCGTGACCAGCGTACCGTCTACAATATACTGCTGTCCATGGCGAGATGTCATGCTTATTGTCAATGGGAAACGACAGACCATCTGGCGCAACGCTGCGGCCAATACCTCCCAGTCCTGCTGTTGGAAACCCATTACGGTGAAGAAAGCGGCCTTACTCTTTCCTGCCGGATGAGAGAGGTTCAGCAGATAGTCCCGCAGCTTTTCCAGTTCGACGATGCAATTGGCAGCGTTGGGAATAGTCATTGAGGTCGCAGAGTGAATGGTTTGGGTTTTCAGCTCGATTCATCACGTGGCGGTGAAGCCGTAGTCGGTGATGACAGGAACGAGCTTTGAGCCATTCTGCACAGATTGGAAGGGGGAGGAAATATAGGGCATTCGGCAGGCAGATAAACGACGCTTCATGAATGTCGCGATACGAGAGACACAGCTAGGAGCCTGTCCAGTAATCAAAGATGGAAATTTCAACGCATACAATATTTGAGCCGATCATCTCTCGAAGCTGAACGAACGCTCGCATGATGGCAATATTGACTTGGATGGCGCGCTCGCTATGCAGCACGCTTGAGAGCATTGCGACCCCTTGTTCGGTAAAGGCATAGGGGCGATATTTGCTGTGTTCATCACCACCTGTCTTTAAGGTCGCAAATTGCGACCTTAAACGTTCGACTTCTTTAGGCATCAACTGGAACATGAAATCTGAAGGAAATCTCTTCTTGTTGCACTGAACTAAGTCAATACTCATTCCTGACCCTAAAATGCCAGTTAGGGGCGTCATGCCTCGGTGGGGCCACGCCCCTCCGACAACGGGTGCCGACCCGCTCCCCCCTCGCGCCAGAAGGAACTGCTCACGACAGGGTCACGGGATTGTTCAGTGTAGGCAGCTTAGGGGTAGGATTGGTTGGCTACCTGCACAGACCTTGCTCGTTTAGGCTGCTATAGGGTTTGTCAGGTGCAAGTTCAGGCAACCACTCCATCTCTTTCTCAGATAAATAAGTCAAAACTCACGCTTGACCCACATTCGTATGTTGAGTAGTTGGGATGAGCGGCAAGGGAGGACGGCTCGGTATCAGCCTACTTCTTCGTTTCGTGCTTTGGTCTTGTATCCGGATAAGGGCAAGGAAACGCTCACCGTTGAAATGGATCATGTGATCAGGATCTTCGGCAATCCACACCTCGGACTCCCAGGCAATATGCGACAGAAAGGATTGCATGGCGCGGCGGGTCTCAAAGGCGGTCACGAAAACCAGCCCTGCCTTGCAGTCCGCGAACAGCTCCTTGAGTTCCTTGCGTCGCTTGCCATCAACCGGCCCTGCGCTGGTCACCGCCTCGATGAGCAGCAACCAATTCTTTGCTGTGTAGTGGACGATCACGTCAGGAATCTTCGCTGCGGAATCCAATGTCACTCCCAGCGAGGCCAAATTCTCCGCCTCAAGATGGACGAACTTGTTCTCCGTGTCACCGATGTAGAGCACTAGTCCGCCTGGAGTGAAGATCGGGCAGAACTGCTCGATGATCGCTTTGATGAGTGGATTCTGCCCTCCAGGAGAAAGCGCAACCTGTGAGCTGTCGGGAAGTGTGACGGGTACGCGTGCCAAATGTCTCGTTCTGGCTATCTCGTCCGTAAGACCTTCGCGGCTTGCGAGGTATGCTGTTAAGGCTGCTGGCCAATCACGGGTTCCAACCTTGCGTAGTAAGGCCAGCGCCGAGGGTTCTATCTGATACACCGTTCTCCCGCTGTTCGTGGGACGGTTGGGATCGTCTGGATTACGGAGCAGCAAGCCCGCCGCCACAAAGAACTTCACGGCATCATCGCGAATTGTTTCTCGGGTGTTGGGTGCATAGCGCACGCCGTATGTCTTGGCGATGAAGTCAATGATAGGGGTGATGCCACGGAGCGGAGCTTCAGCGGTAGCCCAGGGATCATTGGGTTGTAGATCCAACAGTGCGAGCAGCGTATAGGCCGCAGTTTCATTTCTTTGCTTTGGGCCAAACTGCAAGGCTGTCAGCGCTGCAATTGCCTCAGTGAGTCGCTGCTTTTTGGCAGTGATCTTGCGGCTTGGTTTATTTTTAGGCATGGAGATGGTTGGTCACGAGTTCGTCGATTCCTTCTTGGGGAAGATCCAGTGATTTCATTTCAATTCCCATCGCGTACAAGGTAGCACGGTTGGGATAGACCAACTTCCGAAGGTCGCTCGCGTTCACCTGAGTGTGTCCGCTGAAACGGCGGAAATACTGATCGACCACTGTGGAGTTCAGGAACGCAAAGAGGCCGACTGCTAGATTGCGGTCGAGTCCACGTCCATTGGCATGGAAGTAGTTCAGGTGGTTCTCAAAGCCCAGCCATTTCGCTTTCACAATGTCTGGGTCGAACAGGCACGCGACGAGGCGGCGGCGTTCTTCTTTAGAGGTGAAACGCTTCGTGAGCAAATAGACCCCAGTCGGCACAAGCCAGGGGCGTGTTTCGTCATTGTCGAGAATGGCATTCGGCTTGCGGGATTGCGGCTTCGGCCAATGAACCGTGCCGGCGTCAAAATGGCAGGGGTACACTAATGGCACTGCCCCCTTCTGTGGCTCCTGTCGAAGAGAGTCTTTGAGACGGAAGTCCACAACACGCCCTGTCGATACGGTGACACCCAAAGAAGCAAGGCTTGAGTGGAGGCCTGTCATGATTTCCTTAGCCGCCGTGTGCGAAGGGGTCGAGGGGATGTGAATGAATTGTTCTGTGTCATGTGGATGGACTATGTCGCCGAATGCGAGCACCGATTCAGTGACGATGTCGCCATGCTCTCCGCTGCTGCTGGAGATCACCAGTTCAGGGGGTTGGTTCCGCCCTTTCACTGCATGAAAGATAATGTTCTCTTGCAACACGCTGTCACTACGAAATGCCGCATTGCGCGATTCGAAAACATGGAGCCTGCGGAGTTCAAGATTACTCAGGAAGTCCTCGCGGAAGGGGCGGAAGTACGGGCCATTGCAAAAGCTTCGAGGCGTGATGCCGACGAGCTGGCCTGCGGGAGCCAACAGCTTCTGAATGAGGGCGATGAAGCCGGTGTAGAGGTTGCTCGTTTCGATTCCGACGGAACGCAGGGCACGTCTTTCGACTGAGTCGGTGCCGATCTTTTTGTAGGGCGGATTTGTGATGGCTGCATCAAAAGCGGGTGGTATCGTGGCGAATAAGCCTCCGGTAAGCAGCGCCGACATGTCATGAATAAAGTCGGTCGCATGGATGGTGAAGGTGAGTCCAATGCCTGCTTCAGCGCAAACATGCCGGCAGTGCTGCATGGTCTTTAAAAGGGCGTCTTGAATAAAAGGGTCGCGCTCAAAGAGCGTGGCTTCGATGATGCGAACTCCATCCTCCTTTTGGCACAAGCGGGACACAAAGGCTGCGGTGAGTGCCCCCGCCCCCGCCCCCGCATCCAGCAAACGCACGGTATCGGGAAGCGGCCCAAACATAGAAGCCATAAAGTCAGCCATAGGGGCAGGCGTGAAGAACTGTCCAAGTTCTCCCTGCCGCTTTCGAGCGTCTGATAGGGTGGCGTTCGGCATAGTATTAAGGTGTCAGGCTTTGCATCGTGGCGTCACTGAAAAAATTGGCATGCCGCCGTTGCAAGATGCGTCGACGAGTCAACGAGGGCCATTCTACTTTTTTGGAGCGGCCTAGTCTATCGCTGTGTGAGGAGAGAAGGGGGTAGGGCAGAATGGTTAATGTTGAATGATGAATGTTCAATGGGTCGAATGAGTGGGGAGGGTGAGTAAGGACAGAATGCTCAATGTTGAATGATTCAGGCGAGTGACGGTTTATGATGACGAAGAAGGCCGAGTTGCCACGGGCCGCGAAATGATTCCGGGCATTCTGTTCCTCCTCCAACGTTGTCTCTAGCTACCTTCTTCCGTGCTCCGGCCATAGAGGGACGCCTTTTCTCAACTTTTCATTAATTCGAATGATGAGAACGTCTCGTGTCATAGAGCTGATAAGCTGTTCCAAAGCGAGGGAGTTATCCAAGAGTTCTGGTTTATTTTTCACCAGTAGAACGTCTGGAATCGAAAGGCCTTTTTTCTTGGAATACTTGATCCCTTCGAGGATCGTGCCTCGTGCAGCAATGAGTGAATTTTTCTATTTGCCGCCATCTTGATCATCGGCGGGTCGAAGGAGAGATCGGCGCTTTGGATATCATCCTGAGACAACAGCATGGCTTACTCAAGGTGGTAGAAGCTGTTTTGCTTTATTGACGTGGGGCTCTTTGCAAAATAAGCGGAACGTGCATTCCAGTTCAGGGAGGAAATGTGCTACCCCGGAATGGTCCAGCAGTTCCTCCACCTGATACCATCCTTCGGTGGGATGTTTTCTTATGACCTTTAAGTGATAGTTGGGCGTATTGATCTTTGGGCCTTTGTTCTCAAAGATATCTTCAGCAGTCCAAATCTCATCCCGCTCTAATCGCTTCTTATGTTCTGACCACCGTGCTTTCGCCGTTTCGGCACGTGCCCTATCTAATCCGCCAGCTCGTTCCTCAAATACCCTTTTCACGATTTTGCGTTCTACAAATAATTTGGAGGCTATTTCACTAATCTTTCCGACTCCATTGTCTAGGGCAGGATTTAGCAGTTCATTCACGAAGGCGCGGTCATCGAGATCGGCGAAGGTTTTTAGTAGGTGCTCAATAGTGGCGCAGTTCCTATACCAACTCCATCCAACATCAAGAAGTCGCTCTCGAATGCGTTCCAGCATTGCATTGCATGCGCGGTTGGTCTTGTGGCCATAAATCTGCGCATGCATTTGATACCGTGATATCAGGAGGTCTTCTAATGCTCCAAGGTCGCTGTAGCGGACGCAGATCCTGAGTTCTGCTGTATCTGTTCGAGCATACGCACACATGCTTTTGAGAATTCTGTCGGGATCATATAAGCCATAATTAACCCCGCACATGTGAGAGTCACGGAGCAAATAATCCATTCGATCTATGTCGAGATCGCTGGATAGAATGTCGTGAAATAGCTTTTGGGCGCTGTATGGGCCTGAGTGCATTAAGCTGCTGGGGTTAATTCGGTCATCAATGATAGAGCAAACGTCCCTGGCAACACTTGATGCGTTCAATCCAATGCGGTCGAACTCGTCCTTACAGTCTAGAATAATGCGCGTAGCAGCAATGCAAGAAATAACCTCATGTCGCACTGGCTTGTCTGTATCTTCAGGCTTATTGGCGACTAGGGTTGGAGATACGAAATCATATTCAGTGTTTCTCGTAAGTGCGGTGATCTCATTAACAGTTGGGAAAAACTTGTCGAATAGATGGCTCAACGGGCCGTGTCCAATATCGTGGAACAATGCGGCCATTCGGAGGAGGAGCATGAAGTACTGGTCAGATCCGAGAACTCTAAAAGTGTCATTGATTCCTTGGTCATCAACCCTGTAAGGGTCTTGAAAGGTTTGACGGGAGGATCCTGCCTGACAGATCTTCTTTTGATTGTTCAGGACTGCATCCAGAAATCTTCCTGCAAGATACATCACTCCGATACTATGATCGAACCGCGTGTGGTTGGCTGAGGGAAAGATGAGGTAGAGAAGAGAGTTTTGACGTAGACCGTGGAGGCGTTGGAATAAGCGGTGATCGATCAGCGCTTTCTCGATTCGCCCGAATGTGATTCCGCCGTGGATTGGATCTTGAATTGTATGCCGAGTAAATTCGTAATCGGATAGCATTGCAGCCTCTATTTTATATTTTCGCTTACCTGTTTATTCGTTCAAACTCCTACGCCGAACCGGCTGAGAAATCAATTCCCTAGAGGGGGAGTAGTTGAGCACTGGAACCAGCAATTAAAGTGGGGCAGATGTTTTTCCAGGTTCGCCAATTGTCACATCCAGTCAGGGCACCCATGTTGGTCTACGTGCGGCCGTCGAACGAGGCGGGACGTAACTCTTCGATCCTCGATTGCGCGCGTCCAACGAGGACCTTCTCAGGCCGCGCGTTGCGCGAGCACAGAAGATCATCAGGCTCCATCTCTTCCTTTGTTCTGCTCTATCTATTCCAGCTGCTCTCGTCTATCCCTTGAAGGGTGGGCTGGTCGATCCTCTAGTGCGCGCGTCGAACGAGCACATTCTGATCGTGCGCGTTCCGCGAGCAGGAGGACGACCAGCCTACCCTTCTCCTCTTATTATTGAATCGCCGAGAGCCGCCACTTCCCTTCTTGGATTCGCATGAAGGTCCAGGCTTCGCCGGATTCCGTCGGGATCTCTTCGCTGCCTTCGACGAGATAGCCTGGTTCTCCTCGCTGCTTCGTGAGAGACAGGTTGTAGTCACGGGCACTCCAGCGAAGCCCCGCCGTCACGTATTGCCTCGCCTGTTCGGTCCAGACTTCCAGGATCTCAGCACGGAGGAGCACCACGTCCTCGACATGGTTCCGGATGTCCTGGCTGGTATTGTCGGCGAGGGCGGCGCTGAAGTAATTCAGCATCTCTGGCGTGACGAGCTGCCGTAACTCGGTCAGATCCTGGTTGCTCCAGGCCTTTTGAACATCGATCAGCAGTTGTTGAAAGGCCGCTTTGTCAGCCGAGGTGATGCTATCGACCGATAGTTTCTGTTTGGCTGTGGCTGAGCGTGTTGACGGCAGATTATCGTTGGACGGATCGCGGCCAGTAACCCCGGAAAAGTCGGGGAGGGAAGGTCGTTGTATTTTCAGGAAATAAAACACCGTCGCGGCTGCCACGAGCAGGAGGATCAGAAGGATTCCGGCGGAGCTCAAACCCTCGGTCGGCGTGTTGGTTTCGGCAGGGGGCGCATCGGCCTCGGTGGTCTGCGCGCTGCTGTTCGTCGCCCCGATGAGCAGATCGCCTATCGATGATCCGGCGACTCCGGCTGCGAACCAAGCCGACAGGGGAACACGTGGCAGAATGACGGTCGTTGTGTTCAAGGCAAGCTCCTTGTTATCGATTTCGTTGGCGTACCATGTGCCCAGTCCATATCCTAGCAGGAATAGCCCGTTGGAAATATAAATGGATTACGGGACCGTTGCTTGATCTTGCATTGATGCCGCTGACCCGGCAGCTGCAGCGCATCCTTGAAAAGTTCTTGAGTGACGGGAGTCCTGAGGCTATGTAATCTCGCCTGAGGAACAGATGGAAGGTTGAATCTATATCAAAGTTAAGAGCGAATTGCAGTGTCAGAATGAGAAGCCAGGATGATTCCCCACCGTACCCACTGGGTAGGGTGGGGAATCTGGATGAGTGGTGAATTACTTGAGAGCGACTGCGACCCCGTAGACTTGCGTGCAAGCGCGCGCGATGAGGATAAAGTGCTGAGTATAGGTGTCGGATGACACCTTCACGAGCGCGGTTGCTCCAGGGGCTTTCGTCAATGCGTCAGCGACAGCGTCCTTGGTTTCATTTCCGTCGCTTAGAGGAATGAGGCCCAGAAGATAATAGACGCAATCTTGTCCCGTGACCTGCCCAAGTTCCCGATACGAGCCAGGCGCCAAAGGCTCCGTCGAAGGAGCGACGCCACCTGTGATGTGTCCGCAACTACTAACAAGAAGACAGAGCAGTGGCAGCACAAAAAAATAGGTCTTTCGCATGACATTCCTCCGTTGGTTCATGAAGGCCATTGAGCCAATTCTCCTTCTTGTCTTTGGAGTAGTGGATAGGCCTGATACGACAACCTATCGGTATTGTGGCCGAAGTCAAATGCTTTCCAAGAATCCGTTTCTGCTGGCGCCATGACTCGAAAGGACAAGTTCGAGTGTGCGCTTCGATCAGCGTGAGGAACCCATATTGCTCATTACATGAAACGCTGCGCGCAGAAACCTGTGGGACACTCCAGCCCGCACTATTCATGACGGTTCGTCGCGAAATCGCGTAGTCGCGTCGCGAGACGGGCCCGCGGAGCCGTGAGAGCCCGAGGCATACTTGAACAGTATGTCGAGGGAGCGAACGGCGAGCCCGCCGACCGAAGGCTTGTCGTAGCAGCGGATCGGCGATTGCAGCAGAGGTGTTTATGCCTAATGCGGGCTCGGTCTAGCAGGATGCGGAAAAAGTCCGCCAGCGGCGTTCTCGCATCGCTCAGAGGCTCAACGAGGGTCTTCGGAAGCCGGAATCACTGGAGGGGATTTTCCGTTCGCCAAGATCGATTGCACGGGCGAACGGCCCCACGAAGCGCGGTCCGTACCTCCTCGCCTCTTCGCTCGCTGCGGCCTTGCCCGCGGAACGGCGCGTCTTGGCGCGCCGGGGTTGGGCGGGTGAGAAGTCTGGCCATTTTGCGCATCCTGCTGGCTATTTTGACACGAGATGGCCCGAGTGCGAAGCGCGACGTAGAACGCAATAATTGAGTTTTTCCGCAGCCTGCTAGCGGGTAGGACGCATCCCGCTCTCGTCAATGGATTGTCCAAGACTATGGAAGTTCAGCGAGGGTCATGATCGTCTTGGTAGAGTTGGTCTACTTCAAGCTCTTGGAGGTTCGGTGAGGGAGGGAGCGATTACAGATCGAGGAGGCTACGGGCATGCATTGTGGACATGCGTGAAATTCAATGGTCTGCACGCCATGGATGCTACGAGTGCACTCCAGCAGGATCCTTAATATGGCGATTTATCGATCGGTGAGACTTGAAACGATCCGGAGGAAGAGTGCGAGAATGTCCGAGGTTTCACCTTTTGCCTCTGACCTTTTCAGCATCCTGCTACGGCTTATTGGCAGCTTGGATCGCAAGTTCTTCAGGAATGAGATAGCGTCTTGGTCCGAGGATTGCCGTCCCGATACGCACGGTGGTTGCGCCTTCGGCGATGGCGATGTCCATATCCTCCGACATGCCCATGGAGAGCGTGTCGAGTTCGTAGCCATCACGCTTGAGCCGGTCATACAGTTCCCAGAGCATGTGAAATTGGCTGCGTTGCAGAGCCGTGGCAGTCGTGAGTTCAGGGACGGCCATCAATCCGCGCAATTTTAGCCGGGGCAGGCGCACCACATGGGCTGCCAGTTGGGCCAGATCATTTGGTTCGACGCCGCTTTTACTCGCTTCTCCGCTCACGTTCACTTGCAGGCAGATTTGTAACGGCGGCAGCGATGCGGGCCGGTCTTTCGCCAATCGGTCGGCAATTTTTATCCGATCCACACTGTGAACCCAGACGAAATTCTCCGTGATGCGTTTGGTCTTATTGCTTTGGATCGGGCCGATGAAATGCCATTCGATCGGCAAGTCGGCCAAATCCGGCATTTTGGCCAGCGCTTCCTGCAGATAGTTCTCGCCGAAAATCTTCTGCCCTGCCTGCCAGGCTTCCCGCACTCGCTCGGGTGGCTGGGTCTTACTCGCGACCAGCAGCGTGATCTCGTCAGGCGATCGGCCGGCTGATTGGGCCGCTTTGACAATGCGGTCTTTGATTGCTTGCAGGCGTGAGGCGACTGTTGTGGTCGGTTCCATCAGCGGTACAGGTGCTCTCGCGTGAGGGGCATCGCGTTGTTCAATCCATTCGTGAAGAGGACATGATAGAGCCTCATGTCCCCATAGCGAAAGTTGGCCACACAGCCATTGAGGAACATTCTCCATAGACGAACGAAGGAGGCATCGTACATCGCCTCGACCTTTTTAGCCTGGACCTCGAACCGCGCGATCCATTCTTCAACCGTTCGCGCGTAGTGCAGGCGGAGGTTTTCGATGTCCGTAGGAATGAGTTTCGCTTCGCACATGCTCCGAACGATTTCGTCGAGCGTGGGAATGTATCCACCGGGGAAGATATATTTCAACGTCCAGGGATCGCCGGGTACCGGTAGCTCTTGTCCGATGGTGTGGAGGAGCCCAATGCCGCCGGGATTCAAGATCGACTTCACCTTCTCCATAAATGTCGGAATGAATTGTTTCCCCACATGTTCAAACATGCCGATGGAGACGAATTTGTCGAATGTGCCTTCGATCTTCCGGTAATCCTCAAACACGATCGAAATCTCTTTCGACAGGCCCTGACGCTTCACGAGATCGACCGCATATTCGACTTGCTCTTTGGACAATGTACAGCCGACGCCGCGCACGCCATAATGCTTCGCAGCATAGATCAGCATGCCGCCCCAGCCGCAGCCGATGTCGATGAGTGTTTCTCCTGCCTTCAACTGAAGCTTCCGGCAAATGTGTTCATATTTCTGTTGCTGTGCTTGCTCGAGCGTGTCGTTCTCATAGCGGAAGTACGCACAGGAGTAGGCCATGCTGTCGTCAAGCCACAGCTTATAGAAGTCATTTCCGCGATCGTAATGGTGGGCGACGTGTTTTGTCGAACGCGAAAGCGTGTTGAGGGATGCCTGGCGCAAGTGTTTGATGGCAAGTTTGGCTTTCAATCCGATAGGCAGATTGAGGAACGCGTTGTCCGCTCCGAATCGGAGCAGTTGCGTGAAATCGCCCTCGACCTGAATACCTCCTGCCATATACTCTTCGCCGAATCCCAACGACCCGCTTTCGAGCACATGTTCTGCCGCCTGCTTTGTGGTCATGGTGAGAATGAATTGTGGTTCCCCGGCGCCATACGATTTTTTGACCCCATCCCAAAACTGCACATGAAACGAAACGTCCCGTGC
>ENA-ORBV01014579-ORBV01014579.1-microbial-mat-metagenome-genome-assembly--contig:-NODE-14579-length-11718-cov-9.799759_pt1 | contig 11718 bp, 8 predicted proteins | sample MGYA00237777_ERZ505514 | MGnify/ENA primary metagenome ERZ505514 (study PRJEB26160, sample SAMN06269048) | microbial mat metagenome | isolation source: Oligotrophic lake microbial mat | place... | reverse complement strand
CTCTTTGGATTCGAACAAACTATTAGTTTGCAAGATTTCCTCGAAGCGGCTGACATGGTCAAATACGCTGGGCAAGAACCCTCCTCAGAACAAATCGAACAGGCCATCGACAAGGCTCGCGAGTTTGTTGCAATTCGTTCGTTGGAAATGGGAAAGGTAGCAATCGGCAGTCAGGCGAATTAACGTACCGGTCTGCAAATTCGAAAAGTTTTGAAGTTGCGCAGTCATTACAATATTTCATTGATGGTTAGGGAACGATCCGAACGATGGAATTTTTTTGCTGAAAAGGAGCGAGGCGGATTTCAAACCGAGCGATCCGGTTGTTTTTATTGTATTCGATTTGATGGGGAAGGCAGTTGCGTCTGTTCCGGTCGGAGATACCATGGAGCAACGAATCAGTTTTACTCATCTTCCTGCGGGGTTATATTCGTATCGGATATCCGTCGCTGGCAAATTCGTACAGGCCGGAAAGATTATGGTGGAATAGAAAAAGAAGCCGCACGCCAGACGCCAGCTCGCAAGATCTTGTGTATATACTAAATGCAGAGCGCTCAATTCGCGGTAGCCCGAAGCGAACCGCAAACCGGCGCAATATCGTGAACGCAGCATATATAACATCTCACCTGAGAGAAACTGATCTTGTAAAAAAATTAAAGATAACTTTGCACTACTGTCCATGTCCGCTAAACGCGGCCACGGGCAGCCATGCCGACGTCAGATTGTGAAAAAATCCCCTCCCATACTTGCCCGTCCGCAAAATCGAGCTATCTTTGACGCATCACCGCCACCAGGCCCAACCAATAAAATAATGAGCCACCGAACCGGACAAGATCGCGTTCAATTTTGTCTTTTCGCCACGCCGTTAGACGAGATGATCCCCCAGGACAACATCGTGCGGGTGATCGACGCTTTCGTGGATGCCATAGATTTGGACAAATTAGGCTTTACCCACGTCACATCCCTCAAAAGAGGCGCCCCGCCTTATCATCCCGGCGTGTTGCTCAAAATTTATATGTACGGCTACCTGAATCGGGTGCGTTCCTCGCGCCGGCTGGAAGTGGAATGCGGCCGGAACATCGAATTGATGTGGCTCACCGGCTGCCAACAACCTTCTTACCACACGATCAGCGACTTTCGATCCATTAAACCGCATCGCAAAGCGCTCAAAGCGACGTTTCGCTTGTTCAACCAGTTGCTTGACGGCGCAGGTTTGTTCGGAAAAACCCTTGTAGCCATCGACGGCACCAAAATCCGGGCGCAAAACAGCAAGAAAAACAACATCTCGGAGGAGAAAATCCTCAAACGTTTAGACTACCATGAGAACCTACAATATCCAAACCGCCGTAGACGATCAGCACTACTTGGTGACTCATTTTTCGGTGGAGAATACCCCTGACGTGCATTTGTTGAGCAAAACTGCCACCGGCGCCCAGACGGAACTGGCGGCAGAAAACCTGGAAGTCCTGGCCGATAAAGGCTATCACTACGGCGCCGAACTGCAAAAATGTACCGAAGCCGGCATTACCACCTACGTCGCATACCCGGATCAGGACTATAAAACCAAGGAGGAAGGCTTCCGCAAAATAGATTTCGAGTACGATTCCGACAACGATATTTACATCTGTCCGGTCGGCGAAGAATTGACCACGAACGGCACGGTGTATAACAAATACGGCAAAAACGGCCAGTTACAAACCCGCTTCCGGGTGTATCGCCTGCCGTATGCCAAATGTCAAAAATGTATGTGCGCGGAGTTTTGCCTGACTGCCGCATCGCACGCCGTGCGGCACGGCCGGCACATCGACCGCAGTATTTACGAGGAGGCGATGGTGGCCAATCGGCTGCGCGTGTTGAACGGCCGCGATAAGTACAAACGAAGACAGGCGATTGTCGAACACCCTTATGGCACAATCAAGCGAAGTTGGGGGTTCTACTACACCTTGTTGAAAGGCAAAGAAAAGGTGGAAGGGGAATACAGTTTGGTATTCCTGGCTTACAACCTGCGCCGTGCTATGTCCATTTTGGGCGTAAATGGGCTCCTGGATCTAGTAAAAGCCGGTTTTTTTGATATTTTTGTGCTGTGGCGCCAGGTGGAGCGCCTAAACCGGAGTTTTGGGCTTGAAAATTTTAGCGTGGTGTGGCGATGTGGGGTGGTTCAGGGGATGAGGTGCGCTGCTTGAAATTTTGGAAGGTGATTTTTTTCACAGTCTGCGTTATCATCAACAAAAAATAAAAAAAGTTGAAGATAACGGGAATACCTCCCAAACGGTCAGGTTGCCGAACAACCAATAATCTTGTCAATATCATGCAAAATTTCAAGTCATTCTTGTCCGTCGTGACAGTATCCTACATGGCGATTTTCCTATTTTCGTGTAGTAAAGACCCGGAAAAAGTGAAGAGTGCAACAAAAACACCCGAACAAGCCCAAGTTCAGTCACGGGAAAATTCGCCCTCACTTTTCGGGAATGACCATGTCGTACCAGCCTATGTAGCCAAATCCGTGGCTGAAAAAATCAATTTGACGGTATCCGAAGTAATGAGGGTTGGCGCATCCACATCCGTCAGAACCGTGGATAGCCTATTCACTATTTCGGATAGCCTTGGCACCCCAGTGATGTACATTGCTAACTATGCCGACGACGGTTACGTCGTAATATCGGCCGACGACAGGCACGAACCAATCTGTGCCTTAACAGAACAGGGAAGATATGAAGTAGCCGAAGTGCCATCAATGTTGCTTGAATGGTTCGATATCACATTTGAGAACATTTTGCTTTTAAGGTCAGGGGTAATAAACAGTACCCAGTTTGCGGACGGTGAATGGGTAAGGGTAATCAAAAATATTGGTGAAGAAGAATATTTGGTTGTTGAAGATTGCTGCCCGGAGTGTCCCAACTACCCAGAGTGCTTGACTCACCCTACCATCGGATGCGGTGAGCCAGACATACACTGTGATGGCGGCGGCGGCGACCCTTGCGCTCCTTATACAACAACGATAAAGGGACCTCTCATGACAACCAGATGGAATCAAGGCTGCACCTACAATGAGCAATGCCCTGATAGAGATTGTGATGATGTATGTTTCTCAAATGAGAATGCTTGGACAGGTTGTGTTGCTACCGCTATGGCACAAATTTTAAGATATTGGGCGCATCCATGCTCACAGGCCTACACCTATGCAACAATGCCCAATAACTCTGGCAACAGTGAGGCACAAAGAATGATGAAGGATGTGGGAGATGCCGTAGATATGGATTACGGATGTGATGGTTCCGGTGCGGATGGTGACAAAACTGATAATGCGTTTAAAGATGATTTTTGTTTCAGTTCGGCAAGTCGTAGTAATTACAACTCTGGAAGTTATCAAACTGTCGTTCAAAACATTGATGCCAACAGACCAGTTCTACTTGATGGATGCTCAAAAAGAAAGAGAGTATGGGGATTTCTTTGGTACACATATTCCGATTGCCACATGTGGGTATGCGACGGCTACGAACGGCATCAAAATAGTTGTTACTCAATTTTAAAATTTCACATGAATTGGGGCTGGGGTCCAAATGGTGGTAATGGCTGGTTTTATTACAACACATGGAACCCGGGGTCTTTCAATTTTCAGTATGCCCAAGAATTTACACACAATATTCATCCATAACCTTTCACTTTTAAATTTTTTTACAATGAAATACGTGCTTTTTTGCATTCTTGGAATGCTTGTTTCCTGTTCGAAGGAAAAATCGCAAAATGTCGTGATTGATATTGGAGTTGAAATTTTCATTTCAAACACCAACGGGGAAAATTTGCTTTTGGGATCAACTCCCAATGCTATCAACCCAGACTCTATAAAGTTAATCTACAAACTAAATGGAGAAAATTATACCGTTTATAATTCCAATATGGATTGCCCAAGAGGTATATGCTTTCTCAATGACCTTGGTAGCGAACGGATCGGTATCACACCTAATGATACCGAAAATGAAGAATATCCAATCACTTACATACGTTGGGAGAATGGAGACTTAGACACTATAAAATGTCATTTCGTGCGAAAAGATAATGGTATCAACTCTTCAATCGTGTGTGACAAGGTATGGTTCAATGATTCACTCATGTTTCCAGACAATGCAGTTGCAGGATTTGGTAGGGCATTTAAAATAGTAAAATGATGCTAACAAAGGATGTGCGCCTATGCCGCCTAAACGGGCGGCACAGCGTACATCCAAACGTTAGCACAAATTAGAGGATAAAAAATATCCAACTAGACAAAGTAAGCCAACTTATGGCAACCCGTAATTTTGTCCGGGCCGTGGAACACGATCTTCTGTTTTGTTGGCCATAACGGTGGTAATCCCCGACCACTCATCTATAATCAACGGGGCTTCATTTACAGACCCGAAAGGGTCAAATCCTATCACCACGGTATGAAACAGTTATATTTCATCCTGATCTTTTCTTTGGCTTGCGCAAGCAATGCCTCTGCACAGGCTTCGGCGTTCACCCTGACAACTACCCATACCGGACTGGGTGCCGACCAGAACAAAGTGTTGACCTACGTTTCCAACCTCCCGAGGAATGGAAATTTGATGTACGTCAACTGGGATGCGCAAAGCCTGGTTGACAACAATGGGAACATTTCCTTCACCCTGCCCAATGAAAATAGTGGGCAGCCGATCACCTTTGAGGTGACCGACGCGTACTTCGCTACTCCCACAGAATATGCCCTGTTCGGCAGGTCTTCATTTGGTGAGGTAGCCTTCTATGTCACACCACAAGGCACGGGAGGCTCGATTGACCTGAACGCATTTTCGTACAGCCTATACCCACTTGGTGGGATAAAAGGGCTGTTGATCAAAAGGTCTCCCACAGAAGTTGAGAGTGGTGTTTGCGGCGTGGACACGCCAAGCCCTGAGGGCGGCGGCTACTGCGAGGACGACTGCGGCAGCGCAGTGCTGGACGTGCTGGCCATGGTAGAGCCAGGGGCTCAAACATGGGTAAACGACAACTTCGGCATTTTTGGGCAGTGGTTCCTGTTCGTTGAGACCAACAACATCAACGGGGCATTCTTTGTCAGCATCGTGCCCAACAAGCGCGTAAGGGTCAGGGTTATCAATTACACGCCTGATTTTAATCTGACCACGTTGATAGGAACCGACATGAATAATTTTAGGAACAATGCCGCAGCCCAACAATTGGCACAGCAAAACGGGGCCGACATCAGGGTTTTGCTGACCATTCAAGACTACCCAGGGCTGGCTGGAGCAATACCAACGGACCAGTTAGACCCAACCACGACAAATAAGGTTGCTATCGTGGAAGTCCCTTTCATTGGCTCAATTCGCTACACCTTCGCGCATGAAGTTGCCCACCATTTTGGTTGTTGGCACAGTACCCCCACCATTCCCGGATGCCCAAACGGTAAAAATATGTTGATCGGCAGAAACACCATCATGGCAAATGCCGCAGACAACACCCGAATACAGCATTTTTCCAACCCTGATGTTTTCTTTGCAGGAGAGGCAACAGGAGATGTGGGAACCCGAGATAACGCCGCTCAAATCAGGGGGGCGTTCTGCGAAGTGGTCAACAACATTGCCCCAACAATCTTTTCGGCAAATTTCGACTACGACCCGGTTGTCTGTGCAGGCAACCCATTTTATGCCTCCGCGAGCGCGGAGGAGGGCTGGGGACTGACTTTTCTCGGTTGGGAGCAATGGTGTACCGGCCCATACTCCTATCAGTGGTCGTGGAGCGGCAATCCCAATTTTTCAAACCCCCACAACATCGGCACGAACAGCCCGGAACTGGACATGCCCGCACCGCCCCAATGCCCTAAATTCTACCTAAGGGTAACCATTACCAGCTCCGCCGGGTGTATACCCGGCTGATAAAATGCCAGCCCGAGCCTTGCGACAGGAACAGTAAAGAGCAAACGAGTGGTGTTGCTCCTGCCAATCAGGTCATCCCCAACCCGGCCAATGATCAAATTCGGGTTTTGTTGGACGGAATAGGGGACATAAAGAGCATATCAGCAGTAAACGCGGCAGGTGCAGTGCAAAATATTACCCGATTTTCGAGGTCAAATCAGGGTGAGGTAACTTGCGATATTTCAGCATTGCATTCGGCGCTGTGGTTTTTGCGGGTTCAGGGCTCTGAAAAGAACCTGACATTAAAGTTTGCCGTAGTCCGGTAAACCAACAGGCCATGCGGCACGAGCATGCCGCATGGCCTATTCTTTCACCATAAATTGATCTGTCATGAACATCAGGCTATTCATCCTATTGGGCTGCCTTGCAGCCTGCTTCCAAAATTGCAAAAAAACGGAAAAAGATACCCCGCAAGAAGACCCAGTTTACTTTACCACCCCTGTGGATTTAGAACTGCTCGCCTTCCTGCCAGACAGTTTCCTCTGCACGGCGACAAAAGAAGTGCCTGGGCTGGGCGCCGTTTCTTGGACTGCAAATTGCCTTACCGTGATTGCGAACAATAACACATTGACCCTCGATTTTGAAACTTACGAGGATACGATTGATCTTTATGCAAGAGAAAGGTTGGTTATATCCAACATTCCACTGCAAAAAGGTTTCTATTTGATGGAGCCATACCCCTTAGTCGAAGGTTCGGCCTGTGCTGAATATACTCGTTGGCATTCAGATGGCGATGTACTTAATGCCACTTGGGAGATAGACGCAGAAAAAAACAACTATATCGAGCTTGCCGAATTGAACACCGATGGTCGCATCGTGTCTGGAAAATTTGATGTTCACTTTAAGATGACTGTTCAAGGGAGCTGGGGTTATCTCCACTCGGAAAGGATAAATTTCAATGGCGGAAATTTTGTAGCGAGGCTTCCCGATTAAATAATGTGCTAACAACGGATGTGCGCCTATGCCACCTAAACGGGCGGCACAGCGCACATCCAACCGTTCTGCGCATATACAACAAATATAACCGCCACATTTTCAATATGTTAAGATGTCTACAATCATATTTTCACCAGCCATATAATTAAATCATGAGCAATTCAGCCCAATTTAAATCCCCCCAAAAGTCATTTGCCCCTTTGTTTCTAACTCAATTCCCCACTCTGTTCTTCATTTTTTGCTTCTGTTTTCCGATGATGGGGCAGGAAGAGCCGTTTTTCAAATGCCCCGGATATGTTTTTCCTATTCCTTTAGAAATCCCAGAAGAGGCACCATGTGACATCAACCCAAATTATCCTAATTTTGAATGTTTGTCAACTATTGCAATTGGCCAAGGGACTCCTTTCCATAAGGCTTCTGATATAGGGCCTTCTATTACTGGCAATGTATGCATCACGGGGAATTTCATCGTTGACGAGCCTTTTACATTTCAGGATGCAGTAGTCAGAATTTGGCCGGGGGTTGAAATATTAGTTAATGGCAATGCGGGCCCGTTCAATCCGGAGAATGGGCTTGTTATTGACAATTCTCAACTATTTTCATGTAAAGGGCTTTGGAAAGGGATCAGGATGAACTACCAAGCCTATGTAAACACCCGCAACAACTCTAAAATTGAGGATGCAGAAAAGGGGATCTATTCCTACTTACCTGGCAACCATCTGTTTATTCAGAACACAACCTTTAACCGAAATAGAATTGGTATTGAATTGGTTGGTGATGGGTTCTTAATCAATCCAAAGGTATGGACGTTTAGCGGGAATCAGTTCAATTGCACGGCACCACTCAAAGGAACGATAAACGAATTCACTTTTGCCGGAGTAAAACTTACAAATGCCTCTCTCTTAGCATTCCCAGCCTTATCCTTTGGTTGGTTTCGTGACCTACAGTATGGCATTTATGCAGTAGGTACCTGTAGCATTGGAACAAATAAGGTAGTATTTCAGCGCATCAAAAAAGACGGTATCTATCTTGAATCAGGATTCCTGACCTTGATGGATTCGGGATTCTTTTTCTGTGGCGAAAAAGGGATAAACATCAGCATGGCAAGGCTTGTCAATCTCAAGAATGTAAATTATTTCATCAATAATTCTATTCCACAAATCAATCCAATGAATAAAATCGGGGTTAATATCGCTAAAACCTCTCTAAATGCGTCCGTTACTGTAAACCATTTCGTCCTTAATGCAGACATGTCTGATCTTGGCACGACAATAACCGGTATTGGTATATCTGGCATCGGAGCTGGAACCAAAATTCGTGTTGATGGTGGAAGCGTTTTTAGCATCAAAGCAAACAGCTCTGTTGGAATTCGCTTGGGTGGTGTTTACCCAGAAAGTAGCTTAACAGAAGTTTGGGGTAACCGTTTTCGCATTTCAAACTTTGTGCCAGTACTGAACTATGGTACACCAATTGGCATTTTGGTTGAAAACGGCGATAAAAACAACCTTTCCATCATAGGGAACACTTTTACAGCCTACTCACCTGTAATTATGCCGAATTCTATTGCAGAGTTGCAGTTCGGCCAAGGAATTGTGTTAGGAACAAATATAACCGGAAAAAACAATGAAGTATCAACTAATGCTTTTAATGATGAGGTGCAGACGCTACATGATGCAATATACGTGAACGGGTTTCAAAATATGAAATATTGCTCCAAAACGCTTTCCGGTTCTGGGCACAAAACTTATGGGTTTAATTTTAAAGGAACCTGCACAGGAACAGACTTGGTGGGCAACATCCTTAACTTTGGAGGTGGCGAATTTCCAGCCTTCTCGAGCGAGGCTTTGCTCATACAAAGCGGAACAATGATTGGAACTCAATCAAATAGGGGAAATGAATGGCACAATTTCTTGGGCTCAGAGCCATTGCGCCATGCCAGATGCAATGCCCTTCCTGCAGATAACAAAATCATTGTTCATACCCAACAGTCCACATGTGCAGATGAAACCGCCCCTTGCTTTTTTAAGTACCACCCAAAAAAAATTGTCCCTGATGACAACAATGAGTTTTTTGATATTGATCCCACAGGCAGTCCTGTGGAAGGCTGTGTAGGCGGGTCAGGAACAGATGGATTGGACAGGAAAATCGCTCAAGGGTCGTTTGTTCCTTCTAATGACGATCCTGCCCAAGCCTGGGTTTTGGAGCGTTATCTCTACCAAAAATTTAAGGACAACCCAACGTTTGTCAGTGAGCACTTTTCGTTCCCCTCTTTTATGAGCAGCAAAGCGAACAGTTCTGTGGGAAGGTTCTATGAAATCTACAAAAGCATCCAAAACGCCCTTCGGCCCGATGAAAGCCTAAGCGCACAAAGCCTGCAAGCATTGGCAGATAACCGTATTCTGATCGAATCTTTGGCCCTGCTGGACGAACAGATTGAAACGATTGGCAATGGAAGCCAGATGCAAACTCTGTACCAGACCAAGCAGGGGCTGCTGGATCAGATCGGGACTAGGCAATCCACTTATAATGCACTAAATACAACCTATCAAATCCAAACCGTTGCAAACTTACAAACGGCCTACGCGCTAAATGCGGGCACAACAACCGCGCACCCCTACGAAGTCAACGAGAAAACGGTCAATCAAATCTACCTCCTTTCCCTTATGCAACAGGGCGGCGAACTGACAGAAAGCCAAGTGCTGACGCTTCAGGCAATTGCATTGCAAGACCCAAAACAAGGCGGCCCAGCCGTTTATGCTGCGCTCGGGTTACTGCCAGAATGTGCAAAATTCGAGATTCCGCAAGCTTATTCTACCTCAGATGAAGAACTCTTGCTAGAATGGCCTGAGCTTACTCAAAGGAACAAACAGATATTTACTCACCTTGTAGACAGCAAAGTAATAGTCGCACCTAACCCTGCACATTCATCTTTTACTGTTCGAGGGCCTTGGGAAACTTCGGGGCGATTGTCCCTCATAAACCTTCAAGGGCGGCTTGTGCTAAGCCAAGATTTCTCAGGGAAAGAAGTCACGGTAGCACTCGACCCAAGCATCCTATCAGGTATTTACGTCCTCAAGATTTTCATGGACGATGGCTACTCGCATATTGAAAGACTGGCTATCCAGCCTAATTAATTTTTTTCACCGAGGCTGTTCCTGCACAAGGGGCAGCCTCATTTTTGTTCCTGGCTATGCAAGCTGTATCAATATTCACATCATTCTTTCTTTTTCTCTGCTCTTTTGAAACATCCGCCCAAAACAAAAGAGACTACCAGTGGATTATTGGAGGTTACTCGTCTGGCGAGGGTATCTTTTTAGACTTTAACCACAACCTAGTAAATATTGAATTTGGACAAACAGGGATAAAAATGGAAGGCTCCAACACAAGCATGAGCAATGAAAATGGGAACTTTTTATTTGCTTCAAACGGCTGTAAAGTGGTCAATGCAAAAAAACAAATCATGGAAAATGGGGACGGCATAAACCCTGGCATTATAGGAGATTTTTATTGCCCTTTTGGTGGCAGCCCACTCATACAAGGAGTTATCGCCATCCCATCGCCAGAAGGGGACAGCCTGTACTATGTTTTCAATCTTGACTACGATCAGCCTTATGTATTTGACACAATGTTTTATGGGGTGGCTCCACAGCGGCTTTACTATCAAAAAATCGACATGACGCATGATTCAGGCTATGGTGCCATAGTGTTGAAAAATCAAATTGCTATACTTGACACTTTTGCAAGAGGTTATATCAAAGCAGTACGGCATGCCAATGGGAAAGACTGGTGGATTATCGTTCCAAAATCACACAGTAACTGCTACTTCCTTGTGCCGATCACCTCCGAAGGCGTTCAACCAGCCCAACTCAAGTGTTCAGGAAAAGTCTGGACGGACGATGACTCCGGAGGGCAGGCGGTCTTCACGCCTGACGGCAAAAAGTACATTCGCTTTAATTGGTGGAACGGCCTGAACATCTTTAACTTCAACACGGCTACAGGAGACCTGTCCAACCCAATTGACATCATGTTTCCAAATGATACAATCAACTATGTTGGTGGGGCAGCCGTTTCGTCTAACTCCAGATATTTGTATGTATGCGCCAGAAAAAAAGTCTATCAGTTCGACCTGCAAGCACCCAATGTAGAAGACAGTAAGGTGCTGGTGGCAGTATACGATGGCTATCAGAACCCAAATTCCACGATTTTTTACCTTGCGGCTCTCGCTCCAGATAGCAAAATCTACATCTCCAGCACGAGCAGCACCCTGAACCTGCACGTCATTAACAAGCCCAACTGCCCGGGGCTGAGTTGTGAACTGGAACAGCACGGAGTGGTGCTTCCGGCTTATAATTTTGCTACCATACCCAATATGCCACATTACGGCATATCTAATGACAACTGTGACAGCACAAGCAACACAGATGCAGAGCTTGCTGACCACCCAGTTTTAGTTTATCCCAACCCCACAAAAAGGACGGTTTGGATAAATTTAAAAGCCATTGAAGGCGGAGAATACGAAATGAAAATTTGCAATATTACAGGACAACTGGTGTTCTCTACTACATTAATCCAGCCATTAAGCAACATAGATATTTCCCAACTTAAGAACGGAGCTTATTATTATAGCATCAAAGGTGGAAGTAATAGGGCGAATGGCATAATACTAAAAATAGAATAGGTGCGCAGAACAATCCACTACCTATCATGCCTCCTAAACGTCGGCACGTCGGCAGTGGTAACGTTAGTGCCAATAATAGGGGTCTTTTGATCAGTCTCCGCTTTTGGCGCGGGCCCACTTTTGTTTGGCATCGGGTTGGCTCTCAGGGCAGTCGGCAAGTGCTGCCCAACAGCTTGGCCACGT
>ENA-ORBV01014578-ORBV01014578.1-microbial-mat-metagenome-genome-assembly--contig:-NODE-14578-length-11719-cov-5.496564_pt1 | contig 11719 bp, 12 predicted proteins | sample MGYA00237777_ERZ505514 | MGnify/ENA primary metagenome ERZ505514 (study PRJEB26160, sample SAMN06269048) | microbial mat metagenome | isolation source: Oligotrophic lake microbial mat | place... | reverse complement strand
TTTCAAGCAGAAGACGGCATACGAGATTCGCCTTAGTCTCGTGGGCTCGGAGATGTGTATAAGAGACAGATTTACAAAGAGTCCTGCTGTTCTAGCTACTACTGTAGCTAGTTGCACCTAATAAACTACATTTTCCTACCAAAAATAGAGTAGATTAAAAGAAATGTACAAGAGACAATGCTATTTGGTTTCTCTTTTCTGCAAAGAAATCCTGTCATTGTGTGCTGCTGGTGGCATGTTTGCAAATGTCTTTCACAATCAACAACTCATTTGCCAGCAAGGCCTGCAACACAAAAAGTAATCAGCAGCATGCTTAAATGAAATAAGTGTCAGGTTGCTGTTGGTGGTGGTGTGCCGAATGACAATTGGTTGTGTCTATGGTTGTTTGCTGCATTTTGTGATTCACTTTGCATCTTGTGATGCTGCAACAAACAACATGAGCACAACATTTGATTCTTAACTAATTTTGTGCTGTCTGAGAAGAAAAGACATGAATTGTAAGCACATTGTGCTGGACACATTGATCAGTTGTCAAACTTAGACTGCAGACACATTGGAGAAACATTGAATTGCAAGATCTTCAATGAACAAATCACATCAACAACAGAACATCAGCTTGTTCTAGGAACAAATTCTCAAGGCAGAAGCCAATGATGTAACTACTTTGCATTGATCTTTTGGATGCCTTCTAATGTGCTGGATTGCTTCTTTTCAGGTGCAACTGTTGTCAAAGCAGTGCTAGCTAGTTCCTGCAAGTCTTCGAATGTGCTTTGCCCTCAATCAGATCGTACAGCGAACTTATAATCTTAATATTGAGGCATAACACGACAACATGTTTAACCGCCAAATCCTTCTTCGGCAAGGGCGTCCGATCTCGATAGTATTTTAACCGTCGAACGAGTATGGCAACTTCAGTAGAAATCTTCGAGCGGGGAGAGTTAACCGCCGCTCTAAGATTTTGAAAAATTCGGGTCTAAGTGAGATACCTTCATTGGTTTTCGATCTAGTCACTTAAAGATTTTGAGATTCCCGCGTTTTTTCTTTGACTTGCCCGGCTTTTGCGAGCTTCAGAACCAGGCAAACCTTTGGTACAGTTTCATGGATAGTCACACTGTCGAATCTCTGAAATGGTGTTAGTGAAACGAGCTCTCTCAAAGGATAAATTTGTCAAATCCGGAAGATGTGTTCTCTTCCAGCTTTTTGGTGAGAAGAAAATCGGCTTCAATTCACCTCCCCCCATGTTCGAGACAAAACATGGGTTGTAAGTTGCACCGGCACTGACTGTGCGAATTTGTTGCCGATCCATTATTGCACCAGAACATGGGGACGACGGAGGGGGTTCGTAGGCCACTCCCCCGAGCAAATTTGGGCGAAGTACAGACGTTAACCACCCGGACGAATCTTCGTGACAGGATCCAACGAGAATCAAGCCGCAGGTGTGCTACCTTTTCTCAAAATAGTGGCTACGACGAATAGAGCGCGTAAATCCCACACCCCATTCTTATCAGTTATCACTCCTCCTTGAACAACCACAATTTCTGACTTGCGAACACACTACTAGCTAGTACGTACTGTGAATCAATGAAGTCGGATCTTTGCGAACTGTTTAGGTTTTGTGCTTAGCACCAGTTGAAAAAGGTAGAGGGACATGGCAACCAAATAATTATTACTGCATATAATATAGTATTGCAAAGGAGCCTGTAGCTGAAGCAAAAGCAGACAGAATATTATCTGGATATCGATCTGCCAAGTCCAAGTGAGGTAGCCAAGAAAGCTAGGCATCCTCTCCAACACCTGAAACTCGCAAACATCACACCAATGTCCCCCATCAAGCCGTCTTGCCAATTTCGTCATGTCTCGTGAATGGCGGCCCACACTGACGACGGTTGCCCTTACGTCGGTCACCGTCACAACTTCCTACTTGGTGTATCAATTGGTTTCCCAATACGGATTGGAGGGCACGTTTTGGTACATTTGGGAGGGGGATCCGTATCCACCCAATGTGCGAGAACAGTTTCACGCCCTGGATGCTGTCGAAGAATCATTATGCCAACAAGATCGACTGTTGGATGCCGTAGAAGAAGCGTATGAACGCGCCAAATTGGAGTGTGTTGATGAAGCCTCTGATGCTACCATTTTGGATGCGTGGAACAACAATATTCTCTCCAACAAAAAAAGCAAAGGCGGCAACCTAAACTTGGAACGGACATTGGCCGCGCTGAGTTATAATTTGGATAAATATGCGGCACAAATAGACGCGGTTCCTTCCAAAGGACACCAAGATATCAAACCACGAAAAAAGAGTTTATCCGTTCGAATTGTACGGCTCATGCAACGTACGGACATTTATGTATCACATTTCAAACATGGTCAACAAAAAGAACAACGAAAAGATGCCAGCAAATGAAAATACGAATGAAAAAGCAAAGAAATGGGAATTGTGAACTAAACGGGCACTGTGAAATAGGTCTCCTGAAATGGCATAAGTACTTAAGGAACGGCACAGGCCCTCTACAGAGGAATATTTACGACAGGAATATTTACGAAAGGAGCGGTTGCTCAGGCCTTCCCTCCTCCTCTTGTAAACGCAACTTTCAAGTCTCTTTCCTGTGCCTTTTTCATAAGAATCTTGCCTGCCACGATAAATAAGGTTGGAAGCGATCGAAAGTGACCATTCTTAATTCTAAATTTTGAGTTTGTTGTTTATAGATTATTTATTTTGCCGCAGCAATCATTGCCGCACTTTCTGCATGAATGGCTTCTACAAAGGCGTTGACCAACTCTGGACTTTCTTTTCCGCCAAGTCCCTCTCCCAGGTTGGCAATCAGCCTTTGTGGTCCAAGGTCCATTAACATTTCCTTTGCCGTTTGTTGAACGGTGTCAACACTCTTGCCCTCTCCTGGAACCAAGTGTGCTGGATCATAGTTGCCTTGTAATGACACCGAGTTACCAACCACGTCACGTGCCGTTTTTCGGTCTACGTCTCCGTCCATGGTCACAACATCAAACCCAAGTTTGGCCAAGTCAGCATTGGCCCAGCTAATAATACAATCAGGGGGGAAACGTGACGAGAACTGTACTGTTAGAAACATGGAAGAGCGCGCCATAATAGAAGAAACCAAAACAGACCGGCTGAAATGACCAGCAGATCTTGTCATTACTCACCAAGCCCCTCGGCTGAACACCATCAAAGGTACATCAGGGAATCGCTTCTTCAGCTCCTTTTGAATGGCTTCCAGACAAGGCTTTGCAAATTTGTTGAAATTTTCTTCATCAATCATCATTCCCATAGCCTCAAAGACCTGCAGCATGTGAGCTCCATTTTCGACTTGAGCCGACATGTATTCAATGACAATCTTGGTCAATGTCTGCAACAAGACTTGCGATTCCTCGGGGTGTTCGTTCAACCACTTTTTACCAATGTCATTATTCTTTTTGGAAGATCCACCCACCATGTAAAAGAGCAACGTCCATGGCGCCGCCGAGAACCCAATGAGAGGAATGGATTTTCCTTCCTTGTCCATAATATCGCGGATTTGACGAACCGCTTCCAAGACGTGACCCAAATGTTTTTCGACGTATTCCTTGGTCATTTGTTCGGTGGGAGGGATTCGAGTGGCCACTTCTTCGGGCCCGGCCAAGGGATTGGGGACTAGGATGCCGACACCACCGGGCATGGTCACTTCAATGCCCAAGGCTTCGGCAATGACCAGAATATCGGAAAATAAAATGGCAGCATCGACATCGTATCGGCGAAGGGGTTGCATGGTGCACTCCGCGACACTCTGTAATTATATCCATAGAATGCCAAATGCAATCATGTCATTAATGTGAGCGATACCAATATTTTTCTGTCGAAAGCGAGTGTAAAGGAAAGTCTGGAGAACAACGGATCGAAGGTCTGCTTTCGTGTCTTTTCTGGTATTGATACCGACAATAACATTATAAAATCGACACACACTTCAATCCACACTAACTTACATCCGGATACGACAACATTTCTAAAAAGGATCTGCCCGTATCTGACTTGTACTGTTGATATTCGGGCAAATGTCTTCCCGCTTGACGAAACAACCACACCGGCGTTTTTTCTACGGCTTCTCCCAAGGCAGCCCGAATCATCAAATCATTGGTAGGACGAGCCGGTGATTTCAATTTCTGGTAGTCTTCTTGACTGGGAAGCGAGTAATCCACTGCTTTGGAAGAAGAAGTGCTGGCGGGTGCAGCAGCCGATCCTCCTTGTACGTGATTCATAATGATTTGTCGAGTCAATTCCAAATCTTCCTCTTTGGATGATCCAGCCAATCGATTCACCGCGAGGCGCCTTTGGTTGTTGTTGGATGGCATCACAAAGGATGAGGAGATTGCAAGAGAGCATAATAGCCATAGCGAGGTTGCTTGAAACTTGATCATTTCTTCAAAGTAGCGTGAAAATAGAGACGACTATCTACTAGAGGGAGAATCAGGACAATGGTACCAGAAATGAATTGGGGAACCCCTGTTACAATTTATCAAACCTGCATAAAAGGTTTTGTCGCAAGGATATCGGCTGGCAGCTATGTTGTTGAAGTTGATTTATCCCTCCGATCGGGCTCCTCCCAGCCGCATTTTCGATGTCTTCCAAATTTGATGCCTTCCGTCGTCCAACAATGAATGTACTGATATGACGTCAGTCGCCATGTGATTATCCTCAGCTCTAATAATTAATTTGCTGGATGTATGTAGATGCACACTTAACCTGTAAGTAACGAAAGATCGCAGCAGCCACGACAATAAATTTATTGGTTTTTGTTTGCCCACACACACACAAGTTAGCTAATGTAGCTAATAGCCATCACTGTTCACCAAGTTAGCTACTACCATGGTATTCCAACAACATTATCCCTTTGACATTAAAAAGTTTCCCGATGATGATGACATTTTGTTGACCGAGGAAGACTTGCGCCGCAAAAATGTGGTGCATTGTCGCAAAGAAATCTTGAACCAAATGAAATGCACGCAATGGGCCAGGGTACGTCCGTAGTACTGTACTGTATGTAAAAATAGTGAAACGAGTAAATGGTCGAAACAGGAAGAGAATGGCAGTCCCAACTGCTATGATTCCTAGGTAGAAATGCTGAACAAACGAAAATCTCAACATGTTTCCCAAATGTGTTTCATTTTCAGGACGAATTTATCGCGGCCGCCATGGACCCCGATGATCAAATGGAATGGTTCCACTACCATTTACAAAAATGCTATACGCCCTACATGGATGCCGTGGGATGTGTGGTGAATGTGGGCGACAAGGAAATCCAAAGCATGAAAAAAGAAGCCGGGCCCGAAGGATGGAGTGCCATCCAACAAAAATTCATTCAAGATGCCGCACGGACGGCGGGTGAAACCAAGGCGCGCATGATGTGGGAAATGGCGACCAATATGAAGGAAATTCATGAAAAAACACGACAACGAGATGGACACTTGTTTGGTGAAAAGTCATCCACACCGCCACCATTATCCAACAACAATAACAACGTTTCCAGAGCCTCAACGCCATCCACTCTCAATGACGTAGCCGAAGCCATGGGAGTATCCGAATACCTCTACAACAAGAATAATGGTCCACCAACGAAACAATCACATTTAGAAGTGGAAGAAATGTTTCGGTTTGCACGAGAACAAGAAGTCAAACAACAAATGAAGGAAGCAATTGAGAAGGAAAAGAAACCATTTTGGAGGTTTGGCTTTTGAACAAACTCAACAACAAAAATCAACAAGCAACCAATCGAGCAATGCCGTATATTCTATTGTGGATAGGCACTCTTGAGGACCGAATGGATAGGTGACACATGCATAGTATGTTGTGTAGATGCTTTCAACATGTATAAAGGTGACTCGACGTCCGCCGCACGGCGGTTTCGATATCCAAAGTGTCATGATGCTGTGCCAGGTGGGTTATCGTAGATATTTCTGGACGTTAACTTCTTCAATTATAATTATAGAATATTGGTTTTGATTTTGAATGGCTGCGAGTGTCAATCATCTTGTAAGTGTTCTGAAATTGAACGTTTGTATTTTATTTCCTGCATGTACTAGATAGGGAGCGGAAATGAGTACTGTAGAAACCAGCACAAGAAACTAAAATAATACAGGCAGCGGAGATGTGGCACCATGCGACGGCTAGCTGCACACCTACTTAGATCAAGTCCCCTCGCCACACTTCTATTCCTCAATAGCAGTTGGGTGTGACCATTCCCTCCTACCCGCGGTGACCTTTCCTGCTTGTGTGTAGCTAGCTACTGGAGTAGCCACTAGCTACCGTGAATGGAATAATGTATATTAGCTCAATTAATTAGCAAGCAAGATACAGTCTAGCTAGCTAGTATATCCATAATAGCTACCTGCTAAACTCTTTCTATTTCTGTTAGAGAAGCAGCAAAGGTATCTTTCTGAAAATGGATTTGGTGTATGAGCAAGTGCGCGTGTTTCTTGTGGTGCGATGACGACCCACCGCAGCAAGGCGTTGCAGTCGCTGATAACAACGACCAACAGACTGCCGATAACAACCACACCGCTATCGTCAACAGCACATTTCAGGATCTCGAGAAGTTGTTGCGGTATCGGTTCATCGGATACTAACAATATCCTTCTAGCTTGTAGTTCCTTCAAAGCTTGTGTGTTCCACTCCACATCAGTCAACGTCACCAACAACAACAAAAGCTACTTCAAGATGTCTGTGTTTGCATTCTCTTTCCAACCAAGTGAAAAGGTCGACAAGCTCGAGGAACGTGCCAAGACCCCCAACGCCCCATGCCAGAAACAGATGGTCGCATGGATTGATTGCATGAAGTCAGCGCGTGTAAGTGTTGCTGCTTGAAATTAATTCGTGCATGAATGCACTGATCAAAGAGACGTCTGGATTATTTTACGTTTGGTTTTGAACGATACTGCCGCTGATTGCTCGACTCACCAAACAGTCAAAATCACATCATTATCACTTGCTATATACAGTCCAGCTACACCGCGGATGGAAAAGACACCAGTGATCCTCGAGAGTGGGCCTATTTCCATTTGAAAAAGTGCCTTCATCCATATGCCGATGCCCGTGAATGCCAAGTGGAAAAGAAAGTGGCTGTGGTCCGTCAAATGAAGGAGAAATTGACCCCCGAGCAATGGGATCAAGTCCAGGCACGATTGCGTTATGCGGCGCACAAGAACCATGGAGTCGATAAATTCGATACCCTTTGGAATCCTGATTTGGATTACACGGGATACTTCAAGTCCTACCGCGAAAACATGGAAAACGCCTTCAAGTTGGAAGAGGAGTTTGCCAAGGAGACAGCCGGAGGACGGGATCCCGCTGATCCTGACAAGTACTTGCCACAACGATTTTGGAAAAATACCCAGGTGTATTTTGACAAGAAATAAAGGGAGCGAAGATGATAATTTCTTGTCTCAGGTTCCCGCTCTTGCATCCACATCTTGGTTTTACTTTTATTCCGTTATTGATTACTGTGTTTCACCCTTTGAAATGCAGTCCTTGTTGAATTCCAAAATCCGTACTATAAACCAACTAAATATATACTTGCCTTGGCAAAAGACTAGTGGTGTAGTTCATCATTCCTTTTTAGTAGAGCATTCGGCGCCTGACACATCTTGTGTGCATTCCAGAATTTTTGTCAGCTTGCTCCCTTTGCCAAATTGCTTATTGGTAAATCTATGGTAGGCGGTCATCCTGATTTCTGAAAGCAGATCTTCTTTTAACTTCTCATGGAAGATGGTCACATTAAGCATCTGCTTTCCCTGTTGCATCACATATTTTTGGATGATTTGAAAGAAATTGCAATTGCCTGAGCAAACAAATGATTGCTAAGGTTTTGTTGCATATGAAGTTGAATTGTCATGATAGCATTCACCTCCCCAAATTACCAATACCAATAATTTGAATGTAAAATTGTGATGAGAGAGCTCCCTAGTCTTCTAGAAGGAATCATTGTTTATGATCACTATATATGACATGGGCATTTCATTTGGTTTTAATTCATTGTTGCTGTGGTAGATTGTTGACCAGAAGACTTTGAAAATGTCTTTAATGCATGAAACCTAGGCTTGTAGTTTTAGGAGAACAAAGAACTGGCTTCTAGAGTTGCCCCATCTCTGATGAGAAAAGAAATAACCCTGCTGAACATTTGGGTTCGCTTTCAAACAGGGAACTACATAAAATGATCACAATTATGGTCCTTAAATGATCATCTAACATCATTTCATCATAGATATCCAGCATTTTTAAGAAAGAACCATGTTCCTTGACTCTTGCACATTTGGAAAAAGATCCTTGATTGATCCCAGAAAGGAAGCCACCGCATTCTAACTGTTTGTTATTCTCGTGGCTCTTACCTTAATTTAACGTGATGTGCATTGTTGTCACTGTCAACATGTTCACTGTTTTGTCATTTCTGTCAATTACAACGAGTGTTGTGCTAGGCACAATGAGAAGTTGCAACAACATTGCTCCTGTGGTGCAGCCACAGACTACAGCAATTTGGTTCTGTTGGCAAGTCAAGTGCAAGCCCAGACATTTCCTCTGAACATGAGCGACAACAAAAATTCACAATGGTAAAGCTGACGGCAAAGAATGATTCATTCAACTTGAATCTATCAACCATGTCGTCAGATAGTTTTCACTAACACTTTGCAATGCTGATTCAAATTCCTTTGTGTTGATAATCAGAAAAACAAACAACATCAGCTATGCTTGAAAGCACAAATTTGCCCTGCAGCTCACTGTTAGCACCATAGCTGTGATAACAAATCCAACCCATGTGCACCAAAGAGCAGCTCCAACAGCAACAAGTTCTTGGTGGCTATCAATTGTTCCAGACAGATGAATGTGACATGCTTTAACAGCCCGCAAACTTCAGCATGAACTGCTCACCACTACAAAAACCATTGTAGGACAAATTGCACTAGCAAGGAAGGGAGCAACATGGTGAGCATGTGTGGTTTGTCTGCTTGAAATTGGTCGGTTTGAGTTGAAAACCATTTGTTTGAATCAATGAAAATGAAATGAGTTTCATCAGGTTGAAAACAGTTGAAGCAAAGAAGCAAATGCACACTCTTTTGATCAATTCCTGGAATCCCCTGCACTGTTAAAAATGGACAAACTAGCCGAGTTGCACTAGTGCCAGAAAGGCAGCACCAGTGCAAATCACTCTTCAAGCTGCGACCTTGCACATGGTTGCACCGACTCATCCAAAACCCCACACCTTTCATTGCAAACTGTCCACAACTGGAAAGGTCTATGTTGCCATTGATTGTTGCAAAAGCAAATTGATCCACTTGCAGGCACCAATTATCCCCAACCATGACTTTGCAGGAACATGAGTAGCTCCGATCAGAAGTGCAATTGACTTGTTTGTGGGAACAACAATCCTTCCATGTGTGTTGGAGAACTGAAAAAGATGATGGGTTGGAAAAACAACATTGGCTGCTGCTAGATGGCAGAGGCCCCAACAGATTAGTTGCTTGCCTTTTCTTGTTGTCCTGTTGCCCCGACACCTGCAAACACATTTCCAACCATGCAGTGCATGCATGCAACACACATGTCACACAGAGCACAGACGCTGCATCACAATTGTGAGTCACTTAAGCTCTTGACATTTCAGCTGGCTGTTGATTGTTGTCACTTTTGGGGTCCATTCAGCATGTTGTCAGTAGCCAAGCCATGGGGTCCTGTGATGACAAAGGTCGCAGCAGAAACGACAACAAACGGGTCTTCTGCTGTTCAGTTGTCACTTTGAAAGTGCATCTTGTTGACTCCCTGCAATCCAACAAGGATCTGACAACATCCTCAAACCTGCTACTGCTCAAAAACACATTTCCCATAAAGCTGCCTGTCGCAATCATAAGTTGCAGCTCAATGACTTTCATTTTAGTGATGATGTCAATTCGAAGGCCATTTTGGAAATGAGCGCAATGATGGGATTGCAGCATCACTGTTCTTCAGTTGCAAAGACACAAAAGAACAATGTTTCACATGCACAGTGGTGCCCTAGTTGAACACCTCCATATCCTATCATGGCCCTGCTAAGGCAGAAGTCTGGTTCTGACAGATGCTTCTTCTGTTAACTTTGCTATCACAAACTTCATAACTTTTGGGGCATCCCTTTCAAACGGAAGGTGGCTGGAATGTACAGTCGCGTCAATGCGCGCGAGGTCTCCTCTTTGGATAACTAAGTAGGAAATGCATCCGGGCGGGATTGACGAAAGATCTTTTTGAAATTTACCCGGAATACAATCGTGATCCTTGACGCCTCCAATTAAGAGAGCCCATCGTGCATTCATTCAATTGATTGATTCAATTTGTTGTCATTGTTTTTATACTACAGTAGTCTCCATTCATCTCATCAATACTACTGTACTGTGTAATAATCATCGACCATGTTGAAAGATTTTCGCAAGACCTTTAGCAAGCCCATTATGGAGGCGATTGGCACCTTTGTCTTGCTCCTGACGATTCAACTGTCCGTGGACGCGCCGTCCAGTGACAAGGCCCCCATGGCCATTGGATTGGCCCTCATGGTGATGATTTACGCCGGGGCTCCCATTTCCGGCGCCCACTACAATCCTGCCGTGTCCCTGGCCGTCATGCTGCGTGGCAAGCAAGAGATTGGAGAAATGTTCCTCTACTGGATCTTTCAACTCGTCGGTGGCACAGCTGGCGCCTGGCTCGGCGCCATCATCAGTGGCACCTATTCCAACATTGGAGTCGGAAAGAACTTTACTCTGACGCAAGCCTTTTTGGCCGAAGTGTGTTTTGCCTTTGTCCTGTGTTTTGTCGTCCTAGGTACGTTGCGCGGTCGCCCATGTATCAAAGTTCTTGTGTCCGTTGTTGTTGACCTTTGGATCCGCTCACCACCCATGACCCATCAAAATATATCTAGGAACGGCGACGCACTCGAAAACCGCGGGAAACGGATACTATGGAGCGGCCATTGGTCTCACCGTCACGGCCGGTGCTATTTCCGTCGGGCAACAGTCGGGTGCCGCCTTTAATCCGGCCGTCGCCTTGGGACTGAGCATCGCCAAGGGATTTTCCAGCTTTGGCTATTGCCTTGGAACGGCGGGGGCTGATTTGATCGGTGGTGCCCTGGCCGCCGTCGCCTTTTACATGGTGGCGCCCGATCAGTTTGGAATCTCGGGTGACTACGAGACGGTGGGACTTGCCTAAACATTCCTGTGGTACTATCCGAATGCATGACACAATTTGTCTTGCTAATTGAATTCTTCTAATTGTGCGACTGTATACGTAACAAACAAGCTACTACTATACACGTAGCACTCAGCTGTAGCACTACCTGCTATCTAGCTAGTGGAACAAACCACGCCCATCGTCTTCCTCCTTTGCATTTATTTTACTGTCATGCTTTCTCTACAGATTTCTACCAGGAACGCGAGAGTGCTCTGCAGTGCGCCTATGGATAGTTGGGCGAGGATTACCCAGAGCTGGATCCAATGAATCGGCGTCCTCCCCAAAGAATTGCAGGAAGGGTGGGGCAACCCCGGGCAAGTACTTATCTAGTACAACAAGGCAAAAGTAACACTTGTACTCGTAGCTAGTTAGTAGGACAATTGTAGCGAGCTAGCTAGCTAGGTACCGAAAGTGTACAATACCAACTATCGTACAACGATCAACACTTCTGATTGATAGCACCTTGCACCTCGTTTGACATTGATTGAC
>ENA-ORBV01014575-ORBV01014575.1-microbial-mat-metagenome-genome-assembly--contig:-NODE-14575-length-11722-cov-4.229455_pt1 | contig 11722 bp, 13 predicted proteins | sample MGYA00237777_ERZ505514 | MGnify/ENA primary metagenome ERZ505514 (study PRJEB26160, sample SAMN06269048) | microbial mat metagenome | isolation source: Oligotrophic lake microbial mat | place... | reverse complement strand
TCTACACCTCTCTATTCGTCGGCAGCGTCAGATGTGTATAAGAGACAGGTCGACACCCCGCTCGCCTCACGCATCACCGGCAACGAAGCGGCACTCAAAGCCTCCACGGCAATGCATGCCCTCAACAGAATAGGCAAACCCGAAGACATTGCCTCAATGATCGACTTCCTGCTCGACCCTTCAAACTCCTGGATTACCGGGCAGGTCTTTGGAGTCGATGGTGGGCTCGGGACAATACGCGCCAAGTAGTGAACCCAGCGTTACACGGCCAACGGATTTCGCCGCCCGAAGCAAACGCAAGAACACTTGCGCGGTCAAGAAGGCATCGCCGCCAGCGGTGTGCCGGTCATGCGCCTTCACCCCAAACATCTCGCAAAGGGAATCAAGCGTAAAGCCTTCCGGGATGGCTCTTCCGGTGAAAGCCCCGGCATCATTGAGGTGGAGTGTAAGATCCATCGTGTCGAGCGACAGATTCTTCAAGTTGACATCGAAATGCTTGCCGCAGGCGAAGTCCAGAGCCTGCACATCATGGCCAATATGGTGCCCAACAATCACGCCATCGCGAAGGTAATCGAGAAAGAGCTCCAGTGCCTCAGGCTCATTCATTCCGTCCATCGCTTCATCACGAGTGATGCCATGCACAGTAACGGATGAATTGTTGTAGGCAAGCTTGAGCATCACTTCAAAAGAGTCCTCCAGCAGGATCTCGCCATCGATCACAGCGATTGCGCCTATCGTGATGATGCGGTCGCGCCTCGGGTCAAAGCCTGTGGTCTCCGTATCCAGCACGACAAATCTCACAGCCTCGACGGGGCTCGATTCGTCCCAGGTGGAATCGAAGCTTGCCAGGTATGCGTCGACACTCATAGCCCACCCACAAACTGGTTCACCGTAAATTGCACCACCCGATGGACGGAAGTGAAAGCAGTCTTGAGCATCATCTGATCGAGCTTGCCAAGCTTGGCGGGATGGATACGCCGGCAGCCCGAAATGGTCCGGTGATAAAGCCCAATGCGGAAAGCATCGGCAGCTTCGCTCAGAAGATCGGCGGCCTCTGGATAGTCGACAATGGCTTGGCTAAGGCGCTCGAGAGTACCAGCCTTCTCCAGTCGGCCGGAATTCAAGGCAAAGACCCGGGCAGCATCGGCAATCGGCTGCAACACAACACTCTCAATATCAAAGCTATCGTGCCGCACGCCATCAAGTTCTACAACCATACCTTCAGAAAGCGTAAGCGGCGGCAGATTGATGAGCGTATCGTTTGCCAGCAGCGAGATGGCCATTTTCTCAGCACCGACTTCAGCGCAGAAATGCGAGATCAACTGATCGCAGATCAGCCGGTCACCATGAAGGGGAACAAGATCGAAGAATTCACGGCGTTCAAACAAATGGTTCCGAACGGGATCTTGAATCGTCTCGCTGTATAGCCTCTTCCATTCCGACATTGGCATGGCAGGGTGGGCACCCTCCGGCCATTCGACCCCGACGCCGCTCAGCCCGCTCTCGTGAAAGTAGTGCGACGTCATGCCAGCAACAGAAACGAAAAAGAAGCTCTCAAGTGGGCTGAAGGCAGGTCCCGAATCATCGTAAATTACTGCGATGGTCGGGAACCTCGGCTGCGGGATATCCGCGCGAGCCGACGCGCCAAACATCATCCAGCAATAAGGGACAGCAGGAGCATCAATCCCTGACGCCACTGCCTCCAGTTCGGCCAGCCGAATGCAGGCATCGGCCGCCGCACGAATCACGTACCCGCCAATCAGGCAGCATTCATCAAGGTCGTTAGCCGAAGCCAGCGCATCCATCACAAAGCGCCGGGCCAGCAGCAGTAAGGGTGCGATCTCTTCGGGCGACTCAGCCGCTTTCAGGTCACGAATCAATCCCGGCACATCGTGGTTACAAAAGAGAGCCAGCTCGCGCGCACTAAGGATGGTTGAATCATCAATTCGAATGGCATCCACGTTCTTCTCAAGCATGACCCGAATGGCCGACCGGGTTGAGTAGGCCTCGCCAAGTCGAGGTAATTCCAGACAAAAGTAATTCTGTCGGCCATGACGCGCACGCAGAAACGAAAGCGGCGGCGCTTCGGCATCCAGCCAGGAGCGCCGCTCAAATCCAGGCCCACCAGCCATAGAGAAGCGAGCTGAGAGATATCGCTCGACTTCTGGATACCGCGCGATAACCCCTTCAAGTTCCGCTGCTCCAACACCATAGAGAATGACATCACTCAGAGTTCGAGCGGAGTATTGAAAGGACCCAACACCGACAAAGCGATCTAGCCCCAGCAAGTCGCCCTCACCCAGGACATCATGCACCCGCTCGGTGCCATCACTCTCATCAAGCACTTCAACGCGCCCCTGCTGGATCACCCAGATCAGGGGTATCTTACCCTCACCCTGACGATAAAGGAATTCCTCGGACTGGTGAAACTTCACCTTCCCGCTACCGGCGAGTTCGAGCAGGTCGCCATCGGAGAGGGAATCAAAAGGAGCATGCTGCCGCAGAAAATCAGCAACGCGTTGACGAATGACAGAGGTTTTCATGTTTGACCGGGTGCTACAGAAACACAGGTCCAGATAGGGCGTCGAACAGGGGCGGCCACCAACGGGCTAGTCTGATCAGGATACAACACGGTGGGATTGGCATACCATTGACGTTATTATTTTGTAAGCAACTTGCGTATCGTAGGGCAATGGGTCGTCTTGCAATTGAAGCAATTGATCCCAAAATTGGTCGAAGGCTTTACAAAATCGCAAGAGGAGAAAACGATGGCAACTCGAACCTCAATCAAAAAAGTCCGCAAGACGGAGGCCAGGAGCGTGGGCCGAAAGATTATCGAGGGCCTGGAAGAAGCAATCGCCTGGTCTAGCGGGAAGCCCACTCAGATGCGGGTAACCGTAGTGTCTCCGCCCTTGCTGGATGTCAGGCAAATCAGGGTCGACATGGGCCTGAGCCAAGTCCAATTTGCTGCGAAGTTTGGCTTTCCCGCAGCGACCCTCAAGAACTGGGAACAAGGGCGCGCCAAACGGAGGGCTGACCTCGAGGGAGTAAAGTTTTCCCGAACCAGTGCCAGTCCTGCCGCTTAGACGCGAGTATGCTTGGGCTTGTTCACCAGGCAGCGGGAATCAATTGAGAAAGCACTCAAAGAAAAGCTCGTCCTGGATCTTGCCTCAGATCACAGCAACAAGTTCATACCTGCTTGCCAGCGGTTGAACAATCTTCCTGCGGCCATGACCAGGATTAACTTCCCAAACTGTTTTTAGCAAACCAAACGAGGCAAGCACTTTCACATCTCTGTCCACAGCGGCACGGTCACGATTCAGCGTCTGGGCAAGCTCCGAAAGACAAGCGGGTTGCTTGCGAATCGCTGCGATCAATTCGACCCTCTTGACGGTGAGCGCACGCATCAACTCCGCCGGATCTTCAAAGGTGACTCGCATTTCGGGTAGGAGCTTTTCGCCTCTATCCAACTTCTGCGCTCTTCCAAGAGATCGCTTAAAGAATTCATCTGCGGTACCGACACCGACTTTTACTCGTTTAGCCATTTGCTTCGTCCTCCTTCTTCCACAATTCCTTCACTTCGCGCTCAAATCGAATGGCCAGCGAGGAGTAGTCGTTGAACTGGATCGGCTCAACCGTCCCCATGAAGTGCCGGTGATGGTGTCCATGGCTATTGTCATAGCCGAGAACACGCCCGTTATCCAAAGGGCAAATTGAAAAGTTGATGTAAGCAAGGTTGTACCTCACCACTTCCCCTCTCTCGTCCTGCCATACTTCTTCGCGCAGCTTGGCGAACCTTCTTTTGCGACCGAGACTGCATTCATCGTCTACAGTCTTTTCGATTTTGCGCTCCGCAACCGGTGCCGTTCGCTTGGCCACTCGACCAGAATACCAGATGAGATGTCAGAGATCTCACCTGCCGAGAGACAACGCAGGACGAAGAAATAAAAGGAGAGGTAAAAAACGGCGGAAAGTTTGGAGGCGCGAACCGGAGTCGAACCGGTGCATAAAGGTTTTGCAGACCTCTCTAAATCCTGGCGCCGAAATGTTTGGAGAGCATCACGACTTGTCCGCAGTGGTAGGAGTAACGACAAAGTTGCCTATGGATTGCCTGCAGAACCGAATGCGCCTTCCCTCGAATTGTAACCGTACGAACCAGATCCTCTTCACGCAAATTGCCAAGTACTGAAAAAACACAACCCCAATCGGCTTCCCATGCCTACATCGCTTCTTCGCGCGTCTTGGGCGCATCTTCAAACTCGCTGTCCCGGTTACGGTCCGGTTTTTCACCATCTAAAGTTAGAAAGTTAGTCCATCGAGAACGCATGTTCTCGGCCAATCCGTTGCATTGCCGAAACGCTGCAACCGCATCTTGACTCTTCGAATTTGTGAACTCGAAGGCCATAATTCGATTCTGCCACCAGAGAAAGTACTAGGTGTAAATTCCAACTGCAATGCCCTTTTCGAATCGGGAATTCTCATGTATGATCATTAACGCCACGCATGCCCCACTCCCCACTTCTCTCTGCAATCCTCAATATCACAAGACAATTCGACCAGCCCCAGCTCCAGCTCCAGCCCTCGCGCAGAACCTTTCTTGCGGCAAGCGCTCTTGCCGCGCCGGTGCTGGCACAGTCCGCCAAACCCACCGTTGTAGTAGGCGCAGGACTCGCAGGCCTCACCTGCGCCCTTCGCATGAAGCAGAAAGGCATAGCCGCCGATATCTATGACGCAAATACGCGCCTGGGTGGCCGCTGTTGGAGCCTGCGCGGCGCCTTTGAGGACGGCCAGATTGTCGAGCGGGGCGGGGAATTGATCGATCAGGGCCACACCGCAATTCGACAACTGTGTCAGGAACTGCGCTTGCCTCTCGACAATCTTTTGGCTGCTGAACCCAATGGCAGCGAACCGTTCTACTATTTCGATGGCGTGCCGTACTCCTACACTGAAGCTACTGCCGACATCAAGGCGGTCTGGCAGAAGATCAAATCCGACATCTCTGCTGCCAGCTATCCCACGACCTACTACAAATCCACTCCGCGGGGCCGTCAATTGGATCAAATGTCGATTATTGACTGGATCAATGAGTCGATCCCTGGTGGCGTTTATTCCCGCCTCGGCCAACTCCTCGATGTTGCCTACAACATCGAATACGGAGAGGAGTGTTCTCGTCAGAGTGCACTGAATTTGCTTTATCTGCTGGGCTATAGCGGTCAGGGACAGTTCCGGATCTTTGGGCCGTCCAACGAGAAGTACACCGTCCGCGGCGGCAACGATCAAATCGTCTCGGCCCTGGTTTCCCAGCTCGCACCGAACATCAAGACTGGGTTTGCGCTCTCGGCAATCAAGCAGAATCCCGATTCCTCCTACACGCTCACGTTCAGGCAAGGAAATCGAACGACTCAGGTAGAGGCATCCCGCGTTGTCCTCGCTATTCCCTTTTCTATTCTTCGAACGCTCGATTTCTCAAAGGCAAACTTCCGTCCACTCAAGCAAATTGCGATTCGTGAACAGGGCATGGGCTCCAACGCCAAGCTGCAACTCCAATTCCGCAATCGCCACTGGAACGCCCTCGGCAACAACGGTGACAGCTATTCAGACACTGGTTACCAGATCACTTGGGAGGTTACCCGGGGCCAGGCAGGTACGTCCGGCATTCTCGTAAACTACACCGGCGGAGACGTCGCCCGCGCCGCCTCCAAAACCTCACCCAAAACCGTCTTATCTAGAATTGAACCAGTTCTTCCGGGCTTGTCTGCCCAATGGAATGGGAAATCACACCTTGAAGATTGGACGGCCAATCCCCTTACCCGAGGCTCTTATTCGTTCTTGAAGCCGGGTCAATATCAGACCTTCGTCGGAATTGAGGGTGAAGTTGAGGGCAATTGTCACTTCTGCGGTGAACACACTTCGCTCGACTTCCAGGGCTATCTCAACGGTGCCGTTGAAACCGGCGAACGTGCTGCTGCGGAAGTTAGTACAGCGCTCGGAAGATAGAACGCCCGGGTCGAATGGCAATTCAGTGTGTGCCTTGTGCACCCGAGTGTTTTCCTCTACCGACTGTGCCCGCCCCGGATGTGTTTACCTGGATACCCGAGCGATTGCCTTGGTTGATAATAAGCGCTCGACTCCAGTAAACAAGCTGATGGTTCGTAGAGCCACACTAGATGGCCCTCCTGGGAAAGTTGCTACATGTGACAACTTCAGTAGAGGGTAGAGAAAGGGAATAGCCACAAACGGGGAGGCGGGCTGGATGGAGTATCCGACTCACCCGGACCATTAATTCTATTGGGGTTTGGGCTTGGGGAATTGGAGGCGCGAACCGGAGTCGAACCGGTGCATAAAGGTTTTGCAGACCTTCGGCTCAATTCAGCAGGCGGCCTTTCTTTCTGTGTACTTCTACGCATACGGCATGGCCGGGCCGCTGGGGTTCTTCGTTTTGACAGGGGCTTGATCGCGACGAGGCCGTCCCGAAAGTACGACAATGTGTGGATGGAAAACACTCCGTACGCAGCAGACGAGGCACTCCACCTTAGCCGCCCTGAGTCAAATCGGTTTCTCGGGCCGAATGGCTCGCCACTCACCATGCAAAGTGTCTACGTGAAGTGGTTGGTAAATCTGCGGAACAACCAAATGGCGACCGTTAACTCGGGAGCTAACGGCGAGGTGACAAATTTCCTTTTCGATGCGATCACCGAGTTTGACAAAGTAGCCTCTGACCTTGTGAAGGGTCTTTCCCGGAGCACCGCCGACATCCCGCTCTGGCTCCAGCTGATTGTGCGCTCGCAGCAAATCGGACTCACTGCCTTACACCTTGCTCTTGGGGGTCTCCTTCAAGAAGGGGGATGCTTAATGCGATTAGCAATTGAGACATTTGCCCACGGTCTAGAGTTGGAATCAAAGCCTTTCGCTGCCGAGCTTTGGATGAACAAGACCGAGGAAACACTGAAGAAGGCATATAAAGAATGCTTTCACAAAGCGACCTCAAAGCGGCTCTTCAAGTCAATCCCAGGCTTGCATGAGCAGTTTTCATTTTGGTGCGAATTTGGCGCACATTCCACGAAGTACGCACTCGCGGTCCATGCAGGGATCGGTGAAATCGACGCGCAAGTTGGATCCGAAGCTAAGATTAATCGGGTCCTCTTGCATCTCTTGTCGTCCTACTCGGCAATGACGGATCTTGCAAGAACCAGAATCAAAAACCCCCGCAAAACAACCAGGCCGGAATTTGGCAGGTGGAGAAGGCTGGGCACATACCAAGCACGAATGAAAGAACTAGTTTGGGATATTTGCGACAACCCGTTGCTGAAGTTGTGAGCACACTTGAAACAAACAATTAGGGTACGTTCCTTTGCAATAGCGCCCCTAAGCACGTGAGCGGGCTAACCCTGTGGTGCGTCAAAGCACCTTTGAATGCTCAAGGAGACGGCCAAGAATAGAAGCGTCGTACTTTGTACCAGCACTATCAGGCAGGGAAAGCAAAAAGTTTGAGGACCGACAGTCAATTTGAACCAAGTCCTTGGCAGGCGGCATGTAAGATTCGAAACTTGCGTTCCACCGTCACTACGATCAAGACCGAGCAGGAAGTGAAATCCAAAGGCTATCCCGCTGGCGCAATTAGACGCCTGTGTAGCTTGTAAACCTCGCGCTCGGTGAGCGCCGAAATGAAATCAGCCGCCCATCGCTCAGAGAGCGTATCGTCCTGGTCGCGTTTAATCATTTGCGCAAAGCCAATCGGGAAGAGGTCGAGCTTTTCTTTTCTCGCAGCATCACAATAAACTTCAAACAGTTCTCGAATCATGCGCCGTTGGCCGTACTGCATCGTCGCCAGATCGCTATGGCAAATCACGTAATGCCACGTCAGTTGTTTCAGGATTCGAGTCTGATCTTTGAGGTCTGGCTCAATTGTGACAGGCCTTGCTTCACTCCTCAACGCGTCTGCCGATTTCAGTTGAATAGCTTGTGTGTAGAGTGAGATCAATTCGGACGTGAAGTACCACAAATCCCGATTTTCTTCGAGCGTGCCTTGGTAGGGGCCAGAAATTGTCAACAGATCAAATGCCTTGCCAAGCAATCTGCGGTACCTTTCTTTGTCTTTGAAAATGGCCGGATCGCGCGACCCTGCACCGTCAAAAAAACGTTCAACTTCTGCTCTTGCCACCGAATCCTTGCTGCGAAGCCCATCTGCAATGAGATGCAAAGGGATCAGGCCTGCACAATGAAAGTCCACCATGTCGTGGATGGCATACGTAATATCGTCAGCCCAGTCCATGACCTCCGCAGTGAGTGAGCGCCTATAATCGCTGTTGCCCGAACCTTCTCTCGCCCAGTCGAAAAACTTGGACTCCGATTTGTAGGCTCCCCATTTATTCTTCTGCTTCATGTCTGGACCGCTGCCTTCAAGCCACGGGTATTTGAGAATGCCGTTCAAGGTGGCCCGGCTAACATTAAGTGCAGGCTGAACGCTCTGGTGTTTGTCTTTCGGTGCTGAGTCGCTAACGCTGAGCCGGGTCACGATTCTAAAAGTTTGTGCGTTTCCCTCGTAGCCACCGGCTGTCGGCTTCTTCTGCAACAGTTCGTTCAACTCTTCCTCGGCAATGTGCCCAAAAGGTGGGTGGCCCATATCATGAGCGAGTCCTGCGGCTTCTGCGACATCGGGATCAAGATCCAATTCATCGCGTTTGCCGCTCCAGTCGTTGATCAGCTTCTCAGCAATTCGACGTGAAAGTTGAGAAACCTTCAAGGAGTACGTGAGCCGGTTGTGTACAAGATAGCCGCCATCCATAGCGCGTACTTGTGTCACTTCCGCGAGTCGAGCCAAGTGCGGTGAATAAAGCAGACGATCTCTGTCGATTTGCCCTGCTGTCCTCCAAGAGCCATAGCTGGTCTCTTCAAAGAACCGTTTATCTTGAGCAATCAAGCCGCAACTGTCTCCTGATTTGGGAGTTCAATCTGAAAATTTGGGGTGAGCTTCAACTCTTGACGTCGCAAGAGCCCAAGAATCGCTGATCGAATTTCGTTTTTGCTCAGGTCCGCATGATTGCACTGGATGGTTTCGATTAAGGCATTCAAGTCCATGCTGCTACTAACGGCGAATTCATGTAAGACCAGGTTCATGATGTCATATTGAGGCATTAGAGTTTCCTTTTGTAGCATATCGGGTTTTCATGAATTATGAAAAGGAAAAGTGAAAGCTTCCAGCATCCCGTTGACTGCATGAAGGAGTAGAGGATGGGAATATACCTACTTCTAAATTCAGCAGGCTGAATTTAGTTTGAGACAAGGAAAAATCGACAATTGAGCAGGAGAAGGAAAGTTTGGAGGCGCGAACCGGAGTCGAACCGGTGCATAAAGGTTTTGCAGACCTCTGCCTTACCACTTGGCTACCGCGCCTCGCCGTAGCTACTCTTTTAGCTTAGCCCCGCACGCCCCCCAGCGTCAAACGCCTCGCGCACCCAATCTCCCAACAAGCCCGCCACCCGTTCCACCCCATGCCACTGCTGCGTATGAATGGCCGCATGCCGCCCCACCGCTCTCCGCGCCTCCACATTCAGCGCCAGCCATGTCACAAACCGCTCCAACTCCTCCTGCTCGGCCAAACCCGGATCCACCTTCACACAGGCCACCTCGGGCAAATCCTCTGTCTCCAGGCTCCGCGTCACAATCACCGGTTTGCCAATCCCCATCAGCCGCGTCGCAATCCCGCTGGACTCCCCCGCCAGCGGCCACCGCAGATTGATCCCCACATCGAGAGCATGAGCCTGCATCCACCACTCCTCCTCGCTCAAATACCCGCGACGCACAATCCACTCCGCCGCGAGCCTATCGCTAAGAGCCCGCTCCAGATCCGGCCCCACGAAATCCCCCTGTACCAGCAACCGCACCTTCAAGCCCTGCCCACGCAAAGCCTCAAACACGCGCAACACCGCATCCACCCGTTTCGATTCCCGCAAATGCCCTAGCACCCCAAACAAACACTCGTCCCGAGGCACCCCCAACACCTGCTCGCGATACTCATCCACCTCGCGATAAAAATGATCCCGTGGGGCTTCAAACAAATGCGGCAACACCGCCACCTTAACTTCCGGCGCATGACTCAATACGGCCGCCTGAGCCGCGCGGTTATGAACAACAACCAACCGCGCCCCCTCACAAAGCCGCTTGAGCAGCGGCCGCTCGAAGTAACGAGTATCAGACCCGCTCATCGCGCGCCCCTCCCAATACCGCTCCGCCGTCTGCCGAAACCACTCCCCGTAGTTGTACACAAACTCCTCGATGTACTGTTCCCGCGTCAATTGCCCCAGCAACAAATGATGCAGGCAGGCGTCATGCAACAACACGACGCCGGGCTTGGCAATCGCCCGCAGGTAGATCTCCCAATGCAACTTGTTATTCCCCACCTGATACAAGTTCGCATCCGCATTAGAAACAATCTCAAAGCGCCCCTGCAGTTGTTTCAACAAAGTCGCCGCATACTGAGCCACCCCAGTCGAAGCCGGAGGCATAGGTGCAAAATACCCCAGCTTCATTGCGGCTTCTGGCGCTTGCCAAAGAGCGCCGTCCCCACCCTCACCACAGTCGACCCCTCTTCAATCGCCACCTCAAGATCGTTCGACATCCCCATCGACAATTGCGGCAATCCAAACTTCTCAGCCAACCTGCGCAACTCAACAAAATAAGGCCGCGCCGTCTCGGCATTCTCATCCCACGGCGGCACCGTCATCAACCCTGTCAGCTTCACATTCTGGCAAGCCGCAATCCCGTCAATTAACTCCGGCAAGTCCTCAGTCGCACAGCCATGCTTGGCATCCTCGTGCGACAGCTTCACCTCAATCAAAACTTCTTTCACCCCGGTCGCCGCCTCATTGATCCGCCGCGCCAGCTTCGCCGAATCCACCGTATGGATATGGCTAAACAACTCCGCCGCCTTACGCGCCTTATTCGATTGCAGATGCCCGATCAAATGGAAATTGGCGCCCTCCAAATGCGACACCAACGGAAACTTCCCCTCAAACTCCTGCACGTAATTCTCCCCGAAATCACGGAGTCCCAGCTCATACCCTTCCAGAATCACATCGGCCAAAAACACCTTCGTCACTGCCAGCAGCAACACCTCATCCCGCTTGCGGCCAGCCTTTTGACAGGCCAGCGCCAATCGATTTTCTACTTCCGCCAGACGTTCTTTGAGCACTCCTTTGAGTTTGGCACGCAAACTGCAAACAGGCTTAGTAATGGTCCCCGACAAGATCGCCGTTGCGATCCAAGACTTTATCGCCACCTGCCAATCCCCCGCTCTGCTTGAGCGAGGCGAAAAGCCGCTTGTACTCGCCAAAGACCGCTTCAAAATCGACGTCACCCCGCGCGGCGCATGGCTCGAAGCCTGGGACGATGGCCGCGTCTGGTCTCGCCGCATCCTCAGTTGCAACACCCCATCGCGCAAGAAAATGGAACTCGAAGCGTTCCGATTCGGGAAATCCAACCGGCCCGTCACATTGGTCGATGTAGCCGACGCCCGCACCGGCCCCGTTATCGAGAAGACTAAACGCTCCGCCTTCACCGAGCAATTCCGCCTCTTCCTTAACCGCCACTACGGCAACTGGCGTTGGGAATCCTTCCGCAGTGAAGCCAAACTCGAAAACTCTCTCTCGCCCATCCTGTCTCTTATACACATCTCCGAGCCCACGAGACTAAGGCGAATCTCGTATGCCGTCTTCTGCTTGAA
>ENA-ORBV01014574-ORBV01014574.1-microbial-mat-metagenome-genome-assembly--contig:-NODE-14574-length-11722-cov-5.909575_pt1 | contig 11722 bp, 12 predicted proteins | sample MGYA00237777_ERZ505514 | MGnify/ENA primary metagenome ERZ505514 (study PRJEB26160, sample SAMN06269048) | microbial mat metagenome | isolation source: Oligotrophic lake microbial mat | place... | reverse complement strand
ATCTACACCTCTCTATTCGTCGGCAGCGTCAGATGTGTATAAGAGACAGACAAAGCACTTACGATATGATGTAGGAGCCATCGTTGTTGAAGCTTTTGGTGCTCTCTTCAAAAGAGGGGAGACAACGTTAGGAAGACTTGTGTTAATTTCGCTTGGAATCTCGTTCGGAATCTCGTTCGGACGACTTTGAGACTGGGATCTTGCTGATGGCTTTCTTGGGTTTGTTGGGGTTGCTCTTGCTGGCTTTTTCCTTGAACTTGTTGAGGCAGTCTTTCTCGTTACAACCGGTGGTGTTTCAGAAGCCAGTTCTTCGGGATCGGTTTTCAGAATTCTGCGTGCAGTCTTGTTGAATTTTTCTATTGGACGACCCTTCCAGTAATTCACCCGCTTACTTATCTTTCCGCGGATCGGGTCACCTCGATCTCCGTAAGTGCCTTGCCTATCTGGTTTGTCTAAAAGTTTGGACAATGCTTGCTTTTTCCCAAAACTAAACTCTTTTATCCCGCCCGCGTCTATGATGTCAAGAATGAGTTGTTTCTCAACGACTCTTGGTAGACGCTCGCGTTGAGACCCAGCTGTGCTAGTGCTAGCAGCACTGGCAATGCTATTTGTTGATCGATGGGATCTACTTGGTGAAGCAAATGCTGCCCTTCTCCTGCCAGAGGTGGGCAAATCTTCTACTTTGTCCTCGTCTGAACATGCAAATTCAGAGTCTGAGTGAGAGCTAGCGCTTAAGCTTCCACTCATGTGTGCTGGTAAGGTTCTCAGTGTTGCAGTGTTTCTACAGCTACAACAACGTGTGTCTTCCACGCGAAACAATCAACCTACCCAACATGGGGGAGGTGCAGTGTTCTCAACTCCAAAAGAAGGGGTTAACCTCCCTCCCGTTGGCGACGTAAGCACTAGGACGTGGGCGACGTCATCTCAGTAAAACCGGTAAGAAGTAAAACTGTGCGTCATACACGATTCAGCATACATTATGATTAAGTTGATAGAAAAGTGAAAGCTTGTTCATACAACAAGATGGCCGAAAGCGATGACAGTAGGAGCTACGACGGCTTCGAAATATACACTGAGCAGGAGTTTCGTTACAAAGGACTGAGCCTCCTTAACTGGTCACATGATCAGATAACACGAATCTCTACTAAAACCGCAGATGAAAGATTCCGTGCTGACTTCGGACCAAATCCACGCGTCGCTGCTCAAGCATGGGAGGACATGCAGGAATGTTGCCAACTTGATCCTTGTCAATGTCCCGTCGAACACTTCTTCTACAGTCTCAATTTTCTTCGTCTTTACCCAACAGAGACACAGCGGGAAAATAAATGGAATCGCTGCGCAAATTATCTCAGAGATCCAGGCTGGGACGTGGTTGGAAAAATTGCTCAACTGAAAAGAAGAAAAATTTACTGGCCTGAGGATAACTTTGGTACAGACATTTGGGCAATGTCGGTAGATGGTGTTCATTTTCGGACAGAGGAGCCATCTCATCCTGAGCTTCCGAAGGACCCAAGTTACTTTACCTACAAACACCATTGTGCCGGATTCAACTATGAAATTGCCCTGAGTCTTCGTGACACAAGGTGTCACTGGCTGAATGGTCCGTTCAAAGCTGGAACATACAATGACATCAAGATCTTCAAAGAATGTGGTCTCTTGGCCAAGCTGCGACAGACTGGAAAGAAAGTGATTGCTGATAGCGGATACACTGGTTATCCAGACGTTGTCAGCCGCTACAATTCCCTTGATACAGAAGAAGTGAGGGAGTTCAAGTCACGTGCTCGCATGCGGCACGAGCAGTTTAATGGTAAGTTGAAGGTGTACAATTGCCTTTCCAGTGACTTCCGGCATGACAGAGACAAGCTTCAGCTTTGCTTTGAGGCTGTAGCTGTTCTTGTCTGCTACGGTATGGAATTAGGCAACCCACTATATGACACATAGTTTTAATGTTAGTAGGGGCAGTTTAACCATAATCAATTTCTACTCTAGTTAGTTAGCTTGCCTGCATCAACAGTTTTACCCATGATGCATAGGCTGCATTACCTACCACACACATTGGGGGTTGCCTGTTGTGTAGACTGAATTTTACTAGCTAATAACATACTAATGCAAAAGATAACTAGTAGAAAAATTTATAGACTGGAGCGAAGTAAATAAAAAACCAACCTACCCGTCATAGATGGGGTGGCTCCTATCACATCCTAGACTTAATGATTGAAACCAGAGGCAAATAGCATCCATTCCTTTCAAAGATAATGGGTTCAAATGATGCCCGTTGTTTTTCCACCGCACTTTGTGCTGGGCTCCTCCTTTAGTTCAACCTCGGGAGCTTTGCGTTTACTTCCACCTGCTGTGCTTCCTGTGGATTCAACCAACGCAACAAGATCATCGGGGTTGGTTACAAACTCCAAATCAATGGCGTTCTTTTTAGTAACAGCCTCGACAATGAGTTTCCTGAGCTCCAATCCAACGCATGCAGAGGGAACCAAAAAGCGAAGCTTGGGTCTTGGTAAAATCATGAGTGGGGCAGACCCACCTGTGTTGGGCTCCACTTCAGTATACAATCCCTTGATGGGGATAACTTTTTTCCAATGTGTTTCCTGGGTAATCTGGAATGTTCATGTGATAAACATGTGTAAGCAAGAGCAAAGTGAAACTGCCAACAAAGCTATCAATTCAATGCATGCCTCTTTCAATTCCTCGACAGTGTATTTTCCAGACGAAGGATTAAACCCGTCTGCTTTTGAAATTGGTGTCATCATTGGCATCAGTTTGTGATCATGTTTCAAGGACAATTTGAACTGCTTGCGAGTAGAATCATCAATTAATTGTTTGTTGCTTCCGGGGTGCGTGCCAACAAGTCGTTTCCCTGCCTTCGGGGCCCTTTTGCCCAACTGTGCTGGAGGTGGTTTTGGACCTGCCTTCTTTCCCGTTCCACCAAAAAGGCTGCTCAGATGCTCATTCTTTGAGCCAAAATCAGAACGGTGGGGTTTGGTCTCAATGGATGCCGATGCTGATGCTGACTTGGATGTGCTACCTGCTTTCGGGCTGGGTTCTTCCTCAGTGTCCGCATCGAGCTCACCTTTGGCCTCGGCCTTAGCTGCTTTGTCTTCATCATCATGAGGCGCTATCAATTCATCGTCTTTGTCGTCTTCGTCTTTGTCATCTCCTTGCGGGAAAAAATCTTCATCACCGTCATTGTCTTTCTCTTCTTCATGATCATCCACAATGCTTGCAATTGCAGTGGCAGTGCTCTTGTCATCGGCGTCATCGGCGTCGTTGTTGTCCGCTGTTTCCCCTTCATTAGTTTTGGGTTGAACTCGTGCCGGGAGATTGGGGATGTTGTCCATGGCCCATTTCTGCGAGAAAACGCACGAAGCTCCGATCTGCATACATTTGTCACCATCATCGAAGTCGACGTCATACTGAGCAGGATCCTGACTTGCATGGGATATTTCCCCCCAATGCATGGTCCCATCATTCGGCCATGCTGAGTAGACAATGTCTCCAACACTGTGCGGAACAGGCGTTGGACGCTATAAATGCCCTTGAAGGTGCCTTTGCGGATCCCAATAATACGACCACCACAAACGAAGAAGAAGTTGAAATCAAACAGTCTGCGGTAGATTGTACGAAAGCCTTGCTTCGACAAGACTTTGAGAATTGGCCTGATCTGTCCGTTCTTACGGCGTTAAACATCACCATCCCCAGGGATATTGAGTTCGACGGCATTATACTGTTGTCCCAGTTTTATGACCTGTTCCGAGCTACCAATGCTTCCTGGGGAGTCTTTGTCGAAGAAATGCTCTCCTATGCGGCAGAAGCCTATGGGCATGAAGGGGGCAGCTTTACCTCCACCGTTGCCGATTCAGAAGCGCGGTTGGGAGCATTGAAAAACACCGACATGCTCATTCAGGCAACACTTGCTCCGGCATCCAAAGTTCGAATGGCATCGGAAAATGAGTTGTGGAACGCGGCTGTCGCGGAGTTTGGAGTGGAAGAATTCATGAATAAATTTGCGGACTTGGTTCCATTGTTTGGGCATCCCGGCAAGGAAGATGTAGGAGTCTTTCTGGGCCCGGTCCATCAGAATGTACATTCGAATAATGCAAGCACGATCCAAGACTGGCCTCTCTTTAGTGCCGGAGTCTCGGCTCATTACGTTGTGAACTCCACCTTTGCTGGTTTTACATATGCCACATTTGATTCAGACTCGGCAACGGACGTGGTAACCTATGTCGGTCCAACACATTTTCAGCACTACTTCGAACAATGGGAAGGCTTTTATTTGCACCCCAATAAGAATTTTTGGGAGTGGCCTACTGCCACTGCCACGAGCACTATGCCCGCTGGGCAGGTCGCCCGATACAACCGTTGGGCTGCCAACATGACATATACAGGAACCATGCGGAAGCCATTTGGGGGCGGTGCCGTCACTGTCCTTCAGGCATCCGCCATCAGCTCTGCTGCTGCTGGCGCCGCCGCGCCTTCTTCTCCGGTCCTCTTTTCACAGGCATTATCACGGATCCGTGATCAAATTCGGAATGCTAGGACCAGTCTTGGCGCAGAGCTTGCTGCCCTGACAGCGTTCGACTTTGCGACCCAAGGGCTGTACGTGAGTCCGTTGCTAGATGACTTGGCAGTGTGCAGTCAGTTTCCAGAACCCTGCGGACCCACGGATGGTCAATTTATCGACGGGGCGTTTTCGGACAATCCTTCGGTAGCCTTGAACGTAGCACAGTACCAAAACTCGGAAGGGGCCGACATGACGAAAACCATGAAACTTGTACTGACCAATAACAATCGAAATTTCACAGCCGATACCTACGACACACATCAAATTTTGCAGTACTTTGAAACGGAGTTCAACCAGAATATTGAACCCGGCGACTACATATGGCTCAAACACATGGCCTCTCCCTATCGCTCCCCACAGGTCTTTGGTGATTCCCTTTCCGAAGACGATTTGATGGCTGCCGTGGAGCCCATTGAAGGGAGCAATATTACTACTGCAATCTTCAAGGCGACGACAGGCGAAAACAAGGCCTTTGGTATCCAAGCTGGGCAAACGGTGGAACTCTTGTTGATCAACACAAATGAAGACATTATTACCACTATTGCATCCCTTGATCTGATCAAAGAATATACTGTCCCGTTGGCAGAAATGGCACAAAAAATTGCTGCCAACGAAGAGTTGGTCTCACGGGTTCAACAGTTTTTCTTTGGTGACGACGAGATTGACGTGGCTATTACCAAACGTGAACCCGAAGGCAATCCTGATAATTCTTTCTTGAGAGGGTAAGAAGGATCCAAATCCGGGACAAAGACTTATTTGTCATCCAGCCAGCTTGGCGGCTGGGTAGTTGTATTCTTCGCCTTTGGTTGGTCTTGTCTGGCCGTGCAACGATGAAAAAATGCGTAATAATGAATGTATGTTTGGTGTTTGTGGTCATCCCCAGAAATAAATGAGTCAGGGCGTACGACCCTGTGCATAATAGTGAAATAACCTAATGTACCGTCTAGCTATATCTGTTACTATTAACAAACTCGACTGGTCTTTGTGTGAAATCAAAAGTAATCGTCATCTTTTCTATTGCCACATAATCACCGGGCACTTGCCGTGCAGAAATGTGTCGGACTAGACGCCCAACGGGTATTGAAATTTAATCTCTGCCCAACGACGGAGTACTGGAGCAGCTCTGGCAGAGTGGTAGCCACCGGTGGTGGGAAAATATATTCATAATGCTTGAAGAACGGCGGCTGCTACTAGTGGTGAGGGAGCTATAACTACTGCATGTCTGCTATTTAATGGCAGTGGTATTATCGGTCAGCAACACATATTCCCTGGTCGAGGCACCAAACTTTAAAACGTCTCCCTTTTTGAGTTGATAATATCGCGCCGAATCAATCCGGACACCATTGATAAAACTGCCATTGGTGGATTCCAAATCCATTAGATAAGGCTGACATCGCAATCGTCCATCTTCCTTGCCAGGCAAGGCCCTGTATTGCAAGACCGCGTGTTGCCCTGACGACGAAGGATGTGCAATGTGAATATCGGCAAATTCCGTGTTGCGGCCAAACAAGTACGCGGATTGTTTGGATATATGGAGGGTTTCCAGTGGCTTGTCATCCTTAAAGACGTACAATCGCCATTGTGTATTGGGAGCCCTGGCTTCGGGTGGTTCTTGAAACTTGAGATCGCCGACTCCGGTTTCTTGTGCCAGGGCCCCCGACAAGCCAAAATTGGGTTTTTGTTTTTCGACTGGCGGGCCTTCTTCCTCTTCTGGTTCAACGTCAGGTCGTAAATCGCCAGGTTTTCGGTCGTTGTCCCGACGGCGTCGTTCGTCACCATCTCCACGCTGGTGGCTGTTGTCCTTGCCATCTCGGCTATAATAACTGTAGTCGGGGCCGTTCTTCTTGTCGTTGTTGTTGCCTCGTCGTCCCGTGTCAGAGCGGCCGCGATTGCCGCCAAAATTATTGCTGTCGTCGTCTCGTCGAGGTCGTTTGTTGTTGTTGTTGGGATGGTTGTTGGGATTTCGATTGCTACTATTACTATTACTATTAATAGTAATACCTTTGTACTTCTCCACTGTGGGTGCCGCGGAAGCCAACAAGGCCTGTAGTGCTTCGTCGTCGGAGACTGTTACATCCTTCTTAGGATTGGAGTTCGTGTTGGTGTTGCTGCTACTAGTACCGCCGGTTGGAGCAGAAGGACCTCTGCTGCCTCCAGCATCGTTGCTGCTTCCCCAACGGCTGCGCTTGCGACCCGAGGTGTCGTTATTATTGCTGCTCATCGCTATATACCAAAGCACTTACGAAGTACAGTCAGTGAGTGACTAATAACTTACTAGCTGCCAATCAACAACAACAGCAACAACAACAAATTTATAAAATTAATCACGGCCGGCGGTTTTTTTTATTATGGGCTTTCAGTCTGTACTTCTCCCGTGGTTCTTTCTAAGGCAGACTCACAGTTGGTCCAAATTTCGAAGGAACTCGTCTGCCACATTTTGCTACGTCGTACCAGTCAGTGAGAAGTGACTTGCAGAATCTCAACCTGTGCGCTTTACTACTCCTGGCTCTAGCTAGTAGTAGTAGTATGGATAGTGGTAGTAGTCTTATTTTGGACCCGACGTTATATCCACCAAGACTAGATAATCCCAATGTTGATGGGGCTTGACGTGGACATTGGATTTGAGCAAATTGTTAAAAAAGTTCAAATGGGACTGGGATTGGGCAGAAGGATTGTTATTAAATGTTCAGTAGTCTTCATCTGTCACACCGTTAGCCTCTCGATCGATTTCCCAAAAACCATCATGCTTGGCTTGTGCTTCGGCATGCTTGTAACCAAACAACAACATGTCCACTGTAGCTGTCGGTAGTTGTAGCGTGAGATCCAGGGAAGGTGGTAGAAACAGGATTTCCTTCTGGACTTCAAATAGCTTTGCTGTTCTTTGTTGACCACATGGTTGTGTGCAGAAATAGGCTACTTGATCTAGTTGTGGCAGAGTGCAATGATCCCACTAGTTGGAAGACACTAGCCAGATAGCTGATCACCAAAAGATTTTCGGTGTGTTGAATCTAACTTGTCACCTACTGCATCTAAAGGGAACCAGAGAACAACAATCTATCTATCTATTCATTCCAAAATGGCTAGCAGGGAATATGGCTGGCAAGCCCTGTGCCATTTTTTTACGCATTTTTCAAGGTGACACAATTAGAGCGATTTGGTCCTTCTAGTATGACAAGAATATATAGAGTTGGGACGACTGTATTCCTGAGTTTGCGTTCAGCAAAAAGCTTGAAACAGAGGGCTTGCCAAAGTTCAAGGATTTTCAAGGGGGGGGGGTGCTTGTTGCGCGGTTTTGACAGTTCGACTGGCGCAATTTAAAGTTGACCTAACGGCCAGCTTAAGTAGAGACCAGCTAAGAGCCAAGCTAGCAAAAAGGGCATGTGTGCGTACATGATTGCAGTGGCATTTGTGACGACCACGTGGGCTGTGGTGCTGGCACTCTCACCCCACCCAAGGAAGTGCTACAATGAGGAACTAGAAGTCACATCTAGTTCAATGTCAGAGCAACACTTTGCACAGAAGAAGCAATGGATCTCATCAGGTGGTTGGTTCCAAAAAAGGTGGAGCTTCTGGGGTCACTGGAACTTTTGTTCAAACTCTCTTTGTTTGCTTGCACATGAAGTCATGTCACCGTTCATTCTTGTCATTGTGTTCTCAGACATCAAATTTTCCATGATAAGGGGAAGCAACCAATAAAAGTGTTATGTCATGTCAAAGTCAATTGGGCTGCTGAATTGCAATGGAGGTGAGTGTTGGACAAACAGCAAAGATCTCCACAGTGCTGCTTGTGGAAAAATGGTTTGCTGAACAAAACAACATCTTGCTCCAGCCTAGTGTGGAATGCTCAACTGCTACTGCTCTGCACTGTGCATCTAAGTTGCTTGCAATTTATGGGATTTATGACTCACGGTCACTGGCACCACTAATGGAAGGGCTGTTGAGTCACAAGATGATGTCCACAGCTGGACATCTTCTATCAGTGAGAAAGCAGTCGAGCAGAAACAGCAACATGTTCCTAAACACTGCAGAGAGTGCAACACCCATGGCATTGGAGCACTGTGTTCAAAATTTATCTGCTACAGTGTCTGCAGATTTTTTGTACATGTTGTTTTTAATCTTAAACTGACCAGTTGACAAACTGTCTGTTGAAGCATGAAACAATTGCAGATGATTAGAAGCCTTCTTTGTTTGAAGGCGGTTGTCCATGTCACGGTCACTCATCCCAAGTTGAAAAAGTGGTCTATGCAAAAACCATGTGCTCTGTCAAATGGACGCTATTGTTGATGCCTTCAATGGGAATTCTTTCAGAAGCTGTCCCTGAATTCGTGCTGTGTTGTTGTGGGAATCTCACCTGACTGTCCTGACATAGGAAAGCTTTCTGATGCTGTCCCTGAGGTTACAAAGCATGCCTATTTGGAAACGAGCACTAACACATCATTTAAAGAATTTAAAAAGTGTCCTCGTTTCCACCTGGTCTCTGTAAACCCCCCTTTTTAGGGAAGGTCAAGTGTCTGCTTGTGCTGTTCTTGGAGTTAACCATAGAATAATAGCAGTGAGCAACAGTGACTAATCATTTTAGCATTGTGAGAGCTTTCAGCCTTTTGATATATTACTATAAGCTTAAGGTGGCATTAGTAGCTTGAGCTAGATTTTGAAGCCATGCACTACACTTCTCGTGCCAAGCTGATTTAAGACAAACTGAGGTGGTAGAAGCTAGCACCCCCCTGAGTAAGGAGATCATTTTCCATATGAGACGCCCAATCTTCTCAAAGATAAGGCGTGGACTAGTATGAAATTATGAAACCAATGCAATGCTTCACGTTCTGTTGCGCGGCGGAATGCAGCAGCTCGTGTGTATTTGTCAGCAGAACTTGTTCAAAGTTTCACCGGAGCAAGTGAGTATGGAACGCAGCCAGAACTAAAAGTTGGGCTTGCATTTGCGTGCGCAAGTAAAATTTATTGACTGTTCATCAGACTGTATAGTAGGATAAAAATAAAAAGCGAGATCGTTTGTTCAGCCCTCCTCCTGTCCAACACATCGCTAGTTTGGAGATATTTAACGGGTTCACAATTCCTGGATGGTTCCCGGTTCTTTGATCCGACGATGAGACACCCACTCCACTTCATAGAGATTTCGATCCACCTGTACTACTCCCCAATACATCCATTTCACTCCAATTCCACGCACTTCATCCAGCCCCCTGCTGCTGGAAAAAATGTCACCTCCACAGTCTCGGAACCATTCAACCTGACCGAAACCCTTCTCTCCATGCCAGGACGAGACAGTCTTTTGGTTGTCGACCCCTCGTCAGGGCAGGGGCCAGGTTGAACCGAGACTCGGCGAGTGGCTCCTGGGGGTCTTTTATGGGGCGGCCATGATGGTATGACGGGAAAGGTTACAGCAAATTGTGCATCACCGTTTGGGTCGTCAAAAACGGGTCGAACGGAAACATCCCGATCCTTCACCTTCATTTGACTAGGCTTGTGCAGTTCCAGGTTATTGGCGTAAGCAGCGTTACTTCCTCCTCCTAAAGTCACAAGCATTTCCAGGACCTCGTCGCTGCTGCTGATGGTTTGAATCGAGATATCACGGGTGTGCATATTAGGTGGTGGCGCTAAATCTGGCGATTGCTCCATGGTGGCATGGTACAGGCCCTCTTCCGCTGCCAATGCAAGCATAAGTGCCTGTAATTCATCTTCGTCCAGGTCTCCAGCTTCGTCTGTCACATCAAAGCTGGCACAGATAACGGAAGGAATATCCCCATTTACTGTGTCTTTCTCGGCCGTGTCTTTCTGCTGTGTCGTGTAATCTGGATGTGGTTCCTGCTGTTCCAGAACGGCGACGGCACTTAGCAATAGCCGAAGCTCTTTGACCGTAATGTTAACTTGTGCCGTTTCATCCTTTTCTTTGTCCAAATTTTCCTTCCACTTGTGTACAAGTTCAGCTTTGGCTTCCAAAGACTCTGCAGTTTCTCTGTTGGATCCAACGATCAACTCATCCACTACTTTTTCTCGGAATTCCTCTTCCGTCGTCGGTTTCGTGAGACTTCCCGATAGCCAACGCGCAAAGAAGGACGATGTTCTCGGTGCAGCTGTGCTTGGTGCGTCTTCCTCCGGCAACATTGTTACTGCAGTTAATTTGTTTGTTTATCAATACTAAAAATACACTGGATATGTAATCAAAATAATGTATTGCACATATATTATGAATTTACGTTGGCGTTCCCAAGCTGCATTATCGCGCCAAGGTGATGATGGGTGATCCAGTGAGGCCTGGAAATTCAAAAGTGAGACCCGAAGGGTATCCCTTGCTTTTGCTGATGAAGAAAAAAAAAGAAATAGCCATTTTTTTTGGTGGGACCTTTGTGCTTCCTTCCCGCACAAGCACCTTTTGAACCACAACAAATAAATGCCTCCCTATTGCCTATTGCACGGAAGGATCGAATTTGTTTTCAAAGGAGCCAATGTTGCTGGGTTTGTTGTTGCAGGAAAAATACAAAGATATTCTTAGTATCTTTCAAGGTGTTGTGCTTTTCTAATGCAATCCATGCTTTCCTCTTTGGAGATTTTGCAAGGTAGAAACGTTGCCTGATTTTTGATAGATCAATAATTATCTGATTCCAGCCTGACTGCATGACCATGGTAAGATGACCTTTGAAGCTGTACAGAATGATTTTGGCATGCGACCTTCGCGCCAATCTACTAGAGGAGGGCAATTCCGCACAAGTACGGCTCAGACTTCCCATTTGATGAGGTTTGCCGTCAGATTGTGGGAAATGCAACATGCAATGGAAAGGCAGTAATTATAACGACATTTTTATTTTATTTTATCGTGGTTTGAATTTTGTAGGTCGTCGTTGGAAGGTTGTCCTGGTTGTGAATATCTTCTTGGGCCCGTCGCTCGGCAAACATGCGCTTTAAATCCAAGGCCATTTCGGCTTCTTCCTTGCTGGAAAACAATCCAACGGGAACTTCCGGAATGATCGGAATCTCTCATTTCCACAATTTCATACCATTCCTGTTCGGAATCGGCCAATTCCACCATGCTGTCCACAAAACTCCCCAAGGGTTCTTGTCTGTCTCTTATACACATCTCCGAGCCCACGAGACTAAGGCGAATCTCGTATGCCGTCTTCTGCTTGAAAA
>ENA-ORBV01014572-ORBV01014572.1-microbial-mat-metagenome-genome-assembly--contig:-NODE-14572-length-11723-cov-3.095999_pt1 | contig 11723 bp, 11 predicted proteins | sample MGYA00237777_ERZ505514 | MGnify/ENA primary metagenome ERZ505514 (study PRJEB26160, sample SAMN06269048) | microbial mat metagenome | isolation source: Oligotrophic lake microbial mat | place... | reverse complement strand
GCCTACCACCTCTACTATTGCTTCCATGGACTCTTGTGCCAGCCCAAAGCCGGGGCATGCAACCGTCCACAGCACTACCCCGTCTTCTGACACCGCAAACACGCCCGCACGCGCCCACGATGGCGTTCGGGGATCCCATGTGGAGATCACTTGATCCGTGGAGTTGGCGGGATCAGGGATGGTGATGGCGGCAAAGTTGGTGCCATCTACTCGTCGATACACTACAGATCCGTCACTGCGGATCAAAGGTCCATTCGTTCTGCTCTGCCCAGTGCCACTGACGCTCCAAAGCACTGTGGGTGCCGCTTGAACGCCAATCAGATCTGACAACCCCGTGTGCTGCACATCGCAACTTGGATGCCGACACCGTGTTTGGAACGTGGATTCCAGATCTGCAATGCCATCTTGGGCATATGGGAACACCTGAGGCGTAGCTGCTGCGCCAGCAACGACAGCAGGCAGATTGATGAGGGCGAAGCTGCATGTCAGAAGCATTGACAAGCCCAGAAGAGCCGCAGCTTCGGTCTCAGCGGAACGAGAGGTAGCTGATCTCATTAGACGCTTGCAAAGTCACTTGAGTACGATGCTGCCTTGCGCTTCAATTTGATCGCATCAGACGATTCGCTTTACTAAGAACGCCGTTGTGAACATCCACAGCACAAGCGGATGTCGGTCTTCAACACTGATCGCGAACGCGCCGCGTTCCGCAATCTGATCACCAACCAAGTCGACCGGGAGAGATCTTATGTCGGCACTCCTGTTGCCACAATTCGCTCCAGGATGTACACCATAGGCGCCGTGATGACTCGCGGAGGCTTAAACGACAGCCGGGAAAATCCGTCAATCGATGCGACCTGCCGAAAGCCCGGAACCGAGGCTTGCTCATGCAATAAGAAGTCGAACGAGCTCAGTGCCGACGGTTCCAGCCCTTCTGTTTTGCTATAGCTGAATAAAGAGACAGACGAGAATCAAGTGGTTAGTAGTGCACAGGCATATCAGTAGAGCGAACATACAGCTCGAAAGCCGAAACACAGCAGACACAACAAAGCGACGGTGCCGTCTTACCGAAATCGAGTAGGCAGCTCCCCGAAGCGAGATACACCAGAAATGGCGGGAAGATTGTCTATATGTACTGAAGGCGTGCCTGTTGTAACGGTATCAAACACACATAGACGGGTCATAACGATAGCTTGCTTCATGCAACAAAAGTGTCAATGACGAAGCGAACCTGAACTGCCGGCGGAGGCGATGGTGTGAAACTGAGCCAAAGCGTGGCCACCAGGATAATTCCAGGATGAGACATAAAGGAATGCAACGCTCAGCGCCACACTGGCGATCAAAGCAGAAGCACCCAGGATCCACAAGGCTCGTGACAGCATATCACGATCCCGATTCTGCCACAGCCGCAATGCTCCGGTCGCAACAACCAGGTTGATCACAGGCACTGCCGGTAAGATGAATCGAAGCTCCTTGTGTGGTAGGATAGAATACAGCAGCACGAAGAACCCGCACGGCAGAAACTGCACGCAGTTGCAATCAGGTTGTTAGTCACCCCTTCCCCAACAATTATATGTTTAGCACCTCTAACATTACCATCTTCATTGCGGGCGCATATAGCTGCACCAGCGCTGATGGATTCTGGCTCAATCGACGCAGTTGCTCCAGCGAGGGTACGATGCGTAATAGGCCGATCGGCAGCAAAGCAGTGGTGGTCAGCAGAGCTCGCGGGAGCGCGCTGTAGAAATACCAAGCGAATGGCTGGACGCCCCATTTCTCGCTGTTCTTCATACTGTTGGCAAACGTATTGAACCAGAACACTTCGAACTCGGGCCATAACGTCCTTCGCCAAAACCACGAGTCCACTGCCACCGTGAGTGCTGCGTACACACGATACCGATAACATTCACACATTCGGGTGACCCTCATCTAACACTGTATCTGAAACAGCTTACCGACTGAAGCCAGCGTGGACAGCACGCCGGCCACCAGAACAGATCGCAGACTCACGGCCTTGGTGAGCAGCATCAGCAAGATGGCTGGGCCAGCTAGCAGAACGATATCACTGCGGAAGACCACACAGACGAACGCAAACCAGCCCACGGCAGCTCCACCTTGCTTGGCGAGCCAGCAACCGAACGCCATGTTTGTACCGATCATCGCGAAGATGTTGGGCAGGGTTCGACTAGCATAGAAGGGTAAGTGAAATTGCGCACACGTCACCTACAGATACGACGCACCACACATGAGATTCGAGGAGTCGACACATGTTCGTCAGCGAGAATTACGTAATGGTCTAGCGAGAGCGCAGTGAGTGCAAAGAGGAAATAAAGAATATACCAGCACCGCCCACGTTGCTACATCAGGCAAGCCGGTATGCGCTGCATAGCGCCGCCGCAAGAACGAGAAGGATGCTACGAACAGAGCGCCTAATACGATGCGCACTATACCATGAGAGCACACGCAGAAGATGAGTGTAATTGATTTACATGGTATAATCGAGAAACAGCACGGCATACCGCATAGCATGACTACAAATCTGGAGTCAGCGACGGAAAAGATCAGTCGAGATGGCGACGCCAGGGCAGCAAGAGCGATAGGTCCGATGAACGTGCGCGGCACCACACCACTGAACTCTAGGTGGTCATACTGCAAATGGATGTCAGATGAATTATAAGCAGCATGCATATCATCAACGACGAGGGCTGCATATACCGCAGTGATGTTCAAACCATGGTAGAGCAGATCGTGCGTAGCTTGCAAGTTGAAGCTCTCCTCCACCTTGTGATAGGGACATACCAAAATGTGCAAGGTGATGACAGCGAGCAGGAGTGCATCTCCTCGCAACCCCACAAGCGACATTGCAAAGCGCTAGCTCATACAGAGGCAGGTTTCGACGTAGATGCATACGAAAGTGCATGAATTGAGGAAGCATTTCCTGACCTCGTCGTCGGATAACGTCCGTGTTTAGCGAGGTTACATTATACAGCAGAGGTCGTAATTGACAGCGACCGCTTGCGTCCGTTTGGGGGCGGATTATATCATGCAGCACCGGCGTCTGTGCCTCGTTGTGGCGCTATGGTGCTCGCTAGGAGCTGCTCTAGGTAATGCCGTGTTGTTCGCGCACTTTCGTGGCTTGTATGGCGTGTACTAATTGCTCAATGACGCGGTCGTCGCACAGCGCTGGGGAGGGACGATCCATCGCTTTCGCTTCAGCCTGATGCCCTCTCGCCATCGTTTGTGGATACGAGTGCGACGGTTTCAGCAAGGAGTAGTGGCGGTGCACCTCTTACACCGTGCCAGGCGTGCCGATCACTGATCGTCTCTGTTTCCGAACAAGCGATTAGATTATCGTACAGCCGAAACGACATCGTCATTGCTGCGCAAACGTACTGCCAACAGCACGTACTGTCAAATGCGTTGAAGCTGCAGGTAATTCAAAGGAATAGCTTTCACATATCGCACACAAATTATCTCGCGTGTGCTCCGCCTGTTGCTGCAGTGTTTTGCGCATCGTGACGTCTGTGTTGCGTGATTGATTCGTTGCCCTGCAGTGCACCATCTATGACGAGGTCGACGATCTGCTGGCTCGCGGTAACTTCGTCTCGAGTTCGTTCAAGGTGAACTACACGGCATTCCAGCGCAAACCCGACATCTTCTGCAACGCAGTAGAGTTCTGCGGGAAGTTCAACATGACGCGGCTGCCGGCCTCGCCTCCTGTACCAGAGGCTGATGGCAGAGGAGCAGTCATCATGCGCATGAAGCTCAAGCGCGCGTACGCTGATATCCCGCGATCTTCACCGAACTGGGCTGAGTTTGTCCGCACGTTCTTGGGCTACGTGGCGACCACTCTGGAACTGCCTGTGCAACGGTATGGTGATATGTTATAGCACTGTGTGTGTGTGTGTGTGTCGATTGCGCTTTTTGGAACGATACGCAGAATACAACCGTCGATACATGTTGTTGCTGCATTACACCAGTGCATGCCTATTTCTTCGTGGTCGTGTTGTTGATGAGTGCATGTCTGATCATGGTCCGCATGCTTCACAGGCTCGAACTGCACATGCACCCCAAGGATGAGCTGGCGGAGATCGTGATCAACCGTTCTGGCAACCCCGCGGACCCGTCTCAAGATGACAACATCGGCACGTCGCCCGAGTTCCTGGCTCGGCTTTTCCGTTCGCTGGTAGCGCAGAACTCGAATGCTATCGGCCTGAATGGTGACATGCTGGACATGCTAGATCGCTCCTTCACCGTTCAGATCGTACCGCTGGTCGTGTTTCCCACCGTGCAGCGCGTGCAACTACCTCCCGTAGTGAAGGTGAACTCGACGGGACCCAGCTGTCGACAGCGATTGCTGACCGCTCGCGCCGCGTGCGGCGACACATTCCGCTGTGGTGCGAACTGCAAGCGCGATTTCAAGCCGTATCTCACGTACTGCCTCTCCGCCACTCTGGACCCCTTGAAGTACCAGCAAGTTGAGGCTTCGTACAATGAATTCTTCCGCATCTGCGAGTCGTGCACACCCAAGCGCGACTCGTTCGTGCGTGAGCGATGCATTCTGAACTCCACCACGGCGAACCTGCCGCTGCAGTGCACGTACGGCTGCGCGCGCTTCTTCCAGCCGTATTATGATGACTGCTTGTACATCAAGATGGAGGATGTGCAGTCTGAAGTTCGTCGCGGTGTAGAGGGCTTCTATCAGCTGTGTCAGAAGTGCTCTCAGCAACGATTAGACGCAGTGCATAGCATTTGCGCACCTTCATCAGGCAGCAAGGACTTCCCCACCACCTGCGTGAAGGACTGCTCTGCCCCGTTCCAGCAGTTCTTTACCGAGTGTTTGGACTGGCAACGTGGTCTGGTGCCCACTCGCTTCGTCAACTTCAAGGAGGAGTGTGAGATCACGGATGTTGGAGGTCTGGGTGTACGATTGCGGTTAGAACGTGATATCACCACCATTAGCAACCTGGCATGGTTTCGCGCTGCGGCATCTGAGCACCTCGCGACGGTACTCGAGCTGAACACGTCCAGGTATGATACATGCGCGGTTGGCGTGCATAGCCTGTGCATGGGTCTGATCACGCTTGTTGTGTGCTATCGTGTGTGTCTGCATGATCAGAGTCACCACTCTGCGCGTGACTGGCGTACCGGCCACTGCCTCGACCGCGCCTCGCGTGGACGTCGACTTCCTGTTGGCTGTGTCCTCCAACTCCAGCGAGACGTCCCCGCTGGGTCTGCTCGAGCTGCTGCGATCATTAGTAGCCTCGCCTGCTAGTCGATTGTACCGATCCGTGCTGCTGGTTCGCACGCTACCCGCATACGGTGTGGACCGATTGGTCGGCTCTACCGATGTCATTGATACGCGCAAGAGTCGGTCCCCGCTGGAGGTCGCTAACCACGAGCTCCGACGCGCCGTCGAGAGCAACGCCACACTAGGTACGAGCCTAAGAGGATCAGAAGCGCTTATTCCGCTTGCATGTCGATGATCACGGGGTTCTCAACAACCTATCATTGTTGCGATGCGCTGTTTTTCCCTGTGTGTGTACAGAAATCAAGGAGCTGTGGACGGCCATTGTGCTATACCAGACGCTAGCTGCCAAGAACAACGTGTCCCTCCTGCCCGAGCTGAAGTGGCGACACGTGATCATCGACTGGAGAACCGCGATTGCCGAGGGTCAGACTCCTGAGCAGATTGCAGCTCTGGCTGGCAAGGTGTCCTGGTTCGAAGCCGAGAAGGACCGCATCGCAATGAACGCGACGGATCCCACCTGGCCGCTGGAGATCAACATGCGACGGGCTGAGTTCAGACGGCTGGAAGCGATTGCCGCGAATGCGCCGAAGGCCCAGGTTGATATGCTGGCTGCCGCTGTCCGATGGCGAGCGGCGCTGCGTGCTGGTGCCACTCAGCCCGTGATCGACGTGGATCGAGCTCGCTTCGAATTGCTGGAGGCCATTTTCAAGAATGTATCGACTGCAGCCATTGATGAGGCTCGTGCCAAGTTCGTGTGGTTGAGCTCGCTGATCAACACGCAGACATACATGGTAGAGCGGGACCTTTACTTCGCTCTCTTCCGCCTGATGCGCGCGCGCAATAAGATGGAGCCGCAGCTGACGATGGACATGCACGAGGCGAACGTCACGCTACGTCGTGCAGTGTTCGAGAAGGAGCCTACGAAAGTGGTTCAGATCCTGCGTCAGCTGTACAGCTGGCGTTTGCAGTTGATTAGCGCGACGGATCTGAAGCGAGTGGCGTGGTTGAACAAGAAGATCATTGAGAAGCTGGAAGAGCTGACAAAGCTGCGCGCCGCCATCAAAGCAGAAGCGGACGCTTTAGCAGCTGCTCAGGCAGTAGCGACTCAGAATGCGGCGAACCAAACGCAGGAGCTGGTTGCGGCGTTAGGCACGAATGCCACCAATTCCACCAACTCTACTGCCAACGGTAGCACAGGTTCCAATGTGACTGAGGCACGGTTCCCATCGTATCTTCAGGCTCCAGCGGCACCAGCTGCGCCCTCAGCAACCACGGTGAAGGTGGATGCCGCCTCAGGTGTGGCCGCAGTGGCTGTGGGTGGCAGTGAAATGAAGTTCACGACCAAGACACCCGAGGTGGTGGAAGAGTCACCGTCATTCACGCCCAAGGCTGGTCAGAACTGCTACATGAAGGAGGTGCAGTACTGGACGTACGATGAGGTCCAAGCCAAGAGGGTGCAAGCCACTCGACGCATACCCGTGTGCACACAGTCACCAGTGGTTGCGTAAACGAGAAAATAAGATGTTATCTAGCGCACGATTCGCTGTAGTCCGACGGCGCCTTATCCGATGGCGGCCGAATGACTCAAAATGGCGGGAAGTGTCGCTGAAGTTGACGCAGAACTGCTTGAGGTGAAGGATGCAATAAGGCAACTAGAGCGGTACATTGCCAATGTCGAACAGGAACTGGAGTTAACAAATGTGCCGGTGGAAACCCGGCTGCAGCTGTTGAACGGAAAAGAACTCCGTCTGCACGACCTGTATTGCAAGGAGAGGGTTTTGAAGCGTATGTTCCCCATCGGTTTGCCTCGATTGGTTTTGCTCATGGCTCACTCGCGTTTTTGTATTCTTTCCGGTTTTGTGCTTCTCCTCCGCTCTTCTCATCGGCGTTCAGAGGAGCGTGCGCAAATAACCCAAACTGGTGTGCTTGTGTGCTTCATGTATTATGCATTCTTATCTGTTGAATCCGCTGCTGAAGAAGAGGCTGTCTGTTGTGAGGTGTTCGAAACGACGAGATTCCTCCACGGGAGATACTCGATCTGATGTGGCGACTTGAAAGCCATCTGGGCAGACCAGGTACCGCATGCCGCACGTTCGATCTGAGATGCATCTGATTGGCACGCACTGTTCTCAGCGCCAAATGACTCGGCGTCATCTATTCCGTCAGATGCACAAGCTGCCACCGAAATTCGAAAGCGCTCCCAACGCATCGTTGGAGGTGCCCCTGAACGGGACAAGATCCGTACGAAGCAACATCTGGCCGAGTGGACTACATTCTTGAAGGGCAAGTTTCTGATGACGGAACTGCAGCGTCAATCCCTTGACATGTCAGACGAGCAAGCGTTGGTTCGCTCCGCTACGCCTTATCTTGAATCGGCGTTTCGCCACTATAAGAACGCGGTTCGTCAGCTGTTCCCGCAGGATGAGGTCGCGCCTGTTGTTGCACCGTCACTGGTCATGGTGAACACTGAGCGCAAGTTCTGGCTCCAAGTGTCGGATGCGAAATCGCTAGCACCGGATATCACGGTGTTGCACCAGTGTGCAGTGAACGATGGTTATCCACAATGGGCTTTGCGAGATTCCGTTGTAACACTGTTCGAAGCGAAACTAATCGTGGAGCCCAGTTCGCTAGGCGAAGTTCGCCGTCGAGTGCAGAACTTGAGACGTCTGGACAACAACGCACTTTTGACCTCGCCAGAGTGTGATACTTGTTCTGTGGTTCTGTTCGATAATCAGCAGTTGCAGCTGTATCGGATGGATGACAGCCTGCTGTACGAGTGGGATGAAATATCGTGGACATCTGAAGTGGCGCTACCAGCGCTGTGCGCCTTCTTGCACCGTGCAACGCATCGGATCTCATCGTGGACTTTGGCGTTAGAGGAAGCGCTTCGCTCGTTGAAAGTATCTCTCGACGCTAGCAAACCGTTTCTTGGGAAAGGCGCGTATGGTCGCGTCTTTCGTGTGATCGGCGCTTCTACACCAGCTACACCGATTCCCGTTGCATCTGCTACCGCTGCTTCTGCTGTGCAGGGTAAACCAGCAGATTGCGTGAATGCGACATCAGGCAAACCTGAGACGTTCGCGCTCAAGCTTGTGATGGATCATCGGACGCTAGCCACGGAGATAGGTCGTCTGGTGGCATCACGGAAACACATCGAGGAGAAGCACCGGCACAAAGGTTATTTACTGCCCGTGTATTCACAGAGCTGCACGTTGACGGTGCGCAATCCCGCTAACCCCGCACTTGCAATTCAAGCCCGCGCTGCCCTTTTTACTCCGGTTGGCGACTCGTTGTCATCTGCAAAACGTTTGAAAGCACTGTGGACGGCAAGCAGTGCAGCGCTCTATGATTTGCACAAGTGTGGTGTCGCACATCTGGATGCTCGCATCCATAACTTGGTCAAGATCAAGTATTCGCCGCCTATGCAACCAGAGGTTCCCGGCGCAGCAGCAGCATCGACGCGTCCGCAAACTCGCCAAGCTGCAGCAAAGCATCCGAAAATGGAGACCAAGTTCATGTGGATCGACCTGTCGGCTCTGATGGAGGGCTCCCTCTCCCTGATGTCAGAACACTTTGACTACGATTGTCAGACTTTCATCGCGTCCTTCTTTCGAATTCCCAAGAGCGACCGCTCTGTTGTGAAGCTCACCAAGGAGTACTCGAGATTGTTGACGGTAGATCAGTCACTGCCCGTGGAAGTCAGCGATAGTAAGAGTGATGTAGACGCGAGCGATGTGCAGTCCTCTGTTGGTCGCCAACTGGGAGAAGCAGCTTTTTCGCTCTGGCAGCAACGTGTATGGGAAGATTTGAGAGATATTCTTAAGGTGTGTGTTTCCGGCAGCGCTAAGTTGGGTATCACGTTGGAAAGCATGTCTGCTTGTGACTGCAGAGCCCGGGTTCGCCAGTTGAGCACAGCCAGGAATCTCAGGTACGGATGTTTGTTGCCTGTTGCCTTTGGATCGCAAGTAACATACAACTTTGCAGGAGGAGACTGTGTCGGAGGACATTGCTTAACATTCTGCTCGTGGACTCCCGGTTTTACCTACGTGACCTGCTTTGTCATCGGCGTATTCAAGAACTTGGACCGTGGCTGTCGTAGGTCTCAATGGATGCGGAGCCGACCTCGTATGAGAGAGACTGTGTGCGTACTCGGCGTGTCCTCCGTTATGCCATACCAAGTTGGTCATGACGGTGCACCGATATCCTTGATTGGTATCATGCAGTTTATTGAAACAGCATCTGGTAACAATAAATAAGTTGGCGATGGCGAGGCTCTCAGCAATACACATGACACAGCACCTTGGACGCACGAAGATGAGAGACTTGCCTGCTGACGTCTATACTCCGCTAAGCATCTAGGTAATTGAGGAACGGCTGTACCGGGCTGCAACGAATGTGCCGTTGCGGAATACTGTCGTACCATGAGGCGCAAGTTGTTTGATCGCGTGTCACCCAGTTTGAGCTCGGTTCCTTGTTTCTTGCATTGCCGTCAGCACTGTTACTGGGCCCGTCGCGACGTCCGTGCTCGATCGCTGAGCGAACAACCGAGAGCAAATGCTGGGTAGAGTTCGACCTGGAAGACCAAGCTAGGCCACACACAGGACAAACTTGAATACATCTACTGCAAGGCCCAAGCCGCAATTTCACGTGGGAATCAGTATAAGTCTCAAGCTATCTCTCGACACTGTTTCATAGAGCGAAAATGCCCGCTGAAGAGGTCTAGCGAACTCTTTCGATGGATGACATTGGATGGCAACACTCTGACATCGGAGCTCTTCGCCGGAGGGAATCGTCAGAACTAAGGCACCCTGCATAGGCTAAACGTTTTCTAGTCCACTTTTCCGGCCAGCAGGCACAAGGCAGCGAGGTATTGCAGCCGCTCGCACGGTACGTGTTGGGTTCCAATTATAATCCGCCTCGGTTACAGCTGTGGTGTATGGTGACCATTTCAAGCTTGCTATGTCCACATGTCGTCTTCGCGTTTTTCTGCGCTGTCTCGTGGACAAGATGCAAGGTTTCGCGAAAAGTCCGTTCGGCGCCTGACTCGAGATGTGCCGTGTGTCGCTTGCAGGTTGACGCTGCGATGACGGAGCCAGATCAGACGACCGAAGTGTCGGTTTCCAACGCGTACTGCGTTGTGTACCGCCTGGAGAACGCTGATTGGAAAGTCACGGGCGAGGGCTGGTCTCAGGTAACATGAGTTACTGTACTGCTGGAGCGGTCTGATACTACCAGCTTGCGCTGTCGAATTCGAGATCGGAGGCCCTGATGGGTGTGCTGATCATTTGATATATTTGTTCAGGTGCACCTATATAGGGATCAGGCGGACGGCTCACACCGTATCGTCGGCTGGACAGTTCAGGATTTCCAGGTTTGTGTGGTTATACAGCGCTCAGCTTGTTCACGATATTGAGTGTGTGGTGTGGCAAACCACATCTGATTTTCACACACCTGGTTATCTGCACACAGGTGGTCATCAACTGCAACGTGGTCAGCTCGTGCAAATACAAGAAGAAGTCCCCTGATTTTCACAAATTCCAGGATGAGTCTGGCACAGTGTTTGGCTTCGGTTTCTACAAGCGTGAGGAGTCATTGGTGGAAGCGGACAGGTTGGTTGCGTTGCCATCCCATCGTCCTATATGTGCCGTGCTGGTCCAGTTAGTGTTACTTGAGCAGCAGGTCTCGTATATGTGTCCACATCTCAAGCTGAGTATCGGTCTCGCGTGACTCAACTTTAGGTTCATGCAAGTGGTACTGGCTGTGATCAACAAGGGCAAGAGCGCTGATCAACTCACGATGAAGCCCACTGCGACTATGGCGATTCCGCTGCCAGCTGGTATCGGTGCGATCAGATCACAGAGTACGTGCAGCGAACCTTGATTCGATGAGTGGTGGAGTCAACAACGTGTTGCTCCCCGCATCTTGATAGCCCACTTGTTCTCACCGTCATGCGCGTATGCAGATGTTCCACCAGGAGGTCCTCCGCGCAAGGATAACAATCTGGACGACCGACGAGGTTCGTCTTGTGCTGCACCTTCTCTGCTGTAACCTGACCCTTTGGAATCCCCATTGCTACCCATCCCTGTGTCCTCACATCTACACACGCTGCGATATCGCTTGCAGGCACCGTCATGGAGCGTATCAACACGTTATCGCAAATCAGTGGTCAGTCACTGGGTGTGGTCAAGCCAGTCGAAGCGAAGGCAGCAGCAGCGCCTGCCGCCTCACATCATAAGGGCCCGTTAAACCCATCATCAGCCCAGCCTGCCACGCACATGCAGCCGATTGATGCAATCGGAGCGAGTCCCGCAGTGCACAAATCGTACGTGGGCTACTGGCCGTGCGCGATTCAGAACAATGTGTGGGACTTTGACGCGGTCAAAATGGGACAGCGGAGGATTGCGGTCGACCGCCGACCATTTGCCCGTGAAGAATGCACGGGCGCGCGAGCGCAAGCGTGGCACCCGCGGTGGCT
>ENA-ORBV01014571-ORBV01014571.1-microbial-mat-metagenome-genome-assembly--contig:-NODE-14571-length-11723-cov-5.918513_pt1 | contig 11723 bp, 6 predicted proteins | sample MGYA00237777_ERZ505514 | MGnify/ENA primary metagenome ERZ505514 (study PRJEB26160, sample SAMN06269048) | microbial mat metagenome | isolation source: Oligotrophic lake microbial mat | place... | reverse complement strand
GAGATTCGCCTTAGTCTCGTGGGCTCGGAGATGTGTATAAGAGACAGACGCTAAACGGTGGCGGAAAATAATTATAACGAACTGATCCTGCACATCATCACTCAAGTGGCTGCGTTTCTACAATAGAGCATTAGCTTCAATGGCAATAGTACATGTACTTGTAGATGCACTTATTGTCGCAGAGGAGACGTATTGACGGTATTTCCTTTTTTTATGGTAAAAGCCATCGACCACGGAACAAAGCCTGAATCCAGGGTTTCGACATGTCCAGGACACAGCGCCCACCGTCGAGGAAGGGCCGCCGCCCTGGCTCATCAACGACTAAGCCCGCTGATAATGAAGGCGGTGTACTTGCCGCCGTTGGAACACAGCGACCCACTCTTCCCGTTGGAACACAGGGACTCGGTTGTCCCGATGTAAGCTATTCCTTAATTTCCGGCGAGGATCTGGGATCTCCCGTCAGGGCCGAAGACAACTATGAAAGGCAGAAGAGGCAGAAAAATAAAAATGGTTTCAAACAAAGAGGCACTCGAACTGTCCCCCTGAAAACGAAACCGCTAGCAAGTCATATTGGAAATATTGCCCCCGCCTCTCCACAACCACCAGGTCAATTGGGATATTCGCCTCCTCCGCGTTCCCGGGTGGGAAGCCAACGTAGCAGGAAACAACCACCGGAAAATTGAACCATCGCTATTTTGAGCCAATTGAACAAACCCGCTACAAAGCCGCAAAATAATCCATCGCGGCAACATACGACCCAGAGCAACATTGGAACTAAGAACAACGACAAAAACCGCCTTCAAAGTCTCCATGATTCGAACAAGAAGAGGCGTAACGATCGTGACGATGATAGCATGCCGCACGACGTAGAAGTAGTGAATTCTGTAGACGGCAACAGCCAGGACCAGCGTATTATTGACACAGAATCAAACGCCAGGACTCAACCGCAAGAGATCCGCAGCGCTTCCAAACGACACAAAGAAAAGGCCTCTGAATATATACCCCCTCTCCCTGCCCTTGGAAGCTCTAAAGTAACAGGGAAAAGGCAACGTCTTACCCCGAGGAAAGAAGCCAATAGTGATGCCCAAAAGGAATACCAGCAATCAGCTGCCAAGCCACCTTGCCGCAGTAAAATTGACGATGTCGAGGATGATAGTGATATCTCTTGTACCACAGATGACATTGGTGCTGTCGTTGGTAGACTATCTAAGAAGCACAAGCCTAGGCGAGCAACTTTCGACAATAAAAAGGACCATGCCGAACATGAGAGTGATAGCCATGGCACGGGTGACTATATGGTTGCCGTTCGTGAAAAAAGCGAGAAGGCCAGGCTTAGGGGAGACCCCGGCGTAAACCGTAACGACGAGAAGGTAGAGATACTCGTTGATGATCCCAACACTGGCAGCCCCAAACAAAAATGTAAGAAGGGAAATGGCGTAACGGCCAAACCCTCCAAGTCCAATACACGGTATGGTCTCAAGGGGGATGAAGATGATATTGAAGATGATAGTGAAGATGAAACCGACAATGCCAAGGAAGCCGAATCCGACGCCTTCGCAAAAGGCTATCGCTTCAGTTGGTCAGGAGGCAAGCAGAACCAATCAGTCCATAGGCCAGGGAGCAAGAAGAGCCAATCAGTCATGGAGAAGCCACAACTGAAAATTGTAAGCAACGAAGCTCGTCCCTCGCACGTGAGCACGCAAAACCGACTGTTTGGCGCTAGCAATTCTCGCCAGTCCCAATGGTCGACTTCCGCCACGAAAGAAGTAAAGCCTTCTGTTCAATCGAACAGTAAACGAAAGCCCTTTTCTCTATCGAAGGCCCCAGTTGACACAGGCAATCGCGGTAAGACATTTACTATTTTTGTTGCTGTGGCTTTCTCTTGTCATCACCTCACATCCTCTATTGTTTGCGGCTAATTCTGGTCGTGCAGCAAAACGGAAAGGCCATCGAATTATTCCCGGAGCGGATCGGTTTCTTACTAGTACGCCACCACCACAGGAACTGCCCCTCCGGAGGAGCGAAAGGAAAAAGAAGCCGAGAAAGAGCGAGGGCGAGAGCGGGGAAATAATTGAGTTGCTTTCAGAAGACGATGAAGCAGAGACTGAGAACAACACCCATGTAAGCGATTCAGTGACGAGTCCATCCTTCTTACACCGAGCAACAACTGCAGTGACCAATGGATTGACCAGCGGATTGACCAAGCTTTCATCGCTTTTTTCTCAGGAATCAAATGGGAAGAAGACTTCCAGCGAGCCGAAACTGACAATTCCAGTTCCTCGAATAGCAATTGGAACAGAAGTATTTAGATTCGAATGCCAAATTATGCTCGGTGAGGGTGTACTGCAACTGGAAGGCGAGAATAATGGTCTCCACAGAGTCTTTCCAATCAATTTGCAGGACTCTGAAAGCGTGACGGAAACCAAAAAGTATTATTCTACCACCATGGAAGATTTGACGGGCGAAGGTACTCCTTTGAAGAGCTGCATTGTCTTCAAGGTCAAGCCAGATGAAACCAACTGTTTGAGGTCATTGAGCGGAAGTTACAACAGCAAAAATCCCTATATCGTGGTCGAATTTAGCTATGACTCTGATCTAAAGCAGCTGTTGGACAGCATCCAACAAATTGGGTTGGGGCGCATGTTTCAAGATACCGTTTTGTCGCCAGAAGAGGCCACGGTGTACTGTGCTTCCCTGATTGGCCCTAGAAAAAGGAGGTCCTGCCGGGGTCGAAGATCAATAAATGCAAAGGTTACCGATAAATTTGTCGCTGGACGAGACAAAGATGAAATACTCCTGGTGTATCCTTTTGATGGTGACTCTAATGAGATGGAGGAAGCTGCTGAAGGCATGCAAGAGGCAAGTGGCCAGTTATTTGCAGAAGAAATGGCCCCAACTACTGCAGAGAGCCTTTCGCAAAGCTTATGCTCAGCTCGTAAGGAAACAGAGGAGGGTGACCAGACTGACTCCTCCTCATATGCCACTGACGACAAAGCGGCATTGAATCAAAATGCAGCAGCTCCTAGCAAGCCTGCGAGAAGACGACACTTTTTGACTGTCCGTGTCCGCGATTTTGAGAGGCTTTGTCCAGGAGAGTTTCTCAATGACACATTGATCGATTTTTGGATCCAGTGGTAAGTACCGCAACCTGCTGTGAGAGCCAGCTGCTGACTCCCCCCTGCAGTTACTCATTCTTCTTCCCCTGTAATGTATCTTCTTTTTTTGGACGGCCAACCTGGATTTTGACAGGATCACTCGGAAATTTGACCCAGAGGGTGCTTCAGTCCACTGCTTTTCCTCTCATTTCTTCACAACTCTGCAAGAGGGCAAGCCTGCGGGAGTTGAAAAATGGACAAGCAAAAGAGGTATCAATGTCTTTCAGAAGAAATTTATTTTCATTCCAATTAATGAAACGCTGCACTGGTCTCTTTGTGTCGTTGTCAACCCTGGAGAGATTTTGAATTCCGAGGTGGATGGGCCTAGGGCCTGCATACTTTTCTTTGACTCTCTGAAGGCCCACCGAAAGCAACGCGTTGCTACCCATGTGAGAAAATGGCTCGATGCAGAGTGGGGGCGACATGGACTTGCAGGAAGTGCACCATTCAGAGACAAAACCAAGTTTCCACTTTTTGATCCCAAAAGTAAGTTCCATCTGTTAGTGACTGCTGTGCAGCACTGTACAAGTATCCTGATACTGACTTTTCCCCTTCCTTGTGTCATTTCAGTACCCTACCAAGACAACAGCTGGGATTGCGGTGTCTTTGTCTGTCGCTATGCCTATTCTGTTTATTGTTTGCGCAATGAAGAGTTTTGTAGAAATGAAGATTGGTACGAGCGTGACCTGACAAGTCGCCGTGAATTTAAGTTCGACATGGTTGACATCGAAAGGCTGCGGGAGAACATCCGGGTACTAATTCAGAGGCTGTCCAAAATCTATATTCCATGGAAAGAGGACCAGCTTCTGCTGGCAAAGGAACGGAGAAAGCAGAAAAATTAGAAAGACTGCAACGAATTGCCGGCGGCAGTGGTACTGCTGTGCAATGCGGCAGCGACGGAAACAACGCAATCCGGGATCCTGAGCCTCCGGTCGATCCATCCTTCGGTGCAGCTCATGTGGAGAGAGCCCCATTGGACAAGACGAGCGAGCTTGCAGATGAAAAATATGCCGTTGTTGCTTCTCTTGCGGGTACTACTACTACTCAATGCCCAGAAAAGTCTCCGGCAGATGACTATGACGAAAGCGGCTACAAGGATCACGCCGGTGGCAGCGACGATGACACAATGGAGAAAGTCGAGCAAGGCCTGCAAAATTTATTGCTCCCGAGTTCACCAAAAAAGAACGCCACACCACGCATGCCCAGGCCAGATGCAGGAGGTAGCGAAAAGGAAAATGAGGCCGATGGTACCACTAATGTGGCCCACTCTCCAACCTCTGCGCCCACTTCCCCACATGAGTACGACGATCTGCTCAAGTATCGCAGATCTCCAGATAAAGAATCTGCGAGGTTTGGCCCAGGGGAATCCCAAATAGATTATGTCTAGGTCTAAAGTTTTCGTGTGCACTCTGTAGCTAGCAACTAGCACTCTATGCCTCTCCGCCGAAGAATGGAACATAATTTTCTTGATTATAGCTCATGAGTTGCAATTAGCTAGACTAAAAGAATTTAAAATGCTTTTCTACAGGAGTAGTTTGTTTTCTCTATGATTGTGGCTAACACGACAACAACTCATTCAAAGCTTGCTCGACATTGTTGTCATACTTCTTCAATGCCTCGACTACCTTCTCCGGGTCGAAATCCATAGCAACAAGACTTGCCACCTTCTCGTCGTCCACTCGCACTTGTGGTTCACCATGCGACACTTGCTCTACACCTGGTTGTGCTTGAGCTCTAGCAACATCAGAGCCACGACGAAGTCCATCAGCATCTGTCATGTTACTGCCACCGCCGTCACCGCCGGACCCCGGATTGTTATTCCCGGCAAAGGAAGCAGCCATTCGTGCATCTTCAGCTTCCTGCTCACTCCGCCGGCAGTTATCTTCGTATTCGCATCGCTCCACTGTCAGTCTCGCACTAACATCGCCCACTTGGAGCTTCAACTTGTCCAGTTTGGGAATAACGACATCATAAAAGTCTTTTCCTTCTTTTAAATGTTTCGACAGTTGTTCGATTTCTTCAATGGCATCTTCAATCATGACGATGCACGAATCACTGGAGCTAGAGGACTGCATGGCATCACGAGCATCCATGAACTTCTGGTTCTGAACCAAAATGGTTTGAACCAACTCCGTCTGTTTGTTGATGTTTTCTTGGACATCGTAAGCAATCTCATTAAAGGATTCCTTCGACTCAATCAGGATTCGTTGAAACTCCCGTTCAGCTTCAGCATTGTTGTTGCCGCCGTTGGCGGCACCACCACCATTGGTATTTGACAAATCAACTTCACACAATCTGGAATGGATATCAAAATTCTTCAGTTCTTCTCGCATGGTGCTCAAAATCATTTCTCGCTCCCGAAACAGGACGGACAACTCCACAAGCAATTTACTCAACAGGGATGTGTCAATTGCCGGTCCTACCATTCCGGCACCAGGCAGCAACCGATCTAATTGCGACTTTTGAAACTGTAGTAGCTTGTACTTGGGATCTGTATCCAACATTTCCAAACGACGCAGTAGAACCGCGTCACCGTCCTGTGCGGTGACTAGCAAACGGTCGTAGTTTTCCAGCGACTGTCGAAAGGTTTTCTGCACTTCCGCTGCGTCATGCCCTTGAAAGCTGCGATGTTGTTCTCGAAAGAGTTGGTCCATGGCTAGATCTTCTTCCAGTTGATGTTTGATCAATTTGTAGGTATGCCGTGCGGAATCGGCAATATCTCGTAACTCCCATAATTCTTGTTTCAATTTTGACACCCGCTTCTCTCGCTGAAGGGCTTCTACCCGGAACCACAGGTCTTCAGGGATACCGCCACCAGCCTGCTCTTGCCGATAGGCTGTCAGCGAGTGCGGCAAATTCACGGTTGCAAGTGCTTTTCGAGCGGATTCCGTTTTTTCTTCGGCAATCGATGTCATTTGAAAGAGTAGCTTATCCATTTCGGACATGAATAAATCAACATATCGTCGGACAAGAGGATTCATTATATCTTCAAAGAGTGGTGTTTCCAGTGGCGGTAATAATTTTTCCAGCGGTTGATTGACTTTGACTTGCAATTGTGGTGCAATATCCGGAAGGTCGTCGGGTTGGACCGACGCGTGACTATTGTTGCCACCACCCGAGTCGGCACTCTCCGCAGCAGCTTGTGCTTGCTCTTGTGTCGCTTCCACGTAGCGAGCTTGCATCTCATCGACAGTGTGTTTGGTTTCCGACGCCAATCCTTCCAATTCATCGCCCCCACCATCCTGAGAAGCGGCTGCTTCTTGTTGTCGCCGACGACATAACTCTTGGCATTCTCCCCCTAGGGTAAGTGCCTTGTGGAGTCGTGCAAGTTCTAGACCTAACTGTCGTTTATCCCGATGGACACACGCTTGATGATGTTCCGCTGTGGTTCGCATCCAAAGACCCCAGGCTTTGGTGTAAATTTCCCACAAGGCCATAAATTGTGACAAATCGGTACTACTGCCACCGCCACCACTACCAGAGCCTGCTGCACCTGGACTACTACTACTACTACTACTACTTGACGCACTACAGAGTTGTCGACAGGCTTGCTCACTCTCGCCGTACAAGGGCACAGCAGCTGTGGCTAATTTGGCCAGCATGAAATGTCGCGGTCGTGCCGCACACCGAAAGGCTTCAAAGGACGAGCGTTGCGCCTCTGCCGTCAAGAGTGCTTCCCACGATTGTAAAAAGCTACTGGATAAGTCGGCCGTGTAATTGGCCGTGGGTGTGGCGGCATAAATGGCAGCCGCCGCCGAAGTGGGTGCGGATGGCGTTGCCGCCGTTGGAGAGGAGGATGGGTTGCCGCCACTGCCACTGCTGTTATTGTTGGAAAAGAGTACGTCATTCCGCAAATATCGTAAAATTCCAGCCCCCTTTTCCAGATGGACCGCCGCCTTCATCCATCCCTGTCGTGTATTGAGGGGTTGCGTGGACGCCAAATATGCCTCTAACGCCACAATATTCCACATGATATTGATCCGCTCCCAGGTAATGGAAGCATGAATTTCCATGTCACTATTGTCGTTGTTGTTGTTGTTATTAGTATAATTGTTGTGTTTGTCGCGATACTGATTTCTACCACCCGAACTACTGCCTTGATGATCAATATCCATGGCATCATCATCGTCGTCGTCATGACGCGCCGCGGCTGCCGCTGCCGCGGGTGGGACACTTTGCTTGACGGCAAAGGCCGATGCCCACGGCAATTCCAAAGGCGAAGAGACTTCATCCACACATATCCCATGTTGTTCGCACTGTAACAAAGAGGCATGATATTCATAAAAGGTATCCAATTGAGCGGCCGCCTCATCGTATTGACTGGTCGTGGTAGAGGCCGTGGTACTATTCAACAAAACATCCACAATGGTCGCTCGCAAGCTTTGCAATTTTGCCAAATCATGAGACACTTCCATGGATCGAAAGTGTGGTTTGTTGCTGTTGTTGCCTGCCGCCGATGATGATGATGCGGCGGCAGCAGCTGCCGACGGGCCGGTGCCTCCTACAGCACCATTGTAGATCGCCGAAGCTGCCGCCGCCTCGTCGTCGTCATCCAACCATGCGGCAATGGGAGTTTGTAAATCATAGGGTCGCGTCACCCGCAGTGGAGGAACTGCTGCTAGGGACATCTTTATACAAGAAAGAAGTGGATTGATGGATGTGATTGATTGATTGGGAGGTACTGTAGGGGCTACAGTATCTCTGGATATCGCGACAGGAAGGAAGGAAACGGATTCTGGATATCTATCGGACGTTTGGTAGCGTAGATATCTTTTGGTGGAGGGAAGGTGGATCAAGGGACCCGCGCAATCAGATAGCACTCACCCTCTTGGAGTAAGACTAGACGTCTTTATCTGCTTTCCTTTTGGAGTGGGATACAGTAACGCCTTCTTCGCACAGATACAACTTCGCCGGGGAGGGAGGGAAGGACCTAGGTACTTCCAGAGTACCTCGTAGTAGGATTGTTAACTGGATAAATCTCACCTATATACCCCGCTCAACTAAAGTTAGTTAGTGAAACAAAAGTTAAGCTAGCTAGCTCCACTTGAGCTTTCTGGCTTGACTTCTCCGGCGGGTTCACTGTGCTACAAAAGCATGAATGGATGTCTGGTCCAGACAAGTTAGGTTGTTTCCCTCGTCGTCGTTAAAAAAGAGCACTAATAACTGCAGGTTGGACGCGATTGATGCATGTAGTGCAATCTCAACAGCAGTGAGTGGTGTGGACGGATACTACCAGTACTGCTACTAGCTAGCTAGCTAGCTAGCTAGTAGCTAGCTACTGTAGTTAAATAACCAGTACCAGTACTAAAGTACCCTACTACGAAGTCGTGGTAGAATTTTACGCGGATAAGGTCATGCAGGAAATCTAAGGCGGGCGTGACAATGACTTCCATTCATCACTTGAAGCATTAGGAAGGCTACTAGTAGAGTTCGGTCTCACAGTAGACAGCTACTTCAAGTAAGATAATGGAGTGTGAGGGATGGATGTGTTTGACAAACCCTGCGGGCAGACTATATGAAACACTGTACAAAAAGTGTAACAGTGACGGTTTGGCACTTAACGTTTTCATTATGAGTTAATTAACAAACACGTTTCATAGATAACAAAATGTTTCTGATGCAAGCTCCCCCGGCTTGAACCTGTTTTTGTGGTGAACAAAATGTTGATTTTGTTACCAGCACATTGATCTACACAGAGTGCCTGTGGAATTTCAGATTTTTGTGCATTTTGCCCTTCTTGTTCCATTCGGCTGTTCTGTAGCCTTGGTGCTTGAAGCTACTTAGCTTTGCCCACAGTCCGATTGGTATCACATTCGACAGTCCGATTGGCACCACATTCGATCCGCACACATTCTGCCCGGGTGGAGTGAGACCCTCCCCGGGAACCCCAATCTTCTCTACTAATGGATAATGGAAAATGGCTAGCTAGCTGGCCTACTATCTAGCTAGCTACTGCAGTGCCAAAGTGGTTCCAATTGCTTTTGATTGTCTAGCTGCAGGGATTCAAATGAGGGAACAGTTGGCTACAACTGTTGATTGTGAAGATGGTAGATGCATTCTTCATCCCAAAGGGAGCGGTGGTCATGCTAGATAGCAGCCATTTCATGCTGTGTGCAACATTCGCAAGACAACTGATTAACCATCACCCTCACAATTTTCTTCTCCATGCACTTGTGCACCAAGTGCAACCCTCATTGCTATTGTGAGTCCTTCTGCAAACCAGCACTTGGCAGGTAGATGTGCTCACTGGCAACATCACCACAAGAGTCAGACATTTGATAGAGAATAAGGATCCACAGCAAATAAAAATAATTGATTTGTTTGATTGCAGTCGAATAACCAACAGTTTGCCTTGAAAGATGGCAGAGTGATTGGGAACATGCCTCATCAACAGTCAGATGAACATTAGCATGTTTGCAACCATGTTTGATGTCTGGTGTCAAATCCAACATGATTCTCAACTTGAAATTAACGCTACCCCAATGTGAGTTTCTTAGATTGATCTTGCCCCTTGCAAAGGAAAAAAACACTTGTTTAATCTCTGTTTCCGATCTAGAAGGAGACTGCCTTGTTTGGAGGGTTGTGATGTTCTTCGGGCTCGATGCTGCCTACTAGCTAGCAATAAATGGGGTAGTGTCAGGCGCAGGATGAACTGCAGACAGACGGCGCATAGCAACGACGGGCAGACGGCAACCTCACCAAAAGCCGAAACCCTCAAAAGCTACAAAAGCGCCCATTTTGCAATCCAAAAGATAAGCTCACTCTTTTTTAATTTAATGGTTTGTTTTATGCAGCTGTTGAATACTTCTAGTCTCCCAATAGGTGGGTGTGACAAATTATGCACCTAACGTTTACACTGCAATCTTGCCAGCCATTTCTAGAGGGAGCTTGCTATTCCTAAACATCTCATTCACATGCATACCTATTTTTTTCGCCTTAGTGCCTTCTCGCATTATCTCGGTAGTTTGGTCCCACCACTGCTTGCGATGCCCAAGAAGTGGAAGGCTAGCCCTTACGTCTAATGTGTCTATGCCATGCTACTCTACAGCAACACAAAATGAATGAACCTGCACAGTATCGTTCAGTCTTGGCGATTCGTGATTCTACAACGACTCTGTTGATATTAGAATAAGCTATCGGATTCATCCTAACAGACAAACTGACTGCGTTATGTTATTATTCATCATGTCTGTATTAGCATTCCAGCTAGCTAGATGATTGATCATCAGAGAGGGACGTTAGTGCCAACGCGGGAACATGATTTTGGATGAAAGAGTGATTTATTGTGTGCTATTATTATGTATTGTGAAAACTCTACTTCACTAAAGGCTAACCGACGCCCACATGATGATTTCACGGTCTGGTGGACAAAGTCATGCCACGTCGTCCACCAGCCAACAGGAGGCTCATCATTATATGTAATCGTTCACGTAGCTCTTGACGGCATGGTTGCGGTAAGGTTGACGCAACTTGTGCAATGCTCGAGCTTCGATCTGTCGTATTCGCTCCCGTGTCACGGAAAATCGATGGCCGACTTCTTCCAATGTCTTGGCCTTGCCATCATCCAAGCCGAATCGCATTCGAATGACCGCCTGCTCTCGCGAATTCAAAGTACCAATCAATCGTGACATATCATCCTTGAGCATCTGATAGGAAGCCTGATCGTGAGGAGTTTGGTCTGGATCTCCCATGATATCTTCAAAGGTCAGAGAGTTATCCGCACCACCCATTCCGGCGGAGGATCCTTTGCTCTTGGACGATTTCAACTCCGTCTCCATCGAAATCGAGTTTTGGGCCACGCGCTTCAAAAACTCAATACGCGCCGGCGCTAACTCGGTTCGTGCGGTCAATTCTTCCAAGTTGGGGTCCCGTCCCAACTCGGACTTGAGTTCCCGTTCATTTCGGAACAACATGTGGAGTTGATCATGAATATGAACCGGCAACCGAATGGTTCTGGAATGATCCGCAATGGCTCGATTGATGGATTGCTTGATCCACCAGGTGGCGTAGGTACTGAAACGAAAGCCACGCTCGGGATCAAACTTTTCGCAGGCTCTGGTAAGTCCCAAGATGCCTTCTTGCGACAAGTCTTGAAAGGACAACCCGCGATGGCGATGTTTTTTGGCAATGGAAACGACCAAACGAATGTTCGACTCGGTCAGGGCAGCCTTGGCTCGGAGCGAGCGTCGAATTTGCTTCTTCAATTCCTGGACCGTCATATCGGGACGAATAGCGGCAGCCCATTCCGTGTACGTGGGAGGTCTGTGTGATGATGATAGATCGCATCAGAGAATAGAAACGATGAGTATACTGTCCTGACAGAAAACCCACTTTTACAGTGTGTCGGTCGGATAGGATGCATGATATATACGTACCGCAATAGCTGTGTCTCCAATTCTTCTCGTTGCTCTTCCCATTTGATGAGCACTTGAATTTCTCTCGCTAGTACGACTTCTTCATTTCGGTTGAGAAGTTCATGATTGCACATGGTCTTGATACTGTCTCTTATACACATCTCCGAGCCCACGAGACTAAGGCGAATCTCGTATGCCGTCTTCTGCTTGAAAA
>ENA-ORBV01014570-ORBV01014570.1-microbial-mat-metagenome-genome-assembly--contig:-NODE-14570-length-11725-cov-4.370450_pt1 | contig 11725 bp, 9 predicted proteins | sample MGYA00237777_ERZ505514 | MGnify/ENA primary metagenome ERZ505514 (study PRJEB26160, sample SAMN06269048) | microbial mat metagenome | isolation source: Oligotrophic lake microbial mat | place... | reverse complement strand
TGTTGGAAGTGCAGCTGGCACAGCTAGTGTTCCATAAGGAGCAGGTGTGCACCTGTGGGTAGCTTGAAGTGCAGCTTAGCCAACAACATGGAATGCTCCAGAAGATTCCACAACCATGGCTAGCAGCACTGCAGTGCTTGTCATTTCTAACAAACTGAACTGTTTCATCAAACAAGCAGGTCTCTTTGTGTTAACCATCCAACAGCATGGACCAAGAACCATCACAATTCAAATGTTGTCAATCTCAAACAAATGACAAAACCAATTGATTTGAAGGCCAACAAAATGTGTCACATGCAAGATTGCACATGGCATCAGTGCCAGTCAAGCACAAAATGGATTTCCACGGGTGACAAATGTTGCTTCCGGCATGTTTTGAACATCATTGAAGAAAAAATCCACTGATTGTCAAATGGAGAAGAGAAAGAAGAATGTGGAAATCATTTGGGACCAAATGGAAGACAATGTGCATCACAGCGCAGTTCCCATGCCTTCAAAGATGTTTCTATGCAAAGGTCACTCTTAAGACAACACTCATCTGATTCAACAAACCCAAACATCCTCTTTGCCTTTGTTGAACAACAAAACTTTCTTCTTCATTTGCATGATGTTGGCGGAAAACTAAACACATTTTGTTGTTGCTTCAAGTTGGACACAATCACAATCGAAAAGTTGTTGAAGTTTTTTGCATTGCGCAGACCATTCAGTCACTGATTGAGTCATCATTGCTCGATTGGTCTGCCTCACACACCTGTCAAACCATGTGCAGTGTTGTGAGTCATTCAGCAAAGATTTTGGAAAGCAAAAAAAAGGATTGTGACTTTTTTTTCTAATCTGATGAGGTGACCTTGACAGATGATGTCAAAAGGGATGCATTGACGTCAGATTGTTCGACCAGGGACCCCCAATGCTGGATTGCTGGACTGAAATTTGATTTTTTTGGTGGGGTGAGCGGGAAGGCACACAACAGTTGAGCCAGATTTCTGAGTTGACACATTGTTTTTGATTGCTCTGCTTTCTTTTTTTCATTCAGTTTTTTCAATTGCTGTTGGGCGCGTTTTTGACATTCATTGTTCTTGTGTTCCCTTGTTTGTCAGGCATGGTTTCAATTCAATGCCTGCAGATGTTGTTGTGTCTGTGGCTGCTGACTGTCTTCTTGGTCTCCTTGCACAAGATGAAGTTCAAAGTTAAGCCAAATTTCAGATTTCTGGAGACGCTTCCTCAAAACATTTCTCTGAGCAAAGGCTAGTGAATCTGTGGCAGACCATTTAAAATTTAATGCGTTTGACCAATCAATGGTTTTGGATTGGGGTTGGCCTGAATTTGGAGCAAGATCGTTTTGTTGTGATCACTGGTCTCAGAGCTGTGGACAAAGGGCAGACACAAATGAAATGGTGGTTGGCATCCTGCACATGAGCCCCTCAACAAAGAACACAAAGGAACGATTGTGGCTAACAAGTTGCTTGCAATGATCAACAATGTGCAACCATCAGATTGCAATTTTAACAAGACAAAAGAAGTTCAAGTGTTTGTGGTCTGGTGTTGAATGGTTTCTACAGAGATGGTGCTTGCCAACAAAAGAACAAAGATTGTTATGCAGTTGTGGCTAAAACCATTATGATAAAAAGTTAGCTGACCACCTGCACCACATCAGTAAGGACAAAATGCGCCCCCTACCACTGGTTCAGCTCCACACTGGAGCTATTAGTGTAAGCGAGCCATGTGTTGTATCTTGGAGAGTGTGTTTCTCATCCATAACGTCATTTTTTCCCTCTTTTAAAGCATCTACAAGCATACAGACTTTGATTGGAAAATACGGCGCCAACAAGTAACCTGAGCGCCGGGGCAAGGCAAACGATTTTGGAGGCGCGGACCCACTCAACAATACGCACTGCCCAAACGCCAAACGTTGGCCGGAAAGGGGCAAATGCGTGCCTAGTTTTTCATTTTGCGGGGAAACAACGGCTTGGGTCTGTGGTTTCAACGGAACAACAACATCCGTCGTACTCGCACAATACAAGCGCCTCTTCAACCTCATGCGATCCACTGCTACTGAGTGTCGTCGAAAAAAAGGGGGGGGAGAAAGAGGATATACTGCAACTGCGTCGTTTTTCTCATGTAAGCCAATAAGAAAAAACAAACTATCCTGCATTCAGAAGACGGAACACACCACTCAGACTCCCCGACAGCACTATGAAGTTGCCTATGCCGAACCACACCTCATAATAATAGCTTGCTAGTGGTGCGAAGCGTTGACTGATACCCGCCTGTCGGCCAGGCTTACCTAACGTTTCGAAACTTTAATACTAAGAGTCCCTAGCTCTGCTATGAAAGAAAAACCAACTCAAAACCTAGGAAGCAGTGACCGCTGACCGACGTCTTGGCCACAACTAGCTTCGTGATGTGGGGTATTCCCAACTGGCTTCCTTGTTCAGCCGACAGGCAACAGCCCACACCAGCTGTCATTCAGTACGAATTTATTTCACTCTAATATGCACCCATAAATTTCAACGTTAACTGTCACGGGGACGGGGTTCGCCAATATCTCTCGTTCTCAAAGCGTTCTCTCTGCTCTGCTCTGTTCTGCGCACTCCGTACCTGCACGATGGATTCGTCATTGGATCAAATAAACAGATGCTCACCCAACTTGGCACGTACAAGACCTACTAGCTAGCTAATAGGGGGGCAGGGACCGATCATTAGAGAGCGAGAAGAGAGACCGTAAGTGATCCCAGTGGAGCAACCCCTCTCCGTCTGGTTCTCGTCTTGCCCTTGTGCTTCTTTTCCTACTAGCTAGAGCCAAGCATTTATCGACTGTTGTGTTTAAAGAGAGTAGAAAGAAGGTAATAGTGGCCTACTAGAGTTTGTTACTGTGAGTAGCACCACCAGAGTTGTTTAGTGGCTCTAGCTAGAGCTTGGATAACCAATCATAAGAACCATAACCAGCAGAGCTACCAGCAGAGCTACCAGCAGGTGTCAGCCTGTAAGAGCGTGAACGGGACCCCCTTCACATGCCTGATCCAATGGTTCTTTGCACTTCACTTATAATAAGTATCTAGAAACCAAAGAAGCATGTATCGAATCCAAGAGGTTCTTGGAATAGTATTGTTTTTGATCGGGGGATACCGCTTCAACATTGATCAGGTGAATTAGAAGCACCCAAAACCAAAATGCGATCCTCGTTGGCCGGTAGGATCCATCTGGTAGAGATCCTGATGATACTATCATTCTCTATCATGCTTACAAGGTACCTACGGGGCTACGACGCCTTGATGGTACTACATCGTAGTAATATTGTAGTAGGGAAAATCAAAATTTCACAAAGTGTCACGAGTCACACTATGTGCAACCAGCTACTGACTGCTACCTATCCGGTTGCCAGTTAAGCAGCCGGTTGCCAATTAAGCATCTGTTCTCGATCATCGTTTAGACTGTCTTCATCCCAAAGTGAAAGTATCTCCGAGGATATGTATTTTCTCTTGACACTATTAAGATCACAAAAGAGTTCTACGCTCCCCGGCGACCCCCCCTCGGCGAGGAACAGATAATAGATTCGGAAGGGAAGCGATCTTTGTCGGTGCGGAGGACAACTATTTTTGGAAGAATAAAGCTTACAAAATTGAAAAACAAAACATTGCAACGCAAAAAACAAAAACAATTAAAAAGTAAGTAATTTAATATCAAACATGACGACATCATCGAATAACCTCGAAATCGAAAACAAGGAGATCATTTCCCCTCCCCAGCCCGACGCGACCTTGGCCTCGAGTGACGTCGAAAGCGGAGACCATGAGAAAGGGACCAAGGTTCTCCGTACCAAGCCCTTTATTGTCTGGGTGGCTGTGGTGGCGGCTCTTGGGGGTCTCATCTTTGGATACGACATTGGCGGTGCCGGTGCCACCTTTGTGATGACGGGCTTTGAGGAGCAGTTTGGCTGGTCCTGCGCCGCCAATGCGACCGATTGTGTCCCTGCCCCGCAAAGTGTCATTGATAAAGACCAAGGCCTCATCAACGGACTATTCGGTGTGGGCGCTACCATTGGGGCTATTTCGAGCCCCTGGTTGGCGGACACCTACGGTCGCAAGATCTGCCTCTTTGGAGCTGGCATCGTCTTCATCTTTGGAGCGGGCATGCAAGCTGCTGCCATGACCATGGAGGTCTTGCAGGCCGGACGTATCTTTTCTGGTTGGGCCATTGGTTCTCTCTCCATGTGTGCTCCTGTCTACATCTCGGAACTCGCCCCCGAGCACGTTCGCGGTGCTCTCTCGACTCTCTGGCAGGTTGCTATTACAGCCGGAATTCTCATTGCCTCGGCCTGTAACTTGGGACTCAAAAACTGGAGCGAAGGCTGGCGCTTGTCATATGGTGGAAACATTCTCTTTGCCATCATCATGTTGGGAGCAATGTTCTTTATGCCCGAGTCCCCACGTTGGTTGGCTGGAAAAGACAGAGACGACGAAGCTCGTGTTGCCTTGGCTACGATCCGTTATGAAGATGAAGTTGAGGATGAAGTCATGAAGCTCAAGGAAGAAACCGCCAAAGAAAAGGCCCTTGGTATTGCCAGCTGGAAAGAAGTCATTGCGGTCGACAACAAGATGCTGTACCGTCTTCTTCTTGGTGTCAGTCTCCAAGTGACGCAACAGCTCAGCGGTATCAATGCCATCATGTTCTATGCGCCCACCATTTTGAACAAGTTTTTCGACAGCAACCAAGCCATCATCGGAACCTTTGTCTTGAACACCATCAACTTTTTGTCGACTTTCATCACAGTCTACACGGTCGAGCGTGCTGGCCGTGTCAAGCTGTTGGTATCCGGCGGCTTGCTCATGACAGTCACCCTAGTGGTTGCGGCTATTCTTTCTTCTTTGGATCAGACCGAGAAAGTGGGATGGTTTGTCCTTGTGACCGCTTCCATCTATATTATTGGCTTTGCCTACAGTTGGGGACCGGTCGTTTGGACGGTCTGTGCTGAGCTCTTCCCTCTTCGTTCTCGTGGAAAGGCCACTGGTATTACCACGATGAGTAACTGGGCCATGACCTCTGTTGTGGGTGCTTTGTTCCCCATTGCCTCTACCGCATCGCTCGCTGGATGCTTTGCCTTTTTTGCGTTCATCATCTTTGCGGGAACCGTTGTTGTCTACTTTTTCCAAGCTGAAACAGCTGGAAAGACCGTCCTTGAAACAGATGAAGCCTTTGCCAAGCACGAACCCAAGGTTGTCCGCAAAGTTTGGTAGACAGAGAAGACACGATGATATATGTTGACTAGTAGTATGAATCTCCCGTTGATTGGAAAGGTCCTCACAGAGTTCCAGAATGTAATTGATAAACTAGCTATATGAAATGAACCATAATAATACTAATAATAACAAAAAATATCAAGAGTATGAAGTGTTGCAGGTTCCTGGTTAACGCTCTCGTCCTGGGGCCACCATGATGGTTCATCTTTTTGCAGGGAATCATTCTCGACTAAGTAAGTGTGGATCTATTTAAGTTCTTCCGTATTTCCGTCTCCTCGGCAATCCAATTTTGTGAATTGTGAAAGAAGATCGAGACCCACCCAAGGCCCGAGGCACTGCACGATGAGGCGGTACGACCCAATCCAAAAAAAAAAGCTTCCGACAATTTCCTTACTCGGCTTGTGTATCAAAGACCCCCAGCAGTATCTCCAAATCGATCGATGATCCGCAAAGATTTGCGCATGCTACTGCTACTGAACGAAAGTGATGAAGAGGTCGACCATCGCACGTAGGAGGCAGCGCCGCGACGTGAGGCTCGCTGCTGCTTCTTGTGAGTGGAGTGTGTTGTGCGTCAATGGTTGCATGCATGCATGGCCCGAATAAATCCGTAAATTTCGTTCCACCATTGTAGGATCGATTGATTCAGGGCCAGGATAAATCTGCACTGCTGTCGTAGTGCGAGACGGCTGGTATGAGAATTGCCTTTCTAATGACACGAATCCATTTTCTCATAAACACCCACAAATGAATATAAAAATCTTTTGGATTGTGGACTTGGCTCCAAATCGGAGTGGGTGCGACAAAAGGTTTCCATGGATGTTTCGACGCATTTTTGGAATGGGTCCAATAGTACCGAATGGATTGAAAACTGGGGTGGGGTTTGCGTTGCTTCGAACCAAAGAAATAACCGAGCAGGCAGTAGTTGGGTTTTTGGATACATGCCAAAAAGAATGGATGTTAAGCGGTTCGGTGGTGGGGCAGAATGAAGCGCTGGTAGAATAACTACATGCATGTATGGATGGAAGGAGGAATTCCAAAGAGACGAAGTATTGGTTGTTGCGTGTTATTGAATTCAATTCTTGGCTCGTCTGTATGGCCAAGCGATTTGTCGAGACTTAATGCGAGTAAGGCATTTCGTTTCTCGCTACCACATCCATCCTGGCGTAAAAATTGGGCATGGTAGTTCCTGAGACCACTAACTTTATACAAAGGGTCGGACATGGGCGTCTTGTCTTGGTCGTATAAAAATCGAAACGAGTTATAGATCCGACGGGATGGGCAGTTGCCGATGTGTTTTTACAGTTGGGCGATCTCCAAGAATTTCGATTCTGCTTGCATTCCAATGCGGCTCACTAAGCCGGAAAAAAAATCCGGACTCTTGTTTGGCGGAACACACCCTGCCGCCGTCCCTTTCTAGGGGAGGGGTCCTGTTGAATGATATGCCAATATTGATTGGCCCATGGTCGAAACGAAAGCCGCAGTACTCGAGAAGCAGTTCATGGCATGCTGACTACTGGTAGTAGTTGATAGATACACAATAACCTTGTTAGGAGTTGGTACCTAAATGTCTATCTTTGTGTGTTGCGGCCATGGTTGTTCATGGTTGGTTGTGGTTGTTGCTGATTTACTACAGTATCTCCTCTCTACTCTACTACTAGTCTACTAGAAGGAAAAATTTGAAATTTGAAATTCAAAGGGATTCGACGTCATGAAACGCCAGTGCGACATCAGCTTTTAGAAACCCACAGTGATCAGCATCTTTCAAACCAACAACATTGTTAACGGTGCGACACAAGCCGTGAAGTCAAGTCAAAGATCGGTCAAAGTAGGAAAGAAACAATTTGTGGACATTGTTTGCCATGGACATTTTCAATCTTGCCTCTAGCACAGTTGGTGCAACCCACTTAGCTGCCAGGCACCACCAGCAGCAGCTGCTAGCTAGCTGTGATGCGGAGCAGCTGACACAGTGGGACATGGCGTTTTCTTGTCATCGAAATGGGTGACTGACGGCAACTTGGGTGACGAATGTCTTTGACATCGGGTGGAGGTGCAAACCATCAAGTCAGTCATTTGTCTGTTGAGCACAGTCGTTTGTCCGTTGAATGCCGCTTGCTCGTTGAGCACCACCGAGAACATCAAAGAACAACATTGAGCTGGACATGTCGCAACTCTGACACCACATGCAACTGCACGTTTGCGCTGCAAGACGTTTTCGGGTTTGGAAGGACGCGTCCTTCTGGCGCCAGCCGATCTCTTGCACCAGCCATCTCTTGCGCCAGCCCAGCCGATCCCGACGTCCGCTAGATTTGACGTGTCATCCGAATTTGAGAGAGAGAGATCCTTCATTCGAGATGGATCTTTCATTCGAGAGAGAGCTTTCATTCGAGAGAGATCTTTCATTTGTCCACACGATCTCTCTCCTCAGTCGATCTCTGCCGGTGTTCTTGCTCGGACTCTTCCATTGATCTCAGCTGGTGTCGGATCCAATCATGGAGGCGACGGTGGTGCATGCTGATGCTCGAGAAGACCTCCTTGCCTCGGCCAGTAGCAAGCAGCAAAATTCTTTGTCTCACTTTGACTGCTTCCTCCAAGACCATTGTGTGCAGATTGGAGTTCCTGTCGTCAAGGCTGAAGCCATCCCCTATCACAGTCTCCCTTTGAATGAATCCCCTAGGGATGTCAATGAGTTCTGGGACAAGCTCTTTGGCGCGTTCACCACCTGCCTCTGTGGAGCAAAGCATCGGTGTGATCCTAACAGGGAAACCGTGATGTTTTCGACGGCGGATGGTCATTTGTCGTCTGCGAAAAAACATTTTGCCACGAAGTTCAGGCATGAACCTCCCATCTCCGTGTTTGAAACGAAGCAGGGGAGTGACCTTCAAGACAGACTGAAAGCAAGGTTCCGGGATTCTAGTAGGGTTTCAGGAAAACCCATGGCGAAACCGAAGCATTCCAGCACCAGAGAAGATCGGGAAGCTTTGTCGAAGGGTTGCATCTGGTTGGGCACCGCTGAAGCGGCTGAATTCTGGCATCTCCTGAATGGCACTTTCCATTGCAGTGGCAGGGGTTCTGAAGTGGCATTGCTAACCGCCAGTGGAACGTCTTCCGCGGAAATCAATGAATCCGTGCACCGCCACAATGTCTTGCAGACCGAAATCCAACGGCAGAAAGGAAATCCGTTGCAAACTGTTCTCATCTGTCCCGACAGGGATGGAGTCCTGGAAGATTTCTATTTCAGTCTGATTCATCTGCTTGTCATGGTTGGATGCGACAACGAACATGTTTTTCCAACCTGCTCCCTCGAAGCTCTGAAGACTAAGAACAGCAAATCTGTGTCGAATGTCTCAACCCTTTGGAAAGCCCGTTTCGGCGAACTGGTAGAAGAATTGGAAGGGATGAATGTCTCCGCAAATCCAGCGTTGAGATCACACAGCAACAGGAGGGGTTCCAATCAAGTCATGGCTGAGTCACATTCTGCGTCCGGACTCCCTCAGCATTTTCGAACAGGTTGGCAAGGCGCTGCAAACACCAATTTTGAATGCATCATCGGGTCGTTGGTTCTTTCGCAAAAGGCAAGGAATGCGTTAGCCAATTGGACGGCTAAGATCGGCGATGTGATTGTTGGTGGGCAGCCTGTGACCCTCGAGGACATTGTCGTGTCGCCAACGCCTCCGTCTTTCTCGCCACTGCGGGTGGCACTTTCACCGGTTTCGGATTCAGATGATCTGGATGAGGACTTGCCACTGTCTGGAACCCGCGAGATGCTTCAATGTTTCACCAATGCGTCATTTGAAGACGATGTGATTGAACGCTGGAACCCTGAAGTCAGAGAACTGCTGGTCGCGTCCCTGCTCTCATGGCATGAGCAGTTTTGTGATGTGTTGCGCTCATACCCTTTCGCGTCGGTTCCGGGGCTCACTTTCAAAACGTGTCATCCTTCAGTGTTCAAGCTGGAAAAATCCCACGACTTCGACACCATCCGGAACCACCTCTTCATCTGTCGTGTGGAGGCGGCATTGGAGAAAGCCAGTGCAAGCAAAGAGATTTTCAAGTGCTGGTGCAAACGTGCTCGAAGTGCCTTCCTGTCTCGCAATGCTCCAGGGACAGTTGACTTCTCTTTGTGCGGTGGAGATCAAGGGGCTGTTCTCATGGATCCCAGATGCTTTGTGGACAACATGAATGCTGTGGCGCACTTGTCTCAGTCCACTTGCGTTGTCGTCCAGGAGCTCCGTCATTGGTTGAATGACCTGACCGAAATTGTGACGCAGCACTTGGCCCAGAGGCACTGCGAAGGAGTCAATTGGCTAAGCATGGCCCATTCCATCGCAAGGCTTGAAGAGCATTTCATCCCGCCCCCTGAGCCTGTCACATCTCCGGCTCCCAAAGGTGTCATCAAGTTCTCCATCTCCGGCAAGGCGTTGAACACAAAGCATGAGTCTGTCTCAGATGTCACAGCAAAATTCTTTGTCGACAACCACATCGCCGGTTTCGTGTTTGACAAGGAAAGCGAGTCATGGAAGGATCTGGGCAAAGACCAGCGCAGGAAGCTCAGCAACCAGTTCGCTGCAACAAAGTGTGCGGTCAGAATGGTTTTGATGCATGCCGATTCGTTTCCCACCTCTCTGGACAAGAAGTCAAATGAAAGGATGGCAAAGCGGCAGAGGAACGCATCCGAAATGACTTTGAATTTAACAAGGACGAGACCATCACCGTTTGCAAGATGCAAAAGCACAAAAAGACCAGGGAACTTCAGACTGTCTTGGAGCTTCCAGCAAATGCTCCAGAAGATGTTCGAAGGTTCTTCAAAAGTGGAGAGCAACAGTCAATTTGGTCATCAGTCATTTCCGACATGCTGTGTTGTCGCTCTGAAGCAGTCTGTTGATTCAGTTTGCCCTCGAAGTGACCGGTCGCTCTCTCTCGCTTTGGAATTCCCATTCAGGTTTCCTAGGACGCCCATCAGAAGAGCAGGCGGAAAACATCTTTTGATCACCCATCAAACTTTGTGACCTCATCCTCGGCGCAGTCCTCTCTCTGCTGAGTTGAACGACGATTCTGCAAGAAGAATCGGCGTGCCAGTTGTGCTGGTTTTTTGTGACTTTGTTTTGTAACGACAGCTCGTGTCAAAAACGATCCAGAACAAAACGTGTTCTTTTGCACATGTGTTGTCACAACGGTCTAAAAGACATAGCCGTTGCGATGCATAGCCAGCGTCTCTGACGATGGTTCGTTGCTTCTTCATTGCTCTTCTAAGCAATGTTCTTTATTGCTAGTGAATGATTGGACTAGTAGCTGCTAGCCCTATGCGCTGAGAAGCGCATCTTCCGTGAATGAGTCACGACCCCGTGAGTCCCGCATGAGGACACTCTGTGTGTAGCCAATTGTAGGCAAATTAGGGCATTGCAACTTGAGGTGCAGTTGCAGTTGCAGTTGAAGTCACGGCCCCAAAGAAGAACAAATTGAAACAACATTTTGTGTAGAAAAAACAGTGCATTTTTGGACTTAGAGAACATTTTTGGAATTAAGGGTGTGTAGAAATTTCAGTACAATTTTGGACTTATGACACTCAGAAAGAATTATTACTAAAATTTTCATAGTAAAAAAAAAGTGTGCTGTGAGCACACTTCAAGTGCGCTTGTGTACAGCACTTTGCATAGTGAAATAGCGCACTTTTTTTAGCACACTTTTTTCAAACTCCCCGAGGGAATCAATGGATGATCCGGGTGTCCGCAAGGTGTCTGTCGGTCCCCCTACTCCAGGGACAATAGGAAGCGAGTCAGTGAGTCATACAGTACTACTAGCTAGCTAGTATGTAGTACGTCATGTCATTTTTTCCGAGAACCCTTTGTTGCAGCTGAGTATAACACGACACACAGTTAGTAAGTTGAGTACATCGACAACAACCTCATCATCACAACCACACCTTGCCTTCAAGTTAAGCTGTACCAACAACATTGTAAACTCTATCTTCCTGTGTTCTTCTCGATTTTTGCCAGCTCAAACCACATATAGCTAGCTAGTATTCCCGGAAAAGGCAAAGGAGAGATATTATGCTAAGAGCAATATCCAACGGGAGACCAGGAGGAGCACTGATCTGCCGCCGTGCGACGAAATCATCATGGAATCCAGCGCACCAGCAACGTCTTCGTGGTGGTGGTAGTGTCCTCTTGTGGAGACATTTTGCGGGTCAAGCCAATGACAACAAGAACGGAAGTGGCTTTAGCATTTGGTACCCCATCCTGGGTGGTCTTTTCATTACCACTGCTGGTGGACTCAAGTGGTGGCACGAACATGTGGGAGGATCCGAAGGTCTCAAACGAAGTGCCATTTTTTACAGTTATGCCATTCCCAAATACATTCAATATCGATATCATGCCTGGCGTAAATCACCCGACGAGGTTTGGGATGCACTCAACAAAGAAACCTGTCTCTTATACACATCTCCGAGCCCACGAGACTAAGGCGAATCTCGTATGCCGTCTTCTGCTTGA
>ENA-ORBV01014568-ORBV01014568.1-microbial-mat-metagenome-genome-assembly--contig:-NODE-14568-length-11725-cov-5.216604_pt1 | contig 11725 bp, 4 predicted proteins | sample MGYA00237777_ERZ505514 | MGnify/ENA primary metagenome ERZ505514 (study PRJEB26160, sample SAMN06269048) | microbial mat metagenome | isolation source: Oligotrophic lake microbial mat | place... | reverse complement strand
AAATAATACTATGAGCTCCTACTTATATATTTTATTCTTTGTATTACCTACTAGAGCTAAGGCCGCCAACCCAGGTTAGTTACCGAGCTTACCGTGGGACCCCGTGCTCTATCAGCTGGGCTGCTCTTAGTATTGCATCTCTACGTGTGTTGGTCTAGATGGCATCGCGTTCCCCCATTGTCTTCCGGACGTATTCAATTCCCTTCTCAAGCTTAGCAAGATCGTGCGCAGGGATGAATGGTCGGTCTTCCTCTGGAATTTTCCATCCTTTTGGCACAGGGGTGTGGTGCTGATAGATCATAAAAGAATTGTCCAAGGCAGTCCTTGCATTTTTAGCCGGGATTCTATCGATGGCATTCCCCTCCGTATCCTTGTACCCGTGTAAGTACAATAAGAACACATCCTGGCACATGTTCCCGACCGCCTCCGGGTCCGCCTTCCCTCGGAGGCGTTCCAATTTGAAATAGTTTCGAACATTATAGGCAATGGTGTAAAGATCGCACGCCAGATCATTTTTGATAAAGAGGCAGCGTTTCTTGTCCTGGATATCCCACAAGGGCAACATCAGTGTCACGTGCTTTGAGTAGCCCGTTAGGCTGGGCGGAACAGAGAGGCAAACCGCAGGAATATCGGCTTCTTCATAGGCACCGGCGTTGCTTGTCGCAATCCATTTGCTTTTCAGAGACTTGCATTGTTTCTTGTGACTTTTCTTCCAGTCGGCTGTCTGGCAAGCCGTGCAGCAGTACCACACGGAGAAGCACCCAGAACACTCCATGAGCTCCGTGCTCTTTTTCTTGGTACCGCATCCTGTGCAATAGCAGCGTGCCGTATCGTTCTTGAGAGCTCTCTTTGCTTCTTGGCACTTGCGTTTCAGTTCTTTGTCCCCAAGCTCCTTCAAGTCTTGAAATTGAAGCTTTACCTTTCCATCACCAAAGAGCTCGCGCTTTAGTTCCTCGTCTTTGGCCAAGCGCCGCAAGAACTCCTTCTCTTCCAAGAACTCCTTCTCGACGTCAACGTTGCCTGTCATCTGTTTGGCCCGAGCTACAAAGGAGATCTCTCGCTTCACTTCCTCGGGCATTCGCATCACAGTAGAGTCGTACACTTTCTTCAATGCTTCGTTGACCTTAGTGGAATCCATCAAGTGAATGAATTCTTTGTCCTTTTTGGAGAGATCTGGGAGGAGAGATAACAAGAGTTCTTTGTCTTTCGTACTAGTATCGACTTCCTCGTTTGGTTTCATACGGCCAGCATCACTGACGCGAGACTGCATCTTCATGACGCCCACAATGAGCATGCTGGAAACTCGGGAGATGAATTTTTCATCCGCCTTGTGCTTCTGCATTACCTCGTCCAATTCCCAGCCTTCCGCGGCGGAACCATTCGCCAAGGTACGAGTGAAGGTAAGAATACTCCGATCCAATTCGTCGGCCACCGCAAAGACAGCATCGTACAATAGAGAAGTCTGTACAGGCGGAAGCAAGGACTGAAAAGTTGACACCACATTCTTAGGTGCTCTCTCTAGGACGTTCATTCTCCAGATCTCTGCATCTCCCACTTCGTCAGGGTCCATCCGGTCTCGTTTGGCTTTCAGGAGGATTGTACGAAGAAAGGAGGGCGCTCCTTCTGGTTCACGCCCGACAATATAGGCTAACAAAAAATCGCCGTGTATCCCATGAAGACGCGATAGTAACATCCCTGATTTGGTATCTTTCTGTTCGGAAGGGATCAAATCCTTCATCACAACTTCAAGGACGATGTCTTGTACTTTGTCCACGAGTTCCGTCGGATCCATTTCATTCCATGACTTTCCAAGAATGCGTTCTAGCAAACTCTCAGACTTGCTCTCACGAAGCATCTCAACGAATGATGAATCTGCGTCTCGGAGTTTTTGTTCTACTGGAACCTTCAACAACAAAGAAATTCGCTGCGTCTCGTCCAACTGCAACTCTTCCAGAGCGTTGACGGATACTTCTTGCTCGCAGCCAGCGCTGCCATCTACGAGTCCTTCTTCTGCTAGGATACGCCAGAGGTGAAGTCGAAGGCTACGCATGCTCTCTGGAGACAGCGCGAGACCGAGAACCTTCATCATGGGATCGGACAGCGCCGGGAACAAAATATCCATCAATTTCGTGGTTTCATCCATCGTGGTTTCATCCATGGTACCGGTTTCAGTTACTTAATCAATCTTAGTCACACAGTTAGAACTGCTAATGGCGGTCAAAGTCCTTGTACTCTACCGGTATGCTGCAGAGAGATGTCAATCTCAATAAAGCAATGACAGAGTTCTCAAATGACAGATAGGAAGAGAGAGAGAGGCGTGTTACTAGTAGTTGTCTCCGTTGAGCGATTTTCGCCGCGGTTGTGGCCCTGACCTGACCTCGAAGTTAAGAAAAATAGATTTGCTTCTTTCGATGCACACTTGCTCTAAAAATGCAACTTTGAAATTTTTGTGACGTGGCTCTCTCCAATGTACCACTATGATCGCGTGAGAACAACAACAGGAACGAGCGAGATCTCAAGCAGCAGAATAAGCTAACCAGTGAATCAATCATTCTCTCTTGACGATCACACCTCATCCCAACAGAGAACCAGACTCGTCTACCCCACTCTACTTGCTACTAGATAGATATCTACTAGATATTTAGTAGAACCTTGTCTGGCTCCAGCACTGTATGGCCAAAAAGTTCAAGGTCGATCGGATTGTGGGTTAGAGAGAAAGGGGAGATTGGAATCCTTATGGATTGATTGGATATCCTCCGTACACGAACGTTTTTCACGGAAAGAAAAACATAATATACGTGCAAATATGACATTTCAACAACGTCGCTATAAATTCAAGTTGGACCAAAAGCACGAAGACTTTGATGGTGCGGTGGCCAGAGAATGTGGGAATGTGAGTGATAGTTGTTCGTCCCATCGAACCGCCGGTGTCGACGAGGATGACTTATTATTTTTTCAAGCGACCAGTGAAGATTGGGCACGTCCTTCGTCACAGTTTGTCGCGTCGACCTTTTCCGCCGACCATAAACGAAGCAAAGATGACATGGCAGTTCCTGCGGCAAGAGCGTCACATTCTTCCAATAACAATAAAAGTAATGAAACGAAAGACAGCAAGGATCCAAACACTACTGAGAAAAATGGCAACAACGAATCCACAAGTAGTAAATCTTCCAAAACCAAGCGGAAAATTCAAAGAAAAAGGTCCACCGATGATTCCAATGTGGGGTTACGGACATCCAAGGTCAGCTTTAGTATAAACAACAACCACCACCAGACCAAAGAGGAGGGAGTGACACAGAACAGTATTGCGTCCGTTTTGCCAGACTTTCTGGGTCTGGAAAAGAATAGCTCTAAAACGCATAGTGGCGACACGGACAAGGCCCATGATCATAATGACGACAAACAACATGAGCACCATCATCATCGCAGCCATCGTTCGAAATCGAGATCTACGACTCCCCAACGAAAAGGGGGGGGACGACACAGCACGAGTCCTCGCACAAAGAAAGATGATGACCAAGAGAAAAAATCGAGACACCACCACAGCAGAAGTCAAAGTAGAAGTAGCAGCATTAGTGGTGACGGAAAAGAGGATGGAAAAGACGAGTCGCGAAAGCATCACCGCCATCATCATCATCATCACAGCCGCAATAGAGACCACAACAACAAAGATAATAATGACAACGAGTATGATGCTGATGCAGATAATGATCAGAGTCGTCGTCATCACAGGACCAGCACAAGTCCTCACAGTAAAAGTCGCGATGACAAGGACAACAAAAAAGAAGGAGATACCCCCAATGATCATAGTCGTCGTCATCACAGGACCAGCACAAGTCCTCACAGTAAAAGCCGCAATGACAAGGACAACAAAAAAGAAGGAGATGATGACGATGATAGCCATCACAGAAAAAGTCGCCATGATAAAGATGACGATGGAGATCACCACAGCAGGGAGCATCGTCGTCGCGGAAGGTCCAGGAGGGATCACTCTAGATCGAGGAAGCCTTCCAAGGATCACCACCACCACCACAGGGATGATAGTACTGGCCGGGACCACCACCGGGAAGAAAGCGCCAGTCGCCATCCACATGACAAGGATGGTAGCCATAGGGGAGAACGCAGTCATAGTCATCATGTTAAGGATGATGATGATGATGATCGCCGCCACAGAAAAGAAAGCAGACATCGGCACAGCAAAGATGATGCTGATGATTGTACTGAGCGTCATCACAGTCGAGGAGCGAGCCGTCACAGGCGTGACAAGGATGATGATGATCGGCACAAGAGAGACTCAAGCTATAGGTACGGTAAGGATGAAAGTCAGCACCACCATAGCCGAGGAGACAGCCGTCATAGGCACGGCAAGGATGAAAGGGAGCGTCACCACAGCCGAGGAGAGAGCCGTCGCAGGCATGGCAAGGATGATTATGATGATGGTGATCGCAATAGAATTGATGCAAGTGATAGCTACGGCAAGGATGAAAGTGAACGACGCCACCGTGGAGAGAGCAGTTCTAGGCATGGCAGGGATGATCGCCGTGGGAAAGAGAGCAGTCATAAGCGCGAAAAAGATGAAAGTGAGCGATGCCACGCTGGAGAGAGCAAGGATGCCACTGAGCAACGCCACCCTAGAGAAAGCAAGAAGGGACATGATGAGAATGAGAGCGAGGTTCAGGGAGTGAGCGAGGATAGGCGTGGTAAGGATGAACGCGCAAGGCGTCACGTCGATGACAGCAGTTCCAGAAGACACAGGAGTAGGCATGATTATAAAAATGAAAATGAGGACACCCGGAATCATGGCAATGACAATAATCCACACCGAGATGGAGCTAGCTCTGAAATATCCAAAAGCGAAAAAAGCGATCACTCCGGCAAAAACGAAAAGCAACACAGGAGTAGCAATGAAAAGGGAAAGGAGGTCAGCCGGAATCTTGGTGACAAAGACAATGTCAATAGCGTTAAAACAGACAAAACCAGTCCTGAAAAGCACAGTAGTCGAAAACATGATGATCACGTCAATGACAAGAGCCAACGAAGGGACAGAACCATCACCGGGAAAGACGCTAGCCAAAAACTCGACGACAACAGTAGCAAGCGGGGACATCGTAGTAGTGTGGATCAACACTTAAGGGAACGCAGCGAGCGCAGGAAGAGCAGGAGTCCAAATAAGGAGCGAAGGAAATCAAGATCCCCAACTGGTAAAAATATCCCAACAAATCGTGGCAAAGATGAAGATGGCCGGCACGAACGCAAAGATAGCCGGAGTGCAGATCAAGGGGACGCAGGCAGGAAGAACCCTGTCGAGTCGGGAGCAACGTCGCCCACGAGTAGTAGAGTATTGAGAAATCCTGTCGAAGACGGCATAGAGGCTGGGGCAAAGCATCGTGGTGCAACACACAAAGACCCCGATGAGTCAACACCAGAGTCGCCTAAAGGTGCAAGTGCTTCTAAAAAGGCTTTTGAAGACGGCTCAGAAAGACTCAGTCCACATTGTCGGCGTGCCGACAACCAAATCCATGGCGAAGAGAGAAGGGGCAGAAGCAAAAGCCCGTCAAGAAGGGGTCACAGAGTGACTGGCAGTTACAACAATCTTACAAAGGAGCCTACCGGTAGTAGGCGTGAAGGTAAGAGGACTGTGGAGGGTTCCAGCGGAAAAACAGTCGAAGACCATAAGCGCCCCTCTGGCGGAAACGAAAAACACGGAAGTAAATCAGGGGACCAGAAAAACGCCACTCGAGAGAGAGGACGTAGCCCGAAAGTTCACGGAAAAGCACCGGCCACTATTACGAAGGAAGAAAAACAATTTCTTGCAACATTTCTGGGCATTGAACCGCCACATGGACATGGAAGAGAAAGCGATGACACCGCCAACAATATTGACAAACCTGGAGAGGATGATAGCACTGCATCGTCGTCCATAAATCACCAGCTTTCGCTCCCAGAAGCAAAGGTGGATCCTTCGTCCCTTCGAGGCCGCCGTACCTCTCTGCCCACTAACATCTCGGACGAGGGGGTTCGAGATGCTCCTACTCGCGGGAAGTTCCCACAGCACGTGGCCCGAGGTAGTTGGGACCAAGGTACTCCGCAATTGCCCCGCAAACGCTCCATATCCCCGCGGCGACGTACACACTCCCCACGTCGACGAACCGTAAGCCCAAAAGGCATCGGTCGGAGTTCCAATACAACCGGAGAAGATCAGCCGATTAGCAAACACAAGGAAGCTCTATGGATGCAGCTACAAGCGCTCGAAGCCGCGGAAGCCCAAGAGAGGTTAGCCCGTTTGCCGCTACCGCGCTCATCCAGTCATGGCACCCTAAAAAAGCTGGAAGAGAGGAGTAAAAACTCGCTCTTCAGAAGAAATAGCCTCTCATCTATCAATTTGGTGGCTCCCACTACAATGACACAAAGCCGAATGGGGTTTTTGGACGACGACAATTCATTTTGTGCCAGCGAGGACGAGAATGACACTGCGCAGGTACACACACAGACCCAAAAACTCTTGGTCGATTCCATAAAAGAACGGATGCGCAAGCAGTCAGGCCCACAACCCGGTCCCGGCGAAGGCAGCGAGAGCAACATCAACGAGTTTGATACCAACGACGAATCGTTCTCTGGCGGAATGAATGATGCGGAAAGCGCCCTCACGCAAAAAGGAATGCCCAATCTCAATAACGTGGATTTTACTGCATTACGTGAATCCCAAGTACAAGCCGTTTTGGAGCATGCTGATTTTAAAAGAAGCAAGAGTCTGGATACATGACACAACATCCAACGAAACAGAAACATATTGTGTTCGTTGACTCCGGCTTCGCGGAATAGAATACAGGCATCCATACCGTCCCTGATCTAAATACCCCTGCTCGCCTCTCATGCATCTGAGGACTTTTTTGGAAAAAGGATACTGTTGTAATGGCCTAAAATTTCCAATTGCTAGAAATGCGATGGCATTAGATAAAGGAATTCATACTCCAGCGAGTCAGTAGCTAGCTAACAACTGCGCTTCTACTAGAGCAGAGCAACGCAGAGCATTACTAGTAAATTGTTGAGCGGATCACAAGATACCGAAGTCTACTAGAGTGTTAAGACGCACTTTGCTTCCGTCCGTTGTCATTGCCTGGATTCAAAATTCAAATCCATGGTGATCCCGGCCCCGGGCCCGATAGGGAACTCACACACATCCTCTACGTCGTACCAGTGTATGTAAACACTGTTGTTCGTTATTTACAGTAATGCAGGTACGTATACATGCATAACCTCGTGCAGTCCTTGGCCTCGGACTGTTACCTCATACTACAACTTGTACGACGTAGTAATCGATTGCTGGCGGCCATGTTATTCAACTGTACATACAGTAGTAGAAGCAGCAATAATCAATCCTTCAATCAATATAGCTAGCAGAACAGTAGTGTAACAGCATTGCAATAATACAGCCATGTCATCATGGTCAAGAGGAAAGATGTTTCGAATAGTCACGATGGCAGTGTCAACCCCAGCAACAATAGCAGTAGCCATGTGATGCCGTCCAAATGGGTTCCTGCACTACTCACCAGGGTCGCAATTGTGGCCGGAGGATTTCTCTTCTTGGCGCGTCTTCCCACACCCAGCAAGGAATGGTACAAGAGTAGTGAATTCATGTATCGTGCTCCAAGAAGGGCATCGCCCTCGTTACTTCCTACTTTCCCGCCATGTGTGGATGGGGACTCTGGCAGCATTGGCGAAGACAAATGTGCTGGTGGGCTGCAGAGGTTATTCGAGGAAATCACAATCCACAACCACAATGCCGACACGGCCATGGCTTCCATGTGCCAGTGTTTGCCACAGTGGACGACGACTTTAGTACAGAATAGATCAACTTCAGCAGCATCAACATCAACATCCATCGTGTCGAATCTATGGAATCATTATTTGAAATCGCAGCTACAGCAAGCTGCATATGACAGTTTGGCCGATTGCTATGGAAGTGACTACGATCAAGAAGGAACTTTTCCTCGCGACGACTTTCACAATTGGACCGAACGCATGTTTTCTGCCCTCACTCATTATCGATTGAAAAAGTCTCTCAAAGTACCGGCCCATCCCTTTGTCATGGAAAAACTGGCCCACGTTTTATTGCGACGAATCGCATATTTGCAAACAAGTCAGAATAGCAGTAACACCAATGACAGTAACACCCATCGTCCCACTCTGGCTCCGCCCTTGAAAATTGCCGTCTTGGGAGGATCCGTCACGGAAGGATGTGGAAGTTCTCGCAATACCCTTGGATTGCCCCATCGCGACTTGAATTGTCAAAAAAGGTGCACGTGGACCGCCAAGCTGGAACGCCTCCTCAATCACATTTTGGGACCGAATACCGTGGTCGTTCAAAATTATGCCGTGGGTGGGAGTGATTCGGGGATTGGAAGTACGCTCCTGGAATTTGATTTATGGCATGACGACTTGGAAGAAGACGACAACACTACTACTGCTGGTCACGACTTTGATATCTTTATTACAGCGTACGGACCCAACGATGGACGAAGTCCCATGGAAAGTCGTGACTTTTTGTACGAATCCATGCAACGGTTGGTCCGTCTGGCCAAGGAACAACGACCCTGTAGTGATTTGCCGCTCGTGATACAGCTGGAAGATACCATGTTGGATACGGCTGTGAATGACAATGTCCTCAATGGTCTTTGGTATGGCCGAAGCATGGTGGAAACGGCCAATTGGGTTGGAAGTGGTAGTAGTGTCATGGCGATTTCCTATGCCGATGCCATTCGAGATTATACCTATGGCCATCCCGTGGAGGACTGGACGGTGAACGAATATGATCAAGTTCATCCTGGATTGTCCTTTCATACGGGATTGGCATGGGTGGTGGCGTACAATTTGTTGAGTGGGTTGGTCGTCGATGCTTGTGAGGCATTGTCCATGCCCGAACATGGACATGCGGAACCACGGCATGGAGTGCCCTTGCCCATTTTGACCCAATCGCTCGCAAGTCATAATGTTGGACCACAATGGAATCAAACCACCATGGAGAAACGAGAATATTGTGCCAATCAGGCAGCCGCCACATCTGATGAAACAGATCCTCGACAAACCAACAAAAACATGTGCGTATACAAATGGATTGCGGCCCGACAAAGTGCCAGTACGAGGGAGATGGTACACCAAGCCGTGGCAAGAGTAGCCACTCACATCGATGGATGGGAAGCAACGGGATTTCCCATTCGAAAACCGAAACGGACATGGGAAGCCACGAAGCCAAATGCTACCTTTACCATACAACTGGACAATATTGAATCTGCCGTCAACAAAATGCTGGTATTGGTAAGTTGCTCAAGGTTTGGGCGTTTCAAACACGTCCGATGTGCGTTGCATTGTGACCCGTCATTCAGCTCATCCATTTTTGTCGCTTTTCATATTTTCCTTCGGCCGGCGTCATCTTCTATCATTCATTGAATCCATATACTATCATTACTGGCGATAGTACTTGAGAAGTTACGGACCGAAGTGGGAGAATTCGCAGCTTTCTGTCCTGGTTGAAGGGCGTTCGCCCCAAAAGGACAGTGGTGGAGGCGACGAGGAATGGAAGGAAATGCATCGTGCTCTCCTCTTAGGCACTCACGGTGCACCAACCAGCATCAACTACTCCCATCGGGCGTCCTTGACCACCACAATGGGCCCAGGGAGCAGTATCCGGGCTACCTTCACGCTTGTCAATGGAACAACGTTTCAAATCAATGGGATTGCAGCCTGTGATAACAACAACCCGTCTATCTAACTCCCACAACAGTACTTACTTGCTACTGATTGTCATCGTGTATAAGCCTCTATTTGCTTTGCTTCCCTTGCATCGAGACCACTAGTAAACTGTGGCGGTAGATGGCCGTCTAATTCATATGTATTTGTCTAATTAAATAGCTAGACGCAAAATATTTGCTGAGGGATGAAGCAATTCGCTTTCGTAAGGTCCAGAAATACATTCAGTGAATACGGCACTGGATGATGATGGCTAAACTCTTCTGTGTTCTCAAAATCTCGTCAAGGGACCTTGGCTTGAACTCCATAATATATAAATAATATCAGTATCACTCAATCATCGTCATTCATCTATTGTAAACGGATGAAAGTTGATGGGGATTGCTTTTGTTGGACGTGTTGACAACGACGCGGTTATGAAATGTCCTGGGTAATACAATAGGACTTCTTCGATTCAATTTGGCATCATGCCGCAAACTGGAACCCCACAAGCGCCGGTTGTCGTATAACAGTTTGCCGACGGATACCCGCGGAAACTTGGCTTGGATTTTTTGTGGCGTTTCATCCTCGAGGGAAAAGTAAATGACCCTTTCCTTTTGAAAAATCCATTTTCCAGCGGCATCCACGTCGTAGACGTCAATCAATCGTTTGGCAAACTCACTGATACCTTTCGTCCTGGTTGGCGGACCATAGGCTTTAAATGCTTCCGACTTGTTCGACCGTGTACTACGACTGGAATAACTGCAGACAGAGGCTTCACAACTAGCAGCTTGGGAGTACTGATAGGCGTACTCCAGTTCTTCTGTCACAGGCAAAAGTAGATCAATGGGGACGACTTTGTATTGCTGCGAGTTCTCCAACTGTACCTCTCGTTCATTGTCACTTTTGATCCCAATGACAATGACGGGGTAGGTCCACCCATCCACAAATGGCAAAAAGTATCGTTCGCCAACATTGTATCCCAACACATTAATGGTGCCATTGTCACTGCTGGTGTCGTGTTGTTCGGAATTCTTGGCTGGTATGAGACCAATCGCACCACCACTTGGACTACTGCTACAGCCATCGGCAGCTTGTTTTCGTGCTTTTGCTCTCTGATATTGATCATGATTGCGCTGCTGGTTCGAATTCGTCGAATGGTTCGAATTCGTCGAAGTAACTGACGACGACGAGGACGACGGCCAATACTTGATACGTCCCTCTGTTTGCTTTTCCAGCCGTGCCGAACGGCGTCGTTTGGGTTCACCCCCCACGGACGATCGAAAACAGACTTTACGTTTTCGTCGTTCACCACCACTGGCACAAGGACTCTTGGTGGTAGCGCCATGCTGATTCCCTGGAGCTTGTTGTTGTTCTTGAGTAGTAGCCACACTGACCACCGTTTCGTCATCTTCCACATCATCTTCCTCGTCATCCCCCAACTCTCCTCCATCACAACACACCGGCTCGGACCTATTTTTGATATCCAAGGCAGCCGCTAGAACGGCATCCTGCGCCAATAGTTTGGTACTGCAGTCATCGCCGTCATCCTCATGCCCCTTCGTTTTCTTCTGCTGGGCAACACCAGCTTCCTCTTCTTCACTCTCATTCTTGACAGGGGGCGTGGCTGCGTTAGCGCCAGGAAAAGCCGCCGCCATTTTCAAATCTTCTTCTTCTTCATCATCGTCGTCTTCCTCTTCCTCGGACATGTCTTTGATGTTCAAGGCTGCTGCTTGAACCGCATCTTGCGCCAGAGTTTTGGTACTGCTGTCATCATCCGCATCCTCATCGTTGCTCTTCTTGGCAGCAGCAGCAGCAGCAGTAGCAGCCGAAGCAGGCGACGGTTGACCTGCAAAATCAATCACAGCCGTTGGTTGTTGTCTTTGTTCCTGAGATTTCTGTGGATCATCATCATCATCATCCTCTGTGTTGTTGCTGTCTCTTATACACATCTGACGCTGCCGACGAATAGAGAGGTGTATATCTCGGTGGTCGCCGT
>ENA-ORBV01014566-ORBV01014566.1-microbial-mat-metagenome-genome-assembly--contig:-NODE-14566-length-11726-cov-4.789510_pt1 | contig 11726 bp, 8 predicted proteins | sample MGYA00237777_ERZ505514 | MGnify/ENA primary metagenome ERZ505514 (study PRJEB26160, sample SAMN06269048) | microbial mat metagenome | isolation source: Oligotrophic lake microbial mat | place... | reverse complement strand
CTCGAAGCGCGCGGCGGGGCAGCGGATCACGTTCACGAGCAACAACCCGAACGGAGCGCCGGGCCAGTGGAAGGACATTTTATTTACAGACCGGACGATCGATGCGGTGTTTGATGGCAGCGGGCAGTATGTGTCGGGTTCGATCCTTCGGCACTGTTTGGTGGAGTTCGCCGGGGGTGGAGCGGTGGCGAGCGGCGGACTCACGATCGCCCAAGCGTCGCCCTTCGTGCATTTCTGCGAGGTTCGCTACAACGCACGGAGTGGCATCTACGCCGTCAACACCGAGACGCCGCCACTGGCGCCATTGCTTCGGATTGCGGGTTCGTATATTCATCATAACAGTGCGTGGAACCAGCACGGCGGCGGTATGTATCTTCATACAACTGGCCTTTCCCTTACGGGCAATACTATTTCCGACAATGCTTTGGCATCTTCGGGCGGCGGAGTGTATGTGCAAACGAGGAGCCCAAACCAGGGATATACGATTGCCGGTAACACCATCAGTGGCAACGCGGCAAGTGCCGGAGGCGGTGTAGCCGTTCGGGTTGAAGGCACCGCTACGGCCCTCACGTTTGCGAATAACACGCTGAGCGGCAATACTGCTTCCTCTCAAGGCGGGGGTGTGTGGGTGTCGTTTCAGAACTTTGACTCAGCGATCACCTTTACAAACAATAATCTGTCGAATAACACGGCCGTAGGTGAAGGGGGAGGGGCTTCTTTCGGTTCGTGCTGTCCGGGCCTAGTTTCACTGCGTGACAATTCCTTCACCGGGAACAGTTCGTCGCGCGGAGGAGGTTTACTGCTCGCTCGTAGTCCCATCCACTACAACACTGGCGGAATTCTCCAGTTTAATCTGTCTGGTAACATACTTGCGGGCAACCTTGCTCGTGGCGTCGGAAGCCAAGATGGCTTTGGAGGTGGAGTGTTCATACGAAACTCAGCGTGGGGTTCGTCGGTGGCGCTTCTCACTTCAAACTCAATTACAGGAAACGTGGCCGACGGAGGACCAACCGGCGGTTCTGGCTATGGCGGGGGGCTCTATGTGACGGAAACGGAACCCTGGTTTCCGACCACCGTCAATATCGAAGGCAATCAGGCCACGGGCGCATTCAACGCGATACACCGGAACTCTGCCGACTTCGGGGACGCGATCTACAATAATCTCCTCGATGCGAGCGACGGCTCGAACGACATCCGCGCGGGCTACGTCTGCTGGGGCGGCCTCGACCCCAACCCGGTCGCGAACCCGAACCTCATCTACGACTTCTTCGACAACCCGCAGAAGAGTTTCGTCATCTACCCGCCGCATATTGAAGGCCCGAACTGCACCCCCTCGCCCGGCTGCCCCCCGGGCCAGATCGCCGACTGCAACGGCAACTGTGCCCCGGTTGCCTACCTGAATGACAACATGTGCGACAACGGCTTCTACCAGTATAATGGTGTGCATATCTCTTTTGACTGCGCGCAATTCGGGTTCGACGGCGGCGACTGCATCAACCCGCCGCCCCCGATCCAGAATCCTCCGAACCACAACAACGCCGAGCCACCGATCGCGCGCAACCCCGCCCCGCCCACGCTTGGACAGAACAAACTCATTGTCATCACGCACGGATGGAATACAGGTGCCGATGCCATCGGGTCGTTCTGGGAGCCTTTCCGCAACGCGATCGACGCGGCCACTGGTCCTGAGTGGCAGGTCCGGCTGGTGCTGTGGCCCGCTGAGTCGATTCATCTCGACCCACATATTGCGATTTCAAATGCGCTGGCCCTCGGGGGGCCCCTGGGCGAGGAGATCGCCGCGGCGAACTACCAGCACGTTCACTTTATCGCCCATAGCGCGGGCGCGGCCTTGATCGCCGCGGCGGCGGCCCGGATTCCAGCTTCATCGAGTACCAAAGTGCATATGACGTTCCTTGACGCCTATGCAACGAATTTTCCGTTCTTCACGAATCTGAACGAGTACTACGGTGTTGACGCCGATTGGTCGGACCACTATTTCGCGGATGATTTTTGGGGTTATGCCACGGGCTTGCACCTTGATAACTCGTTCAATGTGGACGTATCGGCTCTTGATCCGGACTATGGATTCCCATTCTACGAATCCTCGCACTCTTGGCCAACCTGTTTCTATTACGCAACGGTCGGTGGCTCTACCGCGCCTTCCTGTGAGCCGCTTGATGGGAGCGCCCAAGGGTTTGGTTTCCCGCTCAGTTTCGAGAGGTGGCAGGGTGCAAATGGCTTCGACGGGTGGCTGGCCGCCCGCCTGAGCCAACCAGTGGGCAGCCGGTTGACATTGAGGGACGGGCAAGGACGGCCGGTCGAGGATCAACGGGTTACCATGGGCACCCCGATCAACCCCGCCACCACAAACAACTTTGCCAGTGACGACGACGCGGTCGATTTCACGGCGTCCGCCTTCACGATCACGACCGAACCCGCCGGCACGCCAGCGCCAACATCCGCCTGGGTGAACTTTGAGATCACAACGACTGTGCCGGTGAACTTTCTCACGTTTGAAATGTCGATCAGTGCCGAGCCGGGTGCCACCGGCCTTACATCGGTGTATGTCGATGGTGCACGCTCGGGCCGCATCGATCAAGCCCTCGTCCTACCGGGAATGCGGCCCTACTCGTTCCCCACTTCGGGCGAGCTCGCTCCGGGGAATCACATCGTCAGTTTCCGGCTCGACCCGCACAACACTGCGGGCACCACCATCACGGTGCGAAACCTCGCCACCGGTTTCGGCGAGTTCGTCCCCGCTGGCTGCGCTGCCGACTTCGACCAAGATGGCGACTTTGATTCCGACGACGTGGTCGGTTTCTTCGCGGCCTGGGATGCGGGCGAAAGCGGTGCCGACGCGGACTCTGACGGCGACACCGATTCGGACGACATCGTCGAGTTCTTCGAGAAATGGGAGCAGGGGTCGTGCTGAATAGGACACGGCGTGGGCCTCTCGCAATCTGACGGAAGCGATGGAGGTGAGCTGTCCGGGGGTGTCGCCCATAGCGGCTCCGACCGCCCCGGCTGCTAACTTTCGAGCCCTTCGGGCTGTTCGGAAGGGGAGCGAGGGGAAGCGGGGCGCCGGGTGGCTCGCGGCAGCACACAGGCGGGAGAGCCCGAGCCACCCAAGGCCAAGAAGGTCAATTGCCTGAGGGCGGGCGGGAGCGAGAAGCCTGTCGGACGGGCTTTCAGCACAGGCCGGCGGGCTGTAACTCCCGCTGAAAGCGGGGGCCTACGAGCGAGCACGCCTGCTGAAGCAGGCGGGGTGAAGGAGCGGGGAAGGTGTTGGCAGGGTGGCTTGGGTTGCAGGCTGTCCGCCTGCCGGGGTTTTGTTGTCGCTGTCCGGGGGTGTCGCCCAACGCGGCTCCGACCGCCGCGGGCAATTAGTTTCGAGGCCTTCGGGATGGTGATGGGGGTTGCGGCGGAGGGCGGAGGAGCGCTTATCGCCGGCGGCGACGGAGCGACACTGCACCGAGCGCGCCGAAGACCGCGGCGGCGCCCAAGATGAAAGAGAACGAGTTGATGAAGGCTCCCGTCGAGTCATAGTTCATAAGCTCTGCGCCGGACGCGAAGTTACCGTGTGCCCAGAACGTTCCGTCGTGGTCGATGGTGAGGTCGTTGAGCGCCCCCGAACCGCCGAAGAAAGTTGAACTGAGGGCCGTGCCGCTCAGGGTGTAGTTGGTCACGGAGCCGGTGACCCCGCACTCGCCGGAGGGCCGGCAGCCGCCTTCGTTGGCGACCCAGAGGGTGCCGGTGCGGCAGTCGTAGGTGATGCCGCCTTGGCTGCTGACGCCAACATTGAACATGAAGGTCGGGTTCAGCCAGCTGCGGTCGAGGCGATAGACGTTTCCGGTTTGGGTATCGACGGTGTAGTTCGATGTCCCGTCTGTGGTACCGTCGGACGTGTTGCCAAGGCTGGCGGGGTGGGATAGGGCTGGTTGAGCGAGGTGCCCGCAAGGTTGTACTGGGCTCCCAGGTTGTTGGTGTAGACGCTTATGGTACGAACGTCGCCGAACACGGCGATGGGGCCCTCGTAGTGGTTCATCGCGTGCCGCTGGAGTTGAAAGCGACGGATCGCGTCGCGCCGGCGGGATGCAAGTCGACATAGGAGCCGGACGACCCCGTCCACATCGCCGCACGCGTTACATCGTTGAACTCAGCCTGGCCGACCTGCTGGCCGCCGCCGCCACCGAACGCGACCGACGTGGTCGCGCCGACCGGGTGGAGACTCGTCCATGTATCGACGCCGCCCGTCCACACGCTCGCGTGGGACATACCACCGCCGAAGGACGCCGAACCGACTGCACTCTCGCCGTCCATGCCCCATGCGCGCGAAATGGTCGCGCCGTTGGGGGCGAGGTCTACCCAGGAGTCTGCGGTGCCCGACCAGCGACTGGCGCGAAACACGCCGCCGACGTGCGCGTGCCCCACTTGCGACGTCGCGGATGAGCCCGAGGACCGCGACGTAGTGGCTCCTGCGGGATGCAGGCTGGTCCACGAGCTGCCGGTGTCCCCGCGACCAATCCCCGGCGACAGGCGGGGCTCCTGAGTGCTGGCTGGCGTATCCCACGGGAACCCCGCCGCGAATGGCAGTGACAGTGGAGATGTTCAAGGCCGGCGGGGAGAGGTTGTCGAAACTCCACTGCGCATGCGCGGTGGACGCCGTGGCAAGTAGGAGTGAGACGGGCGCCATGATGGAAACGGCGGGACGACGACGTGAAACGATGAGAGAGGCGGACATGATCGAGACTCCTTGAACAGGTGTGTGGTGGGTGCGGTGATACGGCAACCGGACCCGGCAAGCCGACAGGGCTCACGCAGGACGCGGAATGGACGCATCAAACACGCCACGCCGCCATCGGGTTTGACGGGTGCGGCGTCGTGATGGGTCGCGTGCTCCCCAACCACCCGAACACCACGCCCGGGACGGTTCCGGGGTCGAGACTTCCAGCGACGAGTGCGGTCGGCGGTGGTTGTACTCCTCACGCCACGCCCCCGCCAAGGCCAGCGCCTCGGCGTCGGCCACGCCCTCGGATAGCGCCGCGTTCAACAACTGGTAGCGGAAGGCGGCCGAACGTGCACGTCCGATGGCTTCTTGGTCAGTACTATTTTCAGTATGAGCGGAGAACGACCGCTTTCTCGTGCCGCGATGCGGTACGCCGTAAAGTGGCCGACGACCAACACGTTGTGCGCCCTGAAACGAACGAGGAGTTCCCAGGATCGAACCGAACTTTAATTCGGTGTGCGGCGAAGGAAGTGGCCTGTGCCAGGCGATTTGTTCGCCATGGATTTGATCGTCGGTGAGCGTCCGATGGTATGGGGCCGTGACCTGCCTGTCTTTCCTGTACCACCTCAGATGAGAGGAACAGATGATACCTCCAACACCTGGCGAGCTAAAGTCGCGGAGGCCAGCGGCTTGGGCGTGGTTGAGAATGACGTCGCGGCAGATGCCTTTGTCCAGTGGGCCGTCATGCCGGCGCGATGGCTCCGCCGGCGGGCGTCGTTGGGCTCGCTGACGCCGAGCATCTGAACGACCTGGGCAACGGTCCGGCCCCCACGACGGGGCATCCGTGTGACCGCGGCGGACTGAGCTCCGTCGGACAACGAGAAATACAAGCGGCCCTCTGGTTCCCCAAACTCGGGAAGCCAGAGGGCCGCTTGATTTGAGGATCAACGAGCGAACTCAGCGGCGGCGGCGAGCCATCGCGAGGGCGCCAAACGCTACCGCGGCGAGGCTAGACGGCGCGGGCACGACGCTGTCCACCGTGAAGAGCCAGTCGCTGGCGTACACGTGGGCGTCGCCGCCGTGGTTCATCCAGCCCCAACCGGAGATCCCGCTGAAGCCGCGGTGACCCAAGTCGTTGTTCTCGTCACCCAAACGGAAGCTGTAGTTGCCATCGGACTGATCCTCCAGAGCGATCGTGTGGCCGCGAGGCGTCGTGATCGTGCCGAAGTTCTGGTGGTTGGCGATGACCATGATGTCGTCGTCGCCGGGAGCGTTCTGGACGCCGACCGAGTAGATGAAATCGAACGTGTAGATGCCACGATCGATGTCATTGGCGTAGCCGCTGCCGGTGTCACGACCGCCGAACGACTGCCCGAAGATTCGGATGGTCGTCGCCGACACCGTCATCCGCACGTCACTGGCGAGCGCGCTGAAATCAAAGGTGTAGATGTCGTGATTTCCAGTCGCGTTATACAGCTCATCCAGACGGAGGCCGTATGCGGGTGGAAGGGCGCTACCACCAGGATGGTTCGCCAGATGGTACGTACCCGGTGTGATAATCGCACCGGAAGCTGCGCACGCAACTGCGGCGACAGCAAAGCTGCTCAACAAAGCCTTCATCTTGCTCTCTCCTTGTCCCTTTCGGGACGTAAAAAATATCTCCGAAATAATCTTAGTAGATGAGGCTCAAGTCGTCAACAGAAAATGTGCGGCTCGTAGGGTTTTTTGCTCATCTCGATCCAAGAAAGCGTTATATGAGCCCTATAACGCGGTTCTGAGCTACTACGGAGCGTCCGATAGCAACTGCTGACTGCGATGCCGATTCGGACTGATTCGGAGGACGCCGGAGAGACCGGTAATAACGACTCATTTGCGTCGGCCGCGCTGGTGTTCCTGGGACAGAGTTGGCTATCCGTTTGGACTTAGCCAATGGCCGACGCCGCTTGCCGTGGAGATCCCGGCAATGCTCGTGCGGTGGGGGTAAACAGCACCAGAGTGGGCCGATTCGACCGGACCTACGCCCTGATCGGGCTCCAGATTTATGTGTTTCCAGCGCCGAGCATCGTGGACGTTGAACCGCCCACCATCGGTTTTCCGACCCGACCCATACAACACCGCGGGCACAACCATCACCGTCCATCACCTCGCCACCGGCTTCGCCGGGTTCGTTCCCGCCGGCTACGGTGCCGACTTCGACCATGTTGGCGACTTTGACCCCGACGGCGTCGCTGGGTTCTTCGCGGAATGGCAAGCGGGCGAAAGCGGTGCCGACCGCGACCCCGATTCGGACCACATCATCAAGTTCTTCGGAGGCGGGATCCGAAATCCCGACCCGGTGGCGTGCTGCGCGTCGCCCGCTTCGGGCGCATTCCCTGTGATGCGCGGGGCGCGGCCGGAATGCCGACCGTTCGCCCCTGCGGAAACGGGGGTCCGTGCTGAGGCCTCGCGCCGGGCCTCCTTGTCAGGCCACGCGGATGTGATTGACGGTAAGGTTGGGGAGATAGATCTGCCACGCCCCACCGATATAGACGACGTTCCCCATGTCGGGCCTGGTGTTATCCATTCGCTGGTGGGCACATTCGCCGATCCAGCACCAGACCGACTGCGTCAGGACGGCCCGGATGAGGTTCTCGAGATCGTTCCAATCGTTGGAAACTGCGGACCGGGCCCGGGCAAAGTCCTTGGGATCGACACTCGCGCGGCCGGAACGCTCCAACAGGCCTGACAGGCCGGGGTCGCCCACATCGAGCGGTTCGACCGACGCCCACCACGGGGTAATGACGCCTTTCGCCGATTGCATCGGCAACGACGAGAACTTGTACAGTTCTCGGTCGCCCGCCAGCACCACCTTCCGGGCTCGGCCCCCGACGAAGGTCGCCGCCGCGTGGGGCGGCAACTCCAGGACTTCATTCAGAAGGGGCATCGCGGTGTTTCTCCTCTAGCCGGACGGCTGATTCACCGGGAGAGAAAGACGTTCGATCAAGCCGCCGGCGCGCCCCGCCAGAATTTCGAGGGAAATAGGCGCTTTTTCCGGCTTGCCGTCGGGCTGCAACTACTATCCCGGCCCCGCCGCCCTAGCGGGCTTGACGGATTGGCCAATTGTGGCCTGCCAAAGACCCTGAACGAGGAGCGCTCGCTGTATGTCGCGTACCAATCTGTTCACTTCCGAATCCGTCTCGATGGGGCACCCCGACAAGGTGGCCGATCAGATCTCCGACGCCATCCTCGATGCGATGATCGCGGATGATCCGTTCAGCCGCGTGGCCTGCGAGACACTGGTCTGCACGGGGCTGGTGGTGGTGGCCGGTGAGGTGACGACGCAGACCTATGTGAACATCCCGGACTTGGTGCGGGAGACGGTCCGCGAGATCGGGTACACGTCGGGCGACATGCGTTTCGACGCCGATTCGTGCGGTGTGATGGTGGCCCTCAACAAGCAATCGGGCGATATCGCCATGGGCGTCGACCGCGAGGGCGCGGGCGACCAAGGGATGATGTTCGGGTATGCCTGCAACGAGACGCCCGAGTTGATGCCGCTGCCCATCCAACTGGCCCACCGGCTGGTGGAACAGCAGGCCCACGTGCGACGGGAGAACACGGTCTCGGGCCTGCGTCCGGACGCCAAGAGCCAGGTGACGGTGGAGTATGACAACGGCAAGGCCGTGCGCGTGGACACAGTTGTCCTCTCGACGCAGCACGACCCGACGTGGAACGAACGCCAGGGCGAACTCAAGAAGCAGATCACCGAGCACGTTCTCAAGCCCATCTTGGGCAACTGGTGGAACCCTGGCATCACCATCCACGTGAACCCCACCGGGCGATTCGAGATCGGTGGGCCGCACGGCGACTCGGGGCTCACCGGTCGCAAGATCATCGTGGACACCTACGGCGGCATGGGCCGCCACGGCGGGGGCGCCTTCAGCGGGAAGGACCCCACGAAGGTTGATCGCTCGGCGGCGTACATGGCTCGCTACATCGCCAAGAACATCGTGGCCGGGGGCTTGGCGGATCGGTGCGAGATCCAGTTGTCATACGCCATCGGCGTGGCCGAACCCACCAGCGTGTTCGTCGAGACGTTCGGCACGAACAAGGTGGACGAGGCCAAGATTTCCAACGCGGTTCGGGAGCTGTTCAAGTTGACGCCCCGCGGCATCATCGAGGCGTTGCAGTTGCGCAAGCCGATCTATTCGGCCACCGCGCGGCACGGGCACTTCGGCCGACAGCCGGCGGAAGGCCAGTACTACGACCGCGTGAAGCGGGAGAGCCGGGGGCCGAAGCACGAATTCTTCACGTGGGAGAAGACGGACAAGGCCGATGCCCTGAAGAAGATGGTGTAGGGAATCGCGGCGCGGAAAATGGCGGAGAGCGGCGACGGAGATATCGTCCGTCGGTGTTCTCGTTCCCGCGATGAACCGATCCGCGCGCGGTCGCAGCCGCCGCAAAGACCGAGGAACAGAGCGCTCCCTTCACGAGGCCGCACTGGACGGGGCGGATATCCGCGGCCGGATGTTCAGCATCCCGACTCAAAGGCACTGAAGAACACGATCACGTCGTCCGAATCTGTATCCCCGTCGCCGTCCACATCGGCCGCGTTTTCGCCGGCCTCCCATAGCCCGAAGAACGCGGCGATGTCGTCCGAGTCGCTGTCGGAATCGCAATCCGCGTCGCTCTGGCACAGGAGCACGCGCGAGGGGCTGGTGCTTTCGGTGCCGCAGGTGGTGGTGACGATGCAGCGGTAGGTTCCGGCGTCGTTGACGGTGAGGCCGGTGAGGGTGAGGACGCCCGCGGTGGAGCCAGAGACCTGGGCCAACAGGTCGCGCGGGCCGTCGGTGAGGTTGGTCCAGGTGTTGGGCTGAAGAAGGATCTGCCATTGGTAGGTGAAGGAAGGTGAACCGCCGACAACGGTGAGGGAGAGGGTGTCGGCGGGGCAGAGGGAGTTGGTGGCGGGGGCGGATGCGAACGACGCCGGGCGATCGGCTACGACCATTTCGCCGCAGCCGGTGGGGAGGGTGGTGGAGCCGACCGGGATGACGTTGCGGTTGGCGTCGAAATTGAACCGGGTGATGACACCGTTGATGTGGCCCAAGACCATGAGTTCGCCGCTGGCGAGGAAGGCCGCGGAGACCGGGCCGCTCAGGCCGTTGCCGGTGATGAGGCCGGAGGGCACTGCGTTACCATTCTCATTGAACGTGAAGCGCGAGACGCTGTTGCCGGTGATGTTGGCGACGAAAAGTTCTCCCCAGGGGGCTATGGCGAAACTGTGCGGGGTGCTCATGGAGTTGCCGGTGATGGTGCCGCGGGGAGTGAGGCTTCCATCGGGGTTGATGGCGTAGCGACGTATCCCGCCCAGCGAGCAGCAGTCGCTCATGAGGACTTCGCCGAGGGCGGGGTGGAAGATCAGGCTGCGGCCGCCGTTGCCGCCCGCCCCGGTCGGATCCGCACCCACAAATACGGGGGCCCCCGGGGTCGCCAGGCTGTACCGGACAATCCGGTTACCGAAGGTATCGACCATGTACGCAAGGTCACCAATGGCGAGGGCACCGTGCGGGTTGGCAAGGCCGTTGCCCGAGGCCGTAGCGACATCGGGTCCGTTGGGGCCGCAGGTCGTCAGGTGATAGCGAGTGAGGGTTCCGCCCGGGCAGGCGGTACACGGGCCCCGACCGTTGACGAGCAGGTCGCCCTGGTAGTTGATGGCCATTCCGTAGGGCCGCACCATGTTCGCGTTGCTGATGGTCTGCGCGACTCCCATCATTCCGGAGTTGAACACGGTGACGCGATACACCTCGTTGGTCGTATTCGAGGCGACATAGAAGGTCTCGATGCCCGTGGCTTGGGCGGCTGCCACAGCGAGCACGGCGGCGAGGGATAAACGGCGGATCGACATACACGACACTCCTTTTCAACGAAGTAGGCGCGTGGTCTTGACGTTCTGACGCAGAGTGCAGAGGAAAATACTACAAAAGCACGCCATACCGGGATCTCGGGACCACGCCCCTTTCCTCCTGCGTCTCATGCGCCCTTCCTCGAAAGTATGTGGAAAACCCGGCAAATGTCTTCCTAAATTGCGAAAACTCGGTTTTTCCAGAGGTTTTTGAGCCACTTGTGTAGAAATCTGTGAAATCATGCCGAGAATGACGCAGATTCGGGGCCGGAATGCCCCGACAGGCCTTGCGGAACAAATCCCACTGTGGTACAAAGTGTGCCACGTCAGGCGAAAAGTCCGCTGCACGGCGTTTCCGCACCCTTTGGAGAAAGTTGATATGGCCAAGAAATCATCAAAGCCCGCCCCCAAGTCAAGCAAGCCCGCGATGTCCATGAAAGCTGCGCCCGCTGGGCCCAAGCCCACCAAGATATCCGGCGCCGCCTCGGTCCGCAGCAAGAGCGACATCTTCAACGTTATCGCTGAGCACAACGGCCTCTCCCGCAAGCAGGTCGCCGGTGTCTTCGACACGCTTTCCGCCATCATCGGGGCCGACCTTTCTTCCAAGATGGGTACCTTCAAGGTCCCGGGCCTCATGAAGATCGCCGTCATCAGCAAGCCGGCGACCAAGGCCACAACCAAGCCGAACCCGTTCGCGCCCGGCACCATGATGGACGTCAAGGCCAAGCCCGCACGCAAGGTCGTTAAGATCCGCCCCCTTGCCAACCTCAAGGCCATGGTCTGAAAAGCGCTGCCCGTCCGGCCGCTGGGCTGGGCACCACGGACAACCGATTCAATCAAGAAGCCCGCCCTTCCCGGGGCGGCTTTTTTTGTCGACTCCAGCCGCAGCTTGTCAGCGGCCTTACTGGCCGTGTCGGGACATCCAAACCCGGTGCGGTCACTTTGTTACGCCGTTGCGTCAGCCCGCGATCCACGCCGGTTCGAAGACCATCCCCGGGCTGATTGTCTTGCCGTCGCCGGTTTCGATCATTCCGGCCACCGGGAATGCGCAGTAATCGAGACCTGTCTCTTATACACATCCTCCGAGCCCACGAGACTAAGGCGAATCTCGTATGCCGT
>ENA-ORBV01014565-ORBV01014565.1-microbial-mat-metagenome-genome-assembly--contig:-NODE-14565-length-11726-cov-6.118637_pt1 | contig 11726 bp, 8 predicted proteins | sample MGYA00237777_ERZ505514 | MGnify/ENA primary metagenome ERZ505514 (study PRJEB26160, sample SAMN06269048) | microbial mat metagenome | isolation source: Oligotrophic lake microbial mat | place... | reverse complement strand
TTTTCAAGCAGAAGACGGCATACGAGATTCGCCTTAGTCTCGTGGGCTCGGAGATGTGTATAAGAGACAGCTTCTGACGAAGACAAGTTGAAGTATGACTTTCACGAGGGAGACACGGGTGGCATGGAGCTACCCATGTATTACCATTTCACAGGTCAAGGAGGAGCCCCGCATTTGCGGGAATTCACGGATGAAGCAGGTCTTGAGTATACGCTCAAAGCAATGAAAAATCTCGGCTGGACGCCGGAAACCATCGATTCTGTGTTGGCCTTGATCGCCGGTATAATTCATCTAGGACAAATCAGCTTCAACAAGAAAATGGACGAAGCCAGTGGATTGGAAGTTGCAGATGTCGGAGATACCAAGACTTTGGACCTCTGTGCTCGCCTCACGGGCGTAGACAAAGATAAGTTGTTAGTTGCTTTGACAGAGAGAGTCATCGTCGCTCGCGGGCAAGAAATCAAGACACAGCTAACAGTCGACAAAGCTATGGACGCCCGTGATGCCCTCGCTAAAACGATCTATGGTGCGCTCTTCTTGTGGGTAGTGGAACAGGTCAACAAGAGCATCTGCTGGGAGAATGACGGAGACGTCAGATCCTCTGTAGGCGTCCTAGATATTTTTGGCTTCGAATGTTTTGCGATCAACTCCTTCGAACAGCTGTGCATCAATTTCACAAATGAGGCTCTTCAACAACAGTTCAACAGTTTCATTTTCAAACTCGAGCAGGCTGAGTATGAGGCCGAAAATATTGAATGGGCATTCATCTCTTTTCCCGATAACCAGGATTGCCTCGACACCATTCAAAAGCCAAAAGTTGGTATCCTAGCTATGCTTGATGACGAGTGCCGTATGCCCAAGGGCAGTGACAGGAATTGGGCCAAACGAATGTTCGACCAATATCTGCCGGAAAAGAACCAAACCACGTCTGATAATACACGGTTCATTTCCAGTAAAGTGCAACAGGGCAAGAGTCTCTTTTGCGTGCGGCATTTCGCGGGAAACGTCGAATACAATGCCGAAACTAACTTCATGGAGAAGAATAAGGACGAAATCCCTTTGACGGCCCAAAATATGTTCGAGACAGCCCCGAATCAGCTTGTGCAAGATATCTACGCTGCGCAGAAAAAAGAAGCTGAAGGCAGAAATCCCGATGCTGATGCCGACAAGCCCGGTAGAAAAGCGGCCTCCAAAACTGTTGGCCAACAATTCAAAGAGCAACTACACAGCTTGATTGAGAGCGTGGCCCAAACAGACCCCCACTACATTCGCTGTCTGAAACCCAACGATGCGGCGAAACCCAAGATGTTGACGCGAAAGCGGTTGACGGAGCAGCTTCGATATGGTGGTGTGTTGGAAGCCGTCCGCGTCGCTCGTGCCGGATACCCTGTTCGTCTCGCCCACGAACAATACTTTCAAAGATACCGAATGCTGTTGCCGACAACCCCTGCCAGCGTCCTCCCTTGGAACATGGAAAACCAAAACGCGCAAGACCTTTGTGTAAAACTTTTGGACTGCGTTCTTGCTGAAGGCCAAAAAAACAGGGAAAAAACTGCTAGTGGCCCTTTGGATCCCAACGAAGCAGGTATATCCCGATCCGAGAAAATACGACGAATGCAAGCGCAGCCAACTCCGCTCTTATTTCCTAAAACGGACGTTCAACTGGGAAAGACGAAAGTCTTTATGAGGAAGCCCCCACATGACATTCTTGAAGCTCACAGAGTTTTCCAGCAGCACGCAAGTGCTACCATCGTGCAAAGCTGGGTGCGAGGTTTAATGAAAGAGAAACGATTCCTGGAGTTGCAAGACGCTGTTCGTCTTGCCCAGCGATTCTACCGTGGCTGCAAAGGGCGCGAAAGGTGTGTAGTACTTCTGATCGGCCGCTTTTTTGCCTCTGGATGTGTTTTTGGTGTTGACTCTTTTTTTCTTTTTCTCGCAGGTGGTGGAAACTCCGTGGCCAGGCCGCTGGGCAATTGCTCACGGTCAATTTCAGGATGCTTGTCGTCTGGCGACGGTTTAATAGGGCACGAAAGGGTACCATCCGGTTCCAGGCAGCTTTCCGCGGAAGACAGACAAGAAAAATGCTTGCTGCGATCCAAGTCCAAAAGCTGTACAGAAAATACATCGCTCGAAAGAGATTTCTGCAGTTCAAGTCTGCCATGCTTTCTCTTCAGTGCCGCGAACGCAAGCGTGTTGCTACTGCAGTTATGAACGAGCTCAAGAAGGAGCAGAAGGATGTTGGCAAGCTCAAGCAAAACAACGAAAAACTCAAGACGGAAATGGCTAGTCTTCGGGCTATGCTTGCCGCCCAGGCGAAGGAGGGAGAGTCGGAAGCTCGTAACGCCAGAGAATTGGATGCCAAGCAAGCTGAAATTAGCCGCTTGGAGAGACGTATTGCTGAATTAGAACACGAACTGCAAGAGTCAAAGAAAGTGGTAGACAAACTGGAGGGTGACATGAAAAACCAGGCAAACCAATTCGCAGCGGAACGAGAGCAATTGGAGCAACGTGCTCATTACTCTGCCAATACCGCAAAGCGTGCTTCCACAGTTATGCCGAGTTCTCCAATGGGAAAAGGACGCAAGACACCCGATGCTGCTCTTGCTCCTCTTCCGGAGGGCGAGAAGGGAATTACTGTGAACCCAGAATTGCTTGCGCACCAGAGGGCTCACGTCCAAAAGCTGGAAGAGCAATTAGAAACAGAAAAGAAGGCTCGACGTGACGCTGACGGAGAAATCATCAAACTGCGAGCGGCAATCAACGGAGTGAAATTGAAGGACTCTGAGGTGGATGCTTTACTTGGCAAGCAGCAAGCTGCGGCGCAAGCGCTCGCACCAAGTCACCCTAAAGTCAGCGATTTAGTCCACGATACAAGGTACGTGCTTCTGATGATCTTTTCTTGCAATTCATCGTATTTTTGTCGCCCGGAGTTTGTCGTACGTGTGCCTGTAGTATCTGTCTTCGTGTGCTGCGGCCTGACTGCGAGAAGGAAAAGGAAGAGCGGCCTTCAAACCGTTTGCCTTTCTCATCTCTGAACCATATTACGTATGTGTATGTTCTTCAGATTGCTGTTTCTATTATTGATAGCCATTCTGGTGTTGGCATTTTGCTCGAATCAATTGTGTCGGCGACGGGCTGCTCTTCGCGTTTTGCAACATGGGTGGGCGTTGGCTAATGAATCTGGAAGAGAAATTGAGCTTGACGTTTTGAAGGAAATCGCGTCAAACGTCTTCCGTCCAACCTACGGTGATGCCATGTGGTCTGGTAGATTATACATGACTCATGGTGCGCTTGGGTGGGATTCAAACTTCTCTCTCCCGTTGTTAGTCGGGTCCAAGTTGCTTTACGAAGGAGTATAGGAATGTTGCCAGGGGGATAATTTACGTTCTTGTAGATTTGCTTGTTTTGAGAAGTGCTCTAGGTTTCTCGTTCTCGTCATAGTTACCTTGTCAGTTGCACATGTCTGCACGCACAGAACTAACGAAACTGCTTTTCTTTTTCTCAATCAGTCATGACGTCGAGGACAGACGCCACGCAAGGCAAGCTCGTTCCTCTCTCGTTCGCGCCACGGCAGACTTTCTTCCCAAAATCAAGCGAGGATTCTTTGGTGGCGAAGAGAAGGAAGAGGAAAACGTTGTTTCTGCTGGTTGGAAGGTCGAAGTTCGCACAAGAAAAGAAAGAGAAGAAACTTTGCGGCAAGTCTTGAGTGTTTTTACTAGAAAGAAGGTCATCCAAGAGGACCTGTCGTGCTAATCGGCTCACTCTCTCTCTCACTTTCCTTGCAGGGACGGCGTTCATCAGTTTGAGATCAAGATGAAAAAATTTATGCAACAGCTTGAAGAAGGCGTCGAGACAGTTATGTGGCAGCTGAATAGGAGCGCAGAACAGGTTGCTTCAGAAGACGAGTTCGCAGTCAAGGCCTCGCACGTAACAATCAAAATGCAACGCAAAGGTGATTTATACCTACAATCTGTTTTGAATTTCAATCTACGCGGAGGATATCTTAGCAAAGCCATCGGTCGAAACCGTGCTGGTAAGTGCCATAGGATATGATTAGCACACAGGTAAAATCCAATTGAATGATTCTGACGTCATTTGTTTTCAGTGGACAAAACGGCGCTCGAGCCGTTGTCACTAGGTGAAATTCTGGAAGTCAAGGCTGGGTGTGCAGGGTATGACCATACGGAGCTGCCATCAGCGGCAGGGCGAGAGAAGAAATCCAAGTCGAAGAGTAAGAAGAGCAAGGGCGAGAGTGAAAACCGTCAAACTAGTCTTTTCTTGACCGTCAAAGCCACGCCAACGCCAATCGCCCATGAAAGGACGTACATCATTCGCTTTAAATCACGGTCAGCTCGTAACGACATGTTGCATGGTCTTCGAAGTGTACTTGCGGACATGCAGATCCAGGAGGGTGTAAGCATCTCAGGTCTTCATTTCAACCAAGAAACAGACGACCAAGATGAAGATCAGATCATGGTTCCTCTTTCAGCCGTCAACCAGGTCATCAACAAAGAGAGAGAAGCTTATGATCGAATTTTGTTGATGCTCCTTCAGGGCGGAGAGGATCTGAAAGACAAGGAAGACGAGCTGCTGAACTTACGCAGCAAGTTGGAAAATGTTGTACAAGAATCAGCCGAGAAGGACCGAGTCCAAGCCAATGATTCTAAGCTGATCATGCAGCTCAGCAAGAAGCTTGAGACGCTGCTAATGGACAACGAGGACTTGCGGGATCAAAATGATCGCCTCAACACAAGGCTGGTTGCTGTGGAGTGTGAAAGAATGAATGGTTGATAAGCCCGGCAGCTTGAGATACAAAAAGCTATCGTTTGATTGTGACGTTGTCCATGCTTGCCACTGTACGTAAACTTTACGAGAATCCGTAGTTAAACGACGAACAATATTTGAATTATGCCCACCAAACCTAGTCTACACCTTGACTACCGGATAGAGGATTGCATCTAGGAATCTGCATTTTCATGTTGAGCACCAGACAGTTGTGGAGCGATAGCTATTCAGTCATGTGTCCAAAATCTCTAAAACCCGGGTGGCATTAGGCACATGAAATAGCCATACGGCCCAACCACTTCGATCCAAGCCCTACTCGTCTACTGACTCGTCAGTTAAGTAGACGCCACACCTCAACGCCACGAAGTCCTGAGTTTTACAGAGAGAAGCTGAGAAGGAGACGCCTCCCCACGAAAGCAAATCAAGCAAATATGATTTCAAGGAAAAATAAACTATTTTAGTACTTCACGACTAGATAGAAATCCCGTATCTCGCCTGGGCAGAGATGTGACTAAATGGGGCCGAAAATCACTTGAAAGAAAGTTGACTTTTCACGGTTGACGCAAAGTCCAGAGCATTGAATTGTAGTACGCAGTATTTTCACCAACCCTGTTCCTCCATCCACTCGGAAAAATGCAAACCTTGACGTGCAGTGAACCAGTTGCACTATTTCAGTTGCAAGATTGGAGGTTAGAGATTGACGGAGGAACGAAAACGAACAAAACGATAGGTGGTCATGAGCTACGTTGCACCAAGAAGTTCTGTCGTAGCTCGCCAGTTCGATAGAAATGTCAAAGAAGACAATTTTGGGAACGTACCTTAGTACAGACAGTGACAAGATTTAGCACAGACGTTTCGATGTCGTCGTTCTCATCGCCAGACACACCGAACGATTTCTTGTTACTCGTGAACTCCTGGTAGGTCTTCCTGACCCGCAAAAAGATCTTGTTGCGGCTAAGCATTTCAGGCTTAGAGTCCAAGTTATCTCCAACGAGTTGAGTGAGTTTTGTGATGGTCCTCCGGTCGAAGCGATGACCTCCCAAGACGCAAGCACTGGGAGTGACTTGGCGTTCGTGGCTGTTCTTGATAGTGGCGTCGATAAGAATGTGCTTAGACGCATCATCCTTGAGACCAGAACGCTGCGCCTTTAGATCCATGGGGGAAATTTTCATCGTCGGTTTCTGGACAAGTGCAAAACAAAGAATGACGGCAGGGAGACAAGCCACCAAATTTAATGACTGCAAGGTAGAAAGTAGCAAAGAATCGAAGGACCTTAACAACCGCGCGGAAAACCGACAAAATAGTTTGAGAAAAAACTTGTTCGTTCTCGTCGATTCTTCAGACGCACTGTTGTTCCTGGGCGTTCGTTGGACAAATTCGGTCTCACAGGGGCGTGCCTCATAGCACGATTGAACCCCAAAATGTCGGATAAATTTGTCCGACAGTTTTCGAAATTGTAGTATAAAATTGTAGTATAAAACTGTCGCATAAAATTGTCATATAAAATTATCCTACAGTTTTATAGTACAGTCTAAAGCAGGCGCGCGCGCACAGCTTCCAAAATCCGAATCACATGTAAAAAAGGGGTGCAACAACGAAAATCCTACTTTAAAATTGTAGTATAAAACTGTAGGATAAATCTGAATGATAAATTTATGCGACAGTTTTTGAAATTGTAGTATAAAATTGTAGCATAAAACTGTCGCATAAAATTGTTGTATAAAAACACACGACAATTTCGCACGACTGAAGCCTTATGAGGCACGCCCCAGCCAAGATGTGAGAGCAGTTGGCTTTCTATTTAGAGACCACTTCAACTCATTTTCAGAACATTTTAAAGCTGTTATACGGGAATCATATTTTCCTTTTAGTGACTAGCGTCTCTTGAACATGAACAAGACAAAACGCCTGAGCGTTGCACGACAGAATCCATCTTGGATCGAATCACTAAAAGGTGATTTCTCCAAGGAGTGAGGCGGTCATAAATTGGATTCTGCAGATTTGTCAAGTTCATTTGTCACTTCAAGGATTACCAAAGCGGCATGAAGCCATTTGAATCGGATTCAATCGACCATTTCCCTCCTGTTTGCGTCAATGTCGAGGAGGATGCTGTCTCGGAAGTAACAACCGAAGCGGCTGCTTCTTCTGGTGACCGTCTTCTCGAAACTACAAAAGGATGTAACGATGCATTGAGCCAAGATAAATCATCGTGTGCAACAATGGCGCAAGAGGCCGCTATGGCACTGTTCAAATTGACGACAAGGACACAGAAACGGCTGGTAGCAAATGTAGGTAGCATGATCGCCGTTTTCCTCTCTCGTTTGCGCTTAACTTTGTCACTCATCCCCCCCAATGAAACTTTTTGAACCAGGACAAAGACGGAAAAGTTCTAGGCATTCGCGACTCAGCAACTGTGAACGCCATTTCTCATTTCAGGACAGCCACCTCTGTAGAAGCCAAACGAATGCATGATGTTGAGCCTGTTGCTGCTATGCCGAGTGTTGCCAACAAGCAAGCATCGTCCAACCCTGTTGTTGAGCCGCCAAAGCAGCTGTGCACAGATTCTTTGGACGCTTGGTGCGCCGGCAATGGTTTGAACAACGAAATCCTGTTTGTTTTGCAGGAGCACGGCGCAGAAACGTTTAGCGACTTGCTTGGGCTTTCAGAGGACGACAAAGTCGAACTTGTAGAACGAATGGACTTGAAGTTCCTGAAAAAGAAGAAGGTTCTGAAAGCCCTCAGTGTTGAATTGATGAGCTTGTTTGAGAATTGTCTTCTAGACAGTATTTCGGTCGATGAATACACCGAGCGAAAGAAACACGCAAACACCCCCTTGCAGGATAAATCTATAAAGGAAGAAAATGTGCAGACCAATGAGGTCAAGGCTCCGCCCAACCGACCCACATTCCCTCCAGGTGTTCACATTGTCCCCCACAAAGCCATTGTCCTCGACCGTCAGAAGGCCATGGAATCAAATCCCACGCTCCTACCAGGGGATTTCACTTCTTTAGCATCCAAGGTATTTATGAACCCAGCCGGTGGAGATTTGAAAATCGTCCTTTTTGTGGGCGCCACAGGTTCAGGGTATGTTGCTGCACTTGTACGAGTTCACGCTTTTGATCCTTTTTGATGCGTTTGCTCACCACTTCGTCATTGTGTCTTATCCATAATTACAGAAAGTCCACCACAATCAACTCATATGTCAATTACCTGTACGGCGTACAGTTTAATGACCCCTTTCGCCTCAAGCTTGTCGATGAACCACCCACGGATGGACGTGCTACAATGAGCGCGTCGCAGACAGACCAAGTTTTCGGATACTTGTTGCAGTGCCCTCCTGCCCTCGGCGGCAAGCACTCCCTCCTCATTATTGACACCCCTGGGTTTGGTGATACGCGAGGCGTTGAGAGGGACTTGGAGACAATCAGCGAGATCAAGTCTTTCTTCAATATGGAGGTCAAACTATTTGCATGCTGTCAGTTTTGTCGTCCAAGGAAATTCAACTCGTTTGGATAGCCGAAACAAATGGATATTCGACCAGGTCTTAAGTTTATTCGGCAAAGACGTCGGAGAGATTATTACACTTCTCATGACCTTTTCAGACGCAGCTGAGCCTCCGGCCATGTCTGTCATCAATGACGCCAAGATCGACTACAAGCAGCGATTCAAACTCAATAACTCGGCCTACGTATTGACAGAAAATGCTGTTACTGAACATGATTGCGCTGTCAATAGCTTGTTTTGGGGGGTTGGTCAGTGTGCGTTTGAAGCCTTCTCTAAGTTCGTCTGCGAACAAACAGAGCGGATCGACCTACAGAATACGAAAACAGTGTTGTCGCGAAGGGACAAATTGAAAGCGGGCATTGAAAACACAAGGGAACAAATCAATCTTGGCATGATGACGCTTGATAGAGTAGACGACATGATTCCGCAAATTATGACGGTACAGACTCTGATGGAATGCAACAAGGACTTCCAATTTGAAGTCACGGAAATGAAAACGGTTAAGAAACCAAAAGTGGCCGCTTTCAATACCGTTTGCGACAACTGCAGTTGGACCTGCCACCGTGATTGCATATTTGCGAATGACGGGGACAAAATGGGGTGTTCGGCAATGGACAAAAAGTCTGGGCACTGCGAACACTGCCCAAACAAATGTCACTGGAGCGCTCACAAAAATCTAGACTACTACTACGACAGGGTGCCCATCAAGAAGAAACAAACTAACACCGAGCTTTATGACCGCTACGTGAACGCGAAATCTGACAAGAGTAAATATGATCAGGTAGGTCCAACAGTAGCAAGGGTCTTCCTTTCCTTGAACATCAACACACATCTTGGCTCACACTTCCAGCATCGCCTTTGAAGGTTATGGAAGGCCTCCGCAAGGAATTCGAGGAAACACAAATCAAGGTCTCTGAATCTGTCTTTCTTATTCAAGATATGATCAACGAACTCCAACACATCGCCCTTCGCCCCAGTATATACCACGCGGACGAGTACTTTGATATCATGATTGAAGGCGAACGCCGAGAGAAGCAGCCAGGATGGCAGCAACGCATCAAGTCCATAGAAGACGTCAAGCAAAGATCAAAATTTTGCAATGATGTCAAGTCTGACGGGTACGATCCCTTTGCAGAGCGAGTCGCCCAAGTGAAAGAGCAAGCGACATCCGGGAAGGTCAACTTTTTGATTGACATCAAACCAAAGAAAAAGCCTCCACAGCCCAGCGGCAAGACTGCATCGAGCTTTTGGGGTTGGATGAACGGCAAATAGAGGTGAAAAGTAGCCGATGGCGACTCTTTCAAACTGTTCCTGATTCTCTGCTTTATGCTCACTGAACAGCCCCAAAGCAGGGGGCGTATTTCTTGCTCCTTCCCGCCTTCGTGATGTTGTTCTTGGCCGAAGGGAATACTTAGTTGGTCCGGTGCATAATAGTATAATTATAGCACGCATTTATCCGCCAATAACATGTAGTCCAGGTAGAGATCCAATTCTGGCAGGGTTTCAAATATCTTGCAAACTTCTTTTTTGACAACGCTTGTGCGTTGAATCCGTTTGGCTTTCTTGCGCGGGGCTTTAATGCGCGGCTGTTGGTCGCTAGGAAAGTTTGGGTTTTGTACTGCAGTTGTCGTCGTCCTTGCTGGCTACTACTTCACGATGATGACCCTCCATTTCCCCATCGTTCTTTGACAGTCAATCGTTCCTTTTGTGGGTGCTCTCCAATCCGAACGTAACCGTGTTTTCCAAACAACCAAATGACTAAATTGTGTCGTTCTCCAGCCGTAATGGGTAGAGCGGCGTGCCGTACAATGCCCCGATGTAGGACGGCCATACCCGGTGCAAACGAGACATTGGTAACAGCGCGTGGTTTTTGTTGTTCTTGTGACTCGTCGTCACTGCGGATCACTTTTCCAAAGGAATCATCATCATGAATGGGATCTACAAAGTACAAGGATGATCCTTCGTAGGAAGAGCCTCCTTGGGTGTTGCTGTCATTGTCTAATGATGTCGGTGTCGGCGGCAGATTGAGATTGATATTAATAGTATAAATCGAGGCATCCGAATGCTCCTTCAATTCCATATCTTGATCGGGATGATACCGAATGGTAAAGGCATACGACTCCATATCGTCCTCGGGATGATTTCTCGAAGTAACATCCTCAAAGAGCATGCGAGCCAGGGGACGGACAAATTCTTGGACCAAATACTCGTGTAGGTAACGATTGATGTGTTCATAGGACACGGCCCCTTCAATGGTGGGATCCAAAATGATGCCGTATCGATTCATGCCATTGGGACGTCGGGTCGGAATTCCTGCTGCCTCTTCTTTGGAAGAAGAAGAAGAAGAATGATTATAGTAGTAGGAGGCGGCATCCAAATGTTGTCGCAACATTCGCACTCCTTCCATAGTAAACCATGGCAATTGGTAGACATGCCCGTCAATGATGGGCTCACATAGTGATTTCAAGGTTTCTTCCTTGTCACGAGTAGGATGTTGCCGCACTTCTTGCACGGCTTGTACCAAGGTTGGATCCATCATTCTGTTTTGGTGAGCCATCAAATCTGGAAGACTCTGTTTGGTTTGAGCGTACCATTCGTTCCATGCCGATTTGAGTAGGGGGTCGTGTTGTTCCCAAAAGGTTCCATGTTCATATTCACCTCCCATTTGCAATGTCACGAGTGGTGGTTGTAATTCGCGAGCCAAATCAAGAGAAGCACTGTTCATCGTTGCTGTAGTAGCAGTTGTTGTTGTTGTAGCATTGAAGAGACTGTCGTGGCTGGGCAGGGAGGCCTCGGCTGTGGCGTTTTGGTCTTGTTCCAACCAGAAACTTTGTCGTTGGTAAACTCGTCGTTGACGACGGACGGCTAGGAACACCACGAGAATACTACAGACCCCAATTGGGATGATTATGGGAGCCATTTTGAATATTATGATTAGTAGTATGGTGATACTAACTACTACAGTAGTCCCTGATTGTAAATGAAAAATAAAATAAAAGTACAGAGTGGTAGGAACCCGATTTGGAGTCTTCTGGGAACTTTTCTTCAAAATGTTTGGAAGTTCAATACATGGAGCTCGGCATGCGTCGTAACGGTTGTTAACTGACGCACTACTCTCAGATTGCGTCACCGGTTCTTCGTTGTTCTTCCGGGATAGGTCACCTTTCTTCAGGTGAAGTGTCTTGGTTGCCGAATCTTGGAGTGTCGCGCGTACACACGAATCCGAATTTGCTACTTTCCTACTTTCCTACTTTCCTAACTTCTCACAATCTAGAACACACAGCACACATCACTTTGAAAAAAAAAGAAAAGAGAAAAAACACAAGGAAAACTGAATTAATTAACTTCGACGATGGCGAAATCTGTGGCTTCTGTTTTGACACCATCAAGGACAAAAACACGCACTACGCACCACCTTGCGACCACCTGTTCTGCAA
>ENA-ORBV01014563-ORBV01014563.1-microbial-mat-metagenome-genome-assembly--contig:-NODE-14563-length-11727-cov-3.415279_pt1 | contig 11727 bp, 9 predicted proteins | sample MGYA00237777_ERZ505514 | MGnify/ENA primary metagenome ERZ505514 (study PRJEB26160, sample SAMN06269048) | microbial mat metagenome | isolation source: Oligotrophic lake microbial mat | place... | reverse complement strand
GGTGGGACGATGGTGACCATCTGGAACGGACGCCAGGATCGCGAACCGACTGGCATCTCGCCGGCGATCGCGGAATCGCTGGCAGTCGCGGAATCGCTGGCAGTCGCCGCCGCGCCGCAGCTCGGTCTTGGTGCCTCGACGGACGAGCTCTCGGTGGAGCAGCTTCGTGCGCTGGAAGCCGACATCAGCGCACTCGACGGTGTGCCGGCGGCCGAACCGGAAACGACCGCAGACCTGTTTGCCACGGAAGGCGCATGATGAAGCGCTACCAAAGGGTCCTCCTTGCCACCGGCGCAATGCTCGTCTGCGGCGCGACGGCTTTGCAGTCGCAGGAGTCGAGTGCAGCCAGCGAGGCGGCACGCGCCCGTCGCGAGGCGCGTCGTGCCGCCAACGCGGTACAGGCGGAGGATGAACGGGTGCGCAGGTCGCCTGCGTTTGCCGAGCGCATGAAGGTCGAGAATTCGCTCCGTGAGGCGCTTGCCCGTGCCGTGCGTGAGCGCCTCAGTCTCAACGACCAGCAGGCAACCCGATTGATGGACGTCAATCGCAAGTTTGGCGACGACCGCCTCCGGCTCGCGAGAGAAGAGATGCGGATCCGGCGCGATCTGCGCCAATCGGTCGCCAGTGGCGATGCCAATCGATCGCCGGCGACCGCCGCCTTGCTCGATGATCTGCTCGACACCCAGCGTCAGCGCCTCGAGGTTCAACAGAAGGAGCAGGACGAACTCAGCACGTTTCTGACCCCAGACCAGCGTGTGCGCTACATCGGAATGATGGAGCAGTTGCGCCGCCGGATTCAGCAGCGCGCCGACAGCGCCCGAGGCGGGGGAGTGCCGCCCGAGTAGTGATGCCGCGCTGCCGCCGCTTCGGGAGCGGAGGTCACTCAGCTAAATTGCGCGGATGACAGCCCCTTCGCGCCCTGTGCTCGCCGTTCGGCTCATCCGGCCGTTTCGACAGTTCGCCGAGTGGCAGGCGGGGGGAGGGGTGACGCTGCTCGTCGCCGCGGCAATTGCGATGGCCATCGCCAACAGTTCCTGGCATGGACCCGTCGAGGCGTTCTGGGAGACCCCGGTCGCGCTGTCATTTGGCGCAAATGCGTTTGCGCTGACGCTCCGCGAATGGATCAGCGACGGCCTGATGGCCGTCTTCTTCCTGCTCGTCGGACTCGAGATCAAGAGTGAGCTGCTGGTCGGCGAGCTGTCCACGGTTCGCACAGCCTCATTGCCGCTCGCGGCCGCGCTCGGCGGCATGATCGTTCCGGCGTTGATCTTCGCGGCATTCAACCACTCCACGGCCGGCGCGCCGGGCTGGGGTATTCCCACCGCCACCGACATCGCCTTCGCGCTCGGTGTGCTGGCGTTGCTCGGGTCGCGTGTGCCGCCAGCACTGACGGTGTTTCTGGCGGCGCTGGCGATTGCCGACGATCTGGGCGCCGTGATCATCATCAGCCTCTTTTATGGGCACGCACCCGACGCCACGTGGCTGCTGTACGCGGCGGGATTCGTCGCATTGCTGATCGCCGCGAATGCCGCCGGCGTGGCATGGAAGAGCGTCTATGCGCTCCTCGGCATCGGCTTGTGGTATTGCGTGCTCCGCTCAGGGGTGCATTCTACCGTTGCCGGAGTCGTGTTGGCGCTGATCATTCCCGCGCGGTCGCGGATCGAGCCGGCGAGATTCGAGGCGGAAGCTCGCCAGCGACTGGCAGAATTCGAGATCGCGACTGGCGAGGACGACCGCCCCGTATTGTCGAACGGCGGGCAGCAGCGCGCACTGGCGGCGTTCGAGACGGCCGTCGAAGATGCCCAACCGCCGCTCGCACAGTTGCGGCGGATCCTGCACGTGCCGGTGAGTTTCTGGATCATGCCCCTGTTTGCGTTGGCGAATGCGGGTGTCTCCTTCAGCAGCGACGGCCCCGGCGCTCCGGCATTGATCGGGCCGGTCAGCCTCGGCGTCGCACTTGGACTGATATTCGGGAAGCCGCTCGGTATCATGCTCGCCACCTGGATCGCGACCCGCCTTGGTGCGTCGTTGCCTGCCGGGGCGACCTGGGCGACGATTTCTGGCGTCGCCTGTCTGGGGGGCATCGGATTCACGATGTCGCTGTTCGTCTCCGGTCTCGCGTTCCCTTCGTCGTCGCTCATCGTGCAGGCCAAGGTCGGCATCGTCGCTGCGTCACTGGTCGCAGGCGTCATCGGCGCGGCAGTGGTCTGGTGGGCGACATCACTCAGGACGGCGCCTGGCGCCGCAGCGGTACCGGAAGTCTCCTGACGTGGCGCGCGCAGAGCGCAATCACAAACAACAACACGATGCCATGAGCATTCACCGTCGAAGCTTTCTCAAGGCCACCGCCATCGGTGTCGCGGCCGAAGCCTTGCACGCCAGCCGCCTTGGTGCCGCAACGGCCGAATCCGCGCCGGCGGAGTCACTCGGCGCTGGTGCCTTTCCGAAAGGCTTCTGGTGGGGCGCGGCGACGGCGTCCTATCAGCTCGAAGGCGCCGCGGCCATCGACGGACGAAAGCCGAGCATCTGGGACACGTTCAGCCATACGCCGGGCAAGGTTCGCAATGGCGACACGGGCGACGTGGCCTGTGATCACTATCATCGCTACAAGGATGATGTACGCCTGATGGCTGAACTCGGTGTGAAGCACTATCGCTTCAGCACGTCGTGGTCGCGGGTGATTCCGGATGGACGCGGTGCCGTCAACGAGAAGGGCATCGACTTCTACAGCCGTTTGGTGGACGAGTTGCTGGCAAACGGCATCACGCCGCACGTCACACTGTACCACTGGGATCTGCCGCAGGCGCTGCAGGATCGCTACCGCGGATGGGAGAGCCGCGAAGTTGCCGACGATTTTGCGACCTACGCTGGCATGATGGCAAAGCGACTCGGTGATCGCGTCTCACGGTGGATGACACTCAACGAAATTCTGACCTTCACGCAGCTCGGGTACGGTGTGAAGGCGACGGCTCCGTTCGCCCCAGGGCTGGCGCTCGCCACCGAGAAGGAGCGCTGGCAGGTCGGACATCATGCGCTGCTTGCCCATGGCCGCGGGTGCCAGGCCATTCGTGCGTCGTCACCGCGCCCCTGCAAGGTCGCGATCGCGGAGAACTTCAATCCCTTTGTGCCGGTGATCGAAACGTCGGAGCACATCGAGGCAACGCGGCTGGCCTTCACCCGCAGCAATGCGAACGGGGCGATCATCGTACCGCTCCTCACCGGGCAGTATGATCCCTTCTGGATGCAGCAGCGTGGCGCCAACGCGCCAACGATCCAGAACGGAGACATGGAGACGATTCATCAGCCGCTCGATGGTCTCGGCTTCAATGTCTACACCGGCACGTACGTGCGTGCCGCTGCGACACCGGCGGGGTATGAAGAGATTCCGATGTTCGACAAGTTTCCGAAGATGGGCACGCCGTGGCTCAACTGCGTGCCCGAGTCCATCTACTGGGGAATCCGGATGATCGGCGATGCCCTCGGGCAGCGCAATCTTCCGATCTTCATCAGTGAGAATGGTTGTGCGGACAGTGGCCCGACGCCGGCCACCAGCGAGGTACAGGACATCGACCGCGTCATGTATCTGCGTGCCTATATGCGACAGATGCAACGTGCGATCTCCGAGGGACGCAAGGTGGTCGGATACTTCCCGTGGAGCCTCCTCGACAACTTCGAGTGGGCGGATGGGTACGCGACCCGGTTTGGACTCGTGCACGTGGACTACACCACACAGAAGCGCACGCCGAAGCTCAGCTATCGCTGGTACCAGCAGGTGATTCGCAGCGGCGACGCCGCCTGATGTCGCTCTCCCGGATGTTGCTCGGCACGTGCCTTGCGCTGGCCATGCCGGTTGGCGCGGTCGCACAGTCGCCTCGCCCGATCCGCCCGGACGACATGTACCGCCTGCGTGACGTCGGCGACCCGCGGATTTCACCGGATGGCGCCTGGATCGCCTACACGGTCACCACCATCGACTCGCTGCGTGACACCCGCGATACCGATGTCTGGATGGTGAATTGGAACGGTGATCGGGCGCTGCGACTGACGAGCTCTCCGGACGACGAGCAGAATCCACGCTGGAGCCCGGACAACCGCTCTCTCGCCTTCGTGTCGGGGCGTTCCGGTTCGACCGGCGGCCAGCTCTGGCTCCTCGATCGAAGCGGGGGAGAGGCACAACGCCTGACCGATCTCAAGGGCGGCGTCTCCGCGTATGCCTGGTCGCCGGATGGCAAGCGGTTGGCAGTCGTTTCGCACGACGTCGACCCGGAGAACGCTGCCAGCGATTCCGGCAAGAGCGCAAAGCCGAAACCGATCGTCATCGACCGGTACACTTTCAAGCGTGACGAGGACGGCTACCTGAACCATCGTCGCGACCACATCTGGCTCGTCGACGTCGCGACACGCAAGGCAGTGCAGCTCACGACTGGCGATTTCGACGACTCAGACATCAGTTGGTCGCCCGATGGCACCCGACTCGCATTCGTCAGTCAACGCATCGGCGTTGATCCTGATCGTACGAACAACTCCGATGTCTTCGTCGTCGACGCGGTACTGGGGGCGACACCGTCACGGCTCACGACGTGGCTTGGCCCTGATGAGGGACCGGTCTGGAGCCCCGATGGCGCACGCATCGCATATCTGCAGGGGAGTGAACCGCGACTGTATGCCTATTCGCAGAATATGATCGCCGTGATTCCCGGTCGTGGCGGCGCAGCGGCGCTGCTCACAGAGTCACTTGATCGCGACGTGAGCGAGCTCTCCTGGTCGGTAGACGGTGCCGCAATCCGATTTCTGCTCGGCGATGATCGCGCGGTGCACCTCGCGACGGTGCAGGTCGCCAACGGCGTCGTAGCGAGAGAACTCACCGGACGGCGCGTCGTGACGGCGTATGACGTCTCTTCTGCCGGTCGCATCGTCACCCGTGACGGGACCGCCAGCGCTGGCGCCGAACTGCACGCGCTCGAGGGCGGGGTTCAACGCCCCCTGACGCACGTCAACGACACCGTGTTCGCCAGCCTGCAACTCGGCGCGACTGAAGACGTGTCCTTCCGCAACCGCGATGGGCTCACGGTGAACGCACTGCTCGTCAAGCCGCCGGGCTTCGTGGCGGGGAAGAGATACCCGCTGATGTTGCGCATACACGGTGGCCCGAACGGTCAGGATGAACACCTGTTCGATACGGGCGTCTGGTTGCCGACGATGGAGCGACAGCTCTTTGCCGCCGCCGGGTACCTGGTGCTCGCGGTGAACTATCGCGGCAGCTCGGGACGCGGCCGCGACTGGAAGCAGGCGATCTTCGCGGATTGGGGAAACAAGGAAGTGCAGGATCTCATCGCGGGTGTGGATCATCTCGTCGCGACCGGACTCGCCGACCCTCAGCGCCTCGCCATCGGTGGCTGGAGCTACGGCGGCATCCTCACCAACTTCACCATCGCATCCACGACGCGATTCAAGGCGGCGATCAGCGGAGCGGGCAGCGGGTTGCAGGCGTCGATGTACGGTTCCGACATGTATGTGTTCCAGTACGAAAGCGAACTCGGTGTGCCATGGAAGAACCAGGCGCTGTGGAACCGGATGTCGAGCCCTTTCTGGCAGGCGGATCGTATCACGACACCGACCCTGTTCATGGGTGGTGCGAGTGATTTCAACGTGCCGATTCTTGGCAGCGAGCAGATGTTTCAGGCGCTCAAGTCACTCGGCGTCGCGACGCAGCTTGTGATTTATCCCGATGAGTTCCACGCGATCACACGACCATCCTTCGTGCGCGATCGGCTTGATCGTTACCTGGAATGGTATGCTCGGTATCTTTCGCGCTCGACACCGTAGCGGCACCATGACCGCCTCGGCAATGCCCTGCCGTCTCACCGAAAGCTCTCTCAACTGGAGCACAGCGTGAAACTCCGTCGCCTCGTCAACCGCGTCTCGGCACTTGTGTCAGCGGCTTGTCTGCTCGCACCAATGGCAGCGTCCCAGCCCCGCAGTGTGCGGATCGAAGCGCTGCCCTGGACCGAGGCGGTCCGTCTGCTCGACACGGCCAGCATCGTCATGATTCCCCTCGGTGCGCAGGCAAAGGAACACGGTCCCCACTTGCCGCTCAACAACGACTGGCTGCTGGCCGAGTACTTCACGAAGGCGGTCGCGGCCGCGACACCGGTCATCGTGTATCCGACGGTCAACTACAGCTTCTATCCAGCCTTCATCGAATATCCCGGATCGACGTCGCTGACCCTCGCCACGGCGCGCGACATGATCGTCGATATCGTGCGGTCCATCGCACGTCACGGACCGCGCCGATTCTATGTGCTCAACACTGGCGTCTCGACGTTGCGGGCACTGGCACCGGCCCGTGACTCGTTGGCGGCATCGGGCATAGTCATGGTCTATACCGATATCCTGAACATCGGGAAGGAGGCCGAGGCGAGCGTCAGGCAACAGCAGGGCGGTACGCATGCCGACGAGATGGAGACATCGATGATGCTCTACATGCACCCCGAGGTCGTCACGATGCGTCTGGCGCCTGACGACTATCATCCCGGTGCTGGCGGACTCACTCGCGACTCGGTGGCGGCGGCGCGTGACGGCAAGACCTGGTCACGAACCGGCACCTTCGGCAACGCGACGCTGGCCACCCGTGAAAAGGGGCGCATAGTGGTCATCGCGCAGGTCGCCGGCATGGTGGCGGAGATCGATGCACTCCGACTGAAGCCGATCCCCACCACGCCGCGGTGAACGCACCGCGCAGCGTGGTCGCTACGCCTTGCCCATGCCGCGCAGGAAGTCGGTGGCCAGTTCGCTCGCCGGTCGCCGAGCCCATGACTCGTTCACGTTGAGTGTCATCAACGGTGAGCCCGCCGCCGGTGCAACGATCGAGATACCTCGCGCCGCCAGCGAGTCGCGAAGTCGCGTGATGTCCACACCGGCCACAGGAACTCGAAAGATGTTCGTCCCCTGCGCGATGCGCTGGGCCTTCACGCCGGCACGCGAATCGAGCTCCTGAATGAACGATTCCGACGTCTGGACACCGGCGCGGAACCGATCGACGAATCCGTCCAGAAAATGCAGCGCCACCGAGGCGTAGGGCCAGGCTTGTGGCAGCCCTCCTCCAAACATTCGTCGTGTGTGGTACATGCCGTCCAGCAGCGACTTCGGCCCGGCGAGAATCGCTCCCGACGCGGCGTTCAGCCCTTTCCAGAGCGAGATGTACACGGTATCGAACATCGCCGAATATTCGGCCGGTGAGATTCCAGTGTAGGCCGACGCCAGCAGCATGCGCGCGCCATCGAGATGCAGACGAATCCCTTCCTTGCGCGCAAACGCCGTGATCTGCCGCATGTCGTCGACTGCGAACTGTTCACCCGCCTTTCGACGAACCGGAGTCTCGATCGCAATCACGCCGACACGAGCCGCGACACGGCCCGACGCCGTTCGCCCGATCACCTCTTCCACCTCGGAAAGAGTGAACGTCGCCTTGCCGCGAGCCAGCGGAATCAGGTTCAGCTGACTGAGCGTCTGCGCACAATCACCCGTGTCATTGAAGAAGTGGCTTTCATGTTGCACGATCACGCGGCGGTCAGTGCCGACCAGCGCTCGCACCGCGAGGTGGTTGGCGAGTGTGCCAGTGGGCATGAAGACGGCCGCTTCCTTGCCAAGCAGCTTGGCGCACGCCGTCTCGAGCTGCGCCACCGCTCCGCCTTGGGAGTAGTAGTCCTCCACGGTCCGGCCGTCGGCGGTGATGCGATGGAGCAGGGCCGAGTAATCGCGCGGCGCCAGCACCAACCCGTCGTGCGACAGATTCACGTCGCGGTCGGCGGCGGGGCCGGGCAGCGCGCTGGCCATGGAATGCGGGACGGCACCCAGCGCGGCGAGGCTTGCCCCGACCTTGATGAAGGCACGGCGATTCGGACCCTGCTCCATTTCCCCTCTCGTGTAACAGGAGTCATTGCTTTCGGCGCGAACTGTGACGACTGCGAACGTAAGCAGTCGTTCCAATGCCCGTCAGTCAGTCCGGTCGACAGCCTGGCTGACAGGACGCGGTGAATGCGCCAGCCTCGGAGTGCTTCGGCCTCTGCGGCTGGCTGTATGGTTGAGGCTGGCACGGAATCCGTGGTCATTCCGTGCCGACACTTTGGGCGACATGAGCGAACTCTTCGCGGATCTCCAGCACGCACTCGGCGACGAGTATGCCCTCGAGCGGGAAACGACCAGCACCGCGATCGCGCGGGTGTTCATTGCACGTGAGCGCACGTTCAACCGCGCCATACTCGTGTCAGTGTTCGCGCCAGACGCCGTTGGCGACCTCGATTTCGAACGATTCGTCAGCGCGGCCGAACGTACGGCCGCACTCGATCATCCGGGCATCATTCCACCATTGGCACTCGGTGCTGCCGCCGGCCTCCCCTATCTCATCACGCCGTACGTGCCAGGCGTCACGCTGCGCACCAGGCTCGCGGAACAACCGCCGCTCTCGCTCGAAGAGATCGTCGGGGTGCTGCGAGATGTCGCCATTGCGCTCGACTACGCGCACTCTCGCGGCGCCGCGCATCTTCACATCACTCCCGATCAGATCCTGTTGTCGCAGAAGGCGGCACGACTCTCGGACTTCGGCATCGAGCACGATCTGGCCGCCGCACAGCGAGTGCAGCCTCCGGCACGTGCACGCCTGACTGGTTCGCGCTCCTGCCTTGCCCCCGAACAACTCGGCGACGCCACCGCTGCCGAGCATCAGGCAGATCTGTTTGCATGGGGGTGCGTTGCGTACGAGATGCTGACCGGTATGCCGGCATTCCATCGCGACGTTGTTCCGGCGGCCGGAGCGGCACCGATCGATGTCGACCCGGCACCGATTACGCTCACGCGGCGGGACGTTCCAGCAACACTGGTGCGTCTCATCATGCGCTGCCTGTCGACGGACGCGGCGAATCGGCCAGCGTCGGCATCAAACATCGTGAAGCTGATCGACACGGTCGATGTCTCTGAACGCGCCATCGCCGAGCGAGCCCCTACGCCCGTGTACGTTCCGAAGATCACGCGGCAGGTGACGGCACAGCAAGCGGTGCAGTCGGCGCCGGCCTCACGGTCGTGGTGGGGTCGCCGCAGAGTCGTGCCGCTTGCTGCAGCCGCACTCCTGGGGATGGGGCTGGTTGGTTGGGCGCTGAATCGCCCGCGGACGCCAGCCGCTGCGCCACCATTGCCGCCGCCGCCGCGTCCTACAGTCGTCGCGGGCTCCGTCGTGGTCCTGCCCATGATCCTGCCCGGTGGTGATGCCGCCGCGGGGGAGCTTGGTGCAGGGCTCTCGGAGGAGATTGCGCGCGAGATTGCCCGCTCGGGTGGGCAAGTGTTAGGTCGGATGAGCGGCGCCACGTTGCGGCGCCTCGGGCTCGACCCGCGGGCGTCAGCGCGTGAACTTGGCGCCGCGTCGATGCTGGTTGGAACGTTGACGATCGTCGGTGACAGCGTGCGTCTCAGCGTCTCGCTCAAGTCGTCGCCGGATGGCAGCGTGCGCTGGAGCGAGAACTACGCGCGATCGACCGCCGACCTGTTCGCGATTTCGTCTGAGATCGCGACACATGTCGCCGCCGCGCTTCGTGGTACCACAGCCGGCCGCCGCGATCCGCCCCTTCGCGAAACGGCGGACGCACAGGCGCATCTGCTGCTGCTGCGCGGGCACGGCCTGCTGCAGAATCTGCGGACGGAATCGATTTCACGGGCGGCGGCGTTTTTCGAGCGGGCGATTGCGCGCGATCCAGCATATGCGCGAGCGCACGCGTCGCTGGCGCTGGCGAACGCGCTGCCGGCCGCAGTGAATGCCGCGTCGGGGTCGCGGCTGCAGACCCAAGCCACCGCGGACGCGTCGCGGGCGATCGGATTGGACTCGACGATCGCCGAGGCCTACCAGGCGTTGGGGTTCGTGCGTCTGGGTCGCGGCGAGAACCGGGATGCCGAGCGGCTCTTCAAGCGGGCCATCGCGCTCGATTCGACGCTGGCGTTGGGTTGGGGCGGCTATGGACTGTTGGCCAATCACGTAGGCGACTTCGCCGCGGCCCGCAGACGCTTCGCGCGCGCGCGACGTCTCGATGGCGCGCTCCGCGAGCTCGATGTCTGGACGGCACAGGTCGCCTCTGGCGAGGGCAAGGATGGGCGGGCAGAGGCTGAGTCCCGCCTTCGTGGCGCAGCGGATTCTGGTTCGGCGCTCAGCCTGGCCACCCGCGTGGATGCGCTGGTCGCATTGGACCGCGCGTCGGAGGCGGTCACGCTTCTCGAGCACGCTGGTGCGGGTGAGGCGCCGGTCGCCTCTGACGCACGGGCGTTGCTGGCGTATGCGTGTGCCCGCGCCGGAGACGACGAGCGCGCCAGGGAACTCTTGCTCGCCATCCGCGATGCATCGGCCGGCGTGATGCCACCGATGGCGACGCTGGCGGCCACCTTGGCGGCGCTTGGCGATGTCGATTCTGCGGTGGGGCTGCTGGGCCGAGCCGCGGCGCGGCGGGATCCGACGCTGGTGCTGTATGGGCGGAGCGGCCGCTTTGCGGTGCTGCGGAAGGATGCTCGTGGCGCGGAAGTGTTCGCGGGGCTGGAGCGGTGGTGAGTGGGCGGCGGGCGAAACGCACTCGTATTGATCGAGGTGGCGCCGAACGTCACGTTGGTCGTCGGGCGTACTCGTGCCCTGGTGGAGGCGCCGCTGCGGCAGTCGAGAGATCACGAGCGAGCGCTGTCTGGCAATGGCTCACGATCGCCGTCTCGTTGCCTCAGCCCAGCAACAACCGCGGGTCGAACTGAAACGGTGTCGCGGACACCACCCGGACGTCGGCCATGCGGCGGTGAGCGGGATTGAGCAACAGGTTCTCCTCGCTCGGAATGGTGACCGAAGGCACGACGAGACCGAGCGTCTCGTTACGCCGTACCCAAGCGTCGCCAAGTGCCTGGCCTTCGGGCGGCGGAGTCGGATGGGTGCGCCACTCGCTGACCTTGGCGCGCGCGTCTGCGTCGAGCGTCTCGATCACCACGTCAGCCGGTAGCGCTAGCTCGAGGATGACGAGATCGTGCGCAAGATGGCGCTCGGGAAGTAGATGCGCCTCCCCGATGCCAACGTGCTGATCTACGCGGTCAACTCCTCGGTGCCCCAACACGAGCGGGCCCGCACATGGCTCGACGATTCGCTCAACGGCACCGAGACGGTCGGCTTCGACTGGGTGGCGCTGCTGGCCTTCGTCCGCATCACCACGCGCCCGGGAATCCTTCCGGCGCCGCTCGGTGTCGAGGTCGCCCTCTCGACGGTGTCGCACTGGTTGAGCGCCCCGCCGAGTCAGACGGTCGCTCCGACGAACCGGCACGCCGAGGTGCTCTCGGCCTTGCTGGTGCCGGGGGGTACGGGTGGCAACCGGACTTCCGACGCCCACCTGGCCGCCGTGACCATCGAACACGCCGCCGAACTCTGGACGTTCGACCGTGACTTCGGGGGCTTTGCCGGGTTGATCTGGCATCTCCTCAGCTGAGGAGAGTGTGGAGTGGCAGGGTCGATGTGTCCGGCGCTTGACCGATGGTGTTGCTGACCACACCCCCGGAGAGGTAGCAGCACGGTTTCCCGGACGGCCCTGAGCTGCCACCATGACATCGTCATGGAGGTACTGGCGATGGAGCGGGTCGACGAGCAGGGCGGGAGCCCGGTTCTCGTGCAGGTGCTGGTCGTGGACGACCAGGCCCCGTTCCGCGATGCCGCTCGTGCTGTGG
>ENA-ORBV01014560-ORBV01014560.1-microbial-mat-metagenome-genome-assembly--contig:-NODE-14560-length-11728-cov-12.925157_pt1 | contig 11728 bp, 9 predicted proteins | sample MGYA00237777_ERZ505514 | MGnify/ENA primary metagenome ERZ505514 (study PRJEB26160, sample SAMN06269048) | microbial mat metagenome | isolation source: Oligotrophic lake microbial mat | place... | reverse complement strand
GACCGAGCCCGCAGCCGATCCCGAAACTCCGACGACACCTCCGGCCAACCCCGGTTGATCACTTCCCGATCGCCAAGGAGCACGGTTTGATCCGCAGCATGACCGGGTTCGGAGAAGCCTCCAAACACGTGGGCGCGGCCCACTACTTCGTCGAGGTTCGCTCCCTCAACAGCAAATACTTTAAGGCGATGATCCGTCTCCCCGATGAGCTCCAGGCCCTCGAGGCGGAGCTGGAGACGATCCTCCGACACAAGCTCGCCCGCGGCTCGGTCTTCATGACCGCCAAGCACGCCGATGCCTCCGGCGGCGCTGCGTACACCATCAATCAGGCCGCGCTGGCAAGCTATCTCCAGCAGCTTTCCGCGCTGCCGCAGATCGGCGCCCAGACCATCAAGATCGACATTGGGGCGCTGATCGCCCTGCCCGGGGTCCTGCAGCCCCCGGCCGATGAGGAGCAGCGCCTCGCCCACGCCCGCGCCACACTCACCGAACTGGTGAACCGTGCGTGCGACGGCGTCCTGGCGATGCGCCTTCGCGAAGGCGAAGTCGTCCGCGCGGACATGATGACGCATCGAATCGTCATCGCCGATCGCCTCAAGCTCGTCAGCGCCAGGGCCCCGATGGTCATGGCCGAGTATGAGAAGCGGCTGAAGTCCCGAATCGCCGGAATGATCAAGGAACTCGGCGTCACCGTCGAACCGGTCGATGTCGTCCGAGAGATCGGTATCGCCGCCGAACGGGCCGACACCTCCGAAGAAATCAGCCGGCTGACCGCCCACATCGATCAGTTCGCCGAACTCCTCTCAGGACCCGACCCGCGCCCCGTCGGCCGTACGCTCGACTTCCTCACCCAGGAAATGCTGCGCGAGGCCAACACCATCGCCAGCAAGTGCCAGGATGCCGAGATCTCGCGGTGGACCGTCGAGATCAAAGGTGCGATCGACCGCATCAAGGAACAGGTCCAGAACGTCGAGTGATCCTCGCCTGCAAAGGCTTGCGCCGACCGGCATCGCGGAAAGCCGGAGCCACACGTGTCCGACGAACGAGCACGAATCACCGCGGGCGAACTCGCGATCGTCTGCTCGCACTATGACCTTGGCGATGTACGCAAGGCCCAGCACTTCAAGGCGGGTTCACGAGCCAGCCCCAAGGCGCTTCTCGTCACCTCCACCGGTGCATTCCTGCTCAAACGCCGCGCTGCGCCCCCCGCCGGAGCCGCCCGGGCCGACTGGCTCCACCGCATCGCCCTCTCCCACCAGATCGTGCTCCATCTCGCATCTCGCGGCCTGCCGGTTCCCGCGCTCGTGGGCACGCGCACAGACCAGAACTCCATGCTCCAGTCGGGCGAGCAGGTCTACGAGATCTATCGCTTTGTTCGAGGCAGCGCGTACGACCGCACTCCCGACTCCGCCCACGCAGCCGGCGAACTCCTGGCCCGCTGCCACTCCGCGCTTCGCGAGCTTCGTGCGGAGTGGCCGCCACCCAAGCGTTCCTACCACGCGCACGCTCAACTCGCCGGCGTGCTCCGCAATCTGGATACCTCGCTCACCGACCCCGCCCTGAAAGAGACTGCCGCGAGTCTCGCCGATCGCTACGAACGCGCGGCCGCGCACGCGGCTTCAACCGGCGTCTCACAGCTCCCCGACCAGCTTGTCCATAACGACTGGCATCCCGGCAATCTGCTGTGGGCCGAGTCTGGCTCCGCGCCCCATATCGCCGCGATCCTCGACTTTGACACCGTCTCGCTCGCCCCCGCGATCACCGATGCCGCCAACGGTGCGCTGCAGTTTGCCTTCCGTCGCCGCCCCATTGAAACCCCCCAGCCCGGCCGAGCGCCATTCGCAGTCGACTTTGACGCCGCGCTCTTCGCCGCCTTCTGGAAGGGGTACCGCATCACGGAACCCGCCGCGATGTCATGGCCCTTTGAGGCAGTGCCTTCCCTATGCATCGAGGCCATCATCGCCGAGGCCGCGATCCCAATCGCCGCCACCGGACGCTTTGGGCGGTTTGCCCCCCTGGGCGTGCTCCGCCTGGCCAATCGCACCGCCGCCTGGTTCGAAAGCCACGCGCAAAGCCTTGCCCGCAGGGCCACCAACCCGTAGAGTGGCGGTATAACCCCTGTCGCGGCTCTGGTGCGTATCCCCCGGGCCCGATCCTTCGGGAGGCGAGCGATGATCCGGTTCAAGCGTATTTCCGGTCTCCACGCCAAGTTCGCCGTCAGGTTCGCCGCCATCGCGTCGGCCGCCGCGGCGGCTTCGGTTGTTTCCGCCGGTGTGCAGCCGACCCCCGGGGCAATCCGCTCGGGCCAACCCGCAACGCTGGAAGTAAACCCGGTCAGCGTTCCGCAGCCCCCTGCCCGGCTCGATGATCTCATCGCCGACCTCAGCTCCCCCGATTTTCTCGCCCGCGAGTTGGCCACTGTCCGCATCCGCGATGACAAGTCGATCCGGCTCGCGGAGATCGAGAAGGTTCTCACCACGCGCGATCTGCCTCTGGAGGCGCACTCCCGGCTCATCACCATTGCCCGAGATCGCTTCACGTCTTCCCCGCGCGCGGCAATGGGCGTGCAGTTCGACCAGGCGACACTCCGCGATCGCATCGTGATCGAGGACACCTTCGCGCCCTTTGACTGCCACAGGCTGCTCGAACCCGGCGACATCCTCATCGAAGCCGATGGCGTTCCCCTCACCTCCGCCGCTGGTCGGCCGATGATCCAGGGCCTCATCATCTCGCGCGACCCCGGCGACACAATGAATCTCGTCGTTCGCCGCGGGGCGGAAAAGCTGAACCTGGATGTCAAGCTCGGGGACTTCCGCGAACTCCGCAACAACGTGCTCGATGAGGCACGCCTGTTCCGCGCCTGGCGGACGCGATCCCAGGACTACACCCGCAAGGATGATCCCGTCAAAACCCCTGTGCACGTCAGTGCCTGGCCCGACGCGATTCAGGCAAGCCGAATGCTGCAAGTTCAGCAGATGCGCGTCCAGTCGACCAACCCCACCATGGTGGTGCACGCCGGCGGCCGCGCACGCTCGTCCAACCTGATGAACGATTCTTCGTGGTACCCGTCGACAGTCCGCGGCGCCAACGGCATCCGCATGAACGTCGGCCAGGTAAACGCCCAGGCAATGCAGTTGTTCCTCGACTTCGGCGAGCCCAGCCCCCAGCCACCGATGTCCCACCTCGAAGAGGTCGAGTCGCTCGCACGCAAGCGAGCACAGATCGCAGCGCAGATGGATCGTGCGCGGGCCGACGCCGAACGTGCTCCCGCAGGATCCGCCGAGGCAATCGCCCTTGAGCTGCGTGTATCAAGAATCGAAATCGGCGTCCGCGCTGTGGACCGCCAACTCGAGGCACTCAACGCCGAACGTCGCGAGCTTGGTTCCGGGCAGCCTCCATCGACCGCTCCTGGCGAGCCCGGCGACCGGTAAGACTCCCCATCCGTCATCCAATCTGCGACCGGGAGAAGCGTTGCCTTCACCCCATGCGCGCCAGCACCGCCTCAACCGCCGCCGCCGCCCGGTCAACCGCCGGAATCCCTCTATCCGCCTCGGCAAGCTTCACCGCGCGCTGCGCTCGCGCAACCGCGCGTCCGCAGAATGCCGCGTCGCCGTCGCACAGATCGCTGAGGTTGTCGTATTGATCCGCGAGCTTCACCAGCCGGGCACGCCAATCTGCCCTGGCCAGCCGCGCATCATAATCGGGCTCGCGTTCAGCCTCGGGAAGAGCCATGTTCTTCGTCAGCGCGGCCACGCATCGGGCAACCTCCGCGCCAAAGCCCTCCGCGATCTCATCGAAGTCCGCCCCGGTGTCTTCGATCGTGTCGTGCAGCAGTGCCGCCGCGAGGCACACTTCGTCATCGCATCCAAAGACATCCCGCACCGTCATCGCCACACGAAACACATGTGCGACATACGGAGTCTTGCCATCGCGACGGACATGGTGACGGTGAGCACGGGCCGCGAAGCTCGCGGCCTTCTGCCACATCGGTGTGCCGAGGTCACCCGATCCGCTGGCCATCGGTGTCTCCACAAACCCCGTCCAATCAGGCCCCGGCCACAGCCGCCGCTCCATTCGTCGCGGCACCCGGAGCACTCCAGACACCGCCCTCCGCGCCAACCAACCTGCATCGAGCCGGTGAATGCCCATGCTCATCAAACACGTACAGCTCATTGGGCTCGCCCAGCGACAGCATCGACCGGGGCACGAACAGCTTCGTCTGCGGTCCAACCGCCTTGCCAGAACCCGTCGCTGTCCAGAACCGCCCGACATGCTTCTCGTTGATATAAAGCTGGCCCTTGCTCAGCCCCGCCGTGTCAAACATCAGGCCGGCGCCGATCGCCTCCTCATCCGGCGCAGTGAACACCGACCGCCACCAGCACGGCACTCCGCCCTTGCGGCCGCCCCTACCGGTAACCATTTCAAACGCATCGGGCGCCGGGCGCTCCCAGCGGGCATAGCCCCACTCCCCCTTGGCCGTGAGACAGTCGACGCAGTCGAAGAACCGCACCTTCGTGCCGAGTTCCTCCGCGTGATCCTTGGTGGATTGCACGAGTGAGATCTGGACCTCGTTGTTGCCGCGATTCAGCGCGGGAAGGTCGATGAACAGCATGCCCCCCCCGCCTCCGCAGCCGCCGGTCTGGAAGTAGTGGAACGGCCGCCCGTTCACAAGCACCACGCCCGCGAGCGAGCCCTCGGTGCCCGCGCCAAACTCAGGAAGCAGCATCGCAATCGGTGACTTCGTCCGATGCTGGATCGTCCACGTCAGCCGCGCCGGATCGGTGACATCATCCTCCTGCACCTTCCACAGCGGAGAGCGGAACGCAAGCAGATTCACCGGATCGCTCGGCACCAGCTTCGGCTTGCCCGGCTTGATCTCCTTGGCTTCCCATGCGTGACCGTAAAAGCCGGTCGACTCGCCCAGATCCGACCCGCCCGCCACGCGGCCAAGGTTTTCCGCCAGCGCCACCACCGTCCGCTCGCCCTTGCGAAGCGACAGAGTGGCCTCCGTGTCGGCACCGGCGCCCACGCCAACGATCCCCGCCTCCGCACCGTCGACGAACAGGTGCAGACGGTGACCGGCGTGGGGGAAAATCACCCGAGGCCGCTTCGCCGAGCCGCCGCTGAACCGGAATCGGTACCACCCATAGCCGCTCGGCGCACCAAGCGAGACCAGGTCCGACGGCTTCTCAATCGCCGCGAACCGCGGCCCGGTGCCATCGACGTACGACTCCTGCCCCGCACAACCCCAGTCGCCCATCACCACCTTGACAGGCTTGTGCGGCTTCGCCGGAGCATGCGCCGTCACCTTGTGAGTCGTGACATTGCCGTCACCGTCGATGTGGGTATACGCCTTGAAGTCGGGATTGAGGATGGGCTTGCTTTGGCGATCCAGGCCGCGAACCCCGAGGTAGACGCCCGCAACGCCCGGATGCGCGCCGCCGATCGGCGAGTCATCGAGGTGAATGAGTTCCACCTGCGCAAGGTTCGCGATGACGACGGTGATGCCCTCATGCTCGAGGACCGTCGGAAGGCGGCTTGCTCCGCCGGTCGGGACGGGTGCCTCCAGCGGCGAACCGTTGATCGACAGCTGCGCCCGTGCGCCCTCCGGACCAAAGCACACAAACACCTTGGACACGATCGCAAACGCGCTCATGTTGCAGTAGTTGAGCTGCGAACGACCCGCGAGCCGTGTATCCAGCAGGCACCACGCCACCCGCTCCCCGCCCATCGGCACAGGAAGCATCGAGCCGTCCTGAAGCAGGAGCGCAGGCTCATCGGTCTTCGCCGCGCCGCGTCCGCCGCCTGCCTTACCCTCACCCGCAAACAGGAACGCCACACTCCCCTGCGCACCCGTGCAGTGCACCACGCTCACGCCCGCACCCGCTTCGCCTTCTTCAGCCGGGAGCAGCGAGACCTGTGGAGACTTGCTCTCAAGGTGCGACAGAACGCGCCCGAACCGCGACGCAAACGTGCTGATCCGCCGGACAGCGCCCAGCGATGCGCCCGGCTCGCCCGTCTCGCCGATCGGGGCGCCCGCATCCGCGCTGGTGGTCAGATAGGCCGACGCCCCCGACGGCAGCCGGCCACCCATGAATCCGAAGTTCGTACCGCCAGCAAACGGCGAGAGGTTGTACTGACCGCCGCCCGCGAGCACTTCGCCCAGTGCTCGCAGCACATCCTGGCCGGTTCGCGCCGGCTGCGCCGCCGCGCCCCACGAGCGATCTCGCCCCAGCTTCAGATCCATCACGATCCGCGGCTGGTCTGATCGCACCCAGCCAAGCTGCCGGATCTGCGAAAGCAAACCCCGATAGCCCGTCCAAGTGTCGATCTCCCCTTCCACACTCTGCCACAACTCATTTGAGTTCACGATCGGCACCGCAAGCCCTGCCTCGCGGTAGTACCTGTCGAGCTCCCCAAGATACCCCGCAGCCATCGCATCATGACCGCACGTCCAACCCCACTCATTCTGAATGAGCAGAACCGGCCCACCGCCGGCCGCGGCCTGCTGGCCACGCTTGGGCGAGGGGCTCACGACCTGCAGGTCCTTCACCTGCTGCGCAAACGCGGTGATGTACCGCGAGCATGCTTCCAGGAACGCCTGGCTATTGGTTCGAAGCCGAATGTTCGCAATCCCCAGCAGCCACGGGGGCAATCCCCCCATATCCGTGCCGTTGTCCACAAACGGACCCGGGCGAAGGATGCAGTACATCCCCGCCTGACCCACCAACTCGATAAAGTGGCGGATGTCGTTCTCGCCCTTGAAATCAAACTGCCCCGGACGCGCTTCGTGGCGCGACCAGATGACCGGCGTTTCCACGCAGTTGAGGCCCGCGGCCTTCGCCTGCTGAATCCGCTCAGCCCAGCTTGCTCGCGGCACGCGGGCATAACTAATCCCGCCGCTCACGATCCAGATGCGCCGCCCGTCAAGGACGAAAGACTGCCCGTCGTAGGTGATCGAGGCCATTTGTTGTCACGGGCTCCTAGTAGGCGGGACCATCTTGAGGCCGGGTCCATCCAGCCGGAGGCCTGCGTCCAACCTAAAACCCGTCGCAACCCCTTCCCCGCGACTGTCCGGTCGTCCCCGCAAGCCTGTCTGCAAGCGAATCAATACACGAAACCCTAGGCTGAACGTTCAAAACCTGCAATAAACCTTCAAGATCTGCTCCGAAATACCGCCTATCTTCTGCGAAACAAATGCGATCTCCACACATCACGCACCAACGGACCGCCACATCCGCTGCCAGTTTGGCCCTCGCAGCCGGATTTGCCCTTTGCCCAGGATGCGACTCCGGCCTGTCGGGAATCGATCGTCGAACCGATGCCCTGCTGCGAGAGAGCACTCGGCGCCTCGACGGTGGGGCGATCACCCCTGAACGGGCGTGGCCGCAGCCCGAGGGACTCGATGATCGTCGCCTGCTGAGCAAGGACCCCCCTTCCAACAACCCTCCGGCCGAGGCGTTGTCGTTTGAGGTTGCCGATGAGGCTCGCGATGTCGCCTCGCGGCTCAAGGAGTTTCAGGATCAGGACGCCGCGCTCACCAACGCGATCGAGCTTGATCTCCCCGCCGCGCTCCGGCAGTCTCACCTCACGGCCCGCGAGTACCTCTCCGCAGAAGAAGATTACATCCTCGCCGGCATACGGCTCCTCATCGAGAAGCACCGTTGGGACCCGCGGCTCTTCGCCACATCGACCGTCAATGTCGCCGGCGGCTGGGACGACGGAGCCCCAGCATCCGCCCTGAGCATCGTCAACGAGCTCGCCGTCCGCAAACAGTTGCCCTTCGGCGGTCAGGTTGCTGCCCGTTGGGTTTGGGAAGCGACCGAAGACCTGCGGACCAACGTCTCGGGTCGATACCGCCAGAGCTCCCGCATCGTGCTCGATGGAACAATTCCACTCCTCCGCGGCGCTGGCTACGCGGCACAGGAAAGCCTCATCCAGTCCGAGCGCAACCTCGTCTACGCCGCGCGCGACTTTGAAGCTTTCCGTCGTGACCTCTTCGTGAATATCTCCAGCGACTACTTCGCCCTGCTCCAGCAGCTCGACGGAATCGCCAGCCAGGAGCAGCAGCTCGCAAGCTTCGAGGCTCTCGAAGCACGCCAGCGCGCCTGGTACGAATCCGGCAAGCTCCCCGAGATCGATGTCAACCTCGCGGCGAACAACACGCTCAACGCCCGCGCCAGCCTCGCCAACCGTCGCGAGAGCTACGTGCTCGCTCTGGATCGCTTCAAGGTTCGCCTGGGCATCCCCGTCCGCCAGTCGGTGATGATCAAACCCTTCGAGCTCACCATCCCCGAGCCAGACATCTCACTCTCCGAAGCCACCGAGCTGGCCCTGGCCTATCGCCTTGACCTGCAGAACCGCCGCGACCAGCTCGACGACACCAAGCGTCAGGTCCGCATCGCGCAGAACAACCTTCTGCCGGACCTCAACCTCGCCGCCGGCGTGGCCTTCCCGACCGATGGCGACGCCCGCGAGGGCGGCGTCGTGTATGAACCCGATGATGTGCAGTACAACGCCGGGCTGACCTTCGGCCTGCCGCTCGACCGCGAGATCGAACGCCTCCAGCTCCGCGCCAGCATCGTCGGCCTGCAGACCGCCGAGCGAAACTTCGACCGTTTCCGCGATGAGCTGATCCTGGACGTCCGCGCTCGCGTGCGCGAAATCGAGCGCGCCCGCTTCAACCTCGTCCTCGCCGAACAGCGAGTCGAGATCACCAAGCGCCGACAGGAAGAGCAGGAGATCCGCGCTGATGAAGTCGATACCCAGGCCCGCGTCGACACCGCCAACGATCTCCTCTCCGCCGAGCAGGCACGCGACCAGGCACTCACCGACCTCCGCAACTCCGTGCTCAACTACCTCGTCGCGACCGGTCAGCTCCGCGTGAATCGGGACGGATCGCTCGACCCCGCGCCGGGGATGACGGTGTCCACGCCCTAACGAAAATCGCGCCCCGCCACGCCACCGATCGTGTGATGCACCGGGGGCCACCACGCGCCGTGCATGGCCCCCTGCCACGGCCCGTCCGCGCCACCGTACGCGGTTCCGTGCGTGAGGGCTGAGTCTCGATCCGCCGCGCTGCCGTCCGTGCAGGCCGCATTGATCCGCGGCCGCAACTGCACATGCTCGTTGGGAACAACTACATCGGACTCAACAAGCAAGGCCTTGGAAGAACTGAACAGCACCTGATCGACTCTTGTGGGACCGCGCTGATGCGGACCCTCGCGGGTCTCGGGTCGCCAGAACGCCGGGCTTGCAATGAACGCACACGGGTACCAGTACGCGGTGTAGCCCGGCGAGACATCCCCCCGCGAGGGCGGACGGAAGGCGCGGCTGGTGTGGTCACCCTCGTAGTAGCCGTCGGCCAGCGCGATGTGCCACGAGAGGTGCGCACCGAAGAACGGAACGACCCAGGCGATGTCACGCGCAGGGTTCCTCACCACGGAACTTGTCGCCGTAGCGGTCGTGAAGTACGGGTATGTGTCCTTCCAGTCGCCGGTGTACGCCGCGAATATCTGGGCGTGCGAACGGAGATTCGCCGTCGAAACCGCCCGGCGCGATGCCCGCCGCACATCGCCCAGCGCCGGGAGCAGGAGCCCGATGAGCATTGCGATGAGCGCACAGGAGATCAACGTCTCGATCAGCGTGAACCCACAGCCGTGCCGTCGCGTCATCATTCCGGCACCACCTTTGAACCTCGCGTGGACGATCCGGCAAGCGACAGCCCGGCTCCCACGAGAAGGCACGCGGCCAATGCCAATGCCCTGGCGGCAATGGTCCAGCCCTCCGTTCGCGCCTCGAATCCGGCCTGCAGTGCCCCCATGCAGGCGCACGATGGGCTGATCCCTTGGGCGAGATGAACCAAGTATACCCCCGCGAAGATCAACAGCAGCACGGCCCCGCCGATCGCCGCCAGCCTTCGCCGCGGGCCGAAGAGCCACCAGCCCCCCAGCACCAACTCCAACCCGGCGACGAGAAACGCCAGCGGCATAACCAACTCACGCGGCACCAGCGTCCACGTCCGGAGCGAGGCGATGAAGAGCGGCATGTCGGCGAGTTTGCCGAGACTGGCGGTGAGCAGGACGAGCATGGGAACGCCCATGCAGACCCAGCCGATCCATCGCGCGGACGTGGTGAGGGCGCTCGGTCTCAAGTCAGCACGGGTTGCCGCTGTTGGTCCATCCATAGCAGTGCGCGGCGAGCGAAGCGCAAGGAGTTCCGCAAAGGACACAACTACCACCCACGCCAGTGCAACTGCTCTTGCACCATTGGCATGTTGCCGTCGCCCCGAGGACCTGCACAAATTTCTGCCGGCCCGGACTGCCTCCAGTGACATCCGGGATCGTTGGGTTCGACCCCGGGCAGATCTGATCCGGGCAGGCGTTGCCAAGACAATTATAGAGTAGATCCGGCTGGCCGCCGACCGAGACCGAGCAGCAGGTCACGGTGATGTTGATGTAACACACTCCCAGCGTGGCGAGTGCGGTTGAGGCACACGCCGCGCACGCGATAGTCATGATCGCCGCGGAACGGAAGACATCGCTGAACGAGAATAATCGTTGCATGTTCGGCTCCTTGATTAGACCTTGGAACGCCTGACAGCATTGGAACGCAGTCGGACAAAAACCAGCGACGCGCCCAGGCACGCCGCGACAATCCAGCCGGTGCGCGTGATCCAGCGGGAATCGCTGACGTTTGCGTTCGGGGGCATCGCCGTGACTACCGGTCCGGCATCGGTCAACGCGGTGGTGCTTCGTACCGAGCCACGATGATCCTCGATCGACTTGAACGTGACCTTGCCCCGCACGGGGTCCACGCCGTCGGCTTCGGGGGCGCGAATCAAGGCGGCGAACCGCTCTGCCTTGACGGCACCGACGATCCCCCGCCGCCAAATATGAACGACCCCTCCGTCCGCTCGCTTGGAACGGATCTCTTTCGCGGCCCAGCGGCTGAGTGACGTGTCATACTCCCACTCGGACGACTCGACAATGTCAGTTGACTCGTCGTTGGAGTCTGGACTCTGAAAACGAATGGACTCGATGAACCCGCAAGAAACTCCGGTATCCCACTGCGCTACCACTGTCGCATGTTTATTCTGAGGGCCACCCGTGCATTCGATAGTCAGATCGTTGCCATTCTGCACAAGCGGCTCTGGTTGCATCTGGTTGAGACGCACAGTCCATAAGCCGCCGTTGAGGAAGTAGGAGTACGTCTGCTCGGCAACATTCGCGAAAGCAGCAAGGTCGTAGCCCGGCTCCTTCGACCCCACATCGAAGTGCGCAAGCCCCTTGTGTGTCAGCCCCCACATCGCATCCTTCGTCAAGACCTTGTCGTAAAAATCGTTCGGGTCGGAGAGAGAATGATGGTTGAGCCTGAACTCCCCTCCCTTGCCAAACACAAACTCAAACTGCCCGGTGGGGTTCTTCCCGGCAAGTTTCTGCTCGATCACAGCGAGATTGAACCGTTCCGGGTGATCGGGCTTTCCGGGCACTTCCCGCCTCAGCCGCTCGATCTCGGCGGGAGGTGGGAGCCAGGCGTCTTCCTGCGTCCAGGCGATGCTTGTCCATTCCAGGTTGAGCGGCTTGTCAGCACTCGCCCACAGCGCATCGAACCACTCCTGCGGCGAGGAATACCGCTTCGGCCCGACCGGCTCGGGCTGCGGACCGAGACAGGCAAGTGCGGTAAGAACCATTGCGAGCGGTCCAACCATGCGGAGAGACTACGCGGG